>Ga0210391_10000043_pt1 | contig 152893 bp, 139 predicted proteins | sample IncBWC12OmetaG_FD_160573 | JGI IMG/M metagenome (GOLD analysis project Ga0210391, IMG submission 160573) | Forest soil microbial communities from Barre Woods Harvard Forest LTER site, Petersham, Massachusetts, United States - Inc-BW-C-12-O ...
AGCTGGGTGTCCACATCGATGAAGGTCAGTGCGATCAGGAACCAGGTCAGCACCAGCGCGGGCACTGCCGCGGCGCCATAGCCGAACTTCCAGGCGACCAGCCCCGAGAGCACGCCGGTCAGGGCCTCGATCAGCGGATAGCGCGGACTGATCGGCGCAGCGCAGCGCGCACAGCGGCCGCGCAGCATGAGGTAACTGATGACCGGGATGTTCTCAAGCGCGCTGATCGGAGCCTTGCATTTGGGACAGGTCGAGCGCGGCACAATGAGGTTGAAGCGCGGCGGGGCGGGCGCGGCGGCGGCGGATTCGTTGCCGAGCTGCGCGCACTGCTGCTGCCACTCCCGCTCCAGCATCACCGGCAGGCGGTAGATGACCACATTGAGGAAGGATCCGACCAGCAGGCCCAGCACCACCACCGCGATGATGAAGAAGGTTGGAGATGCGGACAGCGCATCGAGCAGCACCATATGCGATCAGGCTCCAGCAAAGAAAACGCCGCGCAAAGCGCGGCGTCGGGAAGGGTTTTCGGTTCGCCGTCGCGGGGCGTTCACACCACCGAACCGAGCTTGAAGATGGGCAGGTACATGGCGATGACCAGGCTTCCGACCAGTACGCCCAGCACCGCCATGATCAGCGGCTCGAGCAGGCTCGACATCGCATCCACGGCGTTGTCGACCTCGGCTTCGTAGAAGGAGGCGACCTTGCCGGCCATGGTATCGAGCGAGCCGGACTCCTCGCCCACGGCGATCATCTGCACCACCATGTTGGGGAAACGCCCGGTATTTTCCATGGCGCGCTGCAGGCGCTGACCGGTGGCCACTTCCTCGCGCATCTTCAGCACCGCGTTCTCATACACGATGTTGCCGCAGGCGCCGGCCACGGATTCCAATGCCTCCACCAGCGGCACGCCAGCGGAGAACATGGTCGCCAGGGTGCGTGCATAGCGCGCGATGGCGGACTTGTTGAGGATGGGGCCGATGATCGGGAACTTCAGCATGGCGCGATCCAGGAACTCCTGCATGGCCCGTGAGCGCTTCTTGAAGTAGCTGAAGGCATAGATGCCCCCGCCGACCACGATCGCCAGCAGGATGCCCTTGGCCTGCACGAAGCGCGACAGATTGATCACCATCTGCGTGAACGCCGGCAGGTCCGCACCGAAACCCTTGAACAGACTTTCAAACTGCGGGATGACGAAGATCAGCAGGATGATGGTGACGATGATGGCGACCACCAACACGGCCGTGGGGTAGAACAGCGCCTTCTTGACCTTGCTCTTGAGGGCCTCGGTCTTTTCCTTGTAGGTCGCGATCTTGTCCAGCAGGCTCTCCAGCGCGCCGGCGTGCTCACCGGCCTCCACCAGATTGGTCGTCAGCTTGTCGAAGTACAGCGGATATCGGGCCAGGGCCTCATGCAGCGCGGAGCCGGCCTCGATGTCACTCTTGATGCTCAGAATGAGCTTCTGCGCGGCGGGCTTGTCGTGACCACTGCCGACGATTTCCAAGCCCTGCACCAGCGGAATGCCGGCCGCCAGCATCGTGGCAAGCTGGCGCATGAACACCGCGATGTCCTGCGGCTTGACCTTGCCGCCGGACTTCAGGGCGCTGGACTGCTTGCGGATGCGCGAAGCGGCGATGCCCTGACGACGCAGGTCGGCGCGCAGTGCGGCCTCATCCGGCGCAATGCTCTTGCCCTTGACCTTGTTGCCCTTCTTGTCGCGGCCCTCCCAGGTGAAGGGAACATCCCGCTTGATGCTCTTGACGGTCGCGGTGGTTGCTGCCTGAGCCATGCGTTACTTCCTGCAAGTCATTCGATGGTGACGCTGTTGATCTCTTCCAGACTGGTCATCCCGGCCTTGACCTTCTCCAGGCCCGAGCGGCGCAGATCCCAGAAGCCTTCCTTCGCAGACTGATCGGCAATGTCCACGGCGCTGCCGCCGGCGAGAATCAGGCGGGCGATGGTGTCGGTGACCGGCATGACCTGGTAGATGCCGACACGGCCCTTGTAGCCATCCGTACAGTTCGCGCAGCCCTTGGGGGCGAACAGCCGCATCCCGGTCTCGATGTCGGCAGCCGGGAAGCCTTCCTTCACCAGCGCCTCGCGCGGCACGTCCAGCGGCGTCTTGCAGTTGGTGCACAGCCGGCGGGCGAGCCGCTGGGCAATGATAAGGCTCACCGAAGTGGCGATGGCGTAGGGTTTGACACCCATGTCGATGAGGCGCGTCAGAGTCTGCGGCGCATCGTTGGTGTGCAGCGTGGAGAGCACCAGGTGTCCGGTCTGCGCCGCCTTGATGGCGATTTCGGCGGTCTCAAGGTCGCGGATTTCGCCGACCATGATGACATCGGGGTCCTGGCGCAGGAACGCGCGCATCGCGGCCGCGAACGTCAGGCCCACCTTGGGGTTGACGTTGACCTGGTTGACGCCCGGGAGATTGATTTCGGAAGGGTCCTCGGCGGTGGAGATATTGGTGTCTTCACGGTTGAGGATGTTAAGGCCCGTGTACAGCGATACGGTCTTGCCGCTGCCGGTGGGCCCGGTCACGAGGATCATGCCCTGGGGCTTTGCCAGGTACTTGACGTACAGATCCTTCTGCCGGGGCTCGTAGCCCAGCGCGTCGATGCCCAGCTGCGCCTGGGAGGGATCCAGGATACGCATCACGATCTTTTCGCCGAACAGCGTCGGGCAGGAGCTGACGCGGAAGTCGATGGCGCGGTTCTTGGATAGGCGCATCTTGATGCGGCCGTCCTGCGGGACGCGCCGTTCGGCGATGTCCAGGCGCGACATGACCTTGAGGCGCGCCGCGAGCTTTCCGGCGAGCTGCACCGGCGGCTGCGCGATTTCCTTCAGCACGCCGTCCATGCGGAAGCGCACCCGGTAGGTCTTCTCGTACGGCTCGAAATGGATATCCGAGGCGCCGCGACGGATGGCATCGAGCATGAGCTTGTTGACGAAGCGGACGATCGGAGCGTCCTCGACGTCATCGCGGGTGACCTTGTCCTCGGGACCCTCATCACCGCTGGTGACCTCAAGGGAGTCAAGGTCCATGCCCTCTTCTTCGCTGAAGGCGGGCATCTGGTTGTCGGCCTGCTCGACGGCCTTGTCGACGGCCTTCTGCAGTTTGTCGTCCTCGACGACGACGGCCTCCACGCCCATGCCGGTCTGGAACTTGATCTCATCGATGGCATGCAGGTTGGTGGGGTCGGCCACCGCCAGGAACAGCCGCTTGCCGCGCTTGAAGACCGGCAGCACCCGGTGCTTGGTCAGCAGCTTTTCACTGACCAGACGCACCGTTTCCGGGTCGAGGTTGCTGGCTTCCAGGTCAAACAGCGGTACACCGAACTCGCTGGAGGCCGCGATGGCGATGTCGCGGGCATTGGCGGCGCCGCTTTTCACCAGCTGCGTGACGATGCTGCTGCCGTCCTTGGTGGCCGCCAGCGCCTCCATCATGGCCGCCTCTTCGACGACCCCGTCCTGGACCAGGCGCTGCGGCAGACCGCCAAGCGCCGTCCTGGGCGTATTGGTAGCTAAGGAGGCGTTTTCATTCATGGACTTACGTTGACCAACCCTGGGTGCCACGAGGCAGCAGCGCCTAGTGTATCGGACGTGTAACGCTAGGCAATTGTCAAATCTACCGGCGATGTTCGCACAACTGTCCGGGGTGGCTGCGTGATTGGTCTCGCAAAAGAAGAAGCCCCTCGAGGGAGGGGCTTCTGGTGGCTCGATCAGGGCTCGAGCCGGGGTCAGGTCTCAGGACTAGCCCTGCGTGCGGCAGCTCTGCGGCAGGTACTTGTCCAGCACCGTGGTGGCGCTGGTGGCGCTGCCGGCGGCGCCCGTGGTCGGATCGCTCAGCGTTATGCCTGAACCACCCGTGTTGCGGCCACACAGCCACACCACGTCGTTGTTCGGGCTCAGACGCGGCTGAATGCCCAGGTTGGCACCCGAGCTGACCAGGTTCGCATTGGCCTGGTTGCCGTAGGTGATCGTGATCAGGCCGGTCGTCACCGTAATGGCAGTGACGTACTTGCCCTGGGGCGAGGAGCTGATGCCGGCGGTCGACAGGTCCGCAGGCCAGGAGCCCGTGTTGGCGAAGTACTCGGCGATGCCAGTCTCAACCGAGCTGGCCAGGTTCTCGCCTTCCGTCACCTGGGCACGGATGGTGTAGTCCTGGTAGGCCGGAATCGCGATGGCCGCGAGGATGCCGATGATCGCGACGACGATCATCAATTCGATGAGGGTAAAACCCTTCTGCGTGGACTTCATGTGAACTCTCTCCTGAAGCTTTGATGGGAATCTGGGCGCGGCGCTATCCCGCCGTCGCAGCGGAGAGGAGCAAGCTGCGTGCCAGACCCTATCAACGCCTGTAACCAATTGAATTATAAAATATTACGGGATATCGCAAGGCCGGGTTCTTGACCTAACATCGTCAGCAGATGACGACGCAGGTCCGCTACGACGTCACATAGTGACGCGGTGCGTCACTTGCGGGTCGACTCGTGATACTCCTCCTCCACATTCACCGCCCACAGGGCCGACTTGTCGGCACTGCCCCTGACAATGGCCTCAACCGCGGCCTTGGCGGCCAGCATCGAATGGTCCTGGTTGTTGTACCGGTGCATGCCATTGCGGCCCACCGGGTACAGATTCGGGAAGCTGTCCAGCCAGTCGCGCACCCTGCCGATCTCGCTATAGACCCCGAAATAGGCCGGGTAGGCCTTGGGTACTCTGACCACCGTACCGTCCAGTACGTCCTGCGGCGCAATCATGCCGATCTTGGCCAGCTCCGCGGCGGCAAAGCTCAGGAAGGCGCCATCGGCCATGCTCCACAGGGCATCCCCTTCGGCGCAGAAGTACTCCAGTCCCAGCCAGATGGTGGCGGGGTCGGCCACCAGCGCCGGGCTCCAGTTGTTGAACACCTGCAGGCGTCCCAGCTTCACATCCGGTTCCTGGATATAGATCCAATTGTCCGGGGGCATGCCATTGGCTGCGGCCCCCGGGCCGCCGGCCATGCGTCGCACCAGCAGCCCGGCGGTGATGAAATCCCGGTAGGGCAGCTGCGCGGCGATTCGCAGCACCTGCGGATCCTGCGGCTGCAACAGGGCCGCGAGCTCTTTGACCGGCATGGTGGAGATCAGCTGATCGCAGGGGACCTGCCGTACTTCACCGCTGGCCGCATTGCATACGTCCACCGCGGTGATGCGCTGGCCCTGACGCTGAAGTCCCACCACGCGGTGTTGCAGATGCACTTCCCCGCCGGCCGCCACCACGCGCGCGGCCACATGCTCCCACATCTGTCCGGGTCCCAGCTTGGGATACAGAAAGCGTTCCACGAGACTGGTCTCGGTGGACTTCTGGGCGGTATCGCGGCCGCGAAAAGGCTTGGCCAGTGCATGCGCGATCGCCTTGCTGATGGACAGACCCTTGATGCGCTGTGCGCCCCACTCCGCGGAGATCTGTGCGCAGGGAACTCCCCAGACTTTCTCGGTGTAATCCTTGAAGAAGGTGCGATATAGGGTGTCGCCGAAGCGATTGACCAGGAAGTCCTCCAGCGTCAGTTCGGGGCGCCGCGGGTTCAGGCGTGCGGCCAGATAGCTGGCGCCAATGGCCGCCGTGTAAGCCGCCCCGAGGTTGCCCAGGGTTGCCAGGTTCAATTTGAGCGGATAGGCGAAGAAGCGGCGCCGATAGAAGATGCGTGACAGGCGGCTGCGCACCAGCATGACTTCATCGCGGTGCGCCGCGGCGAGGGCGCTCGGGGTGAAGTCGCGCGCCGCGCCCTGGTACGCCAGACGCAGGGCGGCCGCATCCGCGCCCACGTCCTGCGCAGTCGCCGCGACCGGCAGCATCGACTGCCACCAGTTCATGACCCAATCGGATTTGGAGAAGAAGCGATGGCCGCCCAGATCCATGCGGTTGCCGCGGTAGTTGATGGTGCGGGAGATGCCACCGACCTGATCGCCCATCTCAAACACCAGCGGCCGCACATCCGAGTTGCGCTGCAGCTCGTAGGCCGCGGTCAGACCCGCGGGACCCGCGCCGACGATGACGGCCGTCCGACTCATGCCAGCGCCGCTCCGGTGCGGAACAGCAGCTGCCGGCGCAGCGCGAAATTGGCCACGAAGGTGAAACAGGCCGCCACTGCCTTGGCGTACAGCAGGTGCATGCCAAGCCTGCCCACGGTCACGAACATCACCAGCAAGTTGATGGCCACCCCGGCCAGACCCAGCAACACGAAACTGGTGAATTCGAGTTTGCGGTTGCGCAAGCGATGGGCCCTGAAGACGAAACGCACCGACAGTACATAGGCGACCGTGGCGCCCGCCAGGAACGAAACCGTCGCCGCCAGCAGGTAGTACCAGCCGGCATAGCGGGTGAGGATGAGCAGCAGTCCGGTATCCAGGACGTAGGCGACCGCCGAGGCCGCGGCATATCTGGCCGCTTCAGTGAAGAGTCTGAGCATGGGGTGAGGGCTGGCGCTCAGTGCTGGTCGGTGCCGCAGTTATACAGGTACAGCATTTCATTGGGCTTGGCCGGATCGGGCGCCACCGGAGGATAGGGAGTAGAGCCCAGATCGGCCCAGCTTGCAAAGAAGGTCACCCCGTGCAGGTGGCACAGGGTGCTGGTTGAGGCCTGCGGATTCTCAATGGCGGGCGTCGGTGCGTAATGAGGTTTGGTGGTCAAGGTGCGGCCCAGCATCGGCAGCAGCGGCGTCACCGCCGTCTCGCGGCTGGTGGTCACCATGGTGACCTCGCGGGAAAACACCATGCCCGCCATTTGGTAGAGCGACCAATAACTGGCGCGACTCAATTCGAACCACTCGGCGGGCGGTGGGTCCGGCCAGAGCACTTCATCGCTTTCCGGTATCGCCGCCCGCCAGGGCGCGAAGGCCCGGACTCGATCATCCGGAAACTTGTGATGGGTCCAGGTCTGCACCGAGTACGACAGCACCGACAGCAGCAGCAGCGCACCCAGACCTGACAGCAGCAGCGCACTGCGGCGGGTGGCACGCATCACAGCGATGCACACCAGCGTCAGGGTCGCCGCCGGCAGCAGTCCGCCATAGGCAAGTGCCTGGGCTTCCTCGATCCGCACCAGATAGGGTCGCCGGCCGGCGCGGATAGTGCGTAGCTGCGGCAGCATATTCGGAAAGTCCTGCACCAGGACCACCAAACTGACGGCCAGCAAGGCGATGGCGACGACCAGGAATGTCCGCGCCTGCAACGGCGTGCTGATCCTAGGCGCCGCCAGTGCCGCCACACAGGCCAGCAAGGCCGGCACGGCGGCGACTTCATTGGTATGGATCAGCAGCGCACCGAACAGCGCCAGGGCCGCGGCGCGTCCCAGCTCCCCGGATTGCCAGCAGTCGATCGCGATCACGGGTAGCAGCAGTGAGGACAGCACGCCCAGCAGCCACAACCAGCGCCAGGTTTGCAGCTGCGCGGCGATCACCACGTGCAGCCAGTCACTCTCGACGATGGTGAAGAGCATGCCCAGTACTACGGCGATCAGCCCCGCGGTGCACAGGCGGCGCACCTGCTCACTGCGGCAGAAACCGATGCCAACGACCAGCACCGCGGCGTGCACCTCGGTGGTGACCCACTCCGTAAGGCGCCATTCCGTGGGGAAAAGATAGGCCAACCGGTCCTGCAAGATGCCCAGCCAGGGACTATCGAAGTGCTTGAAGGGACCGATTCCGGTGGCCGAACCGGCGATCAACGCCAATGCCAGGCCGACCGCAATGATCGTGGCCAGGCGCGGTCGCGCCAGGCCGGCGCTGAGCACGATCCAGGCCGTGACGCCGGCCGCGGCAATGATCGGGTGCAGCAGCATCGCCATCAGCATGCAGCCGCCGGCCAGCAGCTGGCGCGAGCCCAACGCGGCGGCCAGTCCGGCCAGCGCGAAGGCTTCGGCCGATTGCCGCGGTGTCAGGAAGGCCTCGAAGTACGCAAACACGCTGTTGGAGCCGTACCAGGAAGGAATCACCACCACCAGGCCTACCCCCAGCAACGCCAGACTCGCCGGCATCAGGCGGCGCGCCAGCAGCCAGGTCGCGCCGAGGAACGCGACCTGCGTGATGAATGTCATGATGGCCGCGGCCTGTTCCAGGCCCACGGCGCGAATTTCCGCCGCGAACAGCGGACTGAAGATGGTGAAGTCGTCCTGGGTGCCGTAGCGCACGAACAGGTCGTGACCCAGAGCCGCCGGATGCAGGCGCGCGAGCGCGAGCACCGCGTACAGAACCGAGTCATGTTCCAGCCCGCGATACGGATGCAGCAGCATCCAGAAGGCCACCACCAGGCAGGCGAGGCCGATCATGCCCAGGCGCTGCGCCACGGTGTCGTTCAGGGCGCTAGGGCTTGCTGGCATCATGATCGCTGCCCTTTGCTGACCACACCCAGCCGTGACGATCGGCAAACACCACATGCATCTGCGGATAGTTGCGGGCCATCATCTGCCGGTCCGCGGCCGCGCCCTGGCTCATCATGCGAATCTCATTGCCACGCAGCCACGGATCGTTCTGTACCAGGTCCCCGCCATAGAACATCAGTTCCACATCCAGAATCACCACGTGCGGTTCGCTGCCCTGGTACTGCGGCAGCTGGTGCAGATCATCGGCCATGAACGACTGCATCTGCACGGCCCGCTGTCCCACACCGAATAGCAGCGACAGCAGTATGCAGGCGGCAACATAGGCGCGGGTGCCCGGGTCTTCAAAGGTTCGCGGCGGGATCGCGCCCGAATCCTGCGTGCCGTTGAGGTCAACCGGGCGGAACAATGCCGCGGTGGCCAACAGCGGCAGGGCCAGCCACGCTGAATGGAAGTAGCGATAGCCCCAGCCATGACCCTGATCCTGCGGGAAGAAGACGTACAGAATCAGGGTGCTCAGGGCGGAGCAGGCAAACAACAGACAAAAAGTATTGCGGCGCCACCGATAGGCGCCGCAGGCCGCCAGGATCAGCAATCCGGGTACCGCCCAGACCCATATCTTGGCCACGCCCATGGTGCGGGCGAGCAAGACCACGCCGGTGGGCAGCGAAAAAACGGCCCGTGCGGCCTGCACCGCATCGGACAGGGCGAAATGCGCGGCGGGAGCTGCGACCACGCTGCGCAGGTGGTTGGTGAATTCAAACCATCCCACTCCCAGCACCACGCACAGCGGCAGATAGCCAAGGCACAGCAGCGCGAACGGCCGCAAACCGCCGCGGCGGGTCGCCATCCAGATCAGCCAGGGCGCGGCGAACAGCAGGTGCGGCACCGGATTGTGCAGACACAGGGCGACCGAGCCGACCAGGCCCGCGGCCAGAGCGCGCCGGGCCGTGGGCCGCAGCAGCAACAGCGCGTACAGAGAATTGGCGAACAGATGGGCCGGCATGGAGTAATAGGAAATGCCGATGCCGAAGAACACCGGCGAGGCAATCGTCAGCAGCAGGGCGAGGCCGGCCGCCTCGACGCTGGCAAACATATGCAGCGCAATCCTGTGAATGATCAACGCCGTCAGCGCCGACAGCAGCGGATTGCAGGCCCAGGAAATGCCCAGCGCCGTAAAGGGCGCCAGAATCAGCGCATGAGCCGGCCAGTAGCCTGAGGCGACCTGGCCGGTGGTGGGCGAGACCGTAATGAAGAAGTTCTGGAAGCCTGGCGGGACCAGCCAGTCCATCTGTGGCAATGGGAACTGGCCGGTCAGGTGGCCGGCGGCGAATATCTGGCTTTGGAACAGGGCCGCGTACTCATCCATCGACAAGGGATGCTGGTGATAGACGAGCAGTGCGCCCGCGGACAGGACCAGCGCCGCGATGGCAACGATGGTGCGGGGACGCTCGCCCACGGTGCGCAATACAGCGGTTGGGTTCACGCGCGCTGCCAAAAATACCGCAGCTCCGAGGATCAGCAGCTGGCAAATCGTTGCCCCATAGTCCTCGAAGGCAAACAGCACATAGAAGATGACTGTCAGACCCGGTATCACCCCGCCCTGGCGCAACTGATGCATCCACAGCAGGATTGCCGCCGTGAGGATTGCACCGACCAGGAACAGGACGCGCGGACCGCGTGAGCGCACGACAGGGGAATCAGCCAGCATAATGGTTGGCATTATGTCCGATTCGGATGCATTGCAAACGTGACGCGGTGCTCGTACACGGGGCGTGTCAACGCTTTGCAAGGTGAAAGTGCAGCCCCTTGGCGCCCAGCGGCACATGCTTCAGCAGCATCGATTCAAGATAGGCGGCATGGTTGGCAAGCTGCACGCAGTGGCTCGCCAGCGAACGTCGGGTGGCCGCCGCGCGCTTGCGGTACACATCGTTTTCCTGGCCGCGCCAGAAGGCTTCCATTTTCGGACCCAGCACGGGCAGCTTGAAGCTGGCAAAAAACGCCGCGTCCAAGGATGCGCCGAGCAGATGATAGCTGTACGCCAGCTGCACGACCTGAAACCGGGACTTGAATCGGTCCAGGAGCTCGCGACGGGTATAGGCGTGATGATGATCTTTCGTGTCGCGGTAGATCCCGGAGCTGAACAGCCGGAACAGGCCATGGGGGCCGGCGCCGCCTTCGGCCGGTACGAAACCGATGAAGGCCCCGCCCGGGCGCATGACGCGATGAATCTCGTCCACTGACTGTTCCAGGCTTTCGACATGCTCGAGCACGTCGCAGGAGACGACCAGATCAAAGGTGTCGGCGGCAAAGGGCAGCGGGGAGTTCGTGGCCACCTGGTGGAACTCGAAATCGACGGCGCCGTGCGGCGCGCGAATGTCCACCCCGACCAGTCGCGCCTGGGGTCTGACCGAACGAATCAGGTGCAGGTGCTTGCCTTCACCGGCCCCGTAATCCAGTACCAGCGGCGCAGCGGCAGCGGGTAGCTGCTCGACCAGCCAGCGTGCCTTCAGGCCCGGCAGATCGCGGCTGCTCGGATCAGGTGCGAAGTCGCCGTAAATCCAGCTGTCGGGGTTGGTCGTCATCAGGTGTGCCGGCAGTCAAAGGCGCAGGAACAGGCCGTCGACCTGCAGTAGTCTGCCGCTCTTGGCGTCATGGAATCCGGGAATCAGTCCCTGCAGCGTGAAACCCGCCGTCTCGCAGACCTCGAGCATGCGACGCAGGGTAGGGGCGCCCTGGTACAGCGGCGCCAGCGACAATTCCACCTGCAGGGCACAGGCCCGCGCCAGGACCTCCCCGGCCCCGGCCAGCACTTCCTCCTCGTAACCCTGTGTGTCCACCTTGAGCATGAGCCGCCCGGCCGGCAGCAGCGGCTTGGCGACATCCTCCAGGCGCTCGATCCGGACGGTCTGCGTGCCGATGAAGCGCGAATCGGGTGCGGCATGCAGATGGATGTCGTGCATGGGCAGCAGACTGCTGCTGACCGAATTGTTCGCAACGTTGATCTGCAGCGCACCGGGCGTACGACCCAGCGCGCAGCAGGGTGCCACGGTCCACCTGGCATCTGCGGCCGCGGCGCTCTGCAACTGCGCATGCACGCCGGCAATGGCCTCGAAGGAGATGATGTGACCGGCAAACCCGCAGGTGCGCAGCGAGCGTGCGTACTGGCCGACATTCGCACCGACATCCAAAATCACGTCCGGCTGCGCGACCGCCAGGAAGCGCTTCAGCAACTGCTCCTCGGAGCTGGGATAGCCGGTGCGTCGGACCTCCCAGCCAAGATGCAGCAGCAGGTTGTAAACCGAACTCCTGATGGACACGACGGCTCCCTTGGCAGCGCTTACGGCCAGCGATCGGCAGCCAGGTATACCAGGCGTTTGAATTCGCGGCGTCCGCGGGTCACCGTATCGAGGACCAGGCCGCAGAACAGGCTCAGGAAGGCCAGGATCATAAGGCCCGTGGCCAGTACCGCGGTCGGCAGCCGCGGGACCAGACCGATCGCCAGGTACTGCACCACAACCGGCACGCCCAGCGCGACCGAGACTGCGGCCAGCAGCGCAAAGATCACCGAGAAGAACTGCAGGGGCCGTTCCTCCTTCACCAGATGCACGATGACGCGCAGGATCCGCATGCCATCCCCGAGGGTGTTGAGTTTGCTGGCGGACCCTTCGGGCCGCGCATAGTAGGGTGCGGCCAGTTCGGCAATCGGCACGCGCAGTTCCAGCGCGTGCACCGTCAGTTCGGTCTCGATCTCGAACCCCGAGGACAGCGCCGGAAACGACTTGACGAAGCGGCGGGACATGACCCGATAGCCGGAGAGCATGTCGCGCAGGCGGTTGCCGAAGACCCTGGCAACCATGCCGGTGAGCAGCCGATTGCCGAAACGATGGCCGGAGCGGTAGACGCCATCCTCCGCCGGCACTCGGGCGCAGTTCACCATGTCCAGCCCGTGGCCCGTCAGATGCCCCAGCAGCTGCGGGGCGGCCGCGGCATCGTAGGTGCCATCGCCATCCACCATGAGATAGATGTCCGCATCGACATCCGCGAACATCCGCCGCACCACATTGCCCTTGCCCTTCAGCGGTTCGGCGCGGACGATGGCGCCGCTGGCCTGCGCCACCCGCAGCGTGTCATCCGTGGAGGCGTTGTCATAGACATAGATCTGCGCATCGGGCAGGTAGCGGCGAAAGTCGGACACCACCTTGGCGATCGTTGCGGCCTCGTTGTGGCAGGGAATGAGCACCGCCACCCGGCTTTCCTGGTACCCGGTCATGGAATTGTCGGGAGCGACCCCGGTAACATGCAGCGCATGTCTGGGCAGGATTCCAAACTTGGGCAAACGCGCATCATCATTCCTGTTCGCAATGGTGGCGCGCGCTGGCGTGAAGCGGCTTCGGCCCTGCAGCGCGCTGTCCCGGATCCGTCGATTGTTGCGGTGGTTGATTCAAGTTCCAGCGATGGCAGCGATCAGGTCGCCGCGCAGTACCATTTCGAGCTCGAGCGCATTGACCCCAGGACGTTCAACCATGGCCGCACGCGTCAGGAGGCCGTGAATCGCTTCTGCGCCGGGCGCTCTTTCGTCGTGTTCCTGACCCATGATGCCGTGATTGAGGGACCTGAGTCGCTGGCCAACCTGCTCGGGGCATTTGCCGATCCCGGCGTTGGTGCAGCATACGGTAGACAGCTGCCGCATCACAATGCGGGGCCGTTCGGCAGGCACACTGCCGCATACCTGTATCCTGCCAGAAGCGTGGTTCGCACGCTTGCTGATACCTCCGAGTACGGAATCAGGACCGCCATCATCTCCAACTCCTTTGCCGCCTATCGCCTGCAGGCGCTGCGCGAATGCGGCGGCTTTCCGAGCGCGCTGATCCTGGGCGAGGATGCATACCTGGCACTGCGCATGCTGCAGGGCGGCTGGTCAATCGCCTATCGGGCCGAGGCCACGGTGCGGCACTCGCACGATTACTCGGTACGCGAGGAAATGCAGCGTTACTTTGACTACGGCGTGCTGCATGCCCAGTTGCCCGAACTGCTGGGCGATCAGGGGCCGCCGGAGGGCGAGGGCCTGCGCTTCGTGCGCTCCGAGATCCGCTTCATGGCGCGCGCGGCGCCCGCAAAGCTGCCCGAAGCGCTGCTGCGCAACGCGGCGAAGTACTTTGGCTATCGCCTGGGCCGCAGCTACCAGCATCTGCCGCATGCGCTATGCCGGCGTCTGAGCATGACCCGAGGATTCTGGGACGCAACCCCGGTCGACGCCGGCCGATGACAATGCCTGCCCAGGGCGCGCCAGCCACGCGGCAGTCATCGGCCACCGCCCGGGCCTTCTGGAGCGGACTTGATGCTGCGGCCTATCCCATCGCCACTCTGGCGATGCTTGCGGGGCTGGTGCGAGCGCTGACGCCTGCCAACTACGGCATCCTGGTACTGGCCTTGGCGGCCTCGGGCCTGTCACTGGCGATCAATCCGGCGATTGCCGCCACCACCACCCGGTTTGTTTCCCAGGCCGCCGGCCAGTCCAAGGCCGGGGATCACAGTATCGCCGGTGTCATCACCGCGGCGCTGCTGGCGGTCACGGCGATCGATCTGGGACTGCTGCTGCTCATCGCCGTGTTCCGGGAACCCCTGGCGCACTGGGTCTTCGGCGGCGCCACGGCGGGTATCGGCACGGATGCGGGCAATGTGCTGTGGCTGGCGCTGCTGGCCGTGGCCATTCAGCAGCTGGACGCTGTGCTGGCGGCGTCGCTGCGTGGTCTGGAGCGCTTCGCACGACAGGCGCTGATTGAAATCCTGGCGCGTGCGGCGCTCGCGGCCGGGGTCTTGGCGGTGGCGTGGACCAGCCGATCCGTATCCGCCGTGCTGATCGCGCAGTGCCTGGTCTACGCAGCGTCGGTCATGGTGCGTGCCACCGCACTGCGCCTTCTGTTGCCGCAGCGCCGGCTGTTCCGGCGCGCCGCCAGGGCGCAGATCGGCGCGCTGTTCAGGTACGGCGGCTGGATGTGGCTGACGGCGCTGGCCGGAGTGCTCTACACCAGTGCCGACCGCATCATCGTGGGTCGCTGGCTGGGGCCGGCGGTGGCCGGTCAGTTCAACATTTACGTCCAGCTTACCCAGCTGGTGCATTTCGTCCCCAGCAGCCTGTTTGCCTTCTCGCTGCCGGCTTTCAGTCGCCTGGCCGCACCAGGCGGTGAAGGTGCGCATCAGATCGCTCCGGCGTACCACAGCTATCTGGGAACCATCAGCCTCACCGCGCTGGCCATCGCGCTGGGGCTACTGGCCGGCTGGCCGTCGCTGCTGCGTATTTTTGCCGGCGGCGCCATTCAGGATCCGCAATGGCATGTGGCTTTGTTGCTGATCTTGAACTTTCTGGTACTGGCCTGCAATGTCGCCCCGTACTATCTGCTGCTGGCCCTTGGCCACTCCAGAACGGTGTCGGTGGTCACCACCGGCGGCATGCTGGTTGCGCTGGTACTCATGATCGTGCTGATTCCGCGTTTCGGCATGGCTGGCGCTGCGCTGGCACGGTTGGCCTACGGCGGCGCGGCACTGATTTTCCTGGTGCAGGCGCAGCGGATCGTGAAGCCCACAGCAGGGGTCGGAGCATAATGCACCTGTCAGTCATCGTCCCGACCCTCAACCGCATCGATACGGCGCAATTGATCGCCGCGCGGATCTTCAGCCTGTTTGCGCAGCTGCAGGTCGAAGTGATTGTGGTGGTGCCCGCGGCGCAGCCAGTGCCGGCATCCGCGGAGCGCCTGCGGTTTGTGGCCGATGCCGGCCGCGGCGTGTATCGGGCCTTCAGCGCCGGTCTGAGGCAGGCCCGGGGGCAATACATCTGGTTTCTCGGCGATGACGACTACCCGTTGGATGCGGCCAGCACACTGCAAGGGCTGATCCTGGCCGGCCGCTCGGATCTGTTGGTGGCGCCGGTACTGTTCTCCTCCGGCCGCATCTATCGTCCCACGCGCAGCCGCCTGATTCTGCAGTTTCTGAACTGGTGCCAGCAGGGGGTCATCTATCGGCGCGAACTGCTGCTGCGGCACCGGTTCTACCGCCGCCTGCCGGTGCAGGCGGATCAGTACGTCAACATTCAGCTGCGCTGCGACGGCGGCGTCAGCATCCACTTCGTGGACACGCCGATCTGCATGTTTGGTGTCAATGGAGTGTCCGGGCGGATCCAGGATCTGGGTTATCGCGCACTGCGCCGTGCGCTGGCCTACCGAACCCTGGGTTGTACCCAGTTCCTGGCTTTTCGCTTGCTGCTGTGGGTCGAGCCGCTGGTCAAGAAGCTGGTGAATATCCGATGACCGAGGCCGCGGTGGCGTGCCGGCTGTGTGGCGGCGTGCGCGTTTCGCCACTGGGAGTCATTCCCGACAGCGACTTCTTTGCCGGACGGGTGCTTGCCGATGTCATGCGCGGTGGCCGCCTTTGGCAATGCGGCTCGTGCCGATCGATGTTTCGGCATCCGGTTCTGTCATCCGCCCACTATCTGGACCTTTATGCCAACGGTGTGGCCGAGGCCTGGAGCGCCGACCCTGGCAGGCAGGATCTGGCAATCGTCCGGGAAATCATCGCCCACAAGGGATCATCCGGCAGGATGCTGGACGTGGGCTGCGGTTCCGGAGGATTCCTGTTGACGCTGCCCGCAAGCGTGCAGAAGTTCGGCGTGGAGCCCTCCATCGCCGCCGGATCCCTGGCCGCACAGCTGGGGGTTGCGATCCTGGGCCGCACGCCTGAGGATCTGCCGGCGCAGGCGCGCTTTGATGTGATTACCCTGATCGATGTCATCGAGCACGTCGTGGATCCCGCGGCGCTGCTCGATGCAATAGTGCCGCACCTGGCGCCTGACGGTTACCTGATTGTCGCAACCGGTGACCCGGGTAACGCGCTATGGCGCGGCATTCTGCGCGCGCGCTTCTGGTATTCGCACTTTCCCGAACACATCAGTTTCCCGTCGGCACAGTTCTTTCGGATATGGCAGCACCACCGCGGCCTGCAGCCACCGGTCGTGATCAGGACCCGCTACCGCCGCCTGCCGCTGTGGCGGCGGGTTGGCAGCCTGGTTGCGCAAATGGCCTACTTCCTGAGCCCCTCGGGCATCAATTGCATCGGGCGCACCCTGCAGTGGCTGCGGCGTATGCCCCGGCCGCGGCGGCGTTGCTTTTTGGCCGGCGGTCCGGGTGTATTTACCGATCATCAGGTGGTGATGATTCAGGCGGCCCAGGCTATTCGATCCCCAGCTTCTTGATCCGGTAGCGCAGCGCCCGGAAAGTCATGCCCAGAAGCTTGGCGGCGGCGGTCTTGTTGTAACGGGTCTGCTCCAGCGCCTTGATGATGGCGGCGCGCTCAATGTCCTCCAGCTGCTCGCCGAGGGCGTGAGGCGTCCCGTTGCCGTCGTTGGGTTGGTATGCGACCGGGACGCCATTGCCGTTGGCAGCCGGAAGGGTCGCCGCCGCAAAATCACTGGCTCTCGCGGAGGGTGGCGTGATGAGCGTCATGGGCCGCAGTTTCACATGCTCCAGCGCGATGACGCCGGAGGTGGTCAGCGTCAGGGCGCGCTCGATGATGTTCTCCAGTTCGCGAACATTGCCGGGAAAGGCATAGGCCTGCAGCGCCTGCAGGGCCTCCTGGCTGATCGTCGGTGCCTCGATCTTCATGCGCCGGCACATGCGTTCAAGGATGCTCGCGGCGAGGTCCGGAATGTCATCGCTGCGTTCGCGCAGCGACGGTACGCGCAGCTCGATGACGTTGATACGGTAGAACAGATCCTCGCGGAAGCGACCGTTGGCCACCAGATCGGCCAGGTTGCGATGGGTCGCAGACAGGATTCGCACATCGACGCGTTCCTCGCGCGCCTCGCCCACCGGACGCACGGTCTTTTCCTGGACCACGCGCAACAGTTTCACCTGCATGTGCAGCGGCAGGTCGGCGACCTCATCCAGAAACAGCGTGCCGCCTTCGGCGCTTTGGATCAGGCCTTTCTTGTCCGCCACCGCGCCGGTGAAACTGCCGCGCTTATGACCGAAAAGCTCGCTTTCCATCAGCTCGGTGGGAATGGCGCCGCAGTTGACGGGTACGAAGGGCGCCGCGGCGCGGGCGCCACTTTGATGAATGAGCCTGGCCACCAGCTCCTTGCCGGTGCCCGATTCGCCGAAGATGTATACCGGCGCCTGGCTGCGCGCGACCTTACCGATCATCTCGCGCACCTGCTGCATGGAGGGCGAGCCACCCAGAAGCGCGGGACCGCGCTGTGTGACCGTGCCATCGCCCATCGATCCGAGGCGAATGGCGGTGCTGACCAGTTTGCGCAGGACCCCCAGGTCCAGGGGCTTGGAGACGAAATCAAAGGCGCCAAGCTTCAGGGCACGCACGGCCGATTCGACATTGCCATGCGCGGTGATGACCGCCACCGGGGTGGTCGCGCAGTTGACCTGAATCCATGCCACCAGATCCAGTCCGTCACCATCAGGCAGGCGCATGTCGGTGAGGCAAAGATCAAAATGCTGCGCCGCGAGCATGCGCCGTCCGGTGGCCAGGTCCGGCGCAGTGCAGGTCTCCAGGCTCATCCGGCCCAGCGTCAGGCTGACGAGTTCGAGCAGATCCGGCTCGTCATCGATGATCAGAACCACGGGCTTGGGCATGATTCCTATCGTACCGCCCAGCGACGCGGATCCGCGAACACCAGTCGGAAAATACTTCCGCCCGCCGGCCGCGGTTCGAACAGCAGCGTGGCGCCGCTGGTCTGCGCCAGTTCGCGCGCCAGGAACAGGCCGAGTCCGGATCCTTGATGCTGGCCGCTGAAGAAGGGTTCGAAAATGCGCTCGGCATCCTCCGGGCGGACCCCGGGGCCACGATCCGCCACCTCCAGGAAGGGACGTGCGGCGGGCTTGAGCCGACCGTAGCGGATCTCGATGACATCTGTCTTGCGGTCGCGCAGGCCGTACTTGATGGCGTTGTCACACAGGTTCCACACCACCTGGCGCAATTGGGTGGGATCGGCGGTGACTTCCAGGGCGCCGGGCAGAACGAGTTCGCCGGTATCGCGGTTCTCGCGCAAGGCCATGACGGGATAGGACCCGGTGGGCGAGCCGGGACTGGTCTCCACGTTGATGCTCACCAGCTGGTCCGGTCGCCACTGCATGGTCTCGCAGAACTCGTCCCTGAAATCCTCGATCCAGCTTGCCAGCTCGAAGCTCTCCATCTGGGCGGATTCGCGCCGCGAGAGCTGCAAGACGTTGTCGATGATGTCGCTGACGCGTTCGGCATTCTTGGTGATGATGGCGGCGAGGTTGCGATCCTCGGGCACCAGCTGCGGGGATTCGTCGAGCAATTGGGCCGCGTGGCTCATGGCGCCGACGGGGTTGCGGATCTCATGGGCGATGCTGGCGCTCAGGCGCCCCAGGGCGGCGAGCTTGAGCTGCTGCGCCTTCTCGGCAATCAGGCTCATGTCCTCCAGGAACACCAGTACGGCGGCCGGCTGGGCATTGCCCAGCGCCGCGAAATGCGGACGCAGCATCCGGGCGCCATCGGCGCTGACCAGAGTTTCGATGGTCGAATTCATCCCGTTGGTGCGCTGGCGCCAGGTTTCCAGCAGGTACAGCAGCCGCGGGGCCGCCTCTCCCAGCAGCGCACCCGGCAACGCCTGCTCCGGGCCCAGCAGGCCCGCGGCCGATTCATTGATCAGGCGGATCCGATCCTTGATATCCACGACCAGGATGCTTTCGCGCAGGTGCTGCACGATGTAATGGGACAGCTGCTCCAGGTTCGCGAGGTCGATTTCCTGCCGCCGCACCAGCGCTTCGCTCTCGCGCAGCCGATCGGCGATGGGCCAGACGGACAGCCCGATGACGAACAGCACCACGCCCAGTATGCCGGCGGTGGTGAAGTCCGTGGCCGGCGCGTAGCCGACCAGATTTGCCGCGATCTGCTGCGCCAACAGGCCCAGCGTTGCAATCGCCGGCACCAGGAAGGCGTCCTTGGTCCGTCCCAGCAGCGCCATGGCGCCCACTGGCACCACCAGCAGTATCCCCAGGCCGCTGCCGGCGCCGCCCGAGGTATACAGGATCAGGGAGATGGCCAGGGTGTCGACCGTGGCATTGACCAGGGCCAGGATTCTTAGGCTGGGACGGGGCACGCGCCGCGCCAGGATCAGCAGTACGCCGGCGACCAGGTACAGATAGCACACGATCCGGAACAGCTCCGGATCAGCGGTGCGCGCGAGGATGGCGGGACTGGCAAGTCCCTGCAGGATCAGCAAAACCGGCGGCAGCAGCAGCCGATAGAGGTTGGTCAGACCGATGACCCGCCAGGCCAGGTCGCTGGGCGCCGGCGTCGGGTTCGGGGCGGCATCGGGCATCAGCCGCGCTCCCGAGTGGTATGCCTTTCGCAAGCCATGCTCATGCGCGGGCGCGACTGTAGCATCTTTGGCACAATAAGAAGTTTCTCCATCCCTTAAAGGTCAGCCTCCAGCATGAACTTGCATGAGTATCAGGCGAAGGACGTCTTTCGCAGCTTTGGCATTCCGGTGCCCGCCGGCCACGTGGCCGGTACTCCCGAGGAGGCGCTCGCCGCCGCACAGTCCCTTGGCGGCCCGGTCTGGGTGGTCAAAGCGCAGGTCCATGCCGGGGGCCGCGGCAAGGCCGGCGGGGTGAAAGTGGTGCGCGATCTGGAGGCGGTGCGTACGGCGGCCGCCGCAATGCTCGGGCGGCGCCTGGTCACTCCACAAACTGGCGCCGAAGGCCTGCCCATCGACAAGGTTTACGTCGAAACCGGGTCGCAGATTGCCCGTGAATTGTATCTGTCCCTGACCCTGAACCGTGACAGGGGCCGGATCGCGCTGATCGCCTCGGTGGCGGGCGGCATGGACATCGAGGAAGTCGCCGCGCACACGCCGGAGAAGATCGTCTCCGTGAGCGTGCATCCGGCCACGGGGCTGCAGCCCTATCAATGCCGCAAGCTCGCCTTCGCGCTCGGATTCGAGGGCGAGCAGATCGGCAGCTTCCAGAAGATCGCCGCGGCGCTGTACCGGCTGTATATCGAACGCGATGCCAGCCTGGTGGAGATCAATCCGCTGATCGTGACCAAGAGCGGGGAGCTGATGGCCCTGGATGCCAAGATCAACATCGACGACAACGCCCTGTTCCGGCAAGCGGCGCTGGCCGCCGCGCGCGATGCCGCGCAGGAGGACCCCATGGAGCGTCGTGCCGCCGAGCACGACCTGAACTATGTCTCCCTGGATGGCAATATCGCCTGCATGGTCAATGGCGCGGGACTGGCGATGGCGACCATGGATCTGATCAAGCTGCACGGCGGCAAGCCGGCGAATTTCCTGGACGTGGGCGGTGGCGCCACCAGCGAGCGGGTGACGGCGGCCTTCCAGCTGATCCTCTCCAACCCGAATGTCCAGGCCATCCTGGTCAATATCTTCGGCGGCATCGTCCGTTGCGATCTGATCGCCGAGGGCGTGATCAACGCCGTCAAGCATGTGGGCGTGAAGGTTCCGGTGGTGGTGCGCTTGGAGGGTACCAACGCGCCGCAGGCGCGCGAGATGCTGGCCCGGAGCGGCCTGACCATCACGGCGGCCGGGAACCTGACGGACGCGGCGCGCAAGGCCGTGTCGCTGGCCAAGAAAGGTTGAATTCAAGATGAGCATTCTTATCGACAGGAACACCCGGGTCATCTGCCAGGGCTTCACCGGCAAGCAGGGCACGTTTCACTCCGAACAGTGCCTGGCCTATGGCACCAAGCTCGTGGGCGGCACCACCCCGGGACGCGGTGGCACCACGCATCTGGGTCAGCCGGTGTTCAACACCGTGGATGAGGCGGTGCGTGCCACGGGCGCCACGGTCAGCATGATTTATGTGCCGGCGCCCTTTGCCGCCGACGCGATTCTCGAGGCGGCCGACGCCGGCGTCGAACTGGTGGTGTGCATCACCGAGGGCATTCCGGTGAATGACATGGTGCGGGTGAAGGCCGGCCTGGCCGGTTCGGCGACCCGCCTGGTGGGGCCGAACTGCCCCGGCGTCATCACCCCGGATGAATGCAAGATCGGCATCATGCCGGGCTTCATCCACCTGAAGGGCGCGGTCGGCATCGTGTCGCGCTCGGGCACGCTGACCTATGAGGCCGTCTACCAGACCACGCACGAGGGTCTGGGCCAGAGCACCTGCGTCGGCATCGGCGGCGACCCGGTGCGCGGCATGAATTTCGTTGACGTTCTGGAGTTGTTCGAACGCGACCCGCGCACCGAAGGCATCATCATGGTGGGCGAGATCGGCGGCAGCGACGAGGAGGCCGGCGCGCAGTTCATCCGCCGCTTCGTGACCAAGCCCGTCGTCGCCTATATCGCCGGCGTGACCGCGCCGCCCGGCAAGCGCATGGGCCATGCCGGCGCCATTGTTGCCGGCGGCAAGGGCACCGCGGCGGACAAGTTCGCAGCGCTGGAGGCGGCGGGGGTGCGCACCGTGAAATCACCGGCGCAGCTGGGTTCGGCCATGGCCGAACTGCTCAAGACCCGCCGTCCGCGCCGCCAGCCCACCGGCGGCCTGCCACCGGTGCTGGCACGGGGCACCGAGCGCCTCAGTGCCGCCAAGGCGCCAGCCGCGCCGCCGGTGGCGAAATCGGCACGCAAGGCCAAAGCCAAACCCAAACGGCCCGCGCGCTCCGCGAAGCAGTCCAAGCCCAAGCCCACCCGCAAGAGCGTGCGCCAGCGCGGCCGGGGCCACGCCGCCCGCAAGGGTGCCCGGCGCGGCCGCTAAGATGTCATGAGCACCGAGGCACGGCTGCGGATCGGGCTGGCGCAGCTGAACTTCCTGGTGGGGGATGCCCAGGGCAATGCGGCGCGTGTCATCGACTCGGTGGCCCGCGCCAGCAGCGCTTTGAAGCCCGACCTGCTGGTGTTCCCCGAGCTGACGCTGTCGGGTTATCCGCCCGAGGATCTGCTGTTCCATGGCGGTTTCCGCCAGGCCATCGAGCGCGCCCTGGCCGCGGTGCGCGATGCGGTGCGCGGCATGGGGGTCATCGTCGGCTATCCGGAGTATGTCGGGGCTGACATCTACAATTCCGCGGCGCTGCTGTGCGATGGCGCGGTCATCGCCAATCATCGCAAGCGCGAACTGCCCAACTACAAGGTCTTCGACGAGAAGCGCTATTTTCGTGCCGGATCGGAGGCCACGCTGTTCGAGCACCGTGGGTTTCGCATCGGGCTGCTGATCTGCGAGGACATCTGGGAGTGCGAGGCGGCGCGCCAGGCGCGCGCGGCCGGCGCGGAGCTGCTGATCATCATCAACGCTTCGCCGTTCGAGGTGCACAAACAGAATGAACGCGAGAGCGTCACCCGCGAGCGGATCGCGGATGTGAAGCTGCCGGTGGTGTATGTGAACATGCTGGGCGGCCAGGATGAGCTGGTTTTCGACGGCAATTCCTTCGTCATGGATGCATCCGGCCAGGTGGTGATGCGCGCGCCGGGCTTCGAGGAGGGCACCTACCTGGTCGAGTTCGTGCGCCAGGACGGCAAGGTCGTGCCGGTGCCGGCCAGCGTCGCCGCCGAACTCTCGGACGTCGCCAGCGTCTATCAGGCACTGGTGCTGGGAGTGCGTGACTACGTCGCCAAACACGGCTTCCCAGGGGTGGTCATGGGCCTGTCGGGCGGGGTGGACTCGGCGCTGACGCTGGCCATCGCCGCCGATGCGCTCGGAGCGCAGCGCATTCATGCGGTGATGATGCCGTCGCGCTATACGGCGCAGATGAGCCTGGATGACGCGCAGGCGCAGGCCCGCCACATGGGCGTGCACTACAGCGTGATTCCAATCGAAGGCATGTTCGCCGCGACCCTGGCGGCGCTGGCCGGGGAGTTCGCGGGCCGCGCCCCCGATACCACCGAGGAGAACATCCAGTCACGCTGCCGGATGCTGCTGCTGATGGGCATTTCCAACAAGACCGGCCGCATGCTGCTGACCACGGGCAACAAGAGCGAAATGGCCGTGGGCTATGCCACCTTGTACGGCGACATGGCCGGCGGCTTCGCACCCATCAAGGACTGCAACAAGCTGCTGGTGTACCGGCTGGCGGCCTACTGCAATCGCAACGGCGAGGTCATTCCACAGCGGGTGATCGACCGGCCGCCCTCGGCCGAACTGCGCCCGGACCAGAAGGACTCGGACTCGTTGCCGCCTTACGAAGTGCTGGATGCCATCCTCGAGGCCTTCATCGAAGAGGACCTGTCGGTGGACCAGATACAGGCCCGTGGCTTTGATCGCGCGACCATCGGCCGGGTGCTGGATCTGGTCAAGCGCAATGAGTACAAGCGCCGCCAGGCGCCTCCGGGCGTACGCGTCAGCCGCCGCGCCTTCGGCCGCGACTGGCGCTATCCCATCACCAACGGCTACCGGCGCTGAGCTACTTCCAGAACTGCCACCAGTGGCGGTCCTTCTCCGCTTTCAGGTTGGGCGTCTTGCCGGTGAAGTTCTCGTCGTAGACCTTGCGGCTCTGCTCGGCCTTTTCATCCAGCCCGAGGCGCTCATCGGCCGCGATCAGGATCTTCAGGGCGTCCTGGTTGGCCGGCGCGCCATCGTATTGCTGGATGGCCTCGGCCGCGCGCTGCTGCGCGCCCACATAGGCGCCGCGCGCCATGTAGTACTGCGCCACGTGGACATCATAGTCGGCCAGGCGGTTGCGCAGAAAGATCATGCGCTGCAGGGAATCATGCGCGTAGGGGCTCTTGGGATACTGTTGCACGACCTTGTGGAAGGCATCGAAGGACTTGCGCGCCGAGACCGGCGGGCGCTTGGTGAGGTCGGCGTGGAACCAGCGCTCGATGATGTTGGGCTGGCGCTCGAAGTCCACCAGGCCCTTCAGATAATAGGCGTAGTCCACCCGCGGGTTGATCGGGTTCTCGCGGATGAAGGTATCGGCGGCATCGGTGGCCGATTCGCTCTCCCCGTCCTTGTAGTAGCAGAAGATCAGATCCAGGTTCGCCTGCTTGGCCTGCTCGGTGAACGGGAAGCGGGCGGTCAGTCCCTCCAGCAGCTTGACGGCCGACTTGTAATCGCCGCTTTCCATGCGGTTATGCGCCACCTTGTAGATGGCAGCGGGATTGGAATTCAGCAACTTGCGCTCACGACTGGCCTCACAGCCGGTCAGCAGGACCGAAGTGATGCACAATGCGAGGATCAGGCCACGGGTTAGGCCATTGGCAGACATGTTGTAAAAGGACCCCTGGTTTTACTTAGGCGTGCAGGCCGTAGCCCGCCAGTATAGCCAATTCACGATTAGCACTAGGACTGTTGCTTGAGCGCCGAGTTCCGCACCCACGAAATCGACATTCCCGAGGACCTGGTGGGCCTGCGCCTGGACCAGGCCCTGGCGCGCCTCCTGCCACAGTATTCCAGACAGCGCCTGCAGAGCTGGATCGAGGCCGGATCGGTGCGCCTCAATGGCCTGCTGCCGCGTTCCCGGGACAAAGTCCTGGGGGGCGAGCAGGTGCGTATCCAGGCTCAGATCCCGGCCGAGACCGCCGTCGCGGCCGAAGCCGGGCCGGTCAATGTCGTGTACGAGGACGAGGCGCTGCGCATCATCAACAAGCCCGCCGGGCTGGTGGTGCACCCGGGCGCCGGCAATCCCGCCAGGACTTTGCAGAACGCGCTGCTGGGCCTCGATCCAAAGCTGGCACTGGTGCCGCGGGCAGGCTTGATACACCGCCTGGACAAGGACACCAGTGGCCTCATGGTCGTGGCACGCACCCTCGAATCCCACCGGCTGCTGGTCGAAGCACTGGCCGCCCATGAAATCGAGCGGCGCTATGTGGCGGTGTGCCTGGGGGTGCTGACGGGGGGCCGCACCGTCGAGGAGCCCATCGGGCGGCACCGTACGGCGCGCACCAAAATGGCGGTGCGCGCCGATGGCCGCGAGGCTGTCACCCACCTGCGGATCATCGAACGCTTCCGTGCCCACACCCAGGTGCAGGCGCAGCTTGAGACCGGACGTACCCACCAGATCCGCGTGCACCTGGCGCATATCGGTCACCCGGTGGTGGGCGACCCGGTGTACGGCAGCCGCCGTCGTTACCCCTCCGGCGCCTCGGAGCAGCTGCGCGCGACCCTCGATGGTTTTGGCCGTCAGGCGCTGCATGCCGCGCAGCTGGCCCTGCAGCACCCCGTCACCGGCGAGGCCTGCTCCTGGCAGGCGCCACTGCCGGCCGACATGCAGGTCCTGATCGGCGCGCTGGCGGCCGACCAGCGCGCCCATGCCCGCGTGGCGGGGACCTCCCATGCCAGGGTCCGCCGTTAGCGCGGCCGGCAGCGGCCCTAGCGGCCTGCGGCCTGACTGGCCGGCCCCAAAGAATGTCCGGGCGGTCTTCACCCTGCGCAGTGGCGGGGTGAGCGTCGGGCCCTGTGCGTCATTGAATGTGGCCACCCATGTTCAGGATGATCCCCAGGCCGTCGCGGAGAACCGCCGGCGTATCGCCTCGGCCTTCGCCTTGCCGGCCGAGCCGCTGTGGTTGACCCAGGTGCACGGCGCACGGGTGCTGCGGCTGCAGGCGCACGCCGGCAGCGGCGCCGAAGCCGATGGCGTGGTCAGCGCGCTGAGCGGCCAGGTGTGTGCCATTCAGGTCGCAGACTGTCTGCCGGTGCTGTTCGCGGCCCAGGATGGCTCGGTGGTGGGCGCGGCCCATGCGGGGTGGCGCGGCCTCGCCGCCGGGGTCCTCGAAAGCACCGTGGCGGCCCTGGGCGTGCCGCCCGCGCAGCTCCTGGCCTGGATCGGACCGGGTATCTCGGCGGCAAACTTCGAAGTCGGCGCGGAAGTTCGCGAGGCACTGGGCGGGGCGGCGCGCGGGGCGGCGGCGGCCGCCTTCGTGCCCAATATCCGCAGGCGCTGGCAGTGCGACCTGGTGGCACTCACCCGGCAGCGGCTGGGGGCCCTGGGGGTGGGTACGGTGCAGGGGGGGCGCTGGTGTACCTTTGCCGACGCCGGGAGCTTTTTTTCCCATCGCCGCGACGGCCATTGCGGGCGCATGGCGGCCTTGATCTGGCTGGCCTAGACCCCCACAACAGGGGCAGATAACTTGAAGGTTCGAGAGGGTAGCTCATGCGCATGGATAAGCTGACGGGCAAGTTTCAGGCGGCTCTGGCGGATGCCCAGTCCCTGGCGGTGGGCCGTGACCAGCAGCTCATCGAGCCGGCCCATGTGCTGCTGGCGATGCTGGACCAGAGCGGCGGGACGGTGCGTCCCCTGGTGCTCAAGGCGGGTGCCAACCTGAACCGGCTGCGCACCGACCTGGCGAACCTGGTGGAGCAGCTGCCGACCGTACAGGGGCAGGCCGGTGATGTGCACATCTCCAATGACCTGCAGCGTCTGCTCAACGTGACCGACAAGCTCGCGCAGCAGCGGCAGGACCAGTTCATCGCCAGCGAGCTGTTCGTGCTGGCCGCGTTCGAGGAGCGCGGCAAGCTCGCCAAGACCCTCAAGGATGCCGGCCTGACCAAGGCGGCCGTCGAGAAGGCCATCGCCGACGTGCGCGGCGGGGAGAACGTCAACGACGCCAATGCCGAGGAACAGCGCGGGGCGTTGGACAAGTACACCGTCGATCTGACCGCCCGCGCAGAGTCGGGCAAGCTCGATCCGGTCATCGGTCGCGATGATGAGATCCGGCGCACCATCCAGGTCCTGCAGCGTCGTACCAAGAACAATCCGGTGCTGATCGGTGAACCCGGCGTGGGCAAGACCGCCATCGCCGAAGGTCTGGCACAGCGCATCGTCAACGGCGAGGTGCCCGAGGGGCTGCGCAACCGCCGCATTCTGGCGCTGGACATGGGTGCGCTGATCGCGGGCGCCAAGTTCCGCGGTGAGTTCGAGGAACGCCTCAAGGGCGTGCTGAACGATCTGGCCAAGCAGGAAGGCCAGGTGATCCTGTTCATCGACGAGCTGCATACAGTGGTCGGCGCGGGCCGCGCCGAAGGTTCAATGGATGCCGGTAACATGCTCAAGCCCGCCCTGGCGCGCGGTGAGCTGCATTGCATCGGCGCCACCACCCTGGATGAATACCGCAAGTACATAGAAAAGGATGCTGCCCTGGAGCGTCGTTTCCAGCGGGTCATGGTCAATGAACCCTCGGTGGAGGACACCATCGCCATCCTGCGCGGCCTGCAGCAGCGCTACGAAGTGCATCACCGCGTCGACATCACCGATCCGGCCATTGTGGCGGCGGCTACCCTGTCGCACCGCTATATCGCCGACCGTCAGCTGCCGGACAAGGCCATCGATCTGATCGATGAGGCGGCGGCGCGCATCCGCATGGAGATCGACTCCAAGCCCGAGGTGCTTGACCGGCTCGAGCGGCGGCTGATCCAGCTGAAGATCGAGCGCGAGGCGCTGAAGAAGGAGACCGATGAGGCCTCACGCAAGCGCCTGCGCGCCCTGGATGAGACCCTCGAGGTGCTGGCGCGCGAGCACGTGGACATGGAAGAGGTGTGGAAGTCCGAGAAGGCCGCGCTGCAGGGCGCCGCCCAGATCCGCGAGCAGATGGAAAAGGTGCGCCTGGAGCTGGATGGCGCGCGCCGCGCCGGCGACCTGGGCAAGATGGCCGAACTGCAGTACGGACGCATGCCGGAGCTGGAGAAGCGCCTGAACGAGGCCATTGCCGCGGAAGACCGCGACACGCAGCTGGTGCGCAACAAGGTCACCGAGGAGGAGATTGCGGAGGTCGTCTCCAAGTGGACCGGTATTCCGGTGAGCAGGATGCTCGAGGGCGAGAAGGAAAAACTGCTGCGCATGGAAAGCGAGCTGGACCGGCGCGTGGTCGGCCAGGACGACGCCGTGCGCATCGTCTCGGATGCCATTCGCCGCTCGCGCGCCGGATTGTCCGACCCGCGCCGCCCCAACGGTTCCTTCCTGTTCCTGGGGCCCACCGGCGTCGGCAAGACCGAACTGTGCAAGGCGCTCGCCGATTTCCTGTTCGACACCGAGGAGGCCATGATCCGCATCGACATGTCCGAGTTCATGGAGAAGCACTCGGTCGCGCGCCTGATCGGGGCACCTCCGGGCTATGTGGGGTACGAGGAGGGCGGCTATCTGACCGAGGCCGTGCGCCGCCGCCCCTATGCGGTGATCCTGCTGGATGAGGTCGAGAAGGCCCATCCTGATGTCTTCAATGTGCTGCTGCAGGTACTGGATGACGGACGTCTCACCGACGGTCAGGGACGCACGGTGGATTTTCGCAATACCGTGATCATCATGACCTCGAACCTCGGGTCCCAGGTGATCCAGGAATATTCGGGTGAGAAGAACTATTCGCGCATGCGCAGCGCCGTGATGGAAATCGTGCAGCAGTCGTTCCGGCCGGAGTTCATCAACCGCATCGACGACATTGTCGTGTTCCATCCGCTGGGCACCGAGCAGATCCGCAAGATCGTCGACATCCAGCTGGTATACCTGCGCAAGCGGCTGCAGGAGCGCAACATGGACCTGGTGCTCGATGAGAGTGCGCGCGACCTGATGGCTGAGGCCGGGTTCGACCCTGTCTACGGCGCTCGCCCTTTGAAGCGCGCCATCCAGCAGCAGATCGAGAACCCCCTGGCGCAGCATATCCTGCGGGGCGGCTTCTCCCCGGGGGACAGCGTCCGGGTCGGTGTTCGGGACGGCCGCCTCACCTTCACCCGGTCGGTCGAGAAGGCGGCTTAGCCTGTATACTTGGCCCCATGCCTTTCTACGAATACGAGTGCTCCAGCTGCAAGTTCTATACGGAACTGATGCAGAAGATCAGCGACCCGCCGCTCAAGAAGTGCCCTTCCTGCGGCAAGGCCACCATGAAGAAGCTGATCTCGGCGCCCGTGTTCCGCCTCAAGGGCGGCGGTTGGTACGAAACGGATTTCAAATCCGACAAGGAATCCAAGCGCAACCTGGCCGGCGCGGAGGAAGCCCCGGAGAGCAAGGCCAAGGAAGTAACCCCGGCTGCGGACGCCAAGGCACCCGAGAGCAAGGCGGCTGACAGCAAGCCGCAGAGCAAGCCGGCGGAAACCGCCTCATCCAGCGCCTCGAAAACCGCGCATCCCGCCAAGGCCGCCAAACCCGCCGCCAGGGCGGCGCGCCGGCCGGCGGCCAGGCCCAAAGCGAAAGCCAAGGTCAGCAAGCGCCGTGGCCGATGAGCCGCGAGTCGCGAAACCCGCCAAGCGCCCCATAAGTCTGCGCCGGCTGCTGGTGGCCGGCACGCTGGTGTGGTTGCCGATCATTGCAACCATCTGGGTCGTCAGGTTTTTCGTGGGCCTGATGGACCAAACCCTGGTGCTGCTGCCCGATCGCTACCAACCCCAGACCCTGTTGGGCTTTCATCTGCCGGGCCTGGGCGTGATTTTCGCCTTCGTCGTGGTGCTGCTGACCGGCCTTCTGGTCACCAACCTCATCGGTCGGCAGCTGGTGGGCTACTGGGAGGAGCTGATGCAGCGCATCCCCCTGGTGCGGTCGGTCTACGGGGGCGTGCGCAGTTTCACGGAAAGCGTGCTGACTTCCAGCAATTCCTTCCGGCAGGTCGTGGCCGTGGAGTTTCCCCGCCCCGGGATCTGGAGCATCGGCTTCGTGACCGCCGAGGATGTGGCCGAGGTCAGTCGCCGCACCGGTGAGCAATTGAGCTGCGTCTTTGTGTCCACGGCGCCCAATCCAACCTCCGGCTTCATGCTGCTGGTGCCCAGGAGCCAGCTGATTGCGCTGGAGATGTCGGTGGACGCGGCCATGAAGATGATCGTCACCTGCGGGGTGGTGCTGCCGGAGCCGCCGGTTGCTCATTTGCCGCACGGTCCGTAACATCCGGCGCCCTATGCGCACTCATTACTGCGGAATTGTCGACGAAAAGCTCACTGGGCAGCAGGTGACCGTCGCCGGTTGGGTTCATCGGCGCCGCGACCATGGAGGCGTGATTTTCGTCGATCTGCGCGACCGTGAGGGTCTGCTGCAGGTGGTGTTCGACCCGGATCTGGAGCGGGTGTTCGGCGAAGCCGAGCGCCTGCGCAGTGAATTCGTCATCCAGGTGCACGGCACAGTGCGCTCGCGCCCCGCCGGCACGGTCAATGCCAATCTTAAGTCCGGACAGGTTGAGCTGCTGGCGCGTGAGCTGACGGTGCTCAACCGCTCCGAGCCACTGCCCTTCCAGCTGGATGAACATGTCAGCGAGGAAGTGCGGCTCAAGTATCGCTACCTGGATCTGCGACGCGAGGTAATGACCAAACGCCTGCGCCAGCGGCATCACATCACGCGCGCCATGCGCAGCTACCTGGACGCCAACGGCTTCATCGATCTTGAGACCCCGGTGCTGGGCAAGTCCACGCCCGAAGGCGCGCGCGATTATCTCGTGCCCAGCCGTACCCACGCGGGCAAGTTCTTCGCCCTGCCGCAGTCGCCGCAGATCTTCAAGCAGCTGCTGATGGTGGCGGGCTTCGACCGTTACTATCAGATCGTGCGCTGTTTCCGCGACGAGGACCTGCGCGCCGACCGCCAGCCCGAATTCACGCAGCTGGATATCGAAACCTCCTTCCTGACCCAGGAAGACATCATGGTGTCGATGGAAGGGCTGTTGCGGCATTTGTTCAGCGAAGTGATGCAGGTGTCGCTGCCCAACCCCATACCGCGCATGACCTACGCCGAGGCGATGCGTCGCTACGCCTCCGACAAGCCGGATCTGCGCATCGCGCTGGAGCTGGTGGATGTGGCCGATCTGGTCAAGGACTGCAGCTTCAAGGTGTTCGCCGGCCCGGCCGGTGATCCCGCCGGTCGCGTGGCGGCGCTGTGCGTGCCGGGCGGTGGCGCTCTGACGCGCAAGGAAATCGATGACTACACCGCCTTCGTGGCGCGCTATGGCGCCAAGGGCCTGGCCTATGTGAAGGTCAATGACGTGGCCAAGGGCCGCGAGGGACTGCAGTCACCCATCATCAAGTTCCTGAGCGATGAGGCGGTGGCCGGCATCCTGGCGCGCACCGCGGCGCAGAACAACGCTCTGATTTTCTTTGGCGCCGACAGCGCCAAGATCGTCAACGATTCACTCGGCGCGCTGCGCCTGAAGGTGGGCCAGGACCTGAAGCTGGTGCAATCCGGCTGGCGTCCGCTGTGGGTCGTCGATTTCCCGATGTTCGAATGGGACGCGGAGGCCAGGCGCTGGGTGGCGATGCATCACCCGTTCACCTCGCCCCTGGATGAGGACCCGGTCGCGCTTGCCGCCAATCCCGGCGCGGCGCTGGCCAAGGCCTACGACATCGTTCTGAATGGCTCTGAGATCGGCGGCGGCTCGGTGCGTATTCATCGCCAGGAGCTGCAGTCGGCGGTGTTCGAACTGCTGGGTATCGGCGCCGAGGCCGCGCAGCAGAAGTTCGGCTTTCTGCTGGACGCCCTGAAGTTCGGCGCGCCCCCTCATGGCGGCATCGCCTTCGGCCTGGATCGCCTGGCCATGCTGATGGCCGGCGCCGACAGCATCCGCGATGTGATTGCCTTCCCCAAGACCCAGACCGCCGCGGATCAGATGACCGATGCGCCCTCGGAGGTCAGCGAGCAGCAGCTGCGCGAGCTGCATATCCGGGTACGCACGCCGCCCCCCAGCGCCTAGTCCCGCTCATGACTTGAGCAGCGCCCGCAGCCGGTACAGCGCCTCAAGGGCCGCCTTGGGCGACAGTTCATCCGGGTTGATCCCCGCCAGCGCGGTGCTCAGCGCCGGCCCCGGGTCAGCCGCGGGCGGCGCCAGCGGCAACTCGCCCTGAGGGCTCGCCGGTCGGCGCCGGTCGCGCTGCTGTTCCAGCTCCAGCAGATATTGCCGCGCGCGCGCGATGACCTCGCGCGGCACGCCGGCCAGCTGCGCCACCTGCAGCCCATAGCTGCGATCCGCGGGACCTTCCTTGACGGCATGCAGGAACACGATGCCGTCGGCGTGTTCAGTGGCGTCAAGGTGGACGTTGACGCAGGCCTCCAGCTCCGTCGCCAGCATCGTGAGCTCGAAATAATGCGTCGCGAACAGGGTCATGGCGCGGGTACTGGTGGCGATGTGACGCGCGATCGCCCAGGCCAGCGACAGGCCATCGAAGGTGCTGGTGCCGCGGCCTATCTCGTCCATCAGGATCAGACTGCGGGCCGTGGCGTTGTTGAGGATGTTGGCCGCTTCGGTCATCTCGACCATGAAGGTGGAGCGGCCGCCGGCCAGATCGTCGGCGGCGCCGATGCGGGTGAAGATGCGATCCAGGGGCCCGATCACCGCCTGGTCCGCCGGCACGAAACTGCCCATGTGAGCGAGGATGGCGATCAGCGCGGTCTGGCGCATGTAGGTCGATTTGCCGCCCATGTTGGGGCCGGTGATGACCAGCATGCGCCGTCGCTCGTCCAGATCCAGATCGTTGGGCACGAAGCTGCCCCCGTTGAGGAATTTCTCGACCACGGGATGGCGTCCGGCCTCGATATGCAGCCGCGGCTGGTGCACCAGCTCCGGCCGGACCCACTGCAGCGTAGCGGCGCGTTCGGCCAGGCTCGCCAGCGCATCAAGCTCGGCGATGGCCGCCGCAGTCGCCTGCAAAGTGCCCAGGCGCTCGATCAGCTGGCTGAGCACGCCGTCGTAGAGTTCGCGTTCGCGCGCCAGGGCGCGTTCGCGCGCGCTCAATACCTTGTCCTCGAAACTCTTCAGCTCCCCGGTGATGAAGCGCTCGGCGGATTTGACCGTCTGGCGACGCACATAGTCGGCGGGCACGCGCTCGGCGTCCTTGCGCGACACCTCGATGAAGAAACCCTGTACGCGGTTGAAGCCCAGTTTGAGGCCGGGAATGCCCGCGCGCTCACGCTCGCGCCGCTCCAGCTCCAGCAGAAAAGCGTCCGTGTGGGTGGCGATATGGCGCAGCTCGTCCAGTTCGGCATCGAAGCCCACCGCGATCACATCCCCTTCGCGCAGCAGTGCCGGCGGTTCCGGCGCGATGGCCTGGGACAGTAAGCGCTGTACGTCCTCATGCTGGGCCGTGCCGCGCAGCAGGGCGCTGAGCAGGGGTGAGTCGGCGGCCGGAGCGGCGGCCGCTGCCGCCAGATCGGGCAACAGGCCGATGGCGCTGCGCAGCTGGGCCAGATCCCGCGGGCGCGCCGAACGCAGGGCCACGCGTGCCAGGATGCGCTCGACATCGCCGATGCCCGCCAGCGGCCGGCGCAGGGATTCGAAACGGCGTCGATCGATGAGCGCCGCAATGGCCTGGTAACGCTGCCGCAACTGGGCCTGATCGGTGAGCGTGCGATTCAGCCAGCGTCGCAGCTGACGCGAACCCATGGGTGTGACGCAGCGGTCGATGAGCGCAAACAGCGTGGCCTCGGGATTGCCCGAGAGGCTGCTATCCAGTTCCAGGTTGCGGCGGGTCGCCGCATCGAGCATCAGCGCATCGCCGCGCTGCTCGACCTGCAGGGTGCGGATGTGAGGCACCGCGGCTTTTTGCGTTTCGCGCACATACTGCAGCAGAGCCCCGGCGGCGCATACCGCGAGCGCATCACCGGCAAGGCCAAAGCCCTGCAGGTCATGGGTGCCCAGCTGCTCGTTGAGCGCGCGGGCGCAGGTCTGCGCCTCGAAATGCCAGGGGGGACGGGCGCGCAATGCCGTGCCGGGGCGCTCCAGCGCCGCGCGCGCAGCGTCCTCGCTGAGCAGCAGCTCGGCGGGCCGCAGCCGCTCCAGTTCCCCGCTGAGCGTCTCAGCGCCGCAGGACTCAAGCAGTGTGAAGCGTCCAGCGGCCAGATCCAGCCATGCCAGTCCGAAGTTTTCACCGTCGCGCGCCACCGCCGCGAGCAGCGTCTCGCGCCGGTCATCCAGCAGTGCGGCGTCGGTGACGGTGCCGGGTGTCACCACCCGCACCACCTGACGATCCACCGGTCCTTTGGACTTGGCCGGGTCGCCCAGCTGCTCACATACCGCGACGCTCTCACCCTTGCGCACCAGGCGCGCCAGATAGCCATCGGCACTGTGCGCCGGAACGCCGGCCATCGGGATGGGCTGCCCCGCGGATTGGCCGCGGGAGGTCAGCGTGATATCGAGCAGTGCCGCGGCGCGGCGCGCGTCTTCAAAGAACAGCTCGTAGAAATCCCCCATCCGATAGAACAGCAGCACATCCGGGTACTGCGCCTTGAGGCGCAGGTATTGCTGCATGGAAGGCGTGTGGGATTCTATATTATTCATTAATATCAAACGGTTGGCGTCGTGCGAAGCCACCGTGGGGCGCGCCCACGCGAGCCCGGCGCAGCTGGCGTCAAAAGCCGGTATGACGCCGTGTGTGGCGCACCGTGTCAACTGCTGGCCCAAGGGGCAATGGCAAGTCAGGCGGCCGGAGCGGCCCTGCGGGTCATTGCCCCGGCAGCACCGGCACCCACTTGCCGTCCTGCTGCTGCACGTTTGCAGTCATCTCGAGCCTGCCGGCGCCGCGCACGATCCGGTCCACCATCGGGAAGACCCTGCGCGCTTCCGCGTCATGGATCCAGTCGGCAGACTTGATCCGGTAGGTGTATTTGACGAGCGTCTGCAGATGACCGTGCAACTCTTCTGGAGGAGTCCACTTGACGATCTTATCCAGGCTCAACTGCGCCACGCAAAAATCGCCGTCATGCGATTGGGTCTCGCCGTGCACGCCCAGGGTGGTTCGCTTCTTCTCAAGGTAATAGTGCCGGCCTTTGGCGGTCAGCGAATAACGTCGGCTGAGACCGTCAGCGGCGGCGCCGGGTTGCGAGGCCGGCACGTCGCTCGACTTCACCAGCCCCAGGCGCTCCAGGACCGGCAGCTGCACCGCCTCGTTCAGGCCGCTGCGCTGCTGCTCGACAGTCACTTCCCGCGGCCAGGTGTACCAGGCCAGACACAGATCGCCATGGTCCGCAAGGAAAGCCCTGACCGCGGGCGCGAGGTCCTGCTCAGCGGGGCCGGAGGCGACATTGGACGCCTGCACCCGCGCCACCGCGCACACCACACTCGCCGCGGCCGCCGCCGCCATCCACATCTTCATCATTGACTCATCCTGAATTCTTCAATTGATGCAATTCGGGTCCTGCGCTGTCACGCCCTGCTCATAGCCATCGGTCAGCGTCTCCAGAAAGCATTGCAGGTCGGACAGATCCTGGGGGCTCATGAAGGGGGTTGCACCCGCCGCCTGGCCGAACGGCACCACGTTCATACACACCAGGGCATCGGTGAAGCTCGGTGAATTGGGGCAGGGCGGTGCCAGGCCCTGGGCCAGGTACTGCTGATTCAGCGCCAGTGCCGCCTGAATGGCCTGATCGGCGGAGCTGAAATTGCCCGTGACATTGGCTTTGTAAGCGGTGGGCATGTCGTTGAACTTCTGCACCACGCCACCCTGGGTCGGATACCAGGCGGCGGGGTTGGTGTCGCGCGTGTTGTACCAGTTCAGAACCTGACCCAGGGAGCTGAACACGCCGTTGTGGAAGAACACCTGGCGGCTGGCCACATTGCGCAACGTGGGCACCTTGACCATGCCGCACAATGCCGCCGAGCCCGGCAGCGAGTGCGGATACAGAGGATTCGGCGCCGTGCACAGCCCCAGGTCGTAGTACGTCACCGGCATTCCGGGGCGCGTGGCCGCGGCGGGAATGGCGGTGTTGCGCGGCACGCCAATGGCCTGGTAGGTGAAGTCGCTGAACTCATAGTCGCCACCGTTGGGGAAGGACGGGCCGCCCATCGGGCCGCTGTAGTGACAGGCAAAACAGTTGCCGCGGGTGGCATCCAGGAATACGCCATAGCCGCGGGACTCGGCGTCGGTCAGGTTGACATCCTGTCCGTTGCTGAGTTCCAGGTTCGCGTAGTAGTCAAACTTGCTGCTGTAGGGATGGAAATCCGAATCCTCCAGTTGATATTCCTGCAGGGCCAGCGTGATGACCGTGAAAGCCGTGGCCGGATTGGTGGCGATATCGGAGATGTCCACGTCATATTGCGTGGCGGCCTGCTGCGCCGCCGGCATCAGCAGCGCCGCGTAGCTCGCGGCCTGTACCGTCGTGACCACCGCGACCTGGCTGGGGTTGTCCATCTCGAACGAGGACAGCAATGGGATCGCCGCCTGCTCCGCCAGGCTGTTGGCGCGGCCGTCCCAGGTGAAGCCGCCCCCCGGCGCGTTCTGGCTCACGCCATCGGGGTTCAGGGCGTTATCGGAATATGCCGGCGTGAGCTGCTTGTAGGTCAGGGTCGGCACGGCCCTGAAACCCGGCGTGAGGAGGGCCGGACCGCCCAGCTGCACGGAGCGGGTATTGCCCACCGATTGCGCATAGTGATTCTTGGGATCATGGCAGCTGGCGCAGGACATGCGCTTGGATCCGGACAGATTGGTGTCGGAGAACAGCTGCTGACCCAGCTGGGCCAGCGTGGTCAGGCTATCCGACTGAGCATGGGCCTGAGCGGCCCATCCGCCCAGGATGCAGGCGAGCCAGGCCAGCGCAAGGCGCCGACCACCCGGCAAAGCTGAGTGCTTGGACATGGCCTGCTCCTGAAATTGAGGCATGTGACACCGCAAGACTCCAACGACTGCGGGCCGGCGGGATGCACCCCGCCGGCCCGCTTCTGCTGCTTTTGAGCTAACGCACTACAGCGTCCAGAGGTTGGTCTGGTTGGGATCCGGACCCACCGTCACCGGCGGTGCGGCGACGCCGCCCGCGCCGCTCACATGGGTGACGCCCGCCGGGAACTGGTACACGTGGTTCATCGCCCGCACCGCATCGAAGTGCGGGTTGGAGCTGCTGACGAACTCCGGCAGCAAGGTGGCGTTCTGCTGGATGAAGCTCTCCGTGTACTTGGCGCGATTGACGTAGGTGCCCGGCTGGCCCGGGTCGGCCACGCCGAAGATGTCCAGGATCGTGCGCACGAAGGAGAAGTGGCTGTAGTAGTCCGTGTCGAACAGCCCCGCCGGTGCGCCGTTGAGCGCCTGCTGGTTGGTCTGCAACCCGAACAGCGTGATGCCATGGCCGCGGTTACCGTTGTTGTACGTCAGCGTCTGGGTATCGCCGCTCGGACCGTAGGTGGTGCCATTGAACACCCCCACGCCCGAGACTGGAGTACCGGCTCCGTAGCTGATCGTGCCGTTGCTGCTCACCGTCACTCCCACCGGAGCCGAAGTGCCGCCGCGGTTGGGATTCCAGCCACAGCACGAATCCGGCACCACGTTGGACTCACCCTCGTCGAAGGTGACGACAATGGCGACGCGCTTGGTCGGGTCATTCCAGATCGAGGAGGACTTGATCTTCGCCACGGTCTTCAGCACGAAGTAGTCCATGCGCGAATTCACGCTGGTGTCGTGCCCATCGTCCTTGACGTCCGGAACGATGACGTTGTAGTTGGCCACGCTGCCGTTCTGCAGATCCTTCAGGAACTGGTCCTGAGTCCAGGGCTGGGTATTGCCGGTCCACCAGGATGTGATGCCGTTGGTGGTGGCGTACGCCTGCAGCGCGGCATCCCATTCGCCCATGGCCTTGTAGTCATCCGCGGCGGTGGTGGTGTGGTCGGTAAAGGTGTACGGGATGTCGTTGCCGGCGACATCGGTACCGGCGCCGGAGATCGTGCGGCTGTTGCTCAGATAGTTGGGCTGATTCGCCACGTCGGCGAACCAGACCACCGTCTGATGCTTCTTGGCGACCACCGAGCCGGGGTATTTGGTGGTGTCGGTGTTGCCGGCATTGTCGCCCGTTGTTGCAGGCGTGATCGAGCTATTGCCGGGGTTGTCGAAATAGGCACCGCCGGTCGCACTGTTCCAGGCGCTGGCGCCCACATTCGCTTCGGTGCCCGCCGGTGAGGGCCACAGCGACTCCTCATATTCATGCCAGGTCACGCCATGGGCATCCAGGGAGTTGGCCAGGTTGCCGCGCACGCCGGTGACGGCGGGATAGGGCAGGTTCGAGGGTTCGTCGCCGGTGATGCCGAAGTCATCCGCGCCGCCCAGCGCCAGATAGTTCGGTTCGCTCGGATCGCCGGTGGCGAAGTAGTCGTACAGCTGGTTGCCCTGGTTGATGAAGGCGTTCAGGTACGGGATGTTCGCGGCGTTCTTCAGGGCGCTCAGCGACTCGTTCTCGAGGATGATCAGGAACACGTAGTCGTAGCGCGGCATCCCTTCCACGTTCTGCGCGCGGTTCTGGGCATCCCAGATGCTCGTCTCAGCGGCCTGGTCGGCGGCCGAGCAGGCGTCCGCGTTCGCGCCATCGAAGCTGGCGACGTTCGGGCAATCGAAATTGCCGCGCAGCTCGCCGATGCTGTCGCCGCGGTCGACGAACTTGGCGGCCAGCTGGAAGCGGCCGGTGTCGATCACCGACTCCTGCAGGATTGCCGGCAGTTCAGTGGCATCCGTGATCTTGGTGGGTGCCATCAGTACGTCGGCTTCCGACACGTTGATGCGCTGGGCGATGTTGGCGACCGCCTGCGCATAGGTCACGCCGTCGAACTGGGCGGCGCGGGCCACTTCGGTGGAGATCGGGGTGACATCCACGTGCGCCGCGAGCGCCGGGTTGACGGTGGCCGCCAGCACCTGGGCCTGGCTGGCCCGGAACACGTTGCGGCTGCTGCTGGTGGCGTTGGCGGAGGTGACCGTCGAGAGGGTGGTGGCGGGGATCTGGGCCACCACATCCGCAGCTCCCTTGGTGCTCGACAACTTGAAGGTGCCGTCGCTTGCGGTCGTGGTCGTGGGCTCACCCGGGTCGCAGACGCCGTTGCCGTTGAGGTCGAAGCACACCGTGACACCCGCGTACACGGATGCGACGGTGCTGGATCCTTGTGAGCCCGCGGCGGTATCGGCGAACACCGGCGGGGTGAAGGTGGCGCCGCCCACCGTGCCTGTGACGATGGAAATGCCGGCGGAAGCGGAGGCGGAGGCAGCGGCCAGCACGGTCGCGACCGCCGCCGCGACCAGCGAGGGACGCAGGATTTTGGACGGGGATTGCATAGTCAGATCTCTCCCTGAAATGGATGATTTAGGCGGCGCGGCGCCGGGCGAAGCCGAACAGGCCCAGGCCCGAGAGCAGCAGCGGCAGCGCCGCGGGGAGCGGGACCGCACTCACGTCGGTCAGCGTCCACTGGGTAATCGCCGTGTCGAGGTCAAACTGGGGACCGCCCGAATTGAAGCTGTCCCCGCCGCTGAGCTGGTTGAACGCCAGGATCTGGTTGCCGACCGCCGGGTTGGTGTCATTGACGAAATTGAAGAAGTAACCGGCATTCGGGTTCGTCGACTGGTCCACGTCGGAGATGCCGAAGTTGTTCAGCGTTCCGTTGGCGTAGATGGTGGTCGCGGCACTGGGGCTGTTGAAGGCCTCGGTGCTGGTGTTCCAGCTGTTCAGGATCAGCGTCGGGCTTGCGCCGCCTGCGAAGGCGACGCCATTGAAGGCCACCTGCAGATCATTGATGTTGGTGGCCGACTGCCCGCCGTCGGTGGTGGTGCCGAGGAAGGAACCGGTGACCTGCTGGCCATCCAGGAAGGTGTACGTGAAATCAAAGGTGTCGGCGCTGGCTGCAGCGCTCGCACCCAGAGCGGCAGCGATGATCGCCGCCTTGATGATCAGTTTCATATTGAGTCCCCATGCTTTGCATTGATGAATACCGGCGCGCACCGTACTGCCTTGCAGCCTCTTCCCGCCGCGAATGGGCAGGTCTCGCCAACAGAGTTTTCCCCAGTACAGAACCGCTCTTCTCCCCAGAAGAGCCATGACGATGCTGGGGTGCATTAATTACAGTTGGGTTTCATTCTGATGATTCGAGCATCGCTGGCGCGCAACGCTCGCGTAATGTTGTGGATGGACAATGCAGCGATGTCGATCACCGTCACCCTCTCCACGGGCCTGCGCGCCTTTGTCACCGATAGCCTCAAGCGCGGCCAGGCGCCCGCGGCGCTGATCGAGGCGCTGATCGGCAACCGCATCGAAGCGCGTGTCGCCAAGGCAGTGGTGGATGCATTCCTGAGCGCGCAGGCCGCCGGCGCCCCCTTGCCCGAACACAGCATCCAGCTGGACATGGAGGCACCGCGTTATCAGTACGAGCCTGCGCGCATGGCGGCGGGCAATGTGCTGCATGCGGCCGGCCGCGAGATCCGCGTGCTGCAGCGGCTGCAGCAGCCCATCGTGGCGATTCTCGAGCGGGTGTTCAGCGAAGACGAATGCAGCCGCCTGATCGAGCTGGCGCGGCCGCGCCTGCGGCCCTCCACGGTGGTCGTTCCGCGCAGCGGCGTGACTGCCGTGGTCGATTACCGCAGCAGCGACGGCATGTTCTTCCGCCCGCTGGAGCTTCCATTCATCGCCGAACTGGACCAGCGCATCGCGGCGCTGATGAACTGCCCGGTGCACAACGGCGAAGGCCTGCAAGTGGTGCGCTACGGCCGCGGCGGCCAATACCCGCCGCACTTCGACTTCAAGATACCGTCCAATGCCGCCAACTCGGAGTCGATCGCCCGCAGCGGCCAGCGCATCAGCACTCTCATCGTCTACCTCAATGACGTCGCCGCGGGCGGGGAGACCGTCTTCCCCGAGGTCGGCCTGTCAGTGGTGCCGCGGCGCGGCAACGGCCTGTACTTCGAGTACACCAACAGCCAGATGCAGGTGGATCAGAAGTCCCGGCACGCGGGTGCCCCGGTCGGCGCGGGCGAGAAGTGGATCGCCACCAAGTGGATGCGTGCGCGCCGCTTCATCAGCCAGGGAGCTGCTGAATGAAACCGTTGTTCAAGACCGCGCTCTGCGGCGCCATTCTCATCGCCAGCGCTGCGGCCCACGCCGCCAGCTACTATTTTTCCTATTCCTTTGCGGATGGGCAGAAGGTCAGCGGCACTTTCACCGGCAGCAGTGCCGACGGCGGCCAGACGGTGACCAACATCAGCAATCTGTCGGTCTCCCTGAACGGCATTGCCTTTGCGCCCGTCACCGTCAGCGGCGTCACCTACGGCAATGCGACGCTGCAGGTCAACGCCTGGAATCCGGCGCTGATGGCCTTCGATGACAGCACGCCGGTGACGATCCACGCCAACGGCGCGCTCAACAACTTCGCCATCTCCGATGTCGATGCTGCGGTGAATTCCAATCCGGACTACGAGTTCGCGTACATCAACGATGCCACCAACAATGATTTCGAGGCGCTCGCCGTCAATTTCCTGCAAACCGACTCCTTCAGCACCGCCGAGGGCAATACCACCCAGCTGGCCATCGATTCCCCGGGCGTCGCCGGCAGCTGGCAACTGAGCGAAGTGCCAGCCACCCAGGATACGGATGGTCCACTGCCGCTGTGGGCGGTGGGCGCCCTGGGCGCAGTGCTGCTGGCTCTGGCATCGCGGCGCGTGCGCGTCTGATCGAATTGCCGCTTCACGCATTTTCTCAGGGAGCAACCGCCATGCAGACTCGTTTCAAGACGCCGCGCCCGAGGCGCTTCGCCGTGGCGCTCGCCGGTGTCCTGGCACTGCGCTGCGCCGCCTGCTGCGCCGCAGTGGCCATCGTCCAGGGCACCGTGGGCGGCGTGTCCTCAGATGCGGTTTCCTCCTCCGCCAGCGCCGTGCCGTCGGTGTACGCCGGCGCCACGGTGTGTTTCGATTTGAACGGCAATGGAGTGTGTGACCCTGGGGAGCCTGCGACGACCAGTTCCGCCACCGGCAGATTCAAATTGTCCAGCCCGGCCCTGGCGCCGCTCATCGCCCAGATCGGCAGCCCTGCGACCAACAATGGCCATGCGATCGGCAACCGCTACGTGTTCCGGGCCAATGTGGCTCAGATCCAGGCCGCAACGAGAAATCCGATGCTGGCGGCGACCGTCAACCTGACCCCATTGTCCACCGAGATGGCCCTGGCCATCGAGAATCAGGGGCTTACGGCCAAGGCCGCCGTGGCCCATCTGGCCCAACGCCTCGGTGTGGCGAGCACCAATGTGCTGTTGGCCCCCACCCAGGTCACGCATGCCGCTGAGCAGGCGGCCATCGTCAAGGCATCGGTGATCGCGCAGGGTCGGCTGGTCGCTCAATGAGTGCATTGGCGCCCCGGCCGCGGCTGAGTTTTCAGACCGGCGTGTCGGACTTTACTGACTCGGCTACGGGATGCCCGCCGTTATCCCCCACTCACGCAATGCGGCTAGCTTGCGGACGGGCTGAATTTCTCCAGCCGATTCATTTTCACGTAGTGACCTTTCTTAAGGTGAGCGGCAATGGCGGCTGAAGCGCGAGCGATGTCCGAAAGTCTGCAGCAGATAGCCAGCCGGCCTGAGGCCCTGTGTACCCGAGCGCTGGCTGAGCTGCGCCGCTGCCGCGGGCCGGTGCTGATCGATCTGGACGAAACACTGTACCTGCGCAATTCGACCGAGGATTTCATCGATACGGCGCGCCCCGGGATCCTGGCGCTGCTGCTGCTGCGGCTGCTGGATGCGGTCCGCCCCTGGCGCTGGAGCGGCGGTGAGCGCACGCGCGATGTGTGGCGGGTGCGTTGCATTCTGCTGCTGCTGCCCTGGACGCTGGCGGCGTGGAAGAAGCGCTGCCTGCGACTGGCCGCCTCGGCCACCAATGCGCCGCTGATGTCGGCGCTGGAGGACCGGGCGCGCGCCGGGGACTGCGAACCCCCGGTGATCGTGACCGTGGGGTTTGAAGCCATTGTCAGGCCGCTGGTGGCCGCGCTGAAGGTGCCGCAGGCACCGCGGATCATCGCGGCCCGGCACTTTCGTTTCAGCGATCGCAGGGAGGGCAAACTGGCTCTGAGCACCCGCGCCCTGGGAGCCGCGACCATTCAGCGCGCCCTGGTCATCACCGATTCGGATCAGGATGCCGAGCTGCTTGACGCCTGTGCGGTGCCCTTGCTCATAAAATGGCCACAGGCGCGCTGCCGTCCGGCGCTGCGCGGCGTGTACCTGCCGGGCCAGTACATGACGCAGGTAAAACGCCCGGGTGCGGGTTACATCAGCCGCGGCATTCTGCAGGAAGACTATGCCTTGTGGGTACTGGCCTCGCTGAGCTTCACGCAGCCGCTGCCGCACATCGTCGGCTTGCTGTTCCTGCTGTTGTCGTTCTGGGCAGTCTATGAACGCGGCTACGTCGACAACGATGTGATCGCCGCTCGCTATGAACGCGAGCCCACGCTCAATGCCGCCTTTTTCGATGCGCCGGTGGTGACGCCACGTTGGGCGCCGTGGGGCTGGGCCATGGTCAGCGGTGCCGTTGGCGTGCTGATACTTCGCGGCGCCGAGCTGCATGCCCTTTACGCCTTCGGCGCCTGGGTTGCGGTACTGCTCGCCACGTACGGCACCTTCCGCATCTACAACCGGCTGGATAAGCAAAGCCGCATCTGGCTGTACGCGGCACTGCAACTGGCGCGCGGCGCTGCCTTTGTCGTGGTGGTTTCCATCAGCGTCATCGGCGCCGTGGCCATCGGGGCCCATGTGCTCTCCAAATGGGTTCCGTACTACATGCATCGGCAAGCGGGCCAGGGATGGCCGACGGCGGTGCACTTCCTGCCGCGGCTGCTGTTCTTCGTCCTGCTGAGTGTGCTGCTCGCAATCGCGACCGGATACTCGGTGCTGGTGAGCTGGTCGGCTGCCCTGCTGCTGGGGTGGAACGTGTTCCGGGCGCGCCACGAGCTGATGGCAGCGTTGCGCTCCAGTACGCGCAGCAGCGCCGCGTACGCCCGGACCTTCTATTAGGCGAGGTTCAATGCTGGCGCGTGCCGGCACTTGATGGCACGCCCACACCGTTCAGAGCCATGAGCAGCACGGCATCGAACTCGTGCTGCAGCTTCGCATCCGGACGCGCCAACCAGGTCAGCGTGGCACCCAGGCACAGGCACTCCAGCAGCACCGCCAGCTGCGCCGCCGGCAGGTCGGGGCGCACATCCCCGCGCTGCTGACCGGCCCGGCACAGGCGCTCGAGTATCGGTCGTGCGCCGCCGGGTCGATGCTGCCGGAGGTCGTGGTGATCCAGACTGCCGGTGCTCAGCTGATGACGCAGGTAGTGCGGAATATAGCTGCGGCGCGCTTCATGCCATTGCGCCCACGCCTGCAGCAGGCAGCTCATCTGGGCCGCAAAGCTGCCCTGTCGTTCGAGCAGCGGCCACAGCGGCGCCATCCCTGAGGCCAGCTCCTGCTGCAACTGTTGGGCGAGCAGTGCTTCCTTGAGGGGAAAGTATCGGTAGAGCGTGCCTTTGGCGATATCGGCGGCGGCGGCGATCTGTTCCATGGTCACGGCCTCGTACCCGTGCTCCTCAAACAGGCCAAAGGCGATGCCGGCCACACGCTCAATGAGTTGCCGGCGTTTGCGCGCCCGTCGATTGCTGGGCGGCGAGGCGGCCGCCTCGCTCATGCCGGGGCGACAAACATATACATCGTATAATAATATACGACGTATAAGTTAAGAGGGCAAACTCGAGCCGCGCTCTGCCCTCGGGCGGCAACGGCGGGCCCCGCTGCTTCGAGACTGATGGCATGCCGTTGATGACGCGGGTTCGCAGTTCGTGACTCTTATCTGCACGTCAAAAATACGTGGATATACTGGGGGTCGGGTAGGCGGCACACCGCCTCGACTCGCCTTTGCTGGGGGTTTTCGAGTGATTGCAATGCGCAGCCTATTCACCGCTCTACTCACTGTCAGTGGCCTGTCGATGGCCGCCGCGACCTGGGCCGCCGCGGCGACTGCGCCACCGGGGGATCCGTCACACGGCAACTGGAGCACCGTCCAGAAGTACTGCTTCGACTGCCACAATGTCGAAGACTGGGCCGGGGGCGTGGCCTTCGACACCATGTCGGCCGGGGAGGTACCGCAGGACGCCAAGATCTGGGAACAGGCGGTGCGCAAACTGCGCGGCGGCATGATGCCCCCGCCAGGCCACAAGCGGCCCGATCCGGCGACCGTCAACAACCTGGTCTCCTATCTGGAGACGACCCTGGATGAGGCCAGCACTCACCCCAATCCTGGACGCGTGGCGCTGCGCCGCTTGAACCGCCGCGAATACGCCAATGCCGTGCACGATCTGATCGGCCTGGATGTCGACCCCGCGGCGTGGCTGCCGGAGGATCCGCTCAAGGACGGCTTCGATACCGATGCCGATCTGCTGCGGGTGACGCCGAATTTCCTGGATCAGTCGGTGGCCGCCGCACGGGCGCTGGCGCTTGAGGCCGTAGGTGACCCCAAGGCCGCGCCGATCGATACCTCCTACGGCAACATCGCCAACATGATCATCTCCTTGAATCCGCGCCCTTCGATGGGTACCGGGGATCAGGAGAAGTACCAGGACGGCATGCCCTTCGGCACCCGCGGCGGCATGGTTGCGGAGCACTGGTTCGCGGCTGATGGCGAGTACTCCCTCACCATCGGCGACATGGCGATGGCGCGCGAGGTGCCGAAACTGGAATTTGTGAGCACCGTGATCGTGCTGCTCGACGGCAAGGAGATTCATCGCGTCAATGTCGGCGGCGAAAGCGACTACAAGGACATCGACCAGAACCTGGATGCGGGCGTGTACCACGTCAACAGCCGCCTGCGCGATATCCGCTTTCACGCCACCGCCGGCCAGCATAAGGTGGCGGTCACCTTCCTGCGCCGCAGCTACGCCGAGAGCGATGAGCGGGTGCGACCCAATACGCTGGATGGCGGTCAGCAGCGTGTGAATGCCGTGCATGCCATGCAGATCAAGGGACCCCTCAAGATCACCGGCATGAGCGAGACCCCGAGCCGCGCGAAGATCTTCATCTGCACGCCCGCCAGCGCCGCCGAGGAACAGGCCTGCGCGCAGCAGATCATCGCCAACCTGGCCCAGCATGCCTTCCGGCGCCCGGTGACGGATGAGGACATGCAGCCGCTGCTGGCCTTCTATCAGAAGGGCCGCCAGGCAGGAACCTTTGATGCGGGTATCCGCGATGCCCTGTCGGCGATCCTCGCCAGTCCGAGCTTCCTGTACCGCGTCGAGGCCGCCAGCGACAATGTCCGCACGCTGAATGACTTCGCGCTCTCCGCGCGTATGTCGTTCTTCATGTGGAGCAGCCTGCCGGACCAGGAACTGCTGGATCTGGCCGCCAAGAATGAGCTGTCACAGCCGCAGGTGTTGCAGGCTCAGGTGCATCGCATGCTCGCCGACCCGCGTGCGGTTTCCCTCACCAACGATTTCGCCTTCCAGTGGCTCAACATCGCGAAGATGGACACCATCTCCCCGGCGCGGGCGCAGTTCAGCTATGCCAGTGCCCAGTACGATCCCCGACCGCTGTTCCGCAAGGAACTGCAGCTGTTCATCGACAGCATCTTCCGCTCGGATCGCAGCGTGGTGGATCTGCTCACCGCCGACCATACCTATCTGAACGAGGAGCTGGCCCTGCTGTACGGCATGCAGGATGTGAAGGGCGGCGAATTCCGCCGTGTCACGCTGACGGATCCGAACCGTTTCGGTCTGCTGGGCAAGGGCGCGGTGCTGATGACCACCGCCAATCCCGATCGCACCGCCCCGGTGCTGCGCGGGGCCTGGATCATGGAGCGCATCCTGGGCACGCCGCAGGCCACGCCGCCGCCCAATGTGCCGACCCTGACGGCATTCGTCGCCAGCAAGCCCACCACCGTGCGCGAGCGTACCGAGGTGCATCGGCGCAACCCGCCCTGCTCGGGCTGCCATTCGATCATGGACCCGCTGGGTTTCGCCCTGGAGAACTTCGACACCGTGGGCGAATTCCGGGCGATTGACCCGCAGACCCACACCCTGATCGACACGGCCGCCACCATGCCCGATGGCACGCGCATGGCCGGTCCCGCGGACCTGCACAAGGCCCTGGCGGCCCGCGGCCAGCAGCTGGTGCAGACCATCACCGAGAAACTGATGACGTATGCGATTGGCCGCCCGATGATCTATTCGGACATGCCCACCGTGCGCGCCATCGCCCGCGAAGCCGCAGCCGACAACAATCGGTTCGAAGCCATCGTGCTGGGAGTGGTCAACAGCGACGCGTTCCGCAAGCGCGCACCGGCGGCACCGCTGCCGGCGACCCTGACGACGCAGGCGTCCAATCTGACTGCCGTGCACTGAGCGTATTGAAGTGGAGGCATAGCCATGTTCCTGACCAAGAAGCATCTGTCCCGTCGCACGGTCCTGAAGGGCGCCGGGGCTGTGATCTCCCTGCCGCTGCTGGATGCCATGATTCCGGCGGGCAGCGCTCTGGCTGACACCCCGGCCGCGGTAAAGACCCGCCTGGCTTACGTGTACTTCCCGCACGGCGCGATCCAGAAGTTCTGGACCCCGGAGGGGACCGGCAAGGATTTCAAGTTCTCGCGGATCCTCAAGCCCCTGGAAGGCATGCGCGACTACGTCACGGTGGTATCCAACACCCGCAACAAGCCCGCCGAGAGCACCGACCCGCACGGCATCGTCGAGGCAACCTGGCTGACCTGCCTCGCACCGACGGCCCGCGGCGAGGGCCCCAATGCCGGTGTGTCCATCGACCAGGTGGCCGCCCGCCAGCTCGGCGGGGATACCCCGCTGCCGTCTCTGGAGCTGTGCGGCGAACCGGGCGGTGCCGTCAATTACAGCAGTCCCGGCCAGGGACTGCCGCTGGAAGGCAATCCACGCCACGTCTTCACCACCATGTTCGGGCCCGGCGATTCCAATGCCGAGCGCAAAGGTCTGCTGCAGTCCACCGGCAGCCTGCTCGACTATGTCCAGGAGTCCAGCAAGAGCCTCACCCGCACCCTGGATGGTTCGGATCGCGCCCTGGTGAACGACTACCTGCAGTCGGTGCGCGAAGTTGAGATGCGGGTGCAGAAGCTGTCCGCCAAGGCCGATTCGCTCGGTAACCTGCCGAATGCGCCGCTCGGGGCACCGGATGACTTCGGCGAACTGCTGGACATCCAGTTCGAGATGATCGCACTGGCCTTCCAGACCGGTCAGACACGGGTCGCCACGATGCGCATGGTGAAGGAAGCCAGCATGCGGACCTATCCCGTCGTGAACGTGGATGAGGCCTTTCATCCGCTCTCGCATCACGGTGAGGATCCGGACAAATTCGAGCGCCTGGTGCGCATCCAGGCCTGGCACACCGATCGCGTCAATCGCTTTGCCAAGCGTCTGGCGAGCATCAAGGAAGGCAGCGGCAACGTGCTGGACAACTCGATCGTCCTGTTCGGCAGCAACATGGCCAACAGTGACCTGCACAATCAGAACCCGATCCCGCAGCTGCTGCTGGGCAAGGGTGGCGGCATCAAGGGTGGCCAGCATCTGGCGATGCCAGCCAGCACTCCGCATGCCAATGTTCTGCTCACCAGGGTGCAGCGTGCCGGGGTGAAGCTTGATAAGTTCAGCGACTCCACCGGACCCTTGGCCGACATCTGATATGCCTCAGAAACTCATCCCGGTGGCGGCATTGGCGGTGGCCGGCATCCTGTGGGGAGCGGCCGGGTTTGGCGCCGATGCCAGCGAGCGACCCGATGGCAGCACCCCGCTGCAGTGGGCGGTATTCAAAGGCGACCTCGCCCAGACCAAGCAGCTGCTGGCGGCCGGGGCCGATGTCAGGGCCAGCAACGCCTATGGCGTCACGGCGATGCAGCTGGCCGCGGATGCCTCCAATACCGAGCTGATCCGCCTGCTGCTGAAGGCCGGCGCGGATGCCAATTCGCCGAATCCGGATGGCGAAACGGCGCTGCACCTGGTGGCGCGCGCCGGCAATGTCGAGGCGGCCCGAATGCTGCTCAAGGCGGGCGCCGAAGTGGATGCCCGGGAGAGCTTTGGCGGACAAACGCCGCTGATGTGGGCGGCCGCACGGCGCCATCCGGAGATGGTCGAACTGCTCGCCGACAGGGGAGCGGATGTCAACGCCCGCTCAGCGGTGCGCGACTATCTGCGCGTGGCGACCGCCGAGAGTCGCGCCAAGCAGCTGGATCGCGGTGGTTTTACGCCGCTGATGTACGCGGCACGCGAGAACTGCGGCGCCTGCGTCGAGGTGCTGCTGAAGCACAAAGTGGACGTCAACCTGCCCGATCCGTCCGGCATCGCGCCGATGACGATCGCGATGCTCAACAGCAACTGGGACATCGCCAAACGTCTGATCGAGGCGGGCGCCGATGTGAACGAGTGGGATATCTTCGGTCAGGCGCCGCTGCACGTGGCGATCGGCAACATGAACAGCCGCGGCAACGGCAATCCGTTGGACCGCGATCGACCGGACAAGGCCAGCGGCCGTGACGTGGTCAAGCTGCTGCTGGATCGCGGCGCCAATCCCAACCAGCAGACCTACTACCGGGCCGCGGGTCTGCGCAGCTTCGGCGGTACCGGTCGGGGCACGACTCCGTTCCTGGTGGCCTGCGCCAGCGGCGACACCGAGATCGTGAAGCTGCTGCTGGCACACGGCGCCAATCCCAAGCTTGCAACCTCGGACGGGCAGGGGCCGATCATCATTGCCGTGGGGTCGCGTGCGGGCGGTACCGGGAATCCCGGTGCGGCGCGGGCGGATGTACCCCCCGAACCGGCCGCTGGGCCGGGTATCGAGATTCCGCCGGCGACGCGACGTGGCAGAGCAGGTCCAGGTGCGGCGCCTGCCGCTGCGCCGTCCTCCGGCCCGGGCGCCGCACCCGCTGCCGCGCCAGGGGCGGGACCGGCCGACAAAATGGTCGCGGCCGCCAACCCGACGGTGGATCTGATCAACCTGCTGGCGCAGTCCGGTGCCGATGTGAACCTGATGGCCAAGCGCCACTTCCTGCAGCGCACGCGGGGCGGCTCGGCGCTTCACTACGCCGTGCGGACCGGCAACAAGGACGTCATGGTCGCGCTGATCAAGCTCGGTATTGATGTGAACGCCAAGGACGAGGATGGTCTGACGGCGCTCGACTACGCGATGGGGCGCGGCTTCGTTCCCTTCCTGCAGATGCCGACCCGGCCGCGCCGCGACCTGGCGGATATCCTGCACGCGGCGGGTGGCAATGTGGAGCTGGCCAAGACACCGGAATGGCTGCCCCAGAGTCCTCCCATCGCCACGGTCGTCTATGACTCCGTCATCTGGCCGGTAGACCCAGTAGGACCCTAAATGCCCATTTCCCGTCGCCTGTTCCTGCGCAGCGGAGCGCAGGCTCTTTCTGCTGCCTCGCTGCTGGGCGCCGTTCCCGGGCTGGCTGCTGCCGCGGACCCGGATCACAAAAGCGTCCGCGCCGGTGACATCAGCGTCAAGGACGTGAGCGGCCTGGCGCTGCTCGCCGGCAGCGGCTGCAACGTCGTCGCTGTGGCGGGTCCGGATGGCGCGTTGCTGGTCGACGGGGGCCTGGCGGTGAATTCAGCCGTCCTGCTCAAGGTGGTGGCCGAGAACCTCAAGACCCGGCGCGTGAACACCCTGATCAACACCCATTGGCACCCCGAGCAAACCGGCTCCAATGAGGCCGTGGGCAGGGCCGGGGGCACCCTCATCTCCCATGTGGTGTCGAGTCTGGCCCTGGGGCGCAAGGAACGGTCGGCACTGTACGAGGGGTACTACGGGCCCTTGCCGCCCAAGGCCATTCCCACTCAGACCACGTACAACACCGGAACGCTGATGTTTGCGGGCGAGCAGGTCGACTACCGCTACCTGCCGGCGGCGCATACCAATGGCGATCTGTTCATCCACTTCCCCAGGCGCAATGTGATTGTCGCCGGCGGACCGGTCGCCGCGGATCACGGCCGGTCATGGACTACCTCAACGGCGCCTTCATGCACGGCTTCGTGCGCTCCTACGAGATCCTGGCCCAGGTCGCCAAGGCCGATACCGTCATCATCCCGGCGAACGGTCCGACGCTGACCGGCGCCGACATCGTCAAACAGAAGGACATGTACTGGGCGCTCTTCAAGCAGTTCTTCATCGATTTCAACAAGGGCTTTGGCCCCAACGACATTGTCGCCGAGCGCCCGCTGAAGGACTACGAAGGCCAGTACGGTGACCCTGCGCAGTTCCTGGACTACGCCTATCGCAGCCTACAGCTGGCGACCATTCCGTTCTGAGGCCTGTTGCAGCAGGGCTAGCCAATGACCCAAGGGCCGTCCGATCTTGCGCTGCTGCGCCTTTCGCGCCGTGTCGGCCGCGCCCTGGCGGCGCGCGAGTGGCGGGTGGCAACGGCTGAGTCCTGCACGGCCGGCTGGGTCGCAAAAGTCTTGACCGACGTGCCCGGCAGCTCCCACTGGGTGGAGGCGGGTTACATCGTCTATTCAAACGCCGCCAAGCTGCGTGACCTGAAGGTCCCGCCGGGCACGCTGCGCCGTCATGGTGCGGTCAGTCGCGCCACGGTGCTGGCCATGGCCCGCGGCGCGGTGCTCGCAAGCGGTGCAGATCTGGCCGTGGCCATCAGCGGCATCGCCGGTCCGGATGGGGGCACGCGGGAGAAGCCCGTGGGCACGGTATGGTTCTCGATCACCGTACGGCCACGCGCCGCACGCGGCAGCGCAACGCTGAAAGTCTTCTCCGGAGACCGCGAGGCGGTGCGCCGCAAAGCGGTGGCCTTCGCGTTGCAGTTGATACTGCAACAGGCTTCAACTTGACTTGATTCCAGACGGGTCGCACTCTGCGGCGATGTACGTACCCGTGACATTCTCAATGGCGCTGCTGATGACCATCATCAGCGCCGCGTGCTGGGGCTCCTGGGCGAACACCTTCAAGGTCACCCGCGGTTACCGCTTCGAACTCTTCTACTGGGACTATGCGCTGGGCATCTGCCTGATCGCGCTGGTGCTGGCCCTGACCATGGGCAGCGTGCATGCGGATGGCATGGACTTTGTGTCCAATCTGCATGCGGCCGACCGCTCCAATTTCTACTACGCAATCGTGGCCGGTGCGATATTCAACGTGGCCAATGTGCTGCTCGTGGCGGGTATCGACATGGCAGGGCTCGCGGTCGCCTTCCCGCTCTCCATCGGCATCGCACTGGCCGTGGGTGTGATCCTGAGCTACCTGCAGAACCCCAAGGGCGACGCCCTGCTGCTGGGCATCGCGGTGGTGTGCGCGATTGTCGCGGTGATATTCGACGGCCGTGCCTACCAGCACCTCAATTCCGCCAGGGCCGACACCGCCGGCAGCCGCACCTCCGCCAAGAGCATCGTGGTGTGCGTGGTCTCAGGAGTGCTGATGGGTTTGTTCGCCCCGCTGGTCAGTCATGCGCTCAACACCGGACATGCAATGACTCCCTACACCGTGGGCGTCTGCTTCACCCTGGGCGCGCTCGCCTGCTGCTTCGTGTTCAACGTATACCTGATGCGCCGGCCGCTGGTGGGCGCGCCGGTGAGCGCCGGCGGCTATTTTCGCACCAGCGCCGCCAATCACCTGCTGGGTCTTTTCGGGGGCTGTATCTGGGGATTGGGCATGGTGTTCAATTTCGTCGCCTCCAATCTCACGGGGGTGGCGATCTCCTACGCCATCGGTCAGTCCGCGCCCATGGTCGCCGCTGTGTGGGGCGTGTTTGTATGGCATGAGTTCCGCGGTGCCGGTACGGCGGCGCGGGTGAACCTGGCGCTGATGTTCCTGTTCTTCATCGCCGCCATTGCGCTGGTATCACTCGCATATCGGTCAGGAGGCTGACATGGCCGCGATCATCGTTCTGGGCAGTCTGAACATGGATATCGCCGCGCTTGGGCCGCGCTTGCCCCAGCCCGGCGAAACGCTGCTGGGCTCGCACTTCCACACCGCGCCCGGTGGCAAGGGCGCCAACCAGGCCTATGCGGCCGCGAAACTTGGCGGCGCCGGTTCCACGGCCATGCTGGGGCGTGTCGGCAATGATGACTTCGGCCGCCAGATGATCGCCAATCTGGTGTCGGCAGGCTGCGGCGTCGAAGGCGTCCGCAGCACCGTGGCGCCCAGCGGCGTGGCGCTGATCCTGATCGCCGAGTCCGGTGAAAATTGCATCGTGGTGGTCTCCGGCGCCAATGACGAATTCACGCCCGCGGATATCACTGCCGATTCGCAGCTGCTGCGCGGGGCCCGCTTTGCCCTGCTGCAGCTGGAAGTGCCGCTGGCGACCACCCTGGCGGGCGCGACGGCCGCGCGTGCCGCGGGGCTGGAGGTGATTCTGGATCCGGCGCCGGCACCGGAACAGCTCCCGGCGCAGTTGCTGAAATTCGTGGATGTTCTGACGCCGAATGAGACCGAAGCCTCGCTGCTGGTGGGTCGCAAACCGGCCGAGGTCAGCGTGGATGAGGCCCGCGCCATCGCCGGTGAACTGCAATCCCGGGGCGTGCGCCACGTCATCATCAAGCTCGGCGCCAAGGGCTGCCTGCTGCTCGAGGCGGGTACGGCAACCCATGTGCCGGCGCCCATGGTCAAGGCCCTGGACACCACCGGCGCGGGTGACATTTTCAATGCCGCATACGTGGTGGCGTGCTCTGAAGGTGCATCACGCCTGGATGCCTGCCAGTTCGCGGTGCATGCCGCGGCGCTCTCCGTGACGCGCATGGGCTGCCAGGCGAGCGTGCCCACGCGCGCCGAACTGGACGCCTATCTGCGTCAGACCTAAATTCGCTACCAACAGTCAGCGGTTGGAGTGCTCATGATTGAATCGGCCCGGATGCGGCGCGCGCTGCTCGCCTGCGCCATGGTGTGGCTGACAGCCGCGGCGGGACATGCCGCCACGCTGCGCAAGGTGATCGTCGACCAGGACGCCTATGGGCCGGGCGGCTCGGACATGCAGTCCATACTGATGGCGCTGCAGGCGCCGGATGTGCAGGTGCTCGGCATCACCGTCACCAGCGGCGATGGCTGGCGCGATGAGGAGGTGCAGCACACGCTGCGCCTGCTCGAAGAGGCACATCGTACCGAGGTGAAGGTGTATCCGGGCGCGGTCTATCCGCTGGTCAATACCCAGAAGCGCACCCTGGCCTGGGAGAGGCTGTACGGCAAGCTGGTATTCAAGGGGGCCTGGACCGAGACCTGGCCCGCCAATGCCGGTCGGCGCTCGCCTTATCACGCCGATCCGTTCCTGGTGCCGCCGTTGCCCGAGGGCGCGCCGGTCACCCACCCCGCCGATGAGTCCGCGGCAAACTTCATGGTCCGCATGGTGCACCGGTATCCAGGTCAGGTGACCATCCTGGCACTGGGGCCGTTGAGCGATGTGGCGCTGGCCGCGCGGCTGGATCCGAAATTCTCCTCGCTGGCCAAGGAACTGGTGTTCATGGGCGGCAGCTTCAATCCGGTGCCGGCCAACAATGCGTTTTCGGCCGAGTACGTGAACGCGCCGCGGCTGGAGTTCAACATGCATTGGGACGCCGAGGCCGCATCCATCGTGCTGCATGAGCCGTGGCACAGGATTACGCAGATTCCGGTCGATCCGACCACGGCAACCTACTTCAAGCCCGAGTACATCCGGCAGGTGGGTCAGGGCAGTGCGCCCTTCGATCCGTACCTGGGCAAATGGGGTCAGTCCTTTCCGATGTGGGATGAACTGGCCGTGGCGGTATGGCTGGATCCCTCGCTGGTCACGCGCTCCACGAAGGTGATGGAAGATGTCGACGTAAGTTTCACAGCGGGCTATGGAAATACCTTGAGCTGGGCCCCGGATGTCGCGCCTGACATGGGGCAGACCCGGGTCGAGGTGGCCCTTGCCGTGAATGTGCCGAAGTTCGAGCGCATGGCGCTGGACCTGCTGAGTCATCCCAAGGCGCCGTAAGGCGCTGCGCCGCGTCAGCGCAGGATCGCGCCGGCGCTTCACGGCGGTCTATACAGTAGTCGCGATTTACGAACACTGTGTAGAGCATGAATTCTTCGTGCAAAAAGCTGCAATCAGGAAGTGTATGCGGCTCCCGATGCGCAGCCGATGTGAGATAATTCCCGCTTCGCAAACTCACCCGGACGTCGCACGCATGGAAGAGAATCGAAAGAAGGCACTCAGCGCCGCACTCGGACAGATCGAGAAGCAGTTTGGCAAGGGCTCGGTCATGCGTCTGGGCGATGCACCGGCCATCTGGGATGTCGAGGCCGTCTCAACCGGTTCGCTGGGACTGGACATTGCGCTGGGCATCGGCGGCCTGCCGCGTGGCCGCGTGGTCGAAGTATTCGGACCCGAGTCCTCGGGCAAGACGACCCTCACCCTGCAGGTGGTCGCCGAAGTGCAGCGCGCCGGTGGTACCGCCGCATTCGTGGATGCCGAGCATGCGCTGGATCCTTCCTACGCCGAGAAGCTTGGCGTCAACATCGGCGAGCTTCTGGTTTCGCAGCCTGACACCGGCGAGCAGGCCCTGGAGATCACCGACATGCTGGTGCGTTCCGGCGCGGTGGACGTGGTGGTCATCGACTCGGTCGCGGCCCTGACTCCCAAGGCCGAGATCGAAGGCGAGATGGGTGAAATGCAGGTGGGTCTGCACGCCCGCCTGATGTCGCAGGCGCTGCGCAAGCTCACCGGCAACATCAAGCGCTCGAACACCATGGTGATCTTCATCAACCAGATCCGCATGAAGATCGGCGTGATGTTCGGCAGTCCGGAAACCACCACCGGCGGCAACGCCCTGAAGTTCTACGCGTCAGTGCGTCTGGACATCCGCCGCATCGGCGCCATCAAGAATGGCGAGGAAGTGGTCGGCAACATGACCCGCGTCAAGGTGGTCAAGAACAAGGTCTCCCCGCCGTTCCGCGAGGCCGAGTTCGAGATCATGTACGGGGTGGGCATCTCCCGCGAGGGCGAGATCATCGAGCTGGGCAGCCAGCAGGGCATCATCGACAAGTCCGGCGCCTGGTACAGCTACAAGGGCGAGCGCATTGGCCAGGGCAAGGACAATGTCCGCACCTTCCTGCAGCAGCACCCGGAGATCGCCCGGGAGATCGAAGAACAGGTGCGCCTGAAACTGCTGCCCGCCAAGACCGGCCGCACCATCAACGATCAGGCCAATACGGCCTGATCGCTCGCCCGCGCGCCGGTATGAGACGCCGCCACAAGGCGGGTACGGCCGGCGCACCATCCTCCCCCGATACCGACGCCCGCCAGGCGGCCGTGGCGCTGCTGGCGCGCCGTGATTTCGCCAGCGGCGAACTGGCGGATCGGCTTGCGCGGGAGGGCTTCCCGGCCGGGGCGGTGGCGACCGTCATTGCCGATCTCACCGCGGCGCGGATTCTGGATGACTGCCGGTTCGCCGCCCAGTATGTGGCTTATCATGCCGACCGGGGCCAGGGACCGCGGCGGATTGCCATGGACCTGGGCCATCGGGGCGTGGCCCCCGCCCTGATCGAGGCCGCCCTGGCCGGGGGACCGGACTGGGCGGCGCTGGCGCGCGAGGTCCGGATCCGACGGTTCGGGCTCATGCCGCCCAACTCCTGGCCTGAAAAGGCCAAACAGGGACGGTTTTTGCAGTACCGGGGCTTTTCATCGGATCATGTCCGGTCGGCCCTGGGCCCAGATTTTGAGTCGGAAGATCCACCTTGAGTACATTGCCTCCCCAACGCGTCTCGGACCTTCGTAAGGCCTTTCTGGAATTCTTCCGCGCGCGCGGACATGCCGTCGTGGCCTCCAGCTCCCTGGTGCCGGGCAATGATCCGACGCTGCTGTTCACCAACGCCGGCATGGTGCAGTTCAAGGACGTGTTCCTGGGCCAGGACCGGCGCGATTACGTGCGGGCGGCCAGCAGCCAGCGCTGCGTGCGCGCCGGCGGCAAGCACAATGACCTGGAGAACGTCGGCTATACCGCGCGGCATCTGACCTTCTTCGAGATGCTGGGCAATTTTTCCTTCGGGGACTATTTCAAGCGCGACGCCATACGCTTCGCCTGGGACTTCCTGACCGGCGTGCTGCAACTGCCACCCGAGCGCCTCTGGGTGACCGTCTACAACAGTGACGATGAGGCGGCCGACATCTGGCAGAAGGACATCGGCGTCCCCGCCAGCCGTTTCACGCGCCTGGGCGAGAAATCCAATTTCTGGTCCATGGGCGATACCGGTCCCTGCGGCCCTTGCAGCGAGATCTTCTTCGACCACGGCGAGGAGGTCGCGGGCGGGCCGCCGGGCTCACCGGACGAGGACGGCGATCGCTACGTGGAAGTGTGGAACCTGGTGTTCATGCAGTTCGACCGCGCGGCCGATGGCCGGATGACGCCGCTGCCAAAACCCTCGGTGGATACCGGCATGGGTCTGGAGCGCATTTCCGCGGTGATGCAGAAGGTCCACTCGGTGTTCGAAGTGGACCTGTTGGACACGCTGGTGCGTGCCGCAGCAGCCCTGGCGGGTACGCAGGACCTCGCCAACGGGTCATTGCGCGTGATTGCCGATCACATACGTTCCTGCACCTTCCTGATCGTGGACGGCGTGCTGCCCTCGCGTGACGGCCGTGGCTACGTTCTGCGCCGGATCATCCGCCGCGCCATCCGCCATGGGTACCAGCTGGGCATCCGTGAACCCTTCTTCCACAAGCTGGTGGCCGTGCTCGAGGCCGAAATGGGCGCTGCCTATCCGGAACTGACCCAGCGCCGCTCCCAAGTCGAGCGCGTGCTGGCTGAGGAGGAGGTGCGCTTCGCCGAGACGCTCAACAGCGGCATGACGCTGCTGGAGGCGGCCATAGGGCAGATGTCGGGCACCGTCATCGACGGGGCGACTGTCTTCAAGTTGTATGACACCTATGGCTTCCCGGTGGATCTGACGGCAGACATCGCGCGCGAACGCCACCTGACCATTGATCAGGCAGGCTTTGAGACGGCAATGGATGCGCAGCGCAAACGCGCCCAGGCGGCCAGCCGCTTTGGCGTGGACCTGCGTGGCGGCACCAAGGTCGACTCGCACACCCACTTCCACGGCTACGATTCCCTGTCCGGAGAAAGCCTGGTGGTGGCGCTGCGCAAAGCAGGAAACGCGGTGGAGCAGTTGCAGCCCGGCGAGGACGGGGAGGTGTTCCTCGAGGCCACCCCCTTCTACGCCGAGTCCGGCGGGCAGGTCGGGGATTGCGGCGAACTTTCAGGGCCCGGCATACGGTTCGTGGTCAGCGACACCCTCAAGCGCGGCAAGGCCTTTGCACATGTGGGCCGGTTGGTGGAAGGTCGCATCAGCCTCGGCGACCGGCTCAGCGCCCAGGTGGATGCACCGCGCCGCGCGGCCACCGTGCTCAATCATTCCGCCACGCATCTGCTGCACGCAGCGTTGCGGCAGGTGCTGGGCGGGCACGTTCAGCAGAAGGGTTCGCTGGTGGCGCCCGATCGGCTGCGCTTTGATTTCTCGCATCCCCAGGCGGTGGCGCCGGCCGAGCTGACCACCATTGAGCGTCTGGTGAACGCTCAGATCCGCGCCAACGCCCCGGCACAGACCGCCGTCATGGAATACGAGCAGGCGGTGGCCTCGGGTGCCATGGCGCTGTTCGGCGAGAAGTACGACAGGGACGTGCGGGTACTGCGCATTGGCGATTTCTCGGTGGAACTGTGCGGCGGCACCCATGTGGGCCGCGCCGGGGACATCGGCCTGTTCAAGATCATCAGTGAAAGTGGCGTGGCCTCCGGGGTGCGCCGCATCGAGGCGATTACCGGTGAGAAGGCCATCAACTACATGGAGCAGCATGAGGCGCTGATCCGCGAAGTCGCCGCACAGTTGCGTGGCTCCGCGGATGAGGTTCCGGAGAAGGTGCGCGATGTGCTCGACCGGGTACGGCAGATGGAGCGCGAAATCCGTACGCTCAAGGATAGGCTGGCTGCCGGCTCAGGCGTGGACCTGGCCGCCAGCGCCATTGATGTACAGGGTGTGAAGGTCGTCGCGGCCCAGGTCGAGGGGGCCGATTCGGGTGCGCTGCGCAATGCCGTGGATCAGTTGAAGAGCAGACTGGGTTCGGCGGTGATCGTCCTGGGATCCATTGATGCACAATCCAAAGTTCTGCTGGTGGCCGGCGTGACGGCGGACCAGACCTCGCGGTTGAAGGCCGGTGAGCTCATTGGCAGCGTCGCTGCACAAATCGGTGGGAAGGGCGGTGGCAGGGCAGATTTTGCCCAGGCAGGCGGTTCGGATGCTACGGCGCTGCCGTCGGCTCTGGCCGGCGTCGAGGCCTGGGTGCGCACCCGCCTGAGTGCCTGATCTGACTGTCTTTCAGGGTCCGCGCGCATTGCGCTGTACCGCCGCCGCGCCGCTGCGCGGCGGTGGTTCGTTGCCGCGGCAACGTTAAACCGTCTGACCTGAGCTCGGGAAAAATTCCCGGTGCACAATCGCTGCAATGCGAGCAGATTCAGGGTTTCTCCGATTGTTTCGCCTCCGCCACGCTATAGATTCATGAGAGGAGACATAGAGTCGCCTCAACCGGGACGCGGAGCGGGAAAGACTCAGATCATGGAGGTCCGGACATGTTGATTCTGACGCGGCGTGTGGGTGAAGCGGTCATGATCGGTGACGAGGTCACCGTCACGGTACTGGGCGTGAAGGGCAACCAGGTGCGCATGGGCATCAACGCGCCACGCACTGTCGCAGTGCATCGCGAAGAAATATTCGAACGCATCAAGCATGAAGTGCGCGAGGGCGAGTTTGTCGCAGCCTCCGAACCCAAGAACTCCGAGCGCCCGCACCTTTCCGTCTAGACGGACCTGATCCGCTCCGGCTGCGCAAATCCTGCGCCTGCGGGTGCCTTTACCTGCGGTCCCCCCGCCAGTATCATGGCGCCCAATCCCCGCCAGGGGCTGACGCCAACCTATAACTCATTGACGTGGTTGGTAATTTCCGCAAGCGGAGAGATGGCCGAGTGGTCGAAGGCGCACCCCTGCTAAGGGTGTAAGGGTCAAAAGCCCTTCGAGGGTTCGAATCCCTCTCTCTCCGCCAGTCTTTTCCACCAGTTTTCAGGCAGTTGCGCCTCGGGCTGCCGCGGCAGTGCCAAATCCAGTGCCAAATCGCGATCCGGCGGCCGATCCGACATTGTCGTCGCCGCGCGAGAGGGGGTAGCCGCTGGGGCGGCTTCGTCGATGGCCGTGCTGATCGGCAGTGCCACCCTTTGCGCAGTGTCCAGTGGAGCCCCCGAAAGCGCGCGCTTGATGGCATCGAGATCCGCTTCGGACGCATCGTCAGTCCAGGCTGCATAAACATTGAGCATCGTCGTGATGCTGTGTCCGTGCTGCTTCGCGACCCATAGGGTCCTTCTACCGCTCATCAGGTTCCAACTGACCGAGGAATGGCGGGCGCAGTACGGTTTACGGTAGCGAATGCCTGGTAATCGAGCGAGCGTTCGACGCCAACGGGCGTGGACGTATTGAAGATTGCGGATCGGCTCGCCGGTTACCTTGAAGAACAGCTGATCGTGAGTGATTTTCCCCTCACGAGCCAGCGCGTCACGAAATGCGATCTGCCGGCTCAGAACTTGGAGCGCGCGCGGACAGAGCTCGATGCGTCGATCCTCGCCGGTTTTGGTTGAGTCCTTGTCGATGCCTCCGACACACGCCTTGTTAACCCCGAGCGTCCCGTGTGTCGGATCAAAGTCCGAGACGAGGAGAGCAATCTGCTCGGAGGGGCGCAATCCGGTGAAGAACCGAAACTCGTCGTAGTTGCCCTGCGCCTCACCCCAGTCCCGATGGATCGCGGCGATGAGCGTCTCCGCATCCTGAATGGTGAACGGGTCAATGACGGGGCGGTCTCTCTTGCGAATTCGGACGCTTCTAAGACCGACCGTGGGATCGTGCCGCTCAGGATGGTCGCGGTGCCCGAATCTGAAGGCACGTCGCAGGATGCTCGTGGCGTTGTTGTAGGTCTTCTTGCTCCATGCTGGTTCGTCGGCAATCCTGACCAGTGTTGAATAGCGCATGTCGAGGAACGCCACATAGCCAATCTTTGGCCGCCAGAATGAGTCGAGAACCCGCCGGTACGTTGCAACTGTGATGGACGCCAAATCGTCCTTCACCCTGCGGGAATCGCAATGTGCGAGGAATGCGTCGAACACCTGGCCACATGTTCTGCGCGATCCGTAACCCGGCACGGATTTGAGATCACGGAAATTTGGGAATTCATCGGCGAACGAGAACATACCGGCGGCAATGCGCTCCTTGATGCCAGCGATCTGCTCATAGGCGCGGCGCATGTTTATGTCAGTAGGTGCTCGCAAGACGGAGGGGCGGAAACGGCGACCCTCGAACATGAAGTCGAAGCGGATTCTGTGTTTGCCAACAGCGGTTACACCGCCGGTTCTCGATTTTTGGCCCACGGCAATACTCCAGAGGATAAGTGATCCTGGATTCAAGTATTTGCGGCGCTAAGTTCGGCAGCTGCGCTGGATTAGACTACGCAGATCTGTCTCTTATGTCTGCTACCGCACGGAGCGCCGTCAATTCTTCTGTGTAGTCTTTAGCTGACGCTTTAAGGGAATGGAGACGTGCCATGCCGGCAGCCTCAGTTGAACCCGCGACGCACCTCAACGTGCTGCAAGTGTTGCCACAATTTGAAACACGCAACCCGCGGTTTATCGCGGCGCATCGCAAGGTTCTGATGTCGGAGCCTTACACAGAGCAAAGCCAGTCGCGGCTCCTTACGCAGATCGAGGATCTCGTCGATGCAGACCGCCGCAAAGACGAGTCCATGGCGCTGCTATTGCACGAACTGCGCAGCCCTCTGGCGTCCATTCAGAATGCGATCGCTGTATTGCGCATACGCAGTAAGGAGGAGTCCTTGCAGCAGCGTATGCACGAGCTCATCGAGCGACAGGTGCGCCAAATAGCCTTGTTGACCGCAAGTCTCTGCCAGATATCGGGATCCCGGCTGGAGAAGCTGCAACCAGAGTTGCAACGGATCGATCTTTGCACCGTTCTTAGGCAGGCCGCTGAAACGGTCATGCCGGAGTTTGCCGACAGGCTGCATCGGCTTCAGATCATCTTGCCAGAATCGAGTGTTTGGATCATGGGAAATGCGAGTCGACTCGAGCAGGTATTTGTCAATCTGCTCTCCAATGCGTCGAAATATTCCGACACAGGCGGCAAGATTATCCTGTCGACGCGGCTATGCGACGGTCACGCAGTGGTCTCGGTACGCGACTCTGGAATTGGCATCGCTGCCGACTCATTGCCGTTTGTTTTCGATCTCTTCGTGCGAGCTGATACCACGGCAGTGCGAACGCGATCTGGAATGGGCATTGGTCTGGCGCTGGTGCGCTCGATTCTGGACTCCCATCAAGGCACTGTGTCGGCCGCCAGCGAAGGAATCGGACAGGGTAGTGAATTCACGGTGCGGCTGAAGCTCGAGACTTGATGCGTGATGTCAGGATCAGACGGGTACGCCCATTGGTCCTGATGGAGTGGCACGCGGCAGTAGGCGATCGCTCTCCTTCTTAACTACCGCGTAGCATTCACAACAAAGTTGCTCGAGCTTTGGCCGATCTAAAACGGTAATGCGTCCACGCGCGTAGCGGATGACGCCGAGCTTGTCCAGTTTGCCGGCGGCTTCTGTGACCCCTTCCCGCCGCACGCCGAGCATATTGGCAATGAGCTCTTGAGTCATGACCAGCTGATTCGATGCCAGGCGGTCCAGGGAGAGCAATAGCCACCGGCACAGTTGCTGGTCCACCGTGTGATGGCGATTGCATACCGCGGTCTGTGCCATCTGGGTAATCAGAGCCTGTGTGTAACGCAGCAGCAGTAGTTGCAATTCGCCGTTGCGATGAAACTCATCCTTGAGCAGCTGTCCGGCAAGCCGATAGGCGAAGCCGGCGCTCTGTACTATAGCCCGGCTCGGAGTGGTTTCGCCGCCCATGAATAAAGCGATTCCGATCAGACCTTCGTTACCGACAACGGAAATCTCCGCCGAAGCGCCACTCGCGAGAACGTACAACAGCGACACAATACAGTTGGTCGGGAAGTACACGTAGCGCAGCACGTCCCCGGATTCATACAAGACCTTACCCAGCGGCATCGGCACGAGTTCCAGCCGCGGATAAAGGCGCTCTCGCTCCTGGGCTGAGAACGCTGCTAACAGGTGATTTTGTTGCGGATTGTGGACGGGACCAGGCATGTAGGGTGTCGCAAGCTAGACGCGAAGGATGCGGCTTTTGGGAGTTTATGCCTTTCAGCGATTCTTTGTACGTTAGCGTACACAGAATCGCAACCGAGAGCTTCTCATGCGTGCCGCAGGCTCTCGGGAGAACTCCAAACTCTGTACCGCTGGCACAAACGGGTCTGGGGAAGGGAAACACCCATTACTTCCCTATGCATCTGGTTCTGAGCCGCGACTCGCGGTTCCGCGGGTGACCCTGAGAGGCCGTTGTCGTTCAGATTACCGGAACCTTTCCCGTGTCTCTTCGGATACAAGCGCGCCAACATCGCACATTTCCCTAAGGCATCCTGCGCACTGCGCCCTTAAATACTATAGGCAACTCGCTTCTCATTGTGACTGCGAAGTGAATACGCAGCGCTTGCTTCCGAAGTGCGGCGATCGAATGCTCCTGTATTCCTACACCACCGGCAACAAGTGCCTGATGACGATATGTACGCTTGCGAACGGAAAAGCACCGGTACTTCACGGTTTACTCGGCGATCTAAACGAACAGCCCCTGTACACCATTCTGTGAGGTTACCGATGAACACCAAAGCCAGTGTCGTAGTGCTGCCCACGACAAAAGGATCGAGCGTTACCGGAGGGCACGGGCCCACCGGCGCGCACAGCCCGGTTCCGAAGTGGGCGACGTATCACGGCAAGATGTCTGGAGAATTTCCGTCCCCGTTTCGCGGCACGGAGGATCCGCTTGCGCATCAAATTGAGAAGTTTGTGGAACGGCTCGATAAGTTGCGTCCGGAAAAAGGCGGACCGGCATATCTCGGTACGAGCGGCGCGCTCGCCTATGAATACCCGCAAGTGAAGAATGTCGAGATCCCGGAGAAGATGGGTGAGCTCGACGTCGTCCTCGACGATGTTGTGAGGCTGTTCGAAGGAGCGGTCAACTGGGGCAATCCGCTGACCATGTGCAATGTCATTCCCCAGCCCAATACGGCTGCCGTGATTGCTTCGATGCTCTCCCAGGTATTCCCCGCCAATATTCTCGAGGGCGAATATGCCCAGAATGTGCATATTGCCGAACTGGAAACCGCAGGCATGCTGGGCAACCTCGTCGGCTGGAACCCGGTGAAAACGGGCGCGATTTACACGTGGGGCGGAGGCGGTTGCTGGACCTACGGATTAAAGTACGGCCTGACACGTGTGCTTCCGGACTCCATGAAAAAAGGCGTGCGCACTGACGCGAAGGTGATCTGCTCGCAGCAAGCGCATTTCGTGCAAAGAAACGCCTCGGCGTGGATGGGCCTTGGAATGGACAACATCGTGCATGTCCGCACGGATGTCGACACTAACCAAATGGACGTTGCGCACCTTGAGGAGATCCTCAAGGATCTGGCGGCAAAGAAGATTCCGGTTGCGACCGTGGTGTGTACCATGGGCACGACCGACGCGAGTGCGATTGATCCGATCGCCGAAGTCCGCAAGCTCCTGGACCGTTATCCGAATCCGCAGGGTTTCGGAAAGGCCATCCTGTACGCGGATGCTGTGGTCGGCTGGTCCTGGGTTTACTTCAAGGACTACGATTTCGAAAAGAACCCGCTGGAATTCTCAGCGCGGATTCTGCCGATATTGAAGCAGAACGGCCAGGCCCTAGCGGGGCTGAAGCACGCCGATGCGATCGGTATCGACTTCCACAAGGTGGGCTGGGCTCCGTATGTCAGCAGCTGCTTCCTTTACAAGGACGCCGAGGAATTCGAGAAACTGCATCACTGGGCCGGCGACGCCTATCTGCAGATCAGAACGCCCTATAACCCGATGTACTACACACTCGAAGTGTCGCGCTCGGCATCTGGATCACTGGCCGGCTGGGCGACCCTGAAGTACTTCGGCAAAGAAGGTATGCAAGCGGTTCTGGGAGGAATTCTGGAGACTAAGTACTTCCTGTACGACCTGCTGAAGACTCACTCGGACATGGTTTGCGTGAATCCCGATGACACCGGGTTGATCACGCTGTTCCGGGTGTATCCGAAGGGAGTGCGCGCGGTTGAGCAATTCAAGAAAGAGCTAAGCGACAAGTCGTCACGCGCTGACCTGCTCAAGCATAACAAGCTGACGCAGGATGTCGGCGACAAGCTCTATGAGTGGTTCCGCGCAGGTAAGAAAATCGACGGCAAGTACACACCGTATATGAGCTTCAGCACCGGATTCCGCAACGCCGAATACAACCGAGACGGCAAGGACACGGATGCCGTGATATTCGCGATCAAGGCGTTTCCAATGAATGTTTTCGTCACGCCGGAAATCATGAAGTGGGCTCTGCATTGTGTACACGCGGCACGCGATGAAGTATTGAAGAGCTAACGGCTCCTCTTCGCTTCACGACCGATCGGTCTTCCCGGCCGATCGGTTCTTTTAATTCTGAGGAAGAGGTCCAAATGGCTACGTCAGAGACTAAATCGGCCGGCGCGGTGGCTGGGAAGACAGGCGTTGCCAAAAAGACGGCAGTCATCAGCATGATGGCTTTCGCCGTCATGAATGTGACCACCATTGTCAGCTTGCGCGGGTTGCCCTCGCAGGCCGAGTATGGCCTCACGTCTATATTCTATTACATCTTCGCGGCCGTGGTGTTCCTGATCCCAACGGCGTTCGTTGCCGCTGAACTAACCTCAACCTTTCCGAAACAGGGAGGGGTTTTTCGCTGGGTTGCCGAGGCGTTCGGTCCTCGCTTGGGATTTGCCGCGATCTATTATCAGTGGCAAGCCATAGTCATCTGGTTTCCAACTGTTTTGATATTTGCATCGGCGGCCATTGCCTACATGTTCTGGCCACAGAGCTTCGATGAGGCGCTGGCCAACAACAAGACCTATACGATCATCGTGCTGCTGGCCGTCTACTGGGCAGTGACCTTGATCTCGTTTCGCGGCATCAAGGCATCCTCGACTCTGAGTTCCTTGGGAGGTCTGTTTGGGACGATCATTCCCGGGGCGATTCTCATACTTCTGGGCGTCATATACGTTGCGCTGGGCAGACCAATTCAGATGCCCTTGCACACCGGATTCTTTCCGGATTTTTCCGACTATCACAAGATGGTGTTGGCAGCCGGTATCTTCCTTTACTACGCCGGGATGGAGATGCAGGCCGTCCATGTGCGGGATCTGAATAACCCAACGCGCAACTACCCGCTTTCTGTTCTGGTCGCATCCGTGCTCGTCATCGCGATCTTCGTGTTGGGAACTTTGGCAGTCGGGGTGGTCCTTCCGCAGAAGGCCATTGATCTGAACCAGGGTCTGCTGGTCGCCTATCGCGATTTGTGGTCGGCACTGAGCGTCCCCTGGTTGGGTAATCTGATGGCCGGCATGTTGGCCCTTGGGGTGCTGGGCCAAGTCAGTGTCATTGTTGCCGGACCTTCCACCGGCGTGTTGGCAGTCGGCAAGGCCGGGTACCTCCCGCACTTCCTGCAAAGGACCAACGCCCGCGGCATTCCAGTAACCATACTGATTCTGCAGGGAATCCTGGTTACATTCCTATGTGCGGCGTTCACGATCCTGCCGTCGGTCCAATCGGCCTACCAGTTACTGAACCAGATGGCGACCATCATCTATCTGGTGATGTATCTGATCATGTATGGCGCGGCCATCCGGCTGCGCTACACGCAGCCCAATAAGATTCGCCCCTTCAAGGTACCCGGCGGGATTGTCGGGATGTGGATCGTCGGCGTCATCGGGCTGCTGGGGGCCCTGATTGCCATGGCAGTTAGCTTCATCCCACCGAAACAGATCAGCACGGGGAGTCCTATCGTCTATATAGGCATTCTTCTGGTCGGTTCCGTCATTTTTGTGGCGATACCTTTCGTCATTTACGCACTCCATAAGCCGACTTGGAAGGCGCCCGACTCGGACTTCGAGCCGTTCGATTGGCAGACCGAGGGCCGTAGGCCGGGCCAAATATCGAAGTCTCCGCGTGCGCCGCAGGCATCTCCCGCGAATCCGACAAACGACGGAATGCCGGTTCCCGTCACTACACGACCGGCCGGCGCCGCCTGAAGATGGCCGATAACATGAAGTGGGCCGGGGCAATCGGACTCATAGCGTTCGCGGTCGCGCCAACCGTGCTGCGGGCGCAGGAGATACCCGGTGATGCCGCGGTCCAGGCGCAGTGGTTCACCGGATCGCTGGAGGCACCTTCTCCGGCGCTGCCGAAGGCCGGCATTCTCGCGCTTGAACCCTACATGATCTATACGAACAACACCGGCGCGTACGGAGACGGTTGGCAGCATTACGGCACCCCGAACGATGTCGATTCGCTCACTTCGCTGCTTGTGATCAAGTACGCCCTCACAGATCGCTTGAGCATCGAGGCGCTGCCTTCATTCGCGCACTCATGGAACGGCCAATACAGCTCCAACGGAATCGGGGATCTTCCGACTGAACTTGAGTACCGATTCAATGACGAGAACAATCGGACAGGTGCGCCGTCCGTCACGGCAGCAATTGGACTTAGCTTCCCGTCTGGTCAGTACCAGCGTCTCACTACCCCGCTGGCGGGCCTTGGCAGCGGCGCCTACACCCTCAAGGAAGGCCTGTTGTTTCAGTCGTTATTCGACACCGCCGATCACCATCCGGTGCGGTTGCGCTTTTATGGCGCCGTTTTCGAGGCGCTGCAGGACGTGTCACTGCAGGACATTAGCGTCTATGGAACGTCGACCGGATTTCGAGGCCATGTCGCCCCCGGAGTATCAGAGCAGCTTGGTATTGGCGCCGGTTACGCCCTGGACGAGCGGTGGGTGTTGGCGTTTGACGTAGTCGGCAACCATGCGGCAGCCTTCGACCTGCATGGAATCGATGCGACGGACACCTACGTGCATCTGATGGGCTCGACGAGCAGCAGCGTCGCGATCGCACCTGCTGTGGAGTACAACTGGTCCGGCAACATTGGGGTGATCGCCGGTGTGGAATTCTCAGTGGGCGGGCGCAATACGACCTCCTATTTTGCCCCGCAAGTCGCTCTGAGCATGGCCTTCTGATGGACGCCCTGCGCAGTTCGCTCGAAGCAAGACCTGAAAGTGCGAAGGCGCGGCAGATGAACCTTTGGTCGGTCGCGTCGCTTGGCATCGGTGCAATGGTGGGTGCTGGGATTTTCGCAATCCTCGGACAAACGGCGGTTTTGGCAGGCAGGCAGACCTACCTCTCATTCATTCTTGGGGGCCTGATCGCCGCGCTGTGCGGCTACTCCTACGCGAAACTCTCGTGCCGCTATCCTGATGCGGGTGGAATTTCCACCTATTTCGACGAAGCGTTCGGGGCCGGTCGGGTCTCCGGGACCTTGTCTCTCATCTATTTGATCACGATCGCGGTAACTGTGGCGCTGGTGGCGAAGGCATTTGGCGCCTATGCCGTCGCGCTGCTGTGGGGCGATGCGAATCGGATCTGGATCGACGCTTTCGCGTCGGCACTCGTGATCGTTCTGGCGCTGCTTAACATGATCGGTGCGGGGTTGGTCGGCAAGGCGGAAGTAGTTCTGGTCGGCCTAAAGCTCTTCATCCTCGCGGGGCTGATGGTGGTTGGTGCGACCAACATGGGGCACCTGCCTGCGGGGGCGATGGGCGGCTCAACGCTCACGGGAATCGTTGGCGGCGTAGGCCTGACGTTCCTCGCCTATGCAGGATTTGGCATGATGGCGAACGCGGCCGGGAGCGTTCGCAATCCGCAGCGCACAATCCCAAGGGCGATCTATTTGGCCATTGGCGTCGTGATTGTTCTCTACGTTGGGTTGGCGATTGTCGTGGTCGGCAATGTGTCACCGGCAGAGCTCGTCGCGCACAGCGATACGGCGGTCGCGGAGGCCGCGAGGCCGGTACTTGGGCAGGCGGGCTATACCATCGTGGCAATAGCGGCCCTGCTGGCGACCGCTTCCGGAGTGAACGCCTGGATCTTTAGCGCGATGAACATCTCGGTGACACTGGCTAACGCAGGCCAGCTACCGCGAATATTCAGCAAGTTGATATGGCGCAAGGGGACTCGAGCGCTTTTCATCATAGTGGTCGGCGTATTAGTGGCGCTCAATGTCTTTGATCTTGACGCGTTGGCACACATTGCCAGCGCCATCTTTCTGATCTCCTACCTGGCTGTGCAGGTAGCGCACTGGCGCTTGATAAAGCAGACCCAGGGCTCCCGTACCATTGTCATCAGCGGTTTCGCTGCCATGGCGGCAGTATTCGGATACTTCATCTGGTCCACCGCCGTGGCTCAACCCTGGTCGGTGGCAATCATCGTGGTGTTCGTTGCCTGCAGTGCTGCAATCGAGATGATTCTGTCGCCGAAAGTGCTTGCCCCATCGCTTGCTGAAGCCACCCGGCCTTGAGGAACTCGCCTGCGGTCGGGTACCCGTGTAGTCCATGGGACGTGCGAGAGGCCGCTGTGGAATGATCAATCAATCGAACGTAATGCCGGCAGGGACGCCAGATCCGAGCGGACCTATCCATACCTCGGTGGTGCTGCAGCAGCTTCTCGACGAGGCGCAGAGCGACCACGTTACCCTGCGCTGGCTCATGGGCCGGCTGCGTAGGCGATCCTACGGCATGATCATGCTGGTGCTCGCACTGATCGCAACGGTGCCGGGAGTTTGCATCGTAGCCGGACTATTGCTCATGATTCCTGCGTTCGAGATGATCTCCGGCCAACCTGCTCCCAGATTCCCCCGCCGCATAGCCGACCATCCATTGCCGACAAGGCGCCTCGCGGGTTTGTTGCACCGAGCGATACCGGTCCTGAAATACCTGGAAAAGATGGCCCACCCGCGTTGGTCCGCCATGATCGAGACAGCCAAGCGTCCGGTGGGCGCCATTGTCGTGACACTGAGCACCGTCATGGTGATTGCGCCGATTCCGCTAACCAATGTTGTACCCGCCGTCGTGATCGCCCTGATTTCGCTGGCATATCTCGAGGAGGATGGGCTCGTGCTCTCCATCGGCCTGTTCGCCGCCTTCGTTGTGCTGACCGTTGCAGGGGTGGCGGTATGGGAGATGGCTCTCGGTGTGAAATGGCTGAGCGGAGACTAGCTGCTGCCGCCCGCTCGAACCTCTACCGAATCTCGCCCTCCCGCCAAAATTGGCAGCTGCCATCGGCGCCGAAATGGTCCTTTGGGCTCAGGCGAGCCGAGAGAGGGATTGCTGTAGACAGGTCTGAAGACAGCTATGGGGGTTTCTGGGGATCTGAAGGGACCGAATCGTTTTCTGAATCAGTAAGTTCTTGATTCAAAAGGTGTTCTGAATTCGGTTCGAATCCCTCTCTCTCCGCCAATTGACTCTCCGGGCGGCCTTTGCCCGGCAGCCATAACTCAATGGCATGCTGCGCGGCGCCCAGTGCCCAAAGTGGCATCAGCAGGGGCGCACTTATGTCTGCTATCGCACAGAGTGCGGCCAAGGTTGCATGTAGTCTTCCGCTGACACGCGCAGCACTGGAGAGTTCATGTCATCCCCGCACGTCGCCCAGTCTGCAACCCACTTATTCGCCCTGCGGGAGCTGCCGGATTTCAGCGGCAGTCCTCCGCGGCTGATCAGCGCGCACCGCAAGGTTCTGGTCGCCGAGCCGTACACGACTCAAAGCCAGGCACGGCTTCGGGGCCAGATCGAAGATCTGGTCACCGCGGATCGGCGCAAGGATGAATCCATGGCGCTGCTGCTGCACGAGCTGCGCAGCCCGCTGGCGTCAATTCAGAATGCGGTGGGTGTATTGCGTATACGCAGCAAGGACGAGCCGCTGCAGCAGCGGATGCACGAACTCATCGAGCGCCAGGTGCGCCAGATGGTGCTGCTGACCGCAAGCCTTGCGCAGACCTCGGGGCACCGACTCGAAAACCTGCAGCCGGAACTGCAGCGGATCGATCTGTGCACGGTGTTGAGGAGCGCCGCCGAAACCGTGATCCCCGAATATGCCGAGAGGCTGCATGAACTGCAGGTCGGCTTGCCCGAGTCGGGTGTGTGGGTGCTGGGGGATGCGAGCCGGCTTGAGCAGGTGTTCGTGAACCTGCTCTCCAACGCATCAAAATACTCTGACGTAGGCGGAAAGATCCACCTGTCAATGCATATAGATGCGGCCTATGCCGTGGTTCAGGTGCGCGATTCGGGGATCGGCATCGCAGCCGATTCGATGCCCTTCATTTTTGATCTCTTCGTACGCGCTGACAGCGTGGCAGTGCGCACGCGACCCGGTCAGGGAATTGGTCTGGCGCTGGTGCGCTCGATACTGGATTCGCACCATGGCAGCGTGTCGGCGGCAAGCGAAGGCGTCGGGCAGGGCAGTGAATTCACGGTTCGGCTGAAACTCGAGAATTGATCTGCGCCCGATGAGTGCGCTGGCGTACAGAGCCCTGTGCGACGCGCGCGTAGCTTCGTCTGCACTCACGAAGCCAGGTGTAGACGATGAAGATATTCCGCCGCGGAGCCTCGCGCCCTGCGCATACGGCGCTTGCCCTGATACTCACCCTGGCCTGCATGGCCAAAGCCCTGGGCGCAGGCTTCGAGCCGCCGCCCCTGGCGGACCGACCCGGAACCGAGCACCACGTCGGCAAGATCATTTGGGCTGAACTCATCACCCCCAGGCTTGGCGAAGCCGAGCACTTCTACGCAGGCCTGTTCGGGTGGACGTTTAGAGAACAGAGCGCCTCGACCGGTCACTACGTCGTGGCCTTGCTGAACGGTGAACCCGTGGCGGGCCTGATTCACCACCCAGTGCGCGAAGGCCAGAAGCGCCAGCCCTACTGGCTGACATTCATCGCCGTGCAGGATGTCGATGCGACCGAGCGCGCCGCAGTGGCCGGTGGCGCCAAGGTCGTGGTTGCACCGCGCACCTACGTGGCGCGCGGCCGTCAATCGGTACTGACCGATCCACAGGGCGCACCGTTCGCGCTCATCGCCTCCAACAGTGGCGACCCGCCGGACTATCTGGCACAAAACGGCGCGTGGATATGGAGCTCGCTGCTGACCCGCGATGCCGAGGCGGGACTGACCTTCTATCAGAACGTATTTGGCTACGAGGTATTTGATCTGCAAAGCGCTGATGGGCTGCAACATGCCGTGCTGGCGAGCGAGGATCTGGCGCGGGCCAGCGTCAACGCGCTGCCAGCGGATGCAGTGCACCGGCAGTCACACTGGCTGAATTTCATTCGTGTTGCAGACGCCACGGCCACCGCGACCCGGGCGGTAGATCTGGGGGGCAGTGTCCTGGTGGCGCCCAGGGTCGATCGCCATGGCGGCAAACTCGCCGTGAGCGCGGACCCCTCCGGCGCGCCCTTTGGCGTCATGGAATGGAGCGACAGCAAGGAGGGGTCCCAGTGAGCCTGCGGACGCATCGGATGCTGCTGCTGGGCGCCGGCCTGGTGCTGGCAACGCTTGGCTCCTGTGTCGCTGGCGTTGGCTATGAAGATGATGCCGGGATCGCCTACAGCCCCGGGTACATCCAGCCGTATGGCTACGAGTACGGTAGCTGGGGTGCAGGGTATGTGGTTGGACCTGGCCGCGGCGGTGACCGTCGCGGTCCGCAGGCCTCGCACAGCTATCGCAGTGCTCCGCAATCGCGTCCCACACCGTCGATTCCGCGCGCCGCCCGTCGCCAATAAGCCTTCGGCTCGGTGCGCTCGCGAACAGACACCACGGCGCGCGCAGCCCACCCTGCAGGCATCGGGAATCCGACGATCAGCATTTCATTAAAGGTATATCTATGAACAAGTTAGTACGCGTGGCTGTGATGGCCGCGATGATTGGTGGCTCGATTGGGCTGGCGAATGCCGGGCACGACAGCGATACGGCGGCCCTGTTCCAGAAGTCCAACCAAAGCTCGGAATACTTTACCAATAGCTACGGCTACGCTGTGTTTCCGACCGTCCTCAAGGGCGGGGCCGGCATTGGCGCGGCCCATGGCACCGGCAACCTCTATGCCCAGGGACGTCGTTTGGGCCATGTGACCATGAACCAGCTCAGCGTTGGCGCGCAGCTGGGTGGCGAAGGGTACAGCGAGATCATTTTCTTCCGCGACAAGCGGGCTTTGGATGATTTCACATCGGGAAATTTCGAGTTCAGCGCCGATGCCGGCGCCATCGCCATCACCGCGGCGGCCGATGTGAGTGTCGGTACGACCGGACTGGATACCAGCGCCAGTGCCAGCAAGAAACACGCGGATACCGCCAGTGAATTCAATCACGGCGTGGCGGTGTTCACTATTGCCAAAGGCGGCCTCATGTACAACGTCACCGTGGCCGGACAGAAGTTCTCCTACAGCGCCCGCTCGGCATCCTAGCCGGCGCGACCGGCGCGCGCGCGGCCTGACCGCGGGCGTGCCGGTTGCATCCTTTCGCTTCCCCAGGGAGAAACCAAGTGCCCCCAACCAATGCAGTCCTTCTGGGCGTCTTGCGCATGATCCCGGGCAGGCGCCTCTGACCCCGCCACGGCGCATCGCATTCATCGGCAATTCGCTTCCCCGTCGCTGCGGAATTGCGACTTTCACCACCGACCTGCAGCTGGCGGTCGCGGCCTCACAGGCGGCTCCCGAGACACTCATTGTCGCCATGAACGATGAGGGACGCGATTACGACTATCCCGCCAGTGTTGGCTGGCAGGTGCATGAACAGAACCTGGCAGACTACCATTGCGCCGCCAGATTCTTGAATGCCGGCCAGTATGACATCGCCTGTCTGCAGCATGAGTTTGGAATATTTGGTGGCGATGCGGGCAGCCATGTACTGACGCTGCTGACGCAGCTCAACATGCCCGTGGTGACGACGCTGCACACGGTGCTGGCCGAACCGAGCGCTATTCAGCGCCAGGTACTGGCGGGAATCGTCGATGTTTCCACGACCGTAGTCGTCATGGCGGAGAAGGGTCGGGAACTGCTGCAGACTGTCTATGAGGTGCGGGCGGAGAAGATACGAGTCATTGCGCACGGCATCCCGGACTGCGCCTTCGCGGATTCCGGCGCCGCCAAGCTGGCTCTGGGTTTTGCCGGCCGCGCCGTCATTTTGACCTTTGGACTGATCTCGCCGAACAAGGGCATCGAGATCATGATCGATGCCATGCCGGAAATTCTGCGCAGCCGGCCCGATGCGGTGTATGTGGTGCTCGGTGCCACCCATCCCAATCTGGTGCGGCGCGAGGGCGAGGCCTATCGCACTGGGCTGCGGGAGCGAACCCGGCAGCTTGGCATCGAGGAACACGTCGTCTTTCTTGATCAGTTCGTGGATCGGGCCACCTTGGTGGACTTCATCTCCATGTGCGACGTGTACGTCACACCGTATCTGAAAGAAGCCCAGATGACCTCGGGCACCCTGGCCTACAGTTTCGGCGTCGGCAAGGCGATTGTCTCCACTGCCTACTGGCATGCCCGCGAACTGCTGGCGCAGGGCCGCGGAATCCTCGTGCCTTTCGCCGACCCCGGCGCCACGGGTCGGGAGATCGCCGCCTTGCTGACCGATGATGAGCGCCGGCAGCGCCTGTGCCGGGAGGCCTATGCCTACAGCCGTCCGATGACCTGGCCGCGCACCGGCGAGCGTTACATGAGCGAATTCGCGCGGGCAGTGGCAACTCATCGCAATGACTCACGACGGCTGCGGATCAGGACGTCAGCTCACGGCGCGGGGATTGTGCCGGACCTGTGTGTGACCCACTTTCTGTCCATGTGTGACGACACCGGACTGATTCAACATGCGATTCGTTCGGTACCCGACCGCTCCCACGGCTATTGCGTGGACGACAATGCGCGCGCGCTGCTGCTGGCCTGTGCCCTCAATGGCCCCGGTGAGGTGCCCCTGGCCGAGGCGCTGGTGGTGCGCATCGCTGCCTTTGTCCAGCACGCCTGGAACCCCGATACCCGACGCTTTCGCAATTTCATGGGATTCGATCGGCGCTGGCTCGAAGATCGCGGTTCAGAGGATAGCCACGGCCGCGCGCTTTGGGCACTGGGAGAATGTGCGCGCTGCGACGCGCGCGCCTCGCGCCGATCCTGGGCCAAGAGCCTGTTTGCCCAGGCCGCCCCCGCGGTGCAAGGCTTCCATTCGCCACGTGCCTGGGCCTTTGCTTTGCTGGGTCTGGAGGCGCTGCGCCTGGTGGACCCGCTCGAGCCCGCATCGATTGACTTGCAACGCCTGCTGGCGGATCGGCTGATGGCGCTGCTGGCGGCGGTGGCGACACCGGACTGGGTGTGGTTCGAGGACAGTCTTGCCTATGACAATGCCCGACTCTCGCAGGCTTTGATCGCGACGGGTGTCTCAACCGGTCAGCAAAGCTACCTTGCCGCAGGGCTGGCGTCGCTGCGCTGGCTGATGGCGCTGCAAACCGCACCCAGCGGCGTGTTTCGGCCCATCGGCTCGCACAGTTTCGGCGATCAGCGCCAGCAACCGCGGGCCTTTGACCAGCAGCCGCTGGAAGCAACGGCGACGATTGCGGCCTGTCTTGCGGCATGGCGCGCGGATCGGGACCCCGTGTGGCGCGCCCACGCCGTGCGTGCCTTCGCGTGGTTCCTGGGCGGCAATGACCTGTCGATTTCCCTGGTGGACCGCGAAACCGGAAGCTGCTGCGACGGCCTGCACCCGGACCGGGCCAATGAGAATCAGGGTGCCGAGTCGGTAGTCTCCTATCTGCTCGGCCTGGCGCAGATCCGCAACATGGCTGCGGCCCCCACGTTCACCGAGTTATCGCAACAATTGAGGCACCTTGACACAGAACACGTTCTTCAATAGGCAGGCACTGCATCTGCGCCCCGATTCGTCCCGAGTGGTCGTGCGTCCATTCAAGCCGGCGACCGAGCCCCGCGACTTCAATTCCACCGATCGGACGCGCGCCAATCACATCGTCGATCGCGTTCTGGCACTGGATGCGGCGACCGTCGCCAGCCAGTTGGCAGACGTGCTGGACAACTTCCGGGGGCGACACCGCAATCTGCTCGCGACCTTCGAGGCCCGCGCCGACGAGATGGCCGCGGCATTTGCCGCTCATCCGTCCTTTTCCCAGGATCAGCGCCGGCTGGTGGGCGCCTATTTCCTGCATGAGTACTCCTTTGAAGCGGCGGCGCTGTTCAACCCGAGCATCGTGACCCACCCGGATCAATCCGACGCACCCAGCGGTGGCCGTCGTTTCATCCTCAGCCTGCGCGCCGTCGGCGAGGGGCATGTCTCCTCGCTGACTTTCCGCTCCGGCGTGATCTGCGCGGACGGCAGCGTCACTGTGGATCCCCCGGCACGGCTGGCCTCCATTCCGCTGCTGCGCACGCCGCTGGCTCTGGATGCTGATCGCGCCGAACTGATTTTCGGGCCCGAGGAGGAGCTCAGCGAGCGGGTGATCGTTCCGGTGCTCGCCTCGCAGTCCAATGGCATCGAGGACGCACGGTTCGTGGAGTTCTACGAAGCGGGTGAGCGGATCTACTATGCAACCTATACGGCCTACACCGGCCGCGACATCAGCTCCGAACTGCTCGCGACCCGCGATTTCGTGACCTTCAACATGTCCAAGCTAAGTGGCAGCGCCACGCGCAACAAGGGCATGGCCCTCTTCCCGCGCAAGCTCGCCGGCCAATACGCCATGATCGGGCGCCAGGACAACGAAAACCTGTATCTGCTGCATTCGGATGATCTGTACTCCTGGAACGGCGGCCAGGTCATCCTCAAGCCGCAGTTCCCCTGGGAGTTCGTGCAAATCGGCAATTGCGGCTCGCCCATCGAGCTGGTTGAAGGTTGGCTGCTGCTGACCCATGGCGTGGGCCCGGTGCGCCGCTATTCCATCGGCGCCGTGCTGCTGGACAAGACCGATCCCGCCAGGGTTCTGGCGCGCTCCCGCGAGCCGCTGGTGCGTCCGGAGGCTCCCGATCGTGAGGGTTATGTTCCCAACGTCGTGTACACCTGCGGCGCCATGCGCTTCAACGATCGGATCATCCTGCCCTATGCGGTTTCGGACACCTTTTCAACCGTCGCCACCATGAAGATCTCAGCACTGCTGGAGAGCCTGCAGAGCTGCTGAGGTCTTTAGGGTGGGGCGATCGCTCGGGAGCGTGCGGGCGGTGCGAGCTTGCCCAGTACCAGGGTGTAGTCGTTCTTGAGCGTCGTGTAACAGCTGCAGGCAGCCTGCTCCAGCCCGTCGCCATCGACTACCGTGAGCACGCCGCGGCTGTATCGGATCAGATTGCGTTTTCGCAGGGCGACCGCCGCGCGGGTAATGCCGGCGCGGCGCACTCCCAACATATGAGACAGGAATGTATGGGTGATGTAGAACCTGTCGGCGTGCGCCCGATCGCGCGTCATCAGCAGCCAGCGGGCGAGCCGGGCCTCCACCAGGTGGAAGCGGGTGCAGGCGGTGGTTTGTACCATCTGGGTCAATGTGACGTACAGGTAGCGGCTCAGCAGCTGCCGTAAGGCCGGGCTGCGGGTAAGTTCCTTCAGCAGCACCGCCGTTTCGACTCGCCAGGCGGGGCCGGCGCCTTGCACCAGCGCGTGCACCGGCGCTGTCTCGATCCCGAGGACCAGGGAGCTTCCCACCATGCCTTCATCGCCCACCAGACCGACCTCAAGACCCACATGACCGTCCAGGGGCGCGATGAGGGACACGAAACTTTGGATGGGGAAGTAGGCATAAGGCATGCGCTCTCCCGAGGTGCACAGCACCTCCGACAAGCGCAGCTCCACCGGTTCGAACCGCCCCAGCAGTTGGTTACGTAAGGACTGCGGCAGTCCAGCCAGCAGCTGATTGCCCTTTGTGGATCGCGTCGAATCTGGCACCCGTACGTCCCCCGCACTGTGGTAGCAATGCGGGACTGTGGCGGATACCCCGCCGGCTATCTGTTCGGTGGCCCACCTTCCAGACGCTAGGGGCTGGAAGGCGGTGACGCACCCCGCGCAGGTGCCGTCATTACCGCCGGCCCGGGGACGGCGCCGGATCGCGTTGGCGCAATGCGGTGCGCCGCCAGGAGCTGCGAACCTGCCAGCAGCACCAGCGTGGAGGCGATGAAGATGATGGCTTGGAGGCGGTTTGAATGAGCGTGCGCCGCAACGGTGTCGACGCTGGCCGCCGGTATCCGGGCGGTAGCTACCCCGCGCCGCGGCAACAGCGCCAGCAGGCGCAGAATCAGCGTCTCGGAGATGGCCTGCCGCAGTCCGGGATCCGTCAGCGTCGCCAACGAGCCGGCCAGACGCTTCGCAGCCGCTTCGGCAGGCAGGTCGGCCAGGGTTCCCGCTTCCTGCCATGGGTCGAGGTTCATGCGTGCCAGAAGCGAAACGACGCTCAAGGGCAGTCCGTTTCGGTCTTCGCCGATCTGCGTGAAAAGGAACCTGTCAAATTCAGCTATATGAGGAGCGTCCTGGACCGCGGCATTCATGCGCGAGTATTGAGGCACTGCCGCAAGCTGTCGGTGCGCTGGCGCACCTTGGGACGCTCACCGGGGTCAATTCGTGCTGTTCGGCGGGCCTGTCACGGCGGGTCGCGGCAACAGCCGATCGCTCTCTTTCTTGACTACTGCGTAGCACTCGCAGCAAAGCTGTTCGAGCTTGGGTCGGTTCAGAACAGTGATGCGTCCACGGGCGTAGCGTATGACCCCGAGCTTGTCGAGTTTGCCGGCCGCTTCGGTCACCCCTTCGCGGCGCACACCGAGCATATTGGCGATGAGTTCCTGAGTCATGACCAGCTGATTCGAGGACAGCCGGTCAAGCGAGAGCAGCAGCCAGCGGCACAGTTGCTGGTCCACCGAGTGGTGGCGATTGCACACCGCAGTCTGGGCCATCTGGGTAATCAGCGCCTGGGTGTAGCGCAGCAGCAGTAGTTGCACCTCGCCGCTGCGATGAAATTCATCCTTGAGCTGCTGCCCGATCAGCCGATAGGCGAAGCCAGCGCTTTGCACGATTGCGCGGCTCGGCGTGGTTTCGCCGCCCATGAACAGGGCGATGCCGATCAAGCCTTCATTGCCGACCACAGAAATCTCCGCGGAGGCACCATCGGCGAGCACGTACAACAGCGACACAATGGAGTTGGTCGGGAAATACACGTAGCGCAGCACATCCCCGGACTCGTACAGGACTTTGCCCAACGGCATCGGTACCAGCTGCAGGTGCGGATACAGCCGTTCCCGCTCAGCGGACGAAAACGCCGCCAACAGGTGATTCTGCTGGGGATTGTGTACGAGAGCTGGCATGGGGGACGGTCGGGGGGAAGGGCGGCGGGGACTACGACGTGCGCGCATTATAGACCGTTATCGCTCTGAGCGTACGGTAGCGTACACAGCATTGCTTTCTCTCCTGATCCTGATAGTTCGGCCGCTGAGCTGCCATATGTACGTTTACGCACCGACCTCGTTGGTGCGATCAGTCACTCTCACCGCTCTGATGGTTACCGCACAGACGCAGTACCCACCGTCACGCAGTAGAGATTCGAAATGAACGTCTTCCAAACACACCACATTCTGAGGTTGCACGCCGCGGCAGGGATCGCAGGCGTCCTGGCGCTGGCAGCCTGCGCATCTGCACCGCCGGCCCCCACCGCCAGTTTGCAGGCGGCGCAACAGGCGATCGTCACGGCCGAACAGGCCAATGCCGGCCGCTATGCGTCCGTGGAACTGGGCGAGGCGCGGGCCGAGCTCACCTCGGCGAACGCTGCCGTGACGGACCAGCACATGGTCATGGCCGATCGTCTGGCCAATGAATCGCTCACCGAGGCGCAACTCGCATACGCCAGGACCGCGTACGTCAAAGCCCAGGCAATCAATGACGATATGACGCGCAGCAACGGCGCTCTGATCGAGGAAATGCAGCGCAATTCGGGAGACAAGCAATGAAAACCACTGATATGAGCGGCAAGCCCGCAAGAACCCTGATCGCGGCGGCGGTGGCGGCCATTGTGCTCGCGGCATGCGCGACGACGCCTACCAAACCGGATGGGGCGGCCGAAGCGCGTAGCAAGCTGACCCAGCTGCAGTCCGATCCGAATCTTGCTGGCCGCGCGCCACAGGCGCTCGAGGCGGCGGACGCGGCAGTGCGTCTGGCCGAACAGCCTGAGGCCGATAGCGACCTGGCCGCGTACCGGGTTTATCTCGCCGATCGGAAGATCGACATCGCAAGAGCCGATGCGCAGACCCGCTTTGCTGAGGATCAGCGTGCATTGATCAGGGCCCAGGGTGAACAGGCCCGCCTCGATGCCCGTACTCATGAAGCGAATGTCGCCGAAAGACAGGCGGCCATTGCCCGTTCCGAGCAGGCCGAGCAGAAGGCCGCTGCGGATCAGGCACGTAGTGAGGCGAATATCGCCCAGGGACAGGCAGCGGTGGCGCGCGCCGAAGGGGACCAGCAGAGAGTCGCAGCGGACCAGGCGCGGGGCGAAGCCAATGTCGCTCAGGGTCAGGCGGCAGCCGCGCGTGGCGATGCGAATGCGGCTCAGGGCCAGGCGGCAGCCGCGCGTGACGATGCGAATGCTGCTCAGGGGCAGGCCGCCGCGGCGCGTGCCGAAGGTAGCGAACAGAGACAGGCGGCCGATCAGGCGCGCGGCGAAGCCGATGCCGCCAGGCAGGCTGCTGCAAGCTCGGATCGGCAGGTCACCGATCTGCAATCGCAGGTCGCGGCACTTCAGGCGCGGCCCACGGACCGCGGCCTGGTACTGACCTTGGGTGATGCGCTATTCAACAGCGGTCGTGCGGATCTGCAGCCCGGCGCGAACGGTCATCTGGGGAGGCTGGTCGCCTTTCTCAACCGCTATCCGGGTCGCACCGTGGTCATCGAGGGCTATACGGACAGCCTCGGCAACGACAATTTCAATCAGGGGCTCTCCGAGCGGCGTGCCGGGGCTGTGAAATCGTATCTCATCGAGCAGGGCGTCAGCTCGGCACGACTGACGGCCTCGGGCAAGGGCGCCAGCGACCCGGTCGCCAGCAACGAAACGGCCGCGGGCCGCCAGCAGAATCGTCGGGTCGAAGTGATTATCAGCGATCCGGCAGCAGCCTCGCGCTGAAGGCAGGTCGGGGGGCGCTTCATCGGTGGATGAAGCGCCCGTGTCCCCGCATTCGCCTAAGACCTGGGCGCGGGAATGCCTGCGTGAAGCACCCGCGTCTGGAACACCCAGTGGCCATTGCGGCGCACGAAGGTGTCATCGTACGAGACCAGAAAGATCATCTGCGCGCCATGCGTGCGCAGGTCCGGAATGACATAGGCCCCCTTGCTCTGTGCCGTCGCATGGTCGCCCGCGACGTGAATGGACGGATTGAAATAGAGATGAAAATCCGGCGTGGGCAGGTGCGAGGGATTATCGGTGATGGTCTTCTGTAGCTGCGCCTGGATTGCGGCGCGCCCATGGGTGGGTTCGCCCGGGCCACCGCCGTAGGTTGCGTCGTCGGCGAACAGGCGCCCGAAGGCCTCGAAGTCCCTGCGATCCAGGGTCGCGCCATAGGCGGTGAACAATTCCTCGATTTCCTGACGCGCTTCCAGCTGCTGCAGGCGCACCGAATTGGCATCGGCAGCGCCGGCTTGGGCGAACTGCAGCAGGGCCGTCGTCGCCAGCGCGGCAGCGACGCCCCCGGCGCAGCAGGTCGCAAACTGGGTGGACGTTTTCATGATGCGCTCCTCAGGGCCCGGGGGCCGGTGCCGGCGGCGGCTCGCCTTTGATTTCCCGTGGATCCTGGAAAGGTATTTCCATCATCACCACGCGCCGCAGAAACTTCCAATGGCCATGCTCGCGGATGAACTCATCATCGTAGTGCCCGCCCATGGCCGGCGTGGGCTTGTCATCCTTGTTGCGGACCATGTAGATGATACGCGACCAGCCGGTGGCGGCATCGCCATGAACGTGGATGACGATGTTGGTGAGCAGGTGAAAGCCCTTCACATTGCGTGGCTCAAAGGGCGCGGTGCCGAGGTACTTGTTCATCATGGCGAGGATTGCCGCGGGACCCTTGGCGCGACCGAAGCCACCGATCCATTCCCCGTCTTGCGCAAAGAGATTGGAGTAGCCCACCAGGTCGTGGGTATCCAGCAGATGGCCATACTCGACGATGAGCTGCGCGATCTCCTGGCGATCCTGAAGCTCCTGTACGCGCGCCTGCAGCGCCGCGAACTGTGCCTGCGACGGTGGCGCTGCCCGCGCACTCCCGGAACCCGCCAGCAGCAGGGCTGCCGTGGCCAGGGTCGCCGTCAGGGCGCCCAGCCTGCGAATAAATTGAGTCATTGATGAAATCTCCTTGATCGGCCTATGCTCGCAGCGATGGAACGTCTCAACGGCAAGGTCGCGGTGATTACGGGTGCCACCAGCGGCATCGGCCTGCGCAGCGCCGAGGTTTTTGTCGCCGAGGGTGCGAGGGTGGTCATTGCGGGCCGCCGGGTGAGTGAGGGGGAAGCGCTGGCGAGGACACTTGGCCCGAATTGTATCTTCCTCAGGACCGATGTCACCTCCGAGGATCAGGTGCGCGCTCTGCTTGCCCTGGCGGTGGAGAAGTTTGGCCGCCTGGACTGTCTGTTCAACAATGCCGGAGGCCCGGCGCAGGTGGGCGGCATCGAAGGTTTGGAGGTGTCACGATTCGACGAGGCCATGGCGACACTGGTACGCAGCGTCATGCTGGGCATGAAACATGCCGCGCCGTACATGAAAAAGCAGGGTTCCGGCAGCATCATCAACAACGGCAGCATCGCCGGCAGGCTGGCCGGCTACTCCTCCTCTTTGGTCTACGGTGCCGCCAAGGCCGCGGTGATTCATCTCACGCGCTGTGTCGCCATGGAGTTGGGCGAATCCGGCGTGCGCGTCAATTCCATCTCGCCCGGCCTGATCGCGACCGGGATTTTCGGCAAGGCGCTCGGCTTGCCGGTCGAGGCGGCGGAGAAGACGCCGCAAGTGATGCGGGTCCTGGGCAAGAGTGCGCAACCCATCCCGCGCGCCGGGCTGCCGGAGGACATCGCGCAGGCGGCCGTGTTTCTGGCCAGCGATGAGTCGAGTTTCATCAGCGGTCACGATCTGGTGATCGATGGCGCCATGACCGGCGGGCGCAACTGGTCGCAACAGCAGCAGGGCTATGTTGCCATGCGCAAGGCGCTTGATCAGCCAGGATAGAGCCAATCAGGAGATCCCGCATGGCGCTCGTTCTATATGGGCACGCCTTTTCCTCGTACACGCAGAAGGTACTCATCGCGCTGTACGAGAACGGCACCGCCTTTGAATTTCGCGGCCTCGGGCCGGATTCGCCGCAGCACTCGGCCGAATGGCTGCGGCGCTGGCCGCTGCGCAAGTTCCCGCTGCTGGTGGATGGAGACCGCACCGTCGCGGAGACCAGCATCATCATTGAGTATCTGCACCTGCTGCACCCCGGAGCGGTGCGGTTGCTGCCCGCTGCGGCGCTGGCGGCGCTTCAGGTGCGGTTCCTCGACCGCTGCTTTGACCTGCACGTGATGAATGCCGCGCAGCATGCCGTGGATGGTGCGCTGACGGGGGATCCGGTGAAGCGCCGCGAGGGACTGGCGCTGGCGGTGGAAAAGCTGGAACGCGCCTACGCCTGGTTGGAGGGCGAGCTTGCCGGCAGAACCTGGGCGGCCGGCGAGGAATTCACGCTCGCAGACTGCGCGGCCGCGCCGGCGCTGTTCTACGCCGATTGGGTGCATCAGATATCCGAAAAGTTTGTGACGCTGCGCGCCTATCGCGCACGCCTGCTCACCCGCCCATCCTTCGCCCGCGCGGTCGAGGAGGCACGGCCGTTTCGCGCCTATTTTCCGCTGGGGGCGCCGGATCGGGACTGACCCCCCTGCGCCAGGCACTGGCGCGACCATCACCGGTGCCTCTCAGGAACAAATCAGTTGCAAAGCAGCAACTGCCAGGTGAGGGAGCAATCCTACAGCCATGACCCCGACAGCCTGTTAGGATTTGCCGCACAGGTTAAGGAGGATTTCCCTATGCGCAATTTGCAGAAGGTTGGAACCGCACTGGCGTGCGCGTTCTTGTTCGCCGGTGCCGGCGCCGTGGCCCAGGAGGAGCACGGTCATGAGGCCGCCGCCCGCCCGGCTCCCCATGGGGAGGCTCCGCGCGGTGAACCCCACGCGGGACCCAAGGGCTACGAGCGGGTCGCGCCGCCCAAGGGCTGGAATACCCGCCCGACTGCCGTCGATCATGCCGCCTACCAGCACAATTTCCGCGCTGCCCGCAGCTTTCATATCGGACCCTATCATCGACCCGCAGGTTGGGCACCGCATACCTGGGCCTACGGACAGATACTGCCGCGCGCCTATTGGACATCACAGTACATCCTGGCTGACTACTGGCTGTTCGCGCTCGAAGTGCCGCCCGCCGGCTACGAGTGGGTGCGCGATGGTTCTGATGCGCTGCTGATCAGCGTCGATAGCGGTGAAATTCTGCAGGTCGAGTACGGGGTTTTCGCCTAGTCACCCGGCGGCCGCGGGCGAGTCACTCGCCCTCGAGCCCGTAGCGCAGCTGCAGGGCATCCAGGATCGACCACAGCAGTTCCAGTTTGAAGCGCAGTATTTCCAGTGCCCGGGCCTGCGCTTCACGGGTGCGAAAATGATCCAGCGTGACGCGCAGTCCGTACTGTGCGTCGCGCGTGGGCAGTGAAACCCGCGAGCGGAAGTACTCAAAACCTGAAGTCTCGATCCAGCTGTAGTGCACCGGCCAGGTCGCGAGGCGCTCCTGGTGGACCGAGGGTGCGAACAGTTCCGTCAGCGATGCGCACACCGCCTCCTGCCAGGGCTGCCGCCGCGCGAAATTCACATAAGAGTCGACGGCAAAGCGCACGCCGGGCAGCACCTGGTCCATGGACCAAAGCTCATTGGAGGTCAGCCCCACGGCCTCACCCAGGCGGATCCAGGACTCCAGAGCGCCCGCATCCCGGCCGTGACCGTCCTGCTCGAGGATGCGCAGCACCCACTCGCGACGGATTTCACGATCGTCGCAATTGGCCAGAATGGCCGCGTCCTTGAGCGGCATGTTGGCCTGGTAGTAGAAACGATTGGCCACCCAGGCGCGCACCTGCTGCACCGTCGCGCGCCCTGAATTCAACAGGACGTTGTAGGGGTGGTAGACATGATAGAAGTGGCCGGTCGCGCGCAGCTGGCGCTCGAATTCCACGCTCTCCAGGGGTGCCGAGTCGGGCGTCAATACCATCACAATACGGTTTCCAGGCCGCCGGCTGCGGCGGATTCAATAACGCGAATCAACATCGGAGTGGAACTGCGCCCCGGCAGGCCAGGACGGCAAGCGGTCAGCGAGTGCCGAGATAGGAGTTGATTTCCCCTGCGGATCGAAGCACAACGGACGGCGGCGTTTCCCACTTCATTGAGCGCACTCCAAACGGCAATGGTTCGACCAAGGTGGCGCGCAGTCTGTCAGTGCCGAAAAGGCGGCAGGTGAGGCTATTCATGAATCGAAGCTCATGATATTCATGATTTTAGGTCCTGAACCGGGCCAGAGGGTGCTGACTTGAGCCTGCGTCTGCAGATCAACCTGATCATCGCGGTCATGATGACCTTGTTCATCGGTACGCTGGTGTACCAGCAGATGGAAGACACCCGCAGCAGTGTCCGCGAGGAAATCCAAGGCTCGAATCGGGTCGCCATCCAGCTGCTGACGGCGGTCTCCGGCGTGTACGAGGAATCCGGCGTCCGCGGCATGCTGAACTTCCTGCATCAACTGGGCCGGATCCGCGCCAATGAGGTGACCCTGTACGACCCTGCCGGTCAGCTCGTGTACTCCTCGCCCGCATCGATCTACAAGCCGGGCCGCAATGCACCGGCGTGGTACGCGAGCCTGGTCGCGCCGGTCGTACAGCCTTCGCAGATCGGAATCGGCGGCGGGCGGCTCATCCTCCACGCGGACTCATCGCGTGCGGTTCTGGATGGCTGGGACGCCCTGGTGCATCTGGTGTGGATGGGCGCCATTGCGCTCGCGGTCATCAATCTGGCCGTGTTCTGGTTCGCCGGCCGGATTCTGCGACCGCTGCAGATTGTCATCGAAGGCCTGAAACGCATGGAGGCCGGTGACTACGGCGCCCGGCTGCCGACCTTGAGCGGACGGGAAGGGCGCCTGATGAGCGCCACCTTCAACCGCACCGCCCAGGCGGTTGCCGACAGTGTTGCGGATCGGCGAGCCGCCGCAGAGGCCCGTGATCGACTGCGGGAGAACCGCGAGTTCACCCAGATGATCCAGAGCCATATCGAGGAGGAACGTCGTACCATCGCCCGCGAACTTCACGACGAGCTGGGGCAGTCGATCACCGCCATCCGCAGCTTCGGCCTGATCATTCAGCAGCAGGCCGCACCGGGCAATGAGCGGGTGGCCGAGGCGGCACGACTGGTGGTGCAGACCGCGGGCGATATGTACGACGCCGTGCACGAGATGATCCCGCGGCTGCGGCCGTTCGCGCTGGATTCCTTTGGCTTAGGGGATGCTGCCGGAGACCTGGTGGCGGCCTGGCGCACCCGCCAGACCGGCGTTGCGATCCTGCTTCAGGTTGCGGAGCCGCTGCCGCAGCTTGATGCCGCGCAGTCCCTGTGTGCGTATCGCATTCTTCAGGAAGCACTGACCAATGCCATTCGCCATGCCGCGGCCCGGCAGATCACGGTGAGCGTGAGTACCGGTCCGGATGAACTGCTGGTGCGCGTCCTCGATGACGGCTGTGGTCTGCCCCCGGGCTGGGAACAAAGTGGACACTACGGTGTGCGTGGCATGCGTGAACGAGCGGTCGCTTCGGGAGGCACTCTGCAGTTGATTTCAAAACCTGGCCATGGAACTGAGGTGCTGGCCCGCCTGCCCCTGAGGCCCCCGGCATGAGCCAGACGACCGTCATGCTGGTGGATGACCATGATGTGGTGCGGGTAGGCTTCAGGCTGTTGCTGCAGGCCGCCGAGGACCTGCAGGTGGTGGCGGAGGCGCAAAGCGGAGAACAGGCGGTCACGCGTTACGCGGAGGCCAAGCCGGACATCGTGGTCATGGACCTGGCCATGGCTGGCGCCGGCGGCATCGAGGCCATAAAGCGCATCATCGCTCGTGACCAACGGGCACGAATCCTGGCGCTGTCGGCCCACGAGGACATGAGCCACCCCAAGCGCGCGCTGAAGGCCGGCGCGCTGGGCTATCTGTCCAAACGAACCGCACCGGAGACCCTGATCGAGGCCATTCGCATCGTGGCCGCCGGCGGCATGTACATCGATGCGGCGATTGCCCGCCACATGGCGGCCCAGGATCTTTCCGGTTCCGCCAGTCCGATCGAGCAGCTTTCGGAGCGTGAATTCCAGGTTTTTGTGCAGCTGGCGCACGGGCTGTCGGTCAATCGCATCGCGGAGATGCTGCATCTGAGCCCCAGCACCGTGGGTACTCACCTGTACAACATCAAGCAGAAGCTGGCGGTGGGCAACCAGGCGGAACTGACCCTGATAGCGGTGCAGAACGGCCTGATCCAGCTCTAGGGCCATCCGCGATATATCCGAATAGATACAACGAGATGCACTGGCGTTCCGACCCCTCTCGCACGCATCATTACGCCACTGACCCCGGCCGTGCGCCCGTGGGGTGCCGTTGATTAGGAGGGGGCCGAAAATGAAACGCTCAAAGATCATTGTTGTTGTCGTGGTGGTAGCGCTGCTGGCCATCATGGCCTGGATCATGTTCGTTCCGGGTCCCATGGCCTTCGCCGCCGGCCAGCGTGTCGCGCTGGCGCAGTACCACGGCAACCCCACCGGCGTCCCCGCGGACCTGACGGCCGCGGATCCCTTGGCACACGGTCGCTACCTGGCGCAGGCGGCCGACTGCGAAGCCTGTCATACGGCCGAAGGCGGCCAGCCCTTTGCCGGCGGCCGGCCCTTCCAGACGTCCTTCGGGACCATCTATTCCCCCAACATCACCCCGGATGTGAAAACCGGCATCGGTTCATGGAGCGATGCGGATTTTCTGGCTGCCGTGCATGAAGGTCGCGACAAGAACGGTGAGCACCTGTATCCCGCGTTTCCCTACGCCGCCTATACCTACCTGACCGATCAGGATGTCCTGGCCATCAAGGCCTACATCTTCAGTGTGCCCCCGGTCAGCAACGTCGCACCGTCCAATACCCTGCGCTTCCCCTACAACCAAAGGGCGCTGATGGCGATCTGGGCGATGCTGTATGACCCGGACAAACGTTTCGAGCCGGTGGCGGATCGCTCCCCGACCTGGAACCGCGGGGCCTACCTGGTGGAAGCCCTGGGACATTGCGGTGACTGCCATACACCGCGCACCCTGCTGCAGGCGCTGAACAACCGCGAAAAATTCAAGGGCGGGATGGCCGAGGGTTGGCGGGCCTACAATCTCAGCAGCGATGCAGCCTCCGGAATCGGTTCCTGGACCCCGTCCGAGCTGCTGCAGTACCTGTCGACCGGACACTCGATGAACCGCGGCTCGGCCTTCGGGCCGATGGCGCAGGCCGTGCACTTGAGCTTTCAGAATCTGACACCCTCGGACCTGGGTGCCATCACCGAATATGTGCGCAGCGTGCCGCCCATTGCGAGTGCGGATCTGCCGGCGCCCAAGCTCGCCCGTTCCTCCCAATACCCGACCGATGACAGCGCCGACCCCGCGATGGCCACCGGGCGCCATCTGTTCGCGGGAACCTGCAGCGGCTGTCATACCTGGACGGGTGCCAATGACTTTGTGCCCTACGCGACATTGACCGGGACGCGGGCGGTGAACGATCCAACGGCGACCAATGTGGCATTGGCCATCTTGCGTGGCGCCAGCCCGCTGCCGGCCTCCGGTGCGATCGCAACCATGCCCGCCTTCGGGTCGGTCTGGAATGACGATCAGATCGCCGCGGTGTCCAACTACGTCATCGCCCGCTTCGGCGCACAGCCCTCATCGATCTCGCCGGCTGAGGTCGGGAAGCTGCGCGCGACCTTGTAGGCTGAGGGGCGCGCGGCCCCGTTGTGCATCTGCTTGCCCGGATGTTCCGTATTTAGGGCATGTGGATCATGCGCTTCGTAAAATATGTCAATCCGGACTATAGTCCGAGCCTCATCGGCCGCGAGCAACGCGCTTACGCATGAGCCTGTCGGACACGAGTCGCGCCTCATTGGAAGTGCTGCTGGTCCAGGTTGCCCTGGGCAATCGCGCGGCCTTTGCTGAGCTGTATCAGGGGACGGCGAGTCGCCTGTTCGGCATATGCCTGCGGGTGCTGAACCAGCGCTCCGAGGCCGAAGATGCGCTGCAGGATGTGTACACGGCCGTGTGGCGCAAGGCCGCGCAATTTGATCCTTCGAAGGCCAGTGCGAGCACCTGGCTGGGGATGATTGCGCGCAACAAGGCCATCGACCGGCTGCGCGCATTGCCCTTGCACCAGGCGCGCGCCGGGCTGGAAGCGGCAGAGGAGATCGTGGATTCCGCCGTGTCGCCGGCGCAGGCGGCACAGACCGAAACCGATCGGGCGCAACTTGAACATTGTCTGGAGCGACTTGAGCCCAAGCGGCGTTCGCTGATCCGTTCGGCCTTCTTTGATGGCCTGACCTATGAGGAGCTTGCGGCCAAGATCGAGGCTCCGTTAGGCTCCATCAAGAGCTGGATCCGTCGCGGCCTGCTGCAACTACGGGAGTGCCTGGACCCGTGAACAGCCCAATCCTGCCAGGCGAGAACGGTCCGGACTCCGTTGATCCGCCGCCCGATGATGTGCTGGCGGGAGAATTCGTGCTGGGTGTGCTCGACACGACGCAGCGCCGCCAGTTGCAGGCGCGGATACAGACTGACCGCGCCTTCGCGCGACGCGTGGAGGACTGGGAGCGGCGCCTCGCACCCCTGCTGACGGACATTCAACCGGTGCAGGTGCCCGACAGCGTCTGGACAGCCGTGTGCGCGCGGTTGGGATGGACCGATCGTGAGCCTGAGGCGCCAGCGACGGGATTCTGGCAGCGTCTTGGCTTCTGGCGCGCGGCCACCGTTGTCGCCAGCATCGTCGCCATCGCCGCGATCGGCTTCAGCCTCGATCGTTCGCTGTTTCCGGGCCTGCAGCCCGGCCTGCAACTGGAAAGTGCCGCCAAGCCGGTTACGCCGCTGCAGCGTGATGACGGTACACCGGGTTGGCTGGCATCAGTGGACTCTGAGCAGGGCACGGTACTCATGGTTCCCGTGCCAGCCGCTGCCGATGCTCAGGGCCGGGTGCCCGAACTGTGGCTGATCCCGGCGGGTAAGGCCCCGGTTTCACTCGGCGCCGTTTCACTGAACCGGTCGCATCTGGTGACGGTGCCGCAGAACGCACGCGCGGCCCTGGTGGCCGGTTCGACTCTGGCCATTACGCTGGAATCGGCCGCTGGCATACCGCACGCGGCGCCCACCAGCGCGATCATTGCCAAGGGCACCATCCAGCCGCCGAGCGCCTAGCAGGCCCCTTTCCTGCGCCCAGTCCCATCTGTTACTCTATCGTAGAGTACTCTGTACCACAAAGTTAACGGGCAACTGTGAGCATTCGACGCGCCATCACCCGACCCAGTGGGCTGCTGCCACTCATCATGTCCGGGCTCGCCCTGTACGTGGTCGTGCTACACCTGGTGCTGTTCGGTGCCGGACCCCAGAGGCAGGTGGGTCGCCCGGATGAGGGGCCCGAAGCGCACATCTGGCAGATCCTGATGACGGGGCAGATGCCCATTGCCCTGTACTTCGCCATCCGCTGGTGGCGCGGTAACCCGCGCGGGACTGTGTCGGTTCTGGGGATTCAGATACTGGCGTGGCTGGCGGCGGCGGCCCCGGTTTTTCTACTCAGGTGGTAAGGGCCTTTGACATCGATCTGGTTCAAACGCATGGGCTGGTTTTACGCGCCGGCCTCCGTCGTTGGCATCATTGCGAATGTACTCGCCGTGCTGTTTTGTGTGACGGTGTTTCGTGCCGTTGACCGGCATTCGCACTCTGTCAGCGATACGCTCTACGGCGTGTTTCCATTTTTCGTCTGCACCTTCCTGATGCTTGACTGGCTCGGGCGCAAAACCAGCAGCCCGAGCGATTGAGCGCGCGCCTCACGGCGTCATGCACAAGGAGGAGCGGATCAGGAAGCGCCAGCCCAGCGGCGCTTCCAGAGAAAAGCTCGCGCCGCGCCCGGGCACGACATCCACCACCCATTGGGTGTGAGCCCAGCGGCGGAACTGTTCACGGTCCATCCAGAAGCCGCAACCGACGATCTCGCCCACTTTTTCGTCGACGCCGCCGAGCTTGAACTCATCGAGCGGGAAGCACATGGGCGCGCTGCCGTCACAGCAGCCGCCGGAGAGGTGAAACAGCAGCGGCCCATGCTCGCTCTTGAGCTGCTCGATCAGCTGCCGAGCGGCCGGGGTGACCCCGACACGACCCAGTTGCGTGACCGTCTCGTTCACGCGCTGGCCTTAGAAGAACCCCAGCGCCTTGTCGCTGTAGCTGACCAGCACGTTCTTGGTCTGCTGGTAGTGGTCCAGCATCATCTTGTGGGTCTCACGACCGATGCCGGACTTCTTGTAGCCACCAAATGCGGCGTGCGCGGGATAGGCGTGATAGCAGTTGGTCCACACGCGGCCGGCCTTGATGCCGCGCCCGAAGCGGTAGGCAGTATTCACATCACGGGTCCACACCCCTGCGCCCAGTCCATACAGGGTATCGTTGGCGATCTCCAGCGCCTGCTCGGGCGTGTCGAAGGTCGTCACTGACACCACCGGCCCGAAAATCTCTTCCTGGAACACACGCATCTTGTTGTGGCCTTCAAATACCGTGGGCTTGATGTAGTACCCGCCGGCGAGATCACCCGGCAGCTTGTTGGGTTCACCGCCGGCCAGGACCTTTGCGCCCTCTTTCTTGCCGATATCAAAATAGGACAGGATCTTCTCGAACTGGTCGTTGGAAGCCTGGGCACCGATTTGCGTGCTCATTTCGTACGGATCGCCCTGACGGATCCCCTTGACCCGCTTGACGGCGCGTTCCATGAAGCGCTCGTAAATGGATTTCTGCACCAGCGCGCGCGACGGGCAGGTGCACACCTCGCCCTGGTTCAAGGCGAACATGGCAAAGCCTTCGAGCGCCTTGTCATAGAAGGCATCATCTTCGCGCACCACATCGGCAAAGAAGATGTTGGGGGACTTGCCGCCCAGTTCCAGCGTGACCGGAATGATGTTCTCGGAGGCGTACTGCATGATCAGCCGCCCCGTGGTGGTCTCTCCGGTGAAGGCGATCTTGTTGATACGCGGATTGGCAGCCAGCGGCTTGCCGGCTTCCAGACCGAAGCCATTGACGATGTTGAGCACGCCGGGCGGCAGCAGATCCTGGATCAGTTCCGCCCACACCAGGATCGAAAGCGGTGTCTGCTCGGCGGGCTTGAGCACCACGGCATTGCCGGCGGCCAGCGCCGGGGCGAGTTTCCAGGCCGCCATCAGGATCGGGAAATTCCAGGGAATGATCTGCCCCACGACGCCCAGCGGCTCGTGATAGTGGTAGGCGACCGTGTCCTCATCCAGTTCGCCCAGCGAACCCTCCTGCGCCCGTACGCAGCTTGCAAAATAGCGGAAGTGATCCACCGCCAGGGGCAGATCCGCGAGATTGGTTTCGCGGATGGGTTTGCCATTGTCGTAGGTTTCCACCGCGGCCAGGAACGGCAGGTACTGTTCCATGCGGTCCGCAATCTGGTTCAGAATCCGGGCACGGGCCGCCACCGCAGTGCGCCCCCAGGCCGGCGCGGCGGCATGCGCCGCATCGATGGCCTTCTCCACATCTTCGGCCTGGGAGCGCGGGATCTGGCAGATCACCTGGCCGGTGGTGGGGGAGATATTGTCGAAATAGCCACCCTTCGCCGGCTCAACCCATTTGCCGCCGATGAAGTTTCCATAGCGGCTGCGCAGGGGCAGGGTGCGCTCCAGCGTCTTGAGATGTGCGGCGAAGGAGCCGCTGTGGTGCAGGTTCGACTCACTCGAAGCACGGCCGAGGGTGGAGGGCGAGGCATTCATGGGTGTCTCCTTGCGCAGCTGAAGGACGCAATAGATGATCGGTGCGCCATGCTCCGAGTGCCCCGTTGATGTGTCAAGCTCGGTCGGGGCTTGGGGTTTGTCTTGACAATGGGCAGCGGGGGCGGATAAGTAACTGCCACCCGGACCTGGTGTGCTCAAAGAGGGGGGAATGATGAATAAGAATCCACGGCTTGCCGGCCGCGCGCGCGTGCTCGGAACGGTGCTACCTGCGCTGACGCTCCTGCTTGCCGGCGCCCTGCCGGCCCCTTCGATACGCGCCCAGAACGCGCCCGCCGGCGCCGGCAGCTGTGCCCCCCACGGCGATCTGCATTTCGTTTGTAACCTGATCAGCGTCGAGGACTTTCTGCCCGTGGACGGCGGACGCTGGCTGGTGGGCGGCTCCTATGTCGAAAAATCGGTGGGCCTGTACCTCATCGACACCCGGGCCAAGACGGCCAAGCCGCTCACACTGTCGCTGGCGGCGACCCCGGATCCCTTGTACGCAGGCTGTGCGGCGCCGGATCTGAAGAACCTGCAGACCCACGGTCTGGATGTGCGCAAGGTCAACGGCCTCACCACGGCATTTGTCATCAACCATGGCGGCCGGGAGTCGGTGGAGATTTTCCGTCTGCATCCGGCGGCCGCCACGGCCGAATGGGTGGGCTGCGCCGTGGAGCCGGATGGCGTCAGTGGCAACGCCATCACCGCCCTGGCACATGGCGCCTTTGCCCTGACCAAGTTCATGGACACGCGTGACAAGCAGGGCTTCCAGCACATCCTGGCAGGACAGGTCACGGGCGCGGTCTTCTTGTGGACCCCGGGCAAGGGGTTCGCTGAAGTTCCGGGTACCGAACTGTCCGGGGACAATGGCATTCTGAGTTCCCCGGATGGCCGCTGGCTGTACATCAATGCCTATGGCAGCCGCGAGATCTACCGCGTGCCGCTTTCCGGTCATGGCAAGCGCGCCATCGCCAAGGTGGACTTCTGCCCGGACAATCTGCGCTGGGCGCCGGATGGGTCCATTTTCGTCACCGGTCAGTTCATCGATGCGAAGAACATGAACGGCCTGCGCGGCTGGGCGACGGTACGGTTGGACCCCAAGAGCATGATGACCACTCCGGTGGCCAAGGAACCGGGCATGAAGGAGTTCGACAACGCCACCAGCACCGTGCAGGTCGGCGACACGCTGTGGTTCGGTACCTTCCGCGGTGACCGCATGGCGTATATGCCGGCACCGAAGCCCTGAGCGCACCGGTGGCGAAGAAGCTCTCGGGCGTTGCGGCGCGATGCCTGTGCGCGCTGGCCGCGGTTCTGGCGCTGGGACTTGGTTCGGCACGGCTGCGGGCGGCCGATGCGCCCTGTGACCGGACCTGTCTGAAGGGCTTCATCGACGCTTACATGAATGCGCTGTCGCAGCACGATCCCTCGCAGCTGCCGCTGGCCGCCAATGTTCGCTTCACCGAAAACGGCGCCCAGGTGCCACTGGGGGAAGCGCTGTGGGTGACGTTCACCAAGCCCCTGGCGTACCGACACTACTTTGCCGACACGCAGACCGGGCAGGTGGCGGCCTTCATCACCTTGATGGAGAACGACTATCCGGACTATATGATGCTGCGTCTGCGGGTGCGGGATCACAAGATCTCCCAGATCGAGACCATCATCAGCCGCAACAACCCACGCATTGTGGCCATGCCGCCGTTTGATCCCATGTGGGAACAGGACGAGCCGGTCGGTCAGCGTTTGACGCGCGCGCAGCTCATCAAGGGCGCAGTGGCTTATCTGACGGCCGTGGCGATGGCGGACGGCAAGCTCGCACCGTTCTCGGATGACTGTTCGCGCACCGAGGTGGGTCTGGTATCGGCCGTTGGCAAGGGTCGCAAGCCTCCCGCGGGGGATCCGCCATCGGCCACCGGGGATCAGTTCCAGGACGCCATCCGTGCCACCCTGGCGTTGAGCTGTGCGGATCAGCTCAATACCCGCGTGTACAGCTTCATCACCGGTTTTGATTACGCACGGATACCGCTGGTGGACGTCGACCGCCAGGTGGTATTAGGCGTATTCGTATTCCGGCGGCGCGGCAACATTCCCGGAGTCACCTACCAGGGCCAGTACTACCACTTTCCCTTCGGCATGCGCATGCCGGATGAGAACCTCGCGGGCGAGGCCTGGAAGTTTCGCGACGGCAAGATCACGCGCGTGGAGTCGACCTTCCTGGGCAACAATGTCTATCGCGCCGGGACCGGCTGGCCCGGCGGCATGCCGGGTGTGTCGCGGCCCGATTCGGCCAACAACCCCACCAAGTAGTCCTTCCATACGGCCGCGACGGTGTGCGTGCCATGACCGCGGGTGGCATCACTGATCGGAACGAGAATGAAGCGGCAGTGCGGCATCCGGCTCGCCATTGTTTGCGCGATCCCGAGCTCGGGCGGATTGATGAAATCGTCCGCCGAATTGAGGTAAAGCACCGGGACGGTGATGCGCTCCAGGTTCGCGCTGGGGTCGTAATTGCGGCTCGCCTGCACATAGTAGATGAGATCGTTGGCGTCGGTCTGCGCCAGCGTGCGTTTGAGGTAGTCCTCCACATAGGCCTCCGCAGCCGCGCGGGTGGGGTAGTGTTTCTGCATCTGCAGAGGACTTGAGCCCATGATCATCAGCAGCTCGTTGGCCGTCGTCAGGCCCTGGATGGGCTGGGTCTGGTATTCACCGCTCCGCCATTGCGGATCCTGTTCGATGGCCCGGACCGCCATGTAACGCATCATGCGATTGCGGCCCGCCAGCGCCGTCGGTAGACAGGCGAAGGGCGCCAGCGCATCGGCAAAGCCGACGTAGGTCTCACCCCATACGAACGACTGCATGCAGCCCATCGAGGTGCCGAGAATCAGCCGCAAGTGGTCGACCTTGAGCCCCTCGATGAGCATGGTGTGCTGGCTGCGCACCATGTCGTCGTAGTCATAGTGTGGAAAATGCGCGTGCAGACCATCGGAGGGTTTTGAGGAGCTGCCATGCCCGATGTCATCCGGCAGGATGATGAAGTACTTGCGGATGTCCAGGGGTTGACCGGGGCCGAACAGAACCTCGGAGAACAAAGGGTTCAGCAGGGAATGGGCATCACCGCCCGTGCCGTGCAGCAGCAATACCGCATTGTCAGTATGCCCCTGCGCGTCTGTATGAGGGCTGCCCAGCGTCAGGTAGTGCAGCCGCAGCTGCGGCAGGATCTCGCCGTTGCCGAAGCGGAAGTTGGCGATGGTGAAGGTCCCGTCCTGTGTCGGCCACGCAGTATCGGCACCAGCGATTCCGCTCAGCGAGGCGAAAATCAGGGCGGCGAGCACGCGGCGCATTCGAACCTCCGAAGTCCAAGGCTGGAGGACAGCTCTCAGCCTATCAGGCCTGAGCCCGCGCATGTGCACATGCGGCATCGCGAGGGCGTAGCAATTGTAATGTTATCCTTGGTTATGGCCGGGCGGACCGGCCAATCAGGGGGATGCATGTATCAGAAACCGACGGTGCCGCAATCTATCGGCGGCGTGCTTGATGACACCCTGCAGCTCTTCAAGGCGTCGCTGTCCAAGTGCGTGCTGCCGGCGCTGCTCATCAGCGTTATCACGACCTCATTGTCCCTGTTCCAATTGAGCCGCCAGCCAGTGGCGACCACGCCCGCGGCGACTTTCCAGGCATTCGTGGCGCGCTACCAGAGCGCTTCGCCGAGTTCATTTCTCCTGGTCCTGCTCAGCTGGCTGCTGGAATTGGTCTTTTACGGCATTCTGATCGTGATCATCGCGGACGTTTCGCGCGGCGCGTCACCCGCGCTCGGGACCTCGATTGCGACCGCGCTGAAGCGTCTGCCGGCGATGGTCGGGGCCTCAATCGTGATCTTCATCGTCAGCATCATCGGCTTCGGAATTGCAGTTGTTCCGGTCATCGTCGCTGCGGTGCGTAGCCGGGGCGGGACGCCGACGGAAGTTCTTACCGCCGTGGGGCCGATGATTCTGCTGTGCCTGGTACTGATATTTCCGGTGATCTATGTGCTCAGCCGCATGCAGCTGTTCCTGGTGCCGCTCGCCTCGGAGGCCCAGGGACCACTGCGCTCGATCGGGATCAGCTGGCGCCTGGTGGGAGGAAACTGGTGGCGCACGGCCACGGTGGTATTCATCCTCGGCATCATCGTCTACATCCTGATCATCGTCGTCTCAGGACTCGCCGGTGGCATCGCCCTCATGGTGGCCGGAGTTCCGGCGAGCGCCACGCGGGCGGCCGGCACCGTGGGTCTGGTGGAAGCGCTGATGAGTGGCCTGATACAGGTGATCACGGCGCCGCTCATGGCCGCACTGTACGTAACGCTCTATCAGGACCTGTTGTTGCGCAAGGGCGGCAGTGATCTTGAGGCGCGCCTCGGAGCACTGCCCAAGGGCTGAGCCTACGATGATGCGACGCATCGCATGGGTCCATCCGGCAGCCATACTGGCCGCCTTGCTGCTGTCAGGCCCGTCGGCCGCGCAGACGCTTGCGCCGGGCGATGCAGATGCGCCGGCGCGGGCCGCCATCTCGGCCTGTATGGGCAAAGTCAGCGAGGCGACCACCGGCTTGGAGCAGCTGGAAGTATTGTGCCCCGAGCTGACATCGGGCCTGCAGGCGGCGCAGGTCGGGTCGCTGATCATTCCAAGTTCGCGCGAACGCCTTGACCGTCAATCCCTGATGCTCTTGGGACAGCTGTTGCATCCACCGAGCACGGCAGCGCCCGCCGTGTCGAAGCTGGTGCCCTTTCTGCATGAGCAGACGGCAGGACCGGCGACGGCACGCCAATGGTGGCGACGATTGTGGGATTGGCTCGTGGCCCGGTTGGGCCGTCCACGGCAGAGCAGTTCTGATCCGTGGCTGGCGGAGTTCGCGCGCCAGCTGGGGGCGGCGTATTGGTTGTGGCAGGCGATCATCTGGGGCACGCTCATTGTATTGCTGATTGGCGCGGCGATACTGGTCAAGCTCGAGGTGGGAGCGATGGGCCGCAAATCGCCTGACGACCCCACGAACGTGATTCCCCATGCACGCCCCGGCCCCCACGGGTCACCACTGGCTTCAATGCGTCAGGCGCCGCTGGCACAGCGCCCGGGCCAATTGTTCGCGATGCTGATCTCGCGGCTGGTCTCGGCGGGGCGCCTGCCGCCGGATCGCAGCCTGACGCATCGCGAAGTGGTTCGCAAAGCGCAGCTGGACGATGCCGAGCAGCGTCGCTTGATTGAGTCCCTGGCACGGGCGTGTGAATGGCAGTTGTACTCCGGTAGTGGCGCCCTCCCGGATGATCTGGATGCCCTGCTGGCTCAAGGCGAGGATCTCTATATCACCGGCTGGGGCCGGCCGATGGAGGGCTGAGTGAAGGAGCGCCTGGTTTCGCTCGGGCTGGCCGCCGCTGCGTTGGCGCTGTTCTGGATTCTGTTGTTTCCCAAGCCGCAAGGCGTGCCCGGCGCGCCGCGTCCCCTGACGACGGGCGCGGACGAGGAGGGCTATGAGGCGACGGCGCGCTGGTTGGCTGCCGCCCGTGTACCCACTCTGGCTTTGCACAGGCGATTCGATCAGCTGGCGGACCGCTCGGTCAGTGCCGCACCTGCGGGCAATCTCCTGATCATGACGCTGCCGTACGATGTGGTGCTGCAGCCCAATGAGTATGCGGATCTCGACGCCTGGATTGCCAGGGGCAATACGGTGCTGGTGCTTGCGGCGCTGGACGACACGCCCCTGTGGGGCGCGGTCTCGGGTAATTTCATCCCGCAGCTGCAGAGGATCGTGCGCATCGAGTTCACCGCCATCCACAAACCGGGAACCGACGCGGCAACCGAAGTCAGGTCCAGTCTGTCTTCGTTGATGACAACCGAACCGGGCGCCATTGAACTGCAGTCCAGCGGTCGGCCCACCCTGCTCGAAGGGGTCAGGCAGCTGCAGGCACGCTCGCCACTGCCATCCGAGCAATGGCAGGCAAAGGCCATGGATTCAGCCCCGGTGCTGGAACTGGCGCGGCGGGCGGACACCGCCGAACCGGTGATGTGGATCAAGCCCGCGGGCGGCGGCGCACTCATCGTCAGCGCATTTGCCAGTGTTTTCAGCAATGCCGTGGTTGGCAAGAAAGACAATGCCCGGCTGCTGTCGAATCTCATTGCCTGGTCACTGCGCCCCGGCGGGCGGGTCATCTTCGATGACGCACATCAGGGGACCATGGAGGAATATGATTCGGCGAAATTCTTTGCCGACCCGCGTCTGCATCACACGCTGCTGTGGCTGGTGGGCCTGTGGTTGGCGTGGGTGCTCGCCTCCCAGCCGCTGCGCGCCTCGGCCGCGCATGGCACGGGCCTGGATGAAAGTGCCATGTTGCGCCTGACGGCCCGGTTTTTTGCCGGCGTGCTGCGGCCAGTGGCCAGTGCCCAGTGGCTGCTCGACGAGTTCTTCGATCGGCTGCGGCGCAGGCACGGGCTGATGAATTCAGGCGCCCCGCCCTGGGAGTGGCTTACCGCGCATGCCGGAATCGATGGTGGACTGCTCGATGAGCTGCGGGATTTTTATGCCCGCACGCACCAGGGCGAGCGCGTCAGCCTGGTCAGGCTGCAGCAAGTTCTTTCGCAGATTTCAGGAAGTACCTCATGACGAATGCACTGCAGGATCTGGAGTCCGCTCTTCAACAACGGCTTGGCGAGGTGGTGCTGGGCCTCGCCCCGGCCGTGCGCGCCTTGAGCATCGCGGTCGTGGCGCGCGGACACGTGCTGGTGCAGGGCGTGCCAGGCATCGGCAAGACACTGCTCAGCAAGTCCCTTGCTGCGGCCCTGGGCGGGAGCTTCAAGCGCGTGCAGGGCACCTCGGACCTCATGCCCACCGACATCACCGGCACACATCTTTTCGATGGCTCGAAAAATGCCTTTGTGTTTCGTCCCGGACCTTTGTTTGCCGATGTCGTGCTGTTCGATGAGGTCAATCGCGCAGGGCCACGGACTCAATCCGCGCTGCTTGAGGCGATGGAGGAGCGGCAGGTGTCGGTCGACCGTGAGATATTTGCGCTGCCGGCGGACTTTCTGGTGATCGCAACCCAAAATCCGCGCGAGTTCGAGGGCACCTATCCGCTGCCCGAGTCGCAGCTCGACCGCTTCATGCTGCGGCTGGACCTCACCTACCCGGCGGCGGAGGCTGAAACTGACATTCTGCTGCGCTACACCGGGGTCGCGGCCGAGCCCGCCAGGCCGGTCAGCAGCGCCGTGGCGCCGGGACTGGTGCACGAGGCGCGCATGACTGCCGAACAGGTGCACATTTCCCCGGAGCTGTGTGCCTATGTGCTGGCGGTCGCCAAGGCCTCACGGGAGCATGCGCAGCTGTCGCTGGGCCTCTCCACACGAGGCGCGCTGGCACTGTTGCGGGCGGCTCGCATTCTGGCGGGCATCGAGGGCGCCGCATTCGTGACCGCGGATGATGTGAAGGCCGTCGCGCCGATGGTACTGCCGCATCGCCTGATGCTCACGGGCGATGCAATGCTCGCTGATGTGACCGAGAGCGAAGTCGTGGCCCGAATTCTGGAGCAGGTGCCGGCGCCGCGATGAACCTGCGGCAGACCGGCCTGGTATTGATCCTGCTGAGCGCGCTGCTGGGCATCGCGGCGCAGTGGGCGGGGGTTGCGGCAATGAGCAACCTTTGGGCACTGCCCCTGGCGTTGCTGCTGCTGGGATTGGGCTATGAACGCTGGGTGTGCGCACGCGCCGTGCTGCAGCTGCGCATCGATTCGCCGGAGCCCTGGCACCTGGCAGATGCCGGTGAGCTGCTCTGGCGGCTGCACCATGCGTTGCCGCGAACCCTGACCATAGTGGTGGCGCCGCGCCTGCCGGCGGCAGTCGCCAGTACCGGCGAACTGCGCACGGTCAATGTGCCGGCCGGGCAGGGGGCGACCATCGACGTTCACGCCATGTCGCGTCGCCTGGGTGCGATTGACTGGCCCGCGCAGCCGGCGCGGATTGCGGGCCCGCTGGGTCTGGCATGGTGGTCGGTGCTGTTGCGGGGCAACGGTCGCGGCACCGTGGTGCCGGCGATGCTGGAGCTGCAGGAGGTTGCGGTTGGCGCGGCATTGTCCGGAACGCGGCTGAGCCGGGCCATCGGCCCCGGCGCGCAAGTCGAACAATTGCGCGACTACCGACCAGGGGATCCGTTGCGGGTCATCGACTGGCGGGCGACTGCGCGCCGCCGCAAATTCGTGAGCCGCGACTTCGCCGAAGACCAACATCTGGATGTCATTGCGGCCCTGGATGTGGGGCGCAGCAGCAAGATCCAGTGCGGCGAACTGGACCGCCTGGGACACTATGTCAATGCGGCGGCGCGTCTGGCGCAGTACGTAGTCGCCCAGGATGACCGCATCGGGCTGGTGATATTTGGTGATCAGCCTCTGGCTGTGATACCGCCCGCCCGCGGTCACGCCGGCGTGATGCGGGTGCGCAATCTGCTTGGCGAAATCCAGTCCCAGAACACCGATTCGAATGTCATCCACGCCGCCTCGCAGGTCCTGAAGCGAGTGCCGCAACGCAGTCTGGTGATTTTGATGACCGACATTGACGATGCAAGTTCCGAGGGCCAGCTCACCGCCGCCCTGCGCCTGCTGCAGCCCAGGCATCTGCCATTTGTGGCCTGCCTGAGCCAGCTCAATCCCGCCGCAATCGCCGACCGGGCGCCGCAGGACTGGCTGGATCCGTGGCTGTCGCTGGCGGCGGCACATGCTCTGTCACAGCGCGATCGGGGCATTCGTGCGCTGCGGGCGACGGGCGCGCAAGTGGTGTTGAGTGCCCCGGCCGACTTTGAGCGGACACTGTTCGATCACTATGCGAAGCTCAGACAGCAGCGGCGGATCTGAAGAACCATCCGGATAGCACTGCCAGCATCAGCGCCAGGTTCGCCAGCCCGATGAACACCCGAACCGGCCAGCCTATGGAGGTGTCCGGCGAAACGAAGCCCTCTATCAGACCGCAGATGATGAGCAGCGGAATGAGCGCCGCAAACAGTCGAGCGATTTTGGCCGTGCACTGCTGCAAAGAATCTCGCCGGCTGGCCAGCCTGGGACGGATCAGCGACTCACCCAGCGCCACTCCGGCGGCTCCGCCGAGGCACACCATCGATAGTTCCACCGTCCCGTGCGCGAAGATGAACTTCAACAGCTCGCCATCCAGGCCGTATTTGGCGGTGAAGGCAAACACGGCTCCCAGCATCAGTCCGTTGGTGGCGATGATATAGAAGGTTCCCAGGCCGTAGAAGACGCCGGCCACGCAAGCGAAGATCGTCACCACGATGTTGTTGGTGAAGATTCTCACCGACAGCACCGAGGATGGCGTCACATTGAGGATCCCCTCAGTCCATAATTCGCCGCGCTGGACATGCTCGATCATGTCGCGACTGGCCACCAGTTCCACCAATGTTGGCCAGGTGTGAACCAGCCACCAGCCGGCTGCCGTGCACAGCGCGAATAACAGCCACACGCCCACCAGCACCGGCTTCAGCTCCCGGACCGTTGCCGGAATTTCCACTGCATACAGGTGACGCAGCGACGCCAGAGTGTGGCGCGGTTCGCGATTGACGATGGCATGCAAGGACGCATACAGGGTTTCCAGTGCCTGTGTGATCGGATTGCCCGGCAGAGCCTTGCGCGCGCTGGCGACGTCCCGCGCCAGACCCCGATAGCCATCGAGCGCCTTCAGGGCATCCTGGCGCGAGAGGCGTCCGCGTCGCCAGGTCGGCAGCGAATCGCCCAGGCGACTCCAGATGGCGGATCGCTGCGCCAGCCAGGAGGGTGCCCGCAGGTTCGATTTCATCGGTTACTGCTGGACAGGGCGTTGCGCAGCTGTTGCTGCAGCGCCCGGTCATCCGCCGAGTCTTCCGACAGCACCGGCTGCGTCATTCCGGTCGTCGCCGTGATGCGGGTCAGCAGTTCACGGGTCAGGCGCCGCCGGGTGTCGGGCTGCAGCTCCTTCCAGCGCAGCAGGATGTCGTTACCGAGCGCCACCGTGCCCGCATCCAGCGTGGGGTTCAAAGAAAGAGATCCCAACTGCGCCAGTGCCTTGGCCTCGGTATCGCCGTCACGGACCAGCAGGGTTCCGGCGGCGAGGTCACCGAAGCGCAGTCGCTGCGCATTGAGCATGGTGGTGCACAGTCCGACGCCATAGAGGAAGGGCAGGCAGTCGATGAGACGCATCGCATTGCGGATCAGCACCGCGAGGCTCGAGGGCGTTCCGCCTTGACGGTTGACGATGCGCACGCCGGCCATGCGCTTGCCGGGCGTGCGCCCGCGCATCACCAGTTCCAGGATCGGATGATAGAGAAAATAGATCAGCGTGGCGGGCAGGGTCATGATCAGTACGGTCGCTACCGGGGACTTCGTCTGATTGTTGATCAGCCGGGTGATCAGAAAGGAGGTCGATGCAAACCAGCTCACGGCGAGCAGCAGCCTGATATGCCAGTCAATGATGAATGCATAGGCACGACTGCCCGGACCGGCAATGGCAAGTTCGACATCAACGCCGGTGGCGCTGGTGACGATCAGCGAGTCGGTACTCATATCCGCTCTCAATGGCTGCGAGCGACTACGGCAGGAACTCCGCACCGGGAGGCTTGCCGTCGATCCACAGCGGCGAGGGATCCCAATGCTCGGCAATCAGGCCCTGGTCGTTGATTCGGAACATGTCGAACCAGGTCGTGGCGTAGATGTGGCTCGGGTTCTTGGTGTCGCGCATCTTGCGCACGGTACTGACCGTGACGAAGTTGCCGTCGGCGACGATGTTGATGACGTGCATCAGCATGCGCGGCTGAATCGGCCGCGGCGGGCTCATGCGGCTGAAAAGCTCGACAAACGCGGCCCGCCCGGAAACCACATTGGGGTTGTGCTGGATATACCCCGCGTCCATGTACTTCGGCGCCTGATCCAGGTGGCGGCCTTCATACACGATGCGCCAGAAGTCGAACACGAACTTCTTGTTGCGCGCTAATTGCGGATCCTTGTCCTTCAGCAGTGACAGCTGGTCGGGGTTCTCGGTCGGGGTCTCCTGGGCCTGAAGCAAACTCAAGGGGGCGGCCGCCAACAGCGCGGCCAGCAGGCCGGCGCGCAGGATCCGTGTGACGTTCATGGCGTTCTCCAACCGGATTGGGACTCCGGCTGGGGATTCTACCGGTTGACGGGTCAATCCAGTACTGTCCTGAGGCGCTGGTAGCCGCTGCGGGACATCGGCAGGTGGCTGCCATCGCTCAGGAACACCTGCCAGCTGTCCTTGGCATACGGTTCGATCCGGGCAATGCGCTCCACATTCAGCAAGAACGAGCGGTGGATGCGCACAAAGCGTGCGGGATCCAGCTGGGTTTCCAGCTGGGCGAGGGTCTGTTGTTTGCGATAACGCTTGCCGGCGGCGGCGATCAGCAGGTAGTCATCCTCGGCCTCGATGAAATCCACAGTTTGGATTGCCACGACATGCACGCGGGTCCCATCGCGGATCACCACCCGTTCCAGCCACTGTCCGGGGGGTCGGGCGGCAAGGGCCACCTGGGCGCTCAAGGCGGCACGCTCCGCGGCCGGTTCGCGCAGCCGCTCGCGGGCCCGCTGCAACGCCTGTTGCAGGCGCGCCGGCTCCACCGGCTTGAGAAGATAGTCCACCGCATGGATCTGGAACGCCTGTACCGCGTACTCGTCGTGGGCCGTGACAAAGACCACGGCCGGTGCGCGCGCACCAAGCAGTTCCATCACCTCGAAGCCGGAGAGTTTGGGCATCTGCACATCCAGCAGCATCAGATCGCATGGCAGCTCTTCGGCCATCTTCACCGCATCGAAGCCATTGGCGGCCTGGCCCGCGATTTGGACGTCCGCCACGCCGGCAAGCTGCTCGGCCAGATAGGAGCGTGCCAGGGCTTCGTCATCAACGATCAGGATGCGCAAGGGGTGCCTCCACCGCTATGGCCGGCAGTGCCAGCCGGACCCGGAATGTCTCAGGTTCGTTTTCCACATCCATGCGCGCACGAGTCCCGTACATGGACTCCACGCGGCCGCGGACATTGGCCAGGCCCAGACCGGTGCTGCGTGACCTTGGGCGATCCGCATCGCAGGTGTTCTCGACCACTATGTCCAGCAGGCTGCCGCGAACCTTCGCGCTGACCTTGATTTCGCCACCACCGATGAGGTGCGCGATCCCATGATGCACGGCATTCTCCACCAGCGGTTGCAGCAGAAGCGCGGGTACGCCCATGGCCAGTGCCTCCTCGCTGGCATCAAGGCTGCGTCGCAGCCGATCGCCGAAGCGTACCTCCTCAATGGCCAGGAAGGTCTCGACCAGGGTCAGCTCATCCGACATTGCGATGGTCTGCTGCGCGCCGAACTTGAGGCTCTTGCGAAAGAAATCGGCCATCAGCAGGCACATGCGTCGTGCCGCTGTCGCGTCCGAACCGATCAGTGCGGCAACCGAATTGAGGCTGTTGAACAGGAAATGCGGATCCAGCTGCCGTCGCAGGAAACTCATCTCCGCCTCGCGCGCCAACGCCCGCAGTTCCAGGGCGCGCCGCTCCGCATCCCGCGAGCGCTCCGAGGAGGCGACCGAGTACAGCCCCAGAATGGCGATCAGGACCCCGGCGCTGCCGGCGAACGCCAGCAGCGGAATGAGCGCGCCGGAATCAACCGGGGGGTTGAAATTGGCATACGCAAGCAAGCGCATCCACAGCGTCGCGGCGGCAAGCCATAGGCTCAGCAGCACGAAGCCGGTGCCCAGCCAGGTCCCCACCAAGCGCCAGGCGGGTGCCTCCCCCGCTCCCATGCCCCGTACCAGGTACCAGCAGGGCAGACACTGCAGGCCCATCACCACCGCCAGCGGAATGGCGAAGGCTCCTGCCCAGCGCAGCGTCGCCGAGCCCGTCACCGCGATCACGCCGGCGATGAGGGCCCCATAGGTGACCCACAGCAGCAGGTAACCCAGCAGCCGGCCGCGGTGGCTGAGAATCGGGTGCATCAGTCCTTGATCTCAACGCCACTCATGACGACCATACCCTGGATGATCAGATGCTTGGTCGCGGGCGCCGTGGCCGGGCGACGCTTGTCCGAAACGCCGCCCATCAGCGACACCACCCGCACCGTGACGTCCCAGTCGCGCGGCACCAGAATCTCAGCACCACCCATCAGGGCGAACACATCGATGGTGGCCGTGTCATGCGCCATGGGAGCATTTGACAGATCGATCTTGACCCCGCCCATGACGGCCGTGAGATCGGCACCCTCGAACGGCACCGTGGGACGCAGTTCGGAACCTGAAAAGATGGCGAAGGTGCGCATATAGGCGTCACCCATGCCTTCCGGGGCGGGTCGATTGAAGGCGCGCCACACCACTGAGCCACCGGCGAGCACCAGCAGCAGCGGTCCAATGACGGCCCAGAAGTGGATCTTGATCCATTGCTGTTGAGTCGCGAAGCCCCAGGCGCCGACGAACATCAGCACCAGCCCCAGCATCACCTGGTCATGTCTGCGCCGGGCCAAAAGCGCTGCACCCACCAGGAAGATGATGACCGGACCGAAATTGCGAAACACGAAGTGTGAGTCGATCAGGCCCAGGTTCCCCCCCAGCAGCACCGCGCCGGCGGCGATGATCACGACACCGATCAGGGCGACGCCAAGGGCGCGCGAGCGGGCATCTTCGGGATTGGACGGCGGAGAGTTGTACATAGGGCCTCCTTGCGGCTGGAGGCGACGTTACCCGCCACCCCTGGCAGGTGCTACAGCCTGCCGGCCAATTGCGGTTCGGCGCCGGTGAAACTGGCCCCGCGGCCGCCGGCCCGGTGGCCCATTCACCGGGCAAATGCGCTCAATGTCGACTATCCGAGGGGCCCCGAAGTTGTGTTAGGATCGCGCCCCCGCAGCGGCCGGTGCCGCCGGCTCAAGGCGAGCGCGATGGGCCCCGGATTCGGGTGCCGCAGAGCCTCACGAACCGTGTAAGACATTGATTACATTGGGAACTTGAAGTCCAGGCCCATAGCGCGGCGGTGATGTATTACGCGCCCGTAGCTCAGTTGGATAGAGCGCATGGCTACGAACCATGAGGTCGGGAGTTCGAATCTCTCCGGGCGCGCCATTCTGTCAGTGTAGGGGATCCCCGAAGCCTCAGTGTGCGCGGGCGCCAGGCCGATCGCCGCGCCCATATTGCCGTGGCGAGCAGCCCATGACGCGCTTGAAAGCGGTACTGAAGGCGGCTTCGGATTCATAGCCCAGCGCCAGTGAAATGACCGACACCGGATCAGTGGAACTGACCAGCTTCTCTCCGGCCACCAGCATGCGCCAACGCGTCAGATACTCCATGGGCGACTCGCCCACGGTGTCCTTGAATTTCTGAGCAAAGGTCGAGCGCGACATGCCTACGCGCTCGGCAAGCTCCCACAAAGTCCAACGATGGCCCGGTTTCTCGTGCAGGGCGGTGATTGCGGCGCCTATCTGCTTGTCGGCCAGGGCGAACAGCCAGCCAACTCGATCGTGCGACGCATCGGAAAGATGCAGGCGCAGGGCCTGAAGCAACATCGTGTGGGCAATATACTGTGCGATCAGGTGGCCCCCCGGCTGAGGCTCGCGCAATTCCTCCATCAGCCGCTCTATTGAGGAGCGCAGCACCGTCTTATCCGATTCCTTCTGCAGATGCACGATAGCCGGGAGCGCTCCGAGCAGGATGCCGGTGTGGTTACCGGCCAGTGCGAAGTGGCCACCGACGATGAAGAATTGTCCGCCGCCGTGGTACTGGCCGATGGCGCCGTTTTTCGCATCCTTGCGCAGCGTGAAGAAGTCGACGGGCGGCAGCCCCAGCTCGCTTGCCAGGCAGAAAGGCAGTCCGCGTGGCAGCAGGAAACAGTCTCCGGCCTTCAGCAGCACCGGTTCAGAGACACCCTCGACCGAGAGCCACGCCTGCCCTGAAACAAGGGCGTAGCACTTGATGCCGGCGTGCTTGGAGAATTGAATGCACAGCTGCGCGCCCACATCAAAGCCGCCGCACGCATAGCTGTGCAGTTTCAACAGCGAGAGCACGTCGGAAAGTGGATCCATTGGCCGCTCCGGACGATCGCAAAAGTAATTCGGACGTTACGGCATGGCCCGCCCGGCTTCAATCGCGGATCCTATGCTCAAGCGAATGAAGGAGAAATTCCCATGCGTGTTTTTGTAACAGGTGCCACCGGCTTCATTGGTACGGTCGTGGTTCGGGACCTGATTCGTGCCGGTCATCAAGTGCTGGGTTTGGCGCGCTCTGAAGCGGGTGCTAAGGCATTGGCCAGCGCCGGTGCGCAGGTGCATCGGGGCCATCTTGAAGATCTGCAGAGTCTGAGTGCCGGCTCGGCCTTGGCAGATGGCGTCATTCATACGGCGTTCAATCACGACTTTTCGAAATTCAAGGAAAACTGCGAGATCGACCGGCGCGCCATCGAGGCCATCGGGGCGGCACTGGCGGGCTCAGATCGCCCGCTCGTGGTGACCTCTGGCACCTTGCTGGTCAAGCCCGGTCAGCTGGCAACGGAGGATACCCCGGCTCCTGATGACCACTCGATTCCCCGAGTGTCCGAGCAGGTCGCCCTGGCGCTGATTCCCAGGAAAGTGCGCGCCTGCGTGGTACGGCTGCCTCAGGTGCACGATCGCGACAAGGCCGGGCTCGTCAGCTTTCTGATCGCGGCCGCGCGCGAAAAAGGCGTATCGGCCTACATCGGCGAGGGGCGCAACCGCTGGTCCGCCGTGCATCGCCTCGATGTGGCACCGGTCTACCGGCTGGCGCTCGAAAAGGCACCTGCTGGAGCGACCTACCACGCCGTTGCCGAGGAAGGCGTACCGCTCAGGGAGATCGCCCAGGCCATCGGTCGGGGCCTGAAAGTACCGGTCATGTCGAAGTCCGGGGCCGACGCGACGACCCATTTCGGGTGGCTGTCGGCATTTGCCGGGATGGACGGTCCAGCCTCGAGCGCACTGACTCAGCAGCGTCTCGGATGGCGTCCGTCGCAGTCAACCGGGCTGATTGAGGATCTGGATCAGTTCAACGAGTTCCAGCTGTGAACCACAGGCGCACTCACCCTCGACACTAAGGGTGCACGCCAGAACAAAGCGTCGCAGAATGTCTCCCGATCGGCATTTGGCCGTGTCAGGGGCAGCGCCATGGAGCTGGGACTTAAGGGACGAGCCGCGCTCATAACCGGCGCCAGCAAGGGCATCGGCAGGGCGATAGCGCTCGGCCTTGCAGAAGAGGGGGTTCGCCTTGCATTGCTCGCGCGCAGCCACGCGGTGCTGCAATGCGCGGCCGATGAGATACGCGCCGCCACCGGCACCGCCGTGCTCGCCTTGCCGACGGATATCCGTGACGCCGCGGCGGTGGCCGCCGCGGTGGAACGTGCGCGCGCTGAGTTTGGTCCGCTGCATATCCTGGTGAATAACGCCGGCGGCCCGATCAAACGCCCCGAGCGGCAGATACAATGGCCGGATTCGGACTGGCGCGACGATATCGACACCAAGATGCTCGGCATGCTGCGGGTGACGCAGTCGATGATTCCCCACATGCCCACCGATGGTACGGGGCGCATCATCAACATCAGCGGCATCGCCGGCTCGAGTGTGCTCACTTCGGCGCTGACGCACGGCCTGAACAATGCAGCGATGAATCACGTTACCTCATATCTGGCCGCCGACCTGGCGGGCGCGCGCATCACCGTTAACTCGGTGATTCCCGGACTCATCGCCACCGAATGGCGCGAGAGCTGGGCCCAGAACGCTGGCGGGCAACGCCGGTTGTCGAAGCAGCAGTTCCTCGATGAGACCTGTCGTGATTGGGGCATCATCGCCGGACGCTGGGGGAGCATGCGCGAGGTTGCTGACGCGGTCGTATTCATTGCATCCGATCGGGCCGCCTACATCAACGGCGCGAAGCTCAACGTCGATGGCGGATATGCCATCAACGTTCGCGGCTGATTTGGCGGCGGCGCCGGTGATTGAGGGCATTCATGTCTAACAAGCGACGAGAACTTCTCAAGTCCGCCGGACTCATGCTGCTGCTGCCCGCTCTGCCGCGTCGCCTGCTGGCCAATACGGGTGTGAACGCGAACGTTCGCCGGGTACGCTTGTCCGATGCGGCGTGGCCATCGCCGAGGAGCTGGCAGCGGCTCAACGATGCCGTTGGCGGCAACCTGCTCCCGGTGCACTTTCCGCTCAACTTGCTAAAGGCTGCTCCCGACAGCCCCGCCGCCGAGCAGCTCAGGAAGGGGCTCAGAAACCCCTATCTGATCGCCGATGAGCCGGGACTGACGCAGACGCTCGGCTGGGTCGATGCGTGGGCCACGCAGCCCAGCGTCTATGCCGTTGCCGCGCGCAATGCCCGCGACATTGCCGCTGCCGTGAATTTCGCGCGTGACAACAACCTGCGCCTGGTCGTCAAGGGCCGCGGTCACAGCTATCTGGGCGCCTCGAACGCGCCTGACTCGCTGATGATCTGGACGCGCCACATGACCGATATCCAGATCCATTCGGCCTTCGTACCCCAGGGGTGCCAGGGCCGGATCGTGCCGCAGCACGCCGTCACGCTGGGCGCAGGCACCCACTGGATGCAGGCCTACCAGGCGGTCACAACCCAGGGCGGCAGGTACGTCCAGGGTGGCGGATGCACGAGCGTCGGGGTCGCCGGTCTGATTCAGGGCGGCGGATTCGGAAGTTACTCCAAGCGCTATGGCACAGCAGCCGGAAGCTTGCTGGAAGCCGAGGTCGTCACCGCGGATGGCAGCATCCAGATCGCCAACTCATGCATCAATCCCGATCTGTTCTGGGCGCTCAAGGGCGGCGGCGGCGGCACCTTCGGCGTGGTCAGCAAGCTCACGGTGCGTACGCACGAGCTTCCCGAATACTTCGGTGACGCCAACTTCGACATCAAAGCGCCTTCGGAGGCGGCTTACCGCAGCCTGCTGCGCGCCTTCGTCAGCTTCTACGCCGAGCATCTCTTCAACGAGCATTGGGGGGAACAGGTCAAGGTACGCCGCGAGAACATACTCGAGATCAGAATGGCCTCACAGGGGCTGGGTCTGGAGGAATCCCAAAAGCTCTGGCAGCCCTTTCTGGACTGGGTGAAGAAGTCGCCCAATGGATATTCGATACCTTGGCCGGGGCCGATTGTCTCCTGCCTTCCGGCGCGGCGCACCTGGGACGTCGATTGGATCGCAGAGCATTGGCCCGAAGGCGTGCTGCCACGCGAGCACCATCCGTTCAACGCCATCATGGACGATATCCTTTTGCAGGTCATGCACGGTCCGAACACCCGGCGGGACGATCGTCCCGGGGCGGCACCGTCGGACGTGTGGTGGGGCGGGGACGCGGGTCAGGTCGGACAGTACCTCTGGGCCTACGAATCGCTGTGGCTGCCCGCTTCCTTGCTGGCGAGCGACTCGCAGGTGCGCCTGGCCGACGCCTTGTTCGCCGGATCGCGGCACGCGGACATCGAGTTGCATTTCAACAAGGGGCTCGCGGGTGCCCCGCCTGATGCGATCGCCGCTGCCAGGGACACGGCGATGAATCCGGCGGTGCTGAACGCCTTTGCGCTGGCCATCGTGGCCAGCGGCGAGGGACCGGCGTATCCGGGAATCGCAGGCCATGAACCTGACGTCCTCAAGGGTCGCGCCGCGGCGAAAGCCATCAATCAATGCGTCGACCAGCTGCGCGCGGTCACGGGGCCGAGCGGATCGTACGTGAATGAGACCAACTACTTCGAACAGGACTGGCAGCGGATGTTCTGGGGCGATAACTATGCGCAGCTCGTCAAAATCAAGCAGAAGTTCGATCCCGCCGGTCTGTTCTTCGTCCACAACGGAGTCGGTTCGGAGGCCTGGAGCGCGGACGGGTTCACCAGACTCTGAGCGGCCGTGGGCCCGGTAGTCAGTAACTCAACTTCGGGTACCAATGCGGGTCGCGACCTTCGGGCGTCATATCAAGGATGTTCCACAGCGGCGCCAGATCCGGCGCACCACGCGGATCCTGGCCAGGATCGGCCATCTCCCCGCTCATCTCGGCGGCCCAGAAAAGCCGCACCTGCACGCCATCGCGTTGGTAGACCACCAGCGCCGGATACTCCTGGCCATCAGCAGTCAGCGCGCCCACGTCGCGGGCGTAATCCTCATTCAGGGTCTGCACGAATTCGAGGTGTTGCCAGCCGCGTTCCTTGGCAAACGCCAGCTGCCGCTCGACCGGTGAGCGACCGAGAATCCTCAATGCCGCGCGCTGGCTGATGTCGTTGGCATTGGCGTTCAGGGGCCCCAGGAAGTTGGTGCACATCGGACAGGGCCGCGCGCGCTGCGGCCCGTACATCCACATATAGGTGACCAGGGTGTGGTGCGCGCCGAACAGATCCAGCAGGCCGTTGTCGGTCCCGTTGCGATCGGTGAAGCGATAATTCTTCTGAATCACAGGCCCTGGCGGCAGGGCGCGCCGCTGCTCAGAGACGCGCTCCAAATGCCGGCGCAGCTCGATCTCCTCGGCCAGCAGTCGCTGTCGCGCATCGGCGTACGCCTGGCTTTCCGCAGGAAAGGCGGCGCGACGCCTTGCGGCCAGTTCAGTGGCGGGTATCAGGCCGTCGTTGCTCAAGTCCATGTGGATTCTCAGCGCCTCTTTTGGTGAGCATCAAAGAAGTTGAAGATCTGTTCGATCACCTCCGGCTGTGCCCAGGCATCGGTGTGCATGCCGCCGGCCACGGGCAGCCAGGTCGCATTGACGCCCTTGGTCTTGGCGTGATCGACCATGGCTTTGCTGGCCTCGAACACCATGACCGTGTCCTTGTCGCCGTGAATCACCAGCACGGGTACCTTCCTGAGCTTCTCGTAGGGAAAGTCTGCATCCTCAAGTGGCGCGGCACTCGGGGCGATTGCGGCCCAGCGTTGCTGATACTGGGCGGCGTAGGTCCACACCGCGCTGCCGCCGGAGGAATTGCCCATCAGATAGATGCGCCGCGGATCGGCATGGTATTCCTTCGCCACAAGGTCGGTGACGAACAGGACATCCTGCTCGGCTCGCTCGAAGTCCTCGGCGCTAGGCGGGGTCGGTGCCGGCCGGGCGCCTGCCGCGCCGCCGCCGGCACCCGGCGCGGCCGGCGGCCGCGGCACCAGCACCATCTTGTAGGGCACATTCCAGCCACCGACTCCGGTTGCGTTGGCGTGGTAACCCGTAACCGCTGCAACGATATAACCGCGTTCCTCGGCCGTCTTGGCCAGAGTGGGGCTGGCCACCGGCCGCTGGAAGGGGGCCGCCGCCGGTTGGCCGGCACCGTGTGTGACGATCACCAGCGGCAGCTTCAACGACGGCGTCCATTTCGCAGGAACGTAGAGGTGATAGGCGATCTGCTCGCCAGTACCGGGAAAGGTGTAGCTGCGATCCTGCTCGCCCGTGGTCTGGTAGTGGGGGTCTTTAGGGTCCGGTGCCGGTGCCTCCTGGGAAATCGCCGGAGTGACGGCAAAAAGAGCGCTGCCAAGCAGCGCGCTGCAAAGACCAGATGACGCCTTCATAAGCCCCCGATTCGCATGTGTGATGCCATCGATCTTCGTACTCCGGCCGCCATCGATCTGTCAAACCGGCCCTGGTTTTGAGCCCATGAGCGGATCGCGGCTACTGGCGGTCAATTTGGCGAATCGCCCGCAGATCCGTGACCCAGCTCAGGGCCGAGCGATACCAGATTTGCTTTCGGGGTGCCAGATCGCTTCGTTGCTTCAAGGTGCCGACGCGGATTCCGTAAGAGCGTGGCTCGTTCACATCGGTGGCGTAAATCGGTGTGCCACAGTTGGCGCAAAATCCATGCGCACGCTGGTTACCGCTTTCGGCGATCTTGATGTAGATCTTGGGAGTGCCGGATCGTAGAACAAAGTGTGCCGCGGGAACGTGTGCGGTGACTCGATAGGCCGAGCCGGTGAGAATCTGGCAGTCGGTGCAGTGACAAATGCTTACATTGTCCGGATCGATCTCGGCTTCAAACGCTATCTGCCCGCAATGGCATTGGCCTTCGACTTTCATGGGTGCCCTCATGGGTAAGAAGAATGCGCGGGCGCATCACGCGCCAGAATGATATTCGGTTCGCCCTCGTTGGCAGCCTGCAGCACTGTCGCGTAACCGAGTTTGGCGGCAACGCGCAGCGATCGTTCATTGTCACGGTGGATGATGCAGGCGGTGCGCGGCGATTTGAAATGCCCATCACCCCAGGCAACGGCGGCCTTGAGCGCCTCGGTCGCATACCCTTTGCCTTGCGCCGCTGGGGCCAGCGCCCAACCCAGTTCCGGCATCCCCTCCAGGGACACCTTCATGTTGCGTTTGAAATCGGCAAATCCAAGCTCGCCGATATACTGGCCCGAGGCCTTTTCGTGTACCGCCCAATAGCCGAATCCCAACAACGCCCAATGGCCCCGATAGGCGAGGATCCTTAGCCAGGTGCGCTGTGGCGGCGATGGTTCGCCAATCGTGTAACGGACGACCTGCGGATCCGACCACATTGCCACGCAGTACGGATAGTCCTGGATACCGTGACCGAGGAGCCGCAGGCGCTGCGTTTCGATCTGCGGAGCCGCGCTGCTCTGCGGTGGCTGAACACTGGCATTCATGTGAGTGCGGGCACGCTATTCCTCGAGACGTGGCCCGTGCCCTTGCGGGTACATTTTTTCCCATTCCCGTCCATTGGCTGCCCTCACCTCAAGCTTCTCTACAGTTCCCTCATCGAGGCACCGTGCGTTGACGCTGAAACCATCGGGATGTGACCGTGGCACATAGAAGGATTTGATGCCGCAGACCGAGCAGAACAAGTGTTTGGCCGTGCGCGTATTGAACTGGTAGGTGGTGAGGACATCGGCACCCTGCAGCAGCTTGAAGCGTGACTTCGGCACCGTCAGGTGCAGATAGCCTGATTTCATACAAATAGAACAATTGCAGTCCGAGACCTGCAGCACGGCCGGGGCGAGGACTTCGAAGCGCACTGCGCCACAGTGACAGCCCCCCGAATGAGTGATCATCAAGGTCTCCAAACAGCGAAGCGCCCAGCAAGTGTAATCCAGCCGAGCGCTTGTTACAGTTGGCGCGTCACTCTTGCGGATCCCCAGGAACATGAAGGCGAAAGGCGCTCCGGACGGCGAGTCGGCTGCTGCGAACATCACCCAACGGATCAAGGAACTGGGCGATTGGCGCGGCGTGACCCTGGCGCGTGTGCGCAAGCTCATTCATGAGGCTGACCCCGAGGTCCAGGAGGAGTGGAAATGGCGGGGCGTCCCGGTCTGGGCTCACGATGGCGGGATCTGCACGGGCGAATCCTACAAGCAGGTCGTGAAGCTGACCTTCCACCGCGGAGCCTCACTGAAGGATCCGAAGAAGCTGTTCAATTCCAGCCTGGAAGGAAATGTGCGGCGCGCGATTGACCTGCGCGAGGGCGAGACTATCAATGAAGCGGCGTTCAAGCAGCTGATCCGTGCGGCGCTGGCGGCCAATCTCGCGGCCCACGCCAAGCGCGCGACCAGGAAGAAGTAACAGCCGGGGGAAATGGCTAGACTAGGGATGACCGAAACCAATGAACGGGCACTGTCCTGAGGGGGGATGCGACATGAACAGGTCGAAGTTCAAGGTATGGCTGGGCGCCCTGGCGCTGCTACCGATGGTGGGGATGGCGCAGGCGGCCAGTACGGCGCTGGATCGCGCCGCGCTGCTCAAGCTGGCCGACAATTACCTGGCCGCGCTGGTCGCACACGATCCGGGCAAGCTGCCCATCGCCGGCGATGTGAAGGTGGTCGAGAATGTCACGCGCATCAAGGTCGGCGAAGGCCTGTGGAAGACGGCCGGATCGCCCCCGACGGCATTCAAGATCGTGGCGGCGGATCCGGTGACGCAGGAAGTCGGCGGCCTGGTCGTGATGCAGGTTGACGGCAAGCCTTCGCAGGTGGGCTTCAGGCTCAAACTGGTGAACGGCAAGATCGTCGAGGCCGAGCACCTGGTGGTCGCGATGCGCGACCCCAACAATCCGAACCTGCAGAAGCCGCGTCCGGCCATTCCGCTGGAGATTCCCGATGAATGGGCGGATTCGCACGGTCGCATGATCCATATGGCCAAGTCCTACTACGATGCGCTGGACGACAACAATGGCCACAAAGCGCCGTTCGCCCCGGACTGCGAACGGCACGAGAACGGATTTCGCACGGCCCCCTTCGGTGGGCCTTCACTGGGTGGAGCGATTCCCGGCGGCCAGCCGCGCCCTCCGGGCCTGATGGGACTGCAGGACTGCACCTCGCAAATCGATTCGGGAACCTTCCAGTACATCACCACGATTGAGGATCGGCGTGTGGAGATCGCCGACACCGTGACCGGCCTTGCGATCGGCTTCTCGCACTTCCATCACCCCATGACCCAGAAGATATTCAAGATCACGGGCAGTCCGGACCGGACCGAAGCGGACATGACCAACCAGAAGCCCTTCGACATGCCGGCGATGCATATCTTCAAGATCTGGGGCGGCCAGATCCATGAAATCGAGGCCATCGGGATCAGCCTGCCCTACAACTCCCCGACCGGCTGGGAGTAGCGAGCAGGCCCGGGCCCGTGCTGATCGGATCTCGTAAGTTATTGTAATTTAAGAGGTTAATTACAACATAATCCTGTGAACCGCCCGCACGACGCTGCCGCACGGGGATGCTATAAGCCCTGGCCATGGAATGCCCGAAGTGCTCCCATACGCAGCAGAACACGGTCAAATGTGAATCGTGCGGGGTGTATTTCGCCAAGCTCGCGGCGCCCGTGGCGCCCTCGGGAGTCACCACGCTGCCCGCCGAGGCCGCTCGCGGCTTGAATGCCGGTGCGGTGATCCTGGCGGCGCTGGCCGCGGGAGCCGTGGTCTACTTTCTGATGCGGGGTCACCATTCTGCCCAGGCCCCCGCGGCCGTTGCCGTGCCTGCTGCCGCGCCCGAGCAGGCCGCAGTCACGGCGCCTGATCCAGTCCCGGGGCCGACCGCAGCTGAGCCTTCATCAGTGAGTGCCGTGGAGTCGGCACGCAGTGCCACGGTGTTCATCCGCACCGCCTGGGGATTCGGATCCGGCTTCATCATCGACGCCGATTGCCACGTGGTCACGAATCGGCATGTCGTGGAGACCGATGCCACGCGGGTCACCGCCAATATCGACCACAACCCGGAGATCCAAGCCAACATCGCCGTCACGCAGCAGCGCCTGCAAAACGCCATCCTCGCAGCGCAACTTCATCGGCGCGTGATCGCTAACCAAGCGGGCGACAATCTCGAACGCATCCAATTGGATGAGCAGATCCGCCAGATGCAGCAGACTTTGGCGACGCTGCCCAAACAGGTGGATGCCGATGTCACCAATCGTGTGAACGTCGCTGATCAGAGCGGCTTCTCGGTCACGCTGCTGGACGGCCGGCACTTTGACGGCCTGCATGCACGCTTGTCCGGGAATTCGGATCTTGCCGTGTTCCAGTTGCCCGCCAGCGGCTGTCCGTTCATTGCCGCCGACCGCAACGCCGACCTGAGGGTCGGCCAGCGGGTCTATACCATCGGCAATCCTTCAGGACTCGAATACACCGTCACCAGCGGCGTGGTGTCCGGCATGCGCGAAATGGAGGGCCAGAGCTATGTCCAGACCGATGCGCCCATCAACCCCGGCAACAGCGGCGGACCGTTGATTACCGAGCGGGGGCGGGTCATCGGCATCAACTCCAGGGTGATGCGCGGTGTACAGGGCATAGGCTTCGCGATTCCCATCGATGCGGTCTACGCCGCCTTCCCGGAGATGGCCCCGGCGCGCTAGGCTCGCGCGGCTGTGTCAGCGAACTTTCCTGACGACCCCCGCGCCTTCAATGGTTGCCTGCCAGCTGCCTGTAACTTTCGGCCGCGTGCGGTGTTCTTTTGGGGGAGATCCTGGAATAAACTGGCGCTACTCACCAAGATTCAAGGGGTTATAAACATGTCGCAGCGAAAGATATTGGCGATCATCGTGGCCCCCGTGCTGAGCCTGGCACTGCTGGCCGGCTCGCCGCCTGCCATGGCGCGGGGTTGCCTGAAGGGGGCTGCCGTGGGTGCCGTGGCCGGACACGTCGCGGGCCACCATGCCGTGCTGGGGGCGGTGGCCGGCTGCGCCGTCGGGCACCACATGGCCAAGAAACAGCAGCGGCAGCAACAGCAACTGCAACAGCAGCAGTCGCAACCGCAACCGCTACCGCCGCAGAAGCCTGCGCCGACCGCCGCGCCGGATGCGGGCGCCTCTACACAGACCTGAGGTCGACTCCCAGCCGCCACAGCGAGGTGACCTCGGCGGCGCGAGCCGAGTGCAGGGGGTCGTTGAGGTCGCTGGCGCGCACATGGCTCGGCCGCCTCTCATGCTGGGCGATGACCCTAAGTCCCGCCTTGTCGAACGCCTCCAGAAGCTGTGCCCGCGAGCGCAGGCCCAGATGTTCGGCCAAGTCTGAAAGGATCAGCCATCCTTCACCGCCCGGGGCCAGGTGATGCGGCAGCGCGCTCAGAAATCCATGCAACATGCGGCTGTCGGGATCGTAGATACCGCGCTCCAGGGAGGAACTGGGTCTGGCGGGAATCCACGGCGGATTGCACACCACCAGTGCCGCCACGGCGGGTGGAAACAGGTCCTGCTGCTGGATATGCACCCGGGTGTCCAGTCCAAGACGCGCGATATTCTCCCGGGCACAGGCCAGCGCCCGGGGATCAAGGTCGGTGGCGATCACCTGACTGAAACCGCGCCCGGCCAGCACTGCCGCCAGCACGCCCGTTCCGGTTCCGATATCAAAGGCCACACCCAGTTCCGAGCTCACTGGCGGCAGGGGTGCTGAGGCGACCAGGTCCAGGTATTCGCCGCGAATCGGTGCAAAGACGCCATAGTGCGGGTGGATGCGCCCGCCGATGGCGGGGACCTCAATGCCCTTGCGGCGCCATTCGTGCGCGCCGATCAGCCCGAGCAGTGTTCGCAATGACATGACAGAGGCGCCATCCGCCGGACCATAGACCTCAGTGCAGGCCTGTTGGACATCCGGCGCGCGCCGCAACGCCATGCTGTATCGCTCATCCAGTTCGACCAGCAGCGCGCCCAGGGTGCGTGCGCGCTGGGCGCGGGCCTGGCGATACAGATGAAATGCCCCGGCGCCCATTGTCTTCGGCCGCGGCATCCGGCGCTCGAGTCGCTTGCCCATTGCGGCCAGTATCTGCCGCGCGTTTTGAAAGTCACCGCGCCACAGAAGGGCCGTACCCTGGCAGGCCAGGCCATAGGCCGCATCGGCCGTGATTGCATCATCGACGATGACCACGCGGCTCGCGGGCGCAGCCGCCGATTCGGACAGCCAGCGCGCGCTGCCTGCCGCATCGCCATCGGTCCAATGAATGAAGGCCTGCTCGCTCAACCAGCCCGTCCGAGCGCCATCTCGCAACGGATCGCGCACAGCGCGCGGTCGCCGCGGCTGATCTGCTTTTCGCTGCCCGGATTGGGCGCGAAGCCGGCGGCCGTGTAGCAGCGGATGGCCCGGACATTGGCCGCGAGTACCCCCAGGGTGGCCATGTCAAAGCCGCGTTCAACCAGGCGGCGGCGCGAGGTCAGCCCTAGCGCTCGACCCACTCCGGTACTCCAGTATTGTGGCAGCAGGTGGATGGCCCGGATTTCACCGGCATGGGGCCCGGCATCCTCATCCCGGCTGGCGCCAGGGGCACTCGCGCCAATGACCTGTGAATCGCGCTCCGCGACCCACAGTTGCAGCGTCCCTTTGTCGATGGCATCGCGCCGGACGGCTTCGCGTCCATCAATCAACCATGACTGCCGGTAGGCATCGGGCACGATGCCCCGGAATGCGCTCTGCCACGTCGGTACGTGCACAGTCGCCACAGTCCTCGCATCGGAGGCGACGGCCGGCCTGATGTTCATCAGGGCCGATCTTACATCCCGGCGGGACGCCGCGGTTATTGCAGGTAGACGACCAGGCTGCTGGAGTAGTTGCGCCAGCCTATCGGTATGACGATGGGGCGTGCGCCTTCGGGCAGCTCGAGGGTGTTCTTGCGTCCGACGCTCACCGTCGGCACCGATATATTGAACTGATGGCCGAAGTCCCGGCGCGCGTTGCCGGAGAGCGTGTTGGCAATCTCACCGACCAGGTCGCACAGGTTCTCATGGGACATGTCGGTTTCCTGCATCCGCATCAGCATGACGCACAACATGCTTTTCGGCGCGGTGAAGGCGACCAGGCCGGCGTACTTGCCGCTGATCTTGATCAGTCCGGTGAAGTCCGACAGTTCAGGAGTCTTGTCGATGGCCAGAAACGGCGTGCCGCACACCGCCGGCTGCTGCACCGTGGTGCCGAAATAATTCAACACGCTGTCAAGAAATACGCTGACTTCAGTTTCGGTGCTCATGATCGTCAATCTTCCGCGCTGATGAGCTTGTGCAGCGCTTCATTCAGCTGGCGGTCGGTGAATGGCTTGCACAGGAAACCGCGCGCACCCTTCTCGAGGGCCTCGATGGCGGTCAGTTTGTCCGCCAGCGCCGAGATTACCAGGATCCGCAGGTCCGGGTCGCGCTCGATAAGCTTGGCAACGCATTCGGTGCCGTCCATCTCCGGCATGGTCAGATCCATGGTCACCAGTGTCGGCCGCAGCTTCGCATGCATCTCCAGCGCCTCGCGGCCATTGCGGGCGGCACCGACGAACTCGACCTCAAGATCCTGCGCGCGCTCGATGCGCCGCCGGATGACATTGGAGTCGTCGACCACCATGAGACGATGAAGCATTGTCGCTACCATGTGACCCTCATGCCACCGAGGATTGCATTTCGTGCGCGGCCGCCTTCGGCAGGCGCATGATGAAGCGGGTATAGGCTCCCGGCTTGGTCGCAATGGAAAGCCGCCCGTCGCACTCGCGCAGTGACTCGCTGACCATGTTCAGGCCGACGCCGCGTCCGGCGTGCACACTGACGGTTTCTGCGGTGGTGAAGCCGGGCTCCAGTATCAGCTTGAAGACGGACTCGGGCTTCATGGTGGCGGCCTTGTCAGGACTCACGACGCCTGAGCGCAGGGCGCGGTCGAGGATCTCCTCATAGTTGAGGCCGCGGCCGTCGTCCTCCACGCGCAGCACGTAGTGAGTGGGCTCATCGGCGCCGAAGGCGACGTTGATGGTGGCCGTGGCGGGCTTGGAGTTGCTGGTGCGGTCGCTGCCCTTCTCGATGCCATGCACGACCGCATTGCGGATCATTTGCACGCAGATGTCGCGCACGCGCACCGCGTAGGCGGGTGGCACCGCCTCCAGACCGTTGGTCACCAGTTTGACCGAGCGATCGCAATCAGCGGCCACCGTCTCGGTGAGCGTCTTGAGCAAACTGCTCAGCGTGTTCTGCGGCCGCAGTCCGGTCTCAAGCGTCGAGAAGACTTCGGTATCCACACCGGTATAGCCTTCCTCGTCCTTGCCCTGCGGAGCCTGCGCGGCTCTGAACTGTGAGATCCTGCTCTGCAGTTCGATGATCTGCGTGCGGTAGTCCATCAGTTCGCCGAGCTTGACGACCGCGGGTACGAATTCGTTGCCGGTGAGATCGGTGCGCTGGCGCAATCCCGACAGCAGATCCTCGATCGCGTGAATGTGCCGGGCGAAGGCGCTGAGGCCCAGGGCCATGGCCTCGCCCTTGAGCGCATGCATTTCGCGGAATACCCCGTCGATCTTGGAGCGCAGCGTCTCAGAATCCTTGCCGGGACTGCCCAGCATGGCATTGGCCTTGCGCACACCGATATCCACCGAGACTATGAATGCTTCGAGCTGGCTCGGCTCAACCTTGAGCAGTTCCAGCAGCGCGGCCGCCTGGGCGTCACTGTCGGCCTTGACGTGCGCCACCTCGCGCTGCAACAGCACCCGATCGGTGACGTCAGCAACGACGCCGAAAATGAATGCCTGTGACTGTGCCGGATCACGGGCGCGTCGGAATGAAAACGACAGGTACCGGACTTCCTTGCCGCGCGGCTTGGAAAACACCACCTCGATCTGACTGAGCGGATTGACCGACTCGATCAGGTCCTCGTGCACCTTGTCCTTCCACAGCAGTCCCACATACTTGGTCGCCGCGTGAAGCGTCTTCTGGTCGACGATCGGCTGCAGCAGATCTTCCAAGGTGCCGGCGGCGGGAGTCTCAAGATGCAGCAGGGTCGTGAGGGAGGCGGAATGGGTGCCGCCGATGCGTCCCTGGCGGTCGATGAGGAACAGTCCTTCGCGCACGGTTCCTAGAATGTTCCCGATCTGCTGTTCGGCCTCCAGGGCCCGCAGCGCGCCGCGCCGGGCGCTCCAGGCGAAGTACAGCATCAGGCCCAGCAGTGCTGCCGCAAGTGCCGTACCGCCGATCAGATTGCCACGCAGCCGCTCGCCTTCGGCGGTGACGGCCTGACGCAGCAGGGTTGAGACTTCCGTGAGATCCTGGGTCAGCTGACGGGCGCTTTGCGCCTGCTCCCTGAGGCTGCTGTCAACTGCATGCTTGAGCTGTTGCCCCTGGCCGGAGTAACCGGAGCCGGCGGCCGTGTCGATATAGAGGTCTTCGGCGCTGAAGGTACCAATGTGCTGCAGGGCGAGATCAAGGTTGTCCCAGCGCGCCTGCACCGTGGCCATCTTCTGCGTCAGATCCGTGTCGCTCGTCAGTCCGGCACCGGTGATGGCGGTCTTCAGTGCCACGAGCGTGCTGTTGCCGCGGTCGCGATCCGCCGCGAGCGAACGCATGCTGTCGCCGACATAGGTACGGTTCTCCAGGCCGCGCTGCAGCAGTGCCAGCTGCGAGTGCGCGACCTGTGGTTCACCGGACAGTTCCGAGGCGCGCTGCAGGGCCGTTGAAGTAGCCTGCAGGGTCCGCGCCGACTGCATGCCATACAGCAGCAGCGCTGTCAGTGCTGCAGCGGACGCTGAGGCGGTCACCAGGGGCCAAATGGACACCTGGGACCAGACGGACTGCTTCGCCATACACGCTACTCCGCGGGCTCACTCGCCCTTAAAATTGATCTTGACCCGGGCGCGCTGCGACTTGCTCGGATCAGCAAGACCCGTCGTGACGAACTTTGCGCGCTTTACGGCTTCCAGGGCTTCGTAGTCAAACACTTTGGCCGGCTTGGACTCGAAGACGGTGGGCGAACCTGGTGTGCCGTCCGGATTGAGCATGAACTCGACAATCACATATCCCGTCCGATTCTGCTCCAGGGCAATTTTGGGATAGTTCACCTCGAGCGGGCGGGTGGGCTTGGGGGACAGAATCATGGGTGCGGCCACCGGTCCACTGCTCGGTGCGGTGGCGGGCGCCGTGGCGGCGGGCGCGGCCGGTGCTGTCCTGCCCAGAACCAGGCTCGGCGCCTGGGTGGGCCCATCGTTGAGGCTGTAATTGATCCTGATGCGCGAATGCTGCGCCTTTCTCGGGTCAGCCAGATCGGCGGTCGAGAAGCTCGCGCCTTTCACGGCTGCCAGGGCGGAGTGATCGAAGGTGCCGCGCGGCGAGGACTCAACTACCGTGGCCGCCGAGGCGCTGCCATTGGGGTTCAGCATGAATTCCACGACGACGTAGCCCTTGATGTTCTGCGCCAGGGCGGCGGGCGGGAAGTCAACTTCCAGATTACGCAGCGGCTTGGGCGAGAGCACCGGTACGACCGCGGCGCTGGCGGCCACCGGGGTGCTGGCGCGCGCTGCTGCCGCGGCGCTGGCCGCCTCCGCCGCGCGCTTGGCGGCCACGGCCGAATCCAATGCGCCATGCGCGTCGGCGAGGTCCGCCTTGCTGCCGAAGTCCTGGGCCGCCGTCAAGGTCTGCTGCGCGCCCTCGAAGTCCTGCTTGCCGATATCCGTCTGCACCCTGCGCAGCAGGGCGGTCAGCAGATCGTGCTGCACGGCCAGCGTCAGCGGGCTGGTGCGGTTCAGTTCACGCATGGGCAGGAAGCGCGAACGGGCATTGTCGGCCTCGGGTTCGAGCAAAGTTCCGGCGGCGATCGCGGCACGCACCTGTTCGGCATCGGTCGTGAGCTCGGCGTCGAGCTTGCGGGCGTCGAATTCCTTGCGCAGTTCCGGTACCGGGGAGCGTTCGCCGTTGAGTGCCACCACCTGATCGATGAGCGACTTGGCGGCCGTCAGATTGCCGGCGGCCATGGCGCTGCGCGCCTGCGCCGCCAGCTGTTTGGGCCGGGCCGCAGCGACCGCGGCTTCCAGCGTGCGCAGTTCCTCGGGATTGAAGGAGGCGCGCTGCAGAATGCCCAAAAGCCTTGCCGCCGTGTCCGCATCCCCGGCCGCCAGTTCGTTCTGGACACGCAGGCGCGCAACATCCTGCAGCCGGCGCACACCATCCAGAGCTTCATCATTCTTGGGCTGTTGCAGCAGCACCGCGCCGTACAGCTCCAGGGCCGAGGTTCCCTGCAGCGGCGCATCGGCCTTGGGCAGCTGGGCGTTGGGATCGCGGAATGCAATGCGCGCCTGCGACAGCAGATCCTCCACGCTCATGGTCGGCGGGGCCTGCGCAGCAGTACCCGCAGCGGCCGCGGGACCATGCGCGCCGGGGCCGCCGGTGATGATCATCTTGTGGCTGCCGGGTGCCGCCGCGGCGGGCGCGGCCGGGTGCGAGTGGCTCAGCCACCAGCCGGCACCCGCGACCAGGGCGATGACGGCGGCACCCGCAGCCCAGATCAGGGGACTGCGCGGATTGAAGCCGCTGGAGCTGGGTCCGTGGTTCGCATCGGCCAGGCGCTGGGCCGCCCGTATCAGCGCGGTGGTGAGGCTGGCGGTATTGAGCTCACCGCGGGCGATGACGGCGCAGGCGCCGCCGCGCGAGAGGACGTCGCGCCAATTGGGCCGGTCCTCATCCGTGCACAGGACGATCCAGGGTTGCCGGCCATACTGCGTTTCCAGCTGCGCAAAGGCGCTTCGGCCGGCGGCCTGGGTGGTGGCGTCGTACAGGCCAAGCCAGGAAGTGACCGCCAGATCGGCGATCTCGGCTGCCGTGTCAACGCTGAAGGTTCGGTACTCGTCACCCAGCGCGGGGCCGACCTCGATCAGGGTTTCATCTCCCGCGCCGACAATCACGACTTCAATGCGCCGCTTGCTCGGCTGCGAGGGGGCCGCCACCGTGGTTCCGGAAGGACGCGCATTGACCTTGTTGCTGGCTGTCATCGGTCATACTCTGGCTGAACGGTTTGCACCACCTCACAATGAGGCGGTCACATCAATCATTCTTTTCCCAGAGTTGGGCCGCATGATTCTGCGGCTGTGTTCACGAACAGCGCGGTTGGTTCAGTAGGGTGACTCGACATTGATCATGGACGTGCGCCAGTTCACATGACGGTTCCGAAAATTCCGCCGCAGCGCACAAAATCCGACCCGATATTGTTAACTGCTAGACTCCCCAAGCCCGTCCGAGCCGCCATCCCAAAAGGGGAATGACCATGTCCGCACTGCTGGCGCTCCTCATCATCGGCTTCATTTTTCTCTCCGGCGTGCGAATCGCACAGGAATATCAGCGTGGCGTCGTGTTCCGGCTCGGCCGCTACCAGGGGCTGCGCGGCCCGGGGCTGTACTGGATCATTCCGCTGGGGATCGACCGCAATGTCACGATCGACATCCGCACCCGGACCGTCTCGGCCGAGCAGCAGGAAACCATCACTCGCGACAGTGTGACCATCAAGGTCAACGGCGTGCTGTGGTATCGCATCGAGGACGCCGCCAAGTCGGTGATCTCCGTGGCCGATGCACCGGCCGCCGTGTACCAGCTGGCCCTGACCGGCCTGCGCAACATCATCGGCCAGCATGATCTGGATGAGGTGCTTCAGGAGCGCAACAAGATCAACGATCTGCTGAAGGGCAGCATCGTCGGTTCGGCGACCCGCTGGGGCCTGGAGGTCGAGCGCTTCGAGATGAAGGATGTGGAGCTTCCGGGGGCCATGCAGCAGGTCATGGCGATGCAGGCCGAAGCCATCCGCGAAAAGCGTGCCCGCATTATCAAGGCTGAGGCGGAGCTCGAGGCCTCCGTCAAGTTATCCTCGGCCGCGGCGCAAATGGCCGGCAACCCGGTGGCCCTGGAGCTGCGGCGCATGCAGATGGTGTCCGAGGTCGGTGCCGAGAACAACAGCACAACGGTGCTGATGATCCCTTCGGACTTCGTCACCCTGTCCAATACCCTGGCGGACTATCTGCGCACGCGCACCGCGAATCATTCCGCGCCGCCGGCCTGAGCAACCAGCGCCGCCATCGCCAAGGAACGCGCATCGCCCTGGCGCTGCAGAGCGGCCACGACGCCCGCTCGATCCGACGCCGAGCGGTTCTGATTGATCTTCCATTTGCCAAAGATCCTGCTTATGGGCATCTCCAGGGCGACGATCTGCCGTGACATGTGTTCGATGAAGTCAGCGGGCGCATCGGCAAGCTGCCACGGCACGGTTTGTCCGGTTTCGTTCGCGGCCGTCAGCTGGGTCAGATGCTCCAGGACCCGCACGCGATCCTCTATGACGCGCGGCATGGCATGCGCATGGACGACGACATAGTTCCAGGTGGGCACCACTTTGCCGTGCGCCTGCTTGCTCGGGTACCAGGAGGGACTGATGTAGGTCTCGGCCCCCTGAAATGCAATCACCGCAGGCACGGTGCGCGAGAACTTCTGCCACACGCTGTTGGCCTTGGCGACGTGACAGCACAGCGTGCCCAGGGCACCACGCGAGCTATCGAGCACGAATGGCACATGATTCATGATGATCTCGTCATCGCCCACGGTGGCCCAACTGCCCAGCGGATGGGCGCGTATCAGGCTGTGCAGGACTTGCAGATCGGTCTCTTGGTGCAGCTTGGGTATGTACATGGGCGGTGCCGCTCCCTTAGCCGGCCATTGCAGCGCCAGCGAGCCAGGATCTGCCGCGCGCATAAAGCGCCTCGACTTCCGGTCCCTTCAGGCCCGGCATGTCCCTCTTCACCTCGTAGCCGATGCGCGTCTGCAGGTAGGCCAGGTGCCGATAGCCTTCCGGAAATCCTGCCAGCAGCTGCGGGTCCAGCGACAGCTTCACTGCCGGGTCCACCGCATCCATGCGGTCTTTCTCATAGATGGGCTGACGCAGGACCAGGCCCCAGCGGCCCTGTCGGCGTTCGATGAAATCGTAGAAACGACCGGTACACACCACATCCACCAGCACGCCCTCGACGCTGCCGCGCTGCGAGATGGTCATCTTGGTTTGGGCAATGGCCCGCTCGGCTGTGATATCGATGGTGGAGCCGCCCAGGAAGTGCAGGATGCTCACGCCGTTTGCCCAGCCCTGCTGGCTGGCCTTGATGAAGCCCTCGGCATCGGCCTGGCACCAGGTCGCCATCATCCGTCCGTCGGCATGCCAGAGGCTGCGAAAGCGCTCCCAATCCCCGGCGTCGCGATACAGCGCCCAGTTCTCGACCAGTTCGCGCACCAGCAACCGCTCCTGCAGGGCACTCACATTTGTATCCGGCATGGGGGTTTCCCTGATCGGTGGTGGACTTATGACAGTTTATACCAGCCGCGGTCCGTGACCGCGGCGCGGCGGTTGCTGCCCTCCGTCTTGCGAAAAGTTCATACGTATGTTTTAAATGCCGCCATGACGGAGACCAAGAAGCACAGCTCGGCGAACACGGCCACGCGGCTGCTGGATGCCGCCGAGCGCCTGTTCGGCGAGCACGGCTACAACGGGGTGGGGATGCGGGCGCTGGCCGATGCCGCGCAGGTCAATCTGGCGGCGACCACCTATCACTTTGGTTCCAAGAAAAGTCTGTATGTGGAGACCTTTCTGCGCCGCTTCCGCGCCGTCAATGCGCGCCGTCTGGAACTGCTGGCGAGTGCCGAGCGGGAGGCCCATGGCCAGCCGCCGCCGGTTGAACGCATCGTTGAATGCATGATGCGACCGTCGGTGGAGGCGGGACTGGAACACCCGGCATTCAACAAAATGGTGGCACGTACGCTGATGGCACCGCCGAAGTTCCTGCACGAACACCTGAAAGCGGAGTTCGAACCGAATCTGCGGGTATTCATTGCCGCCCTGCAGCGCGCGCTGCCCGATGTGCCGCCCGAGCTGTTGAATCTGCGCCTGGCGCTGGCGCTGGGTGCGACCTTGATGTTCGGTGTGCAGTTCGGCGCCATCAAGATCAAACGCGATCCGAAGCGTGAAGCGGTGTTCCTGAAGGAGCTCGTGCGCTTCACCGCCAGCGGTCTGGCCAGTGCCCCCGCGACACCGGTCTCAGAACTGGCGCGGCTGCGGCCGCCGCTACAACGAAAGAGGGCAGCATGATCAGCAAGGCAAAAGCGGCAGTGCTCGCGGCCGTGGTGTCGCTGCTCGGCTGTACCATGATTCCGAAGTACGAGCGGCCGGCGCCGCCGGTGCCGGTGCAATACCCGGGGGCGGCGCGCAGCACGCCAGCCGTGGCGGCCGCCGACATCGCGGCGCATGAGGTGTTCCGCGACGCACGGCTCAACCGACTGGTGGATCTGGCGCTGGCCAACAATCGCGACCTGCGTACCGCGGTGCTGAACGTGCAGCAGACACAAGCCCAGTACCGGATCTCACGTTCGGCATTGCTGCCGACGGTGCAGGGCAGCGCCAGCGCAACGCGTTCCGAGACCTCCTTCGGCACTGCCTCGCTGCTGTCCGGCGGCCTGGGCGGGCTCGGCGGTTTCGGCGCGCTCGGCGGGGCTTCCAGCAGCAGTTTCACCGAGAACAGTTTCAGTGCCAGCGTCGGAGTCACCTCCTACGAGCTCGATCTCTTCGGCCACGTACGCAGTCAGAACGCCCAGGCCCTGGAACAGTACTTCCAGAACCAGGAGGCGCAGCGCGCCGCCCAGGTGTCGCTGGTCGGGCAGGTTGCGACCCAGTACCTGACGCTGCGCGAGACCGAGGAGCTGCTGCAGCTGTCCCGGGACACGCTGGCCGCGGTGCAATCTTCCTATGATCTGAACAAGGCGACCTTCGATGCCGGCGCCAGCAATGAGCTGGATCTGCGCCAGTCCGAGGGCCAGGTGGAAACCGCGCGCATCGACGTGGAGACCTATCAGCGGCAGCTGGATCAGGCCCGCAACGCGCTGCAGCTGCTGTTGGGCACGCCGATCCCCGAGGACCTGCCCGCGGCGCAACCTTTTTCCGATGATGGGATGGTGGCCGACGTGCCGGCGGGCCTGCCCTCGGACCTGATCGCGCGGCGCCCTGACATTCTTGAGGCCGAGCACGCCCTGAAGGCTGCGAATGCCAATATCGGAGTGGCGCGGGCCGCCTTCTTCCCGACCATCTCCCTCACCGGATCGGTGGGCGTGACCAGTACGCAGCTCTCCTCGCTGTTCAAGGCCGGTAGCGGGGAGTGGAGCTTCGGGCCGCAGATCTCCCTGCCGCTGTTTGCCGGCGGCCACAATGTCGCCGAACTGGATGTCGCCAAGGTCGGCGAGCGCCTGGAGGTGGTCGCCTATGAAAAGGCCATCCAAAGCGCCTTTCGGGAAGTGGCCGACGCGTTGGTGGGTGTGGACAGCTATGCACGCCAGATCACGCTGGAGCAGTCCCTGATTGCCACCCAGCAGCGGCGCCTGGAATTGGCCACGCTGCGCTACCGGCAGGGCGAGGACACCTATCTCAATGAGCTTGCGGCGCAACAGGATCTGTACAGCGCGCAGCAGGGTCTGCTGCAGGCGCAGTTCAACCGACTCTCGGCCAAGGTCTCCCTCTACCAGGCTCTGGGCGGAGGATGGAAATGAACAGCAGCGGACAAACACCCATGAATCACACTCGTTTACGCGCCTGTGGCCGCTTGCTGCTGCCGGGCCTGATCACACTGGTGGCCCTTGCTGGCTGCATCCGTGCCAACCACAAGGGTCCGGCCTACGAATATGCGACCGTCAGCCGCGGCAACATTCTCGAGCATGTGACCGCAAGCGGCTCATTGAGTGCGGTGGTGAGCGTGGATGTGGGCAGCCAGGTCTCCGGCAAGATCACGCATCTGTATGTGGACTTCAATTCGCCGGTGCACAAAGGACAGCTGGTGGCCGAAATCGACCCCACGGTCTATGAGGCGCAGCTGCAGCAGGCGCAGGGGGACCTGGCCAGCTCCCGGGCGGATGTCACCCTCAAGCATCAGAACCTGGAGCGCAAGAAGATCCTGGTACCGCTGAAGGCCGCCTCGCAGCTGGACCTGGACCAGGCGGTGGCGGAGCTCGCGCAAGCCGAAGCCACCGTCACCATCAAGGAAGCGGCCCTGCACAGCGCCACGGCCAACCTCGGCTACTGCAAGATCACCGCGCCGGTGGACGGCATCGTGATCTCACGCAAGGTCGATGAGGGGCAGACCGTGATCGCCGCGATGAGCACCCCGGTGCTGTTCACCGTTGCCCAGGACATCACCAAGATGAACATCACCGCCGATATCTCCGAGGCGGATATTGGCCAGGTCAAGAGCGGTCAGGATGTCGAGTTCGGGGTGGATGCCTTCCCGAACGAGGTATTCCACGGCAAGGTCTCGCAGGTGCGCAAATCACCGACAACCACGCAGAACGTGGTGACCTACCAGACCATCATTGCCGTGGCCAATCCCGAGCAAAAGCTGTTCCCGGGCATGACCGCCGATGTCTCCATCCTGGTTCAGCAGCGGGACAATGCGCTGAAGGTGCCAAACGCCGCGTTGCGCTACTCGCCCCCGGACAATGCCAAGTTCACCACCGCGCCGCCCAAGCAGCTGGAGCGCGCGCAGCAGCTGGCGTACGTGCTGCAGCCCGGCAATACGACCCTGGCACCGAAAATCGTGCGCACCGGGGCGACCGACGGGGTGAGCACCGAGATCCTGGACGGCCTGTCGCAGGGTGACCACGTCGTCACGGCGACCTTGACCACGGGCACCACGGCGCAGTTCGGCGCCTCCAACAACGCCCCGCCGCCGCAGATGTGAGGCGGGGGAAGTGACCCAACACGTCATTGCGCTGCGCGACATCACCAAGGTCTACACCACCGGTGAGGTCGAAGTCAGGGCCGTCGCCGGGGTGAGCCTGGACATCATCCGTGGCGAGTTTGTCGCCATCATGGGGGCGAGCGGCTCGGGCAAGTCCACCATGATGAATATCCTGGGCTGCCTGGACCGGCCCACGAGCGGACGCTACTTGCTGGATGATGTGGATGTCGCCGGATTGAACCGCCGGCAGCTCGCGCAGCTGCGCAATCGCAAAATCGGCTTCGTCTTTCAAAGCTTCAACCTGTTGGCGCGCACCACGGCGATGGAGAACGTGGAACTGCCGCTGTTCTACAGTGAACCGGCCGTTACGCTGCGGGAACGTCACCGCCGGGCGCGTGAAGCGCTCGAGAAAGTGAGTCTCGCCGATCGGCTGCATCACCGGCCCAGTCAGCTCTCCGGCGGTCAGCAGCAGCGCATCGCCATCGCCCGTGCGCTGGTGAACAACCCGCATCTGCTGCTGGCGGATGAGCCCACCGGCAATCTCGATACCCGTACCAGCATCGAGATCATGGGTCTGTTCCAGGCGCTGAATGATTCGGGCATCACCGTCGTGATGGTGACGCACGAGCTGGACATCGCCGCCTACTGCCGGCGCATCGTGATCATGCGTGATGGGCGGGTACTCGAGGACCGCGTGAACGCCACCCCGAATCGCGCCGATGAACTGCGCGCCCGGCTGGATCAGGAAGAACGCGAGGCGCAGATCGGTGACCGGCCGCGCGCCGAACCTCAGGAGGCATTGTGATGCTCGGGCTGCGCGGAACACTGCTGCGCACGGCGCTCACGGCCCTGACCGCGCTGCGCGCCCTGCGGCGCAACAAGCTGCGTTCGAGCCTGACCGCGCTGGGCATCATCATCGGGGTCTTTGCGGTGATCGCCATGGTGGCTCTGGGCAATGGCACGCGCGCCAGCATCGAATCGCAGGTGGCCGGTCTGGGTCAGAACATGCTGATGGTATTCGCCGGTAGCCGTCGCAGCGGCGGCGTCAACAGCGGCCTGGGCAGCGCCAGTGCCATCACGCTCGAAGATGCCGAGGCCCTGCGGCGCGAGATTCCGGACGTGGTTGCTTCCAGTCCCGAGGTCACGACCACCGCCCAGGCCATCGCCAATGGCCGCAATTGGTCGACCACCATCGCCGGGGAGGCGCCCGAGTACCTGGTGATCCGCGACTGGTCCGTGGCCGCCGGATCGATGTTTACCGATCGGGAGGTGCGCAGCGCCGCAAAGGTTGCGGTGCTGGGTGACAAGACCGCTCATGAGCTGTTCGGCGTGCTCGACCCGGTCGGCCAGACCGTGCGCATCGGCAACATGCCGTTCGTGATCATCGGCGTGCTGGCGAGCAAGGGCGCCGGCGTTGGCGGTCAGAACCAGGACGATCGGGTGGTGATTCCCTATACCACGGCGATGAAACGCATCACGGGTGACAAATACCTGCGCTCCGTCTACCTGGAGATCGGGCAGGCGCCGCGCATTCCGATTGCGCAGCAGCAGATCACGCGCCTGCTGCGGCAGCGGCACCGGCTGCTGGAGGGTGACTCCGATGACTTCAATATCTTCAATCAGCAGGAGATCGCCGACACGGTGAATACCGTGACCTCGGCATTGACCCTGCTGCTGGGAGCCATCGCCAGCCTGTCGCTGGTGGTTGGCGGGATCGGCATCATGAACATCATGCTGGTCAGCGTCACCGAGCGCACCCGCGAGATCGGCATTCGCATCTCGGTCGGCGCCCAGCCGGGGGATATCCGCATCCAGTTTCTGATCGAGGCCATCACCTTGAGCCTGCTCGGCGGCCTGGTCGGGGTGCTGTTCGGGGTGGGTGCGACGCGCCTGATCGCGGCCACATCGACGTTCAAACCCATCGTCACCCTGGGCTCCATCGTGCTCGCCTTCACCGTGAGTTTCTGCATCGGCGTGTTCTTCGGCTTCTACCCGGCGCGGCGCGCCTCGCTGCTGGATCCCATCGACGCCCTGCGCTACGAGTAGTTGCCAAAGCAACGCCTCATGGTGGGGCAGCTTCCTTTGCCGCGGCAAGGTTGTCGTTCCGGCCGGGATTGAATCGACTTGGCCAAAGAGTGCCTCGGCCTCGCGCAGGTATGCCAGAATCCGCCCGCTCGACCTTACAATCCTTGAGAGGGGACGATCATGAAGCTGCAAACGCTTGTTCTGCTGGCGGCCGCCCTGGCTGCACCGAGTCTGTATGCCCAGGCGCCCCCGGCGCCTTCACCCGAAGTGCAGGCCGCCCGCGATGCGGTGGTCAAGAATTGCGCCAATGAAGCGCCGTGCACCGGCAAGACGGGCCGTGAGATGTTCCAGTGCCTGCGCGCCAACCCCGACAAATTGAGCGCCCCGTGCAAGGACGCCATGTCCAAGCTGCCGCAGCGCCCGGCGGCGCCCCCGCCGGCGCAGTAGACTGCTCAAACCGGTTGCTACCGGCGCCCATCCGGGCGCCGGTAGCCCGTCACTGCTGATGGCGCCGCCTGCAGCCGCACGGCCGCGCCATGCTATTTGAAGAGTTTCATTGCATTGAGGAGCGTCTCGTAGACGCCCCATAGCAGCGGCACACCCACCAGCGCCCAGGCCAGCAATACCACCACGGGCGTGGTGGTGGGCGCGCTCGGCGCTGTCACCGGCGCCGCCGCGACCGCGGCGGTTGCGCTGGCGTCGGCCTGCATATGGAAGCGCGGGTTCACCGGCCGGACCAGGAAGTTACACAGCAGGCCCACCGCCAGCAGCGCCGCCATGATGTACATGGTGATGTTGTAGGACTCAGCTTTGGCAATCCCATGGTCGATCTGGTATTGGCGCAGATGGCTCACCAGATTGGGACCCAGTACGCCGGCCACGGACCAGGCGGTGATCAGCATGCCATGGATGGCGCCCACGTAGCGGGTACCGAACAAGTCACGCAGGTAGGCAGGGATGGTGGCAAATCCCCCGCCGTACATGCTGAGGATGATGGCGAAGCACGCTACGAACAGCGGTACGCTGCCCATGCCGCCGGTGTACGGCACCAGCGCGTAAAGCACGATACCCAGCACGAAGAAGCAGAAGTAGGTATTGCGCCGTCCGATCAGATCCGAAGTGGACGCCCAGAAAAACCGGCCCGCCATGTTGAACAGGCTGAGCAGACCGACAAAGCCGGCCGCGGCGACGGCGGTGACTCTGCCGGCGAAGATTTCCTGGCTCATCGGGGAGGCCTGGCCCAGCACTCCGATGCCTGCCGTCACGTTCATGCACAGCACGACCCACAGCAGCCAGAACTGCGGGGTCTTCAGCGCGTCATAGACGTACACATCCGGCGTCGTCGCGCGCGGCCGGGCGGTGCTCGCCGCCGGCCGGAAATCGGGTCCGGGAACGCGCACCAGGGCGGCCCCGATCATCATGAATACGAAATAGCCGGCGCCGAGAATCAGAAAGGTCTCACTGACGCCGACATGAGTCGGGGTGGAAAATTTCTGCATCAGCCACACTGACAGTGGGGAGGCGATGAGCGCACCGCCGCCGAAGCCCATGATGGCCATGCCTGTGGCCATTCCAGGGCGGTCCGGGAACCACTTCATCAGCGTCGAGACCGGTGAAATGTATCCCAGCCCCAAGCCACACCCGCCCAGCGCCCCGTACCCCAGGAACACCAGCCACAACTGGTGCAGGTTGACCCCTACGGCCGCAATGACGAAGCCCAGAGCAAAGCACAGGCCGGCGGCGAACATCGCGCGCCGTGGACCGCCGTCTTCGACCCAGCGCCCGAACACCGCCGCGGAGGCGCCCAGGACCACGATGGCAATGGAAAAGATCCAGGTGACGTCGATGAGTTTCCAGTCAGCGGGGGCCGACTGAGTGATTCCGAGCAGCTTGGTCAGCGGCAGGTTGAAGACGCTGAAGGCGTAGGCCTGCCCGATGCACAGGTGGATACACAGCGCCGCGGGCGGCACCAGCCAGCGATTGAAACCCGGACCGGCAACGGTCCGGGACCGTGACAGGAAGCTGTCGGCCATGCCTCATCCCCCCCTTCAAAGCCTCGCCTGATGCTACACCCGCGGCCGCGGGCCAGTGTTACAGCTTAGAATGCCGCATCGAAGCAGATCTCTCCCTTGACTCCCACCTGGTAGGCCGACACCCGGCGTTCAAAGAAATTGGTCAGTTCCTGGACGTCCTGTAGTTCCATGAAGGAGAAGGGGTTGCGGGCATTGAAGCGCTGCGGCAAACCGAGCATGGCCAGACGCTGGTCGGCAACGTATTCCAGATACTGACGCATCTCGATGCGCGTGAGGCCGACGACGCCACCGGCCAGTACATCCTCGGCGAACTCACATTCACAGTCCACCGCCTCTTCGATCATCTGCGCCACCTGCCGGGCCCACTCGGTGTCAAACAGCCCCGGCTCCTCGGCACGCACCGTCTTGATGACCTCGAAGGCGAAGGCCATGTGGGCGCTTTCGTCCCGGAACACCCAGGCGGTGCCGGCCGCGAGCCCCGGCAGCAGTCCCCGCGAGCGCAGGAAGTACACATAGGCGAAGGCCCCGAAGAAGAAGAGTCCCTCGATGCAGGCGGCGAAGCAGGTCAGGTTCAGCAGGAAGCGCCGCTTGTCGGCGGCATCGTTGATGCGCGCCAGCGTGGCTACCTCATCGATCCAGCGCTGGCAGAACTGCGCCTTGCGGCGTATCGAAGGGATGTTCTCGATGGCCGCGAAAGCCTGGGCCCGGCGCTGCGGATCACCGACATAGTTGTCCAGCAGCGTCAGGTAGAACTGCACATGCAGTGCCTCCTCGTACAGCTGCCGCGACAGGTACATGCGTGCCTCGGGCGCATTGATGTGCCGGTACAGGCTGATCACCAGATTGTTGGACACGATGGAGTCGCCGGTGGCGAAGAAGGCCACCAGGCGCTCGATCAGATGCCGCTCGGCGGGCGTCATGCGCGAGCGCATATGCCCCAGATCGATCTGAAAGTCGATTTCCTCCACGCTCCAGGTGTTCTTGATGGCGCCGCGATACATATCGTAGAAACGCGGGTAGCGCATGGGCCGCAGCGTCAGATCAAAACCGGCATCCAGCAGGCAGGCTGTAGTGCTCATTGGCAGGCCTCGCAGGAGTCGGGATTCTCCAGTGAGCAGGCGATGGCCTGCGCTTCGGTGGCACGCACCGTGGTCTTGGCGATCTGGGTGGCGGGTCGGGAGCGCAGGTAGTAGGTCGTCTTCAGGCCGCGTTTCCAGGCGTACATGTACATCGAGGAGAGCCGGCCGATTTCCGGATTTTCCATGAACAGGTTCAGGGACTGGCTCTGGTCGATGTAGGCGCCGCGCGCGGCCGCCAGATCGATGAGCGCGCGCATGGGCACTTCCCACGCCGTGCGGTAGATATCCCGCAGCTCCTGCGGCAGCTCCTCGAGGCCCTGAATGGACCCGTCGGCGAGCTTCACGGCGTTGCGCAGCTCCTCGCTCCACAGTCCCAGCTGCTTGAGTTCCTCGACCAGGTAGCGGTTCACCTGCAGGAAGTCCCCCGACAGGGTTTCGCGCTTGAACAGATTCGAGATCTGCGGCTCGATGCACTCGTAACAGCCGGCTATCGAGGCGATGGTCGCCGTCGGTGCGATGGCGATCAGCAAACTGTTGCGCAAGCCATGCGCGGCGATGTCCGCGCGCAGCGTCTGCCAGGGCAGATCAGCCTCCGGGGTGACATCCCAGGCCTCCGGCTGCAGTTCACCGCGGGCGGCGCGCGTGAGTGCAAAGGCCTCATGCGCGCCAAGCTCGCGGGCCAGCTGCATCGAGGCATGCAGCGCATGGAAGTAGATGCTGCGGGAGATCCGGGTGGATAGTACGCGGGCGGCTTCGCTGTCGAAGGGGAGGCGCAGGCGGAAGAACACATCCTGCAGTCCCATGATGCCCAGACCCACGGGCCGCCAGCGCATGTTCGAGGCGCGCGTGGCGCCGATGGGATAGAAGTTCAGGTCAATGACGCGATCCAGCTGGCGCACGGCGATCTCCACGGTGTGCGCGAGCTTGTCGAAGTCGAATCCGGCCGCTCCCAGGTGGTGCGCGAGGTTGATGGAGCCGAGGTTGCACACCGCGGTTTCCCCGCCGCTGGTGACCTCGAGGATCTCGGTGCACAGATTCGACAGGTGCACGGTGTGACCGGGCAGCGCGGTCTGGTTGCAGGCGCGGTTGGACTTGTCCTTGAAAGTCATCCAGCCGTTACCCGTCTGTGCCAGGGTACGCATCATCCGCCCGTAAAGATCACGCGCCCGCAGGCTCTTGCGGGCGAGGCCCTGCGCCTCGGCCTGGCAGTAGGCCGCCTCGAAGGCCGCGCCGAACAGATCCGGCAGCTGCGGCACGGTGCTGGGGTCGAACAGCGACCATTGGCCGTCCTCCTCCACCCGCCGCATGAAAAGGTCGGGGATCCAGTTGGCGAGATTCAGGTGATGGGTGCGCCGGCCGTCATCGCCGGTGTTGTCGCGCAGTTCCAGGAACGATTCGATATCGGCATGCCAGGGTTCGAGGTAGACGCAGGCTGCTCCTTTGCGCTTGCCGCCCTGGTTCACCGCCGCCACCGAGGAGTCGAGGGTCTTCAGCCACGGTACGATGCCGTTGGACAGGCCGTTGGTGGCGCGAATCAGCGAGCCCTCCGAACGCACCCGGTGCCAGGCAATGCCGATGCCACCGGAGAACTTGGACAGCAGCGCCACGTCCTTGTAGCGATCGTAGATCGACTCCAGTGAGTCCTCGGGCGAGTCGAGCAGGAAACAGCTGGACAGCTGCTCGTGGCGGGTACCCGCGTTGAACAGCGTCGGTGAACTGGGGATGTAGTCCAAAGCGGAGCACAGCTGGTAGAGCTCGATGGCCTCGTGCACCGCCGGGGTGAGTGCCACCGCAATACGCATCCAGAAGTACTGCGGGCTTTCCAGTACGCTGCGGCGCGTCGGGTGACGCAGCAGGTAGCGGTCGTACAGGGTGCGCAGGCCGAAATACTCCAGCTGCTGAGTGCGGGAGGCATCGATGGCCGCATTGAGCTTGCGGGCATTGGCTTCCACGAACGCCAGCACCCGCTCGTTGATCAGGCCCACGTCAAATCCCTGGCGGATGGACTGCGAGAAGGAGTGCACGCCCACGCCCTGCACCTCCTTGTCGATGAAGGCGCCGAGCAGTCTTGCGGCCAGCTTCGAGTATTCGGGTTCCTCGAAAATGAAGGAGGCGGCCGTGCGGATCGAGAGTTCATCCAGCTCGCGCGTCGTGGCTCCGTCGTACAGGCCCGCGATGGTCTTGAGTGCCACCCGCATCGGATCGACGTCCTGCAGGTGCTCGCAGCAGCGGGTGACGGCGCGCACGATCTTGTTGACGTCCACGGCTTCGCGGCTGCCATTGCGCTTGGTGACGCCCATGGGATTGCGCGCGGCATTGGGCTGAGTCAGACGGAAGCTGGACTGAATGCGTGCGCCGGGCGCAGCGGTAGCGGTCATTTCTGTTGTCATTGCATATCCCCCCGGATGTGCGCCCTAGGGCTTATCCCTCGGGCATCGCGGGCTTTGCGGAAGGAATGACGGAATCCGGGTGCAACGAACCGTGAAACGGTCCGTACCCGATTCCGGCGGCTCCTCCCACGAGAGCCCGGGCCAGTACCGCGCTGCAGCGCGGTGACAACGGCAGGTCTTCGGGCTTTCGGGCGGCCCATTCATGGGCGAGCTACTGGACGCCGCTTCCCGAGGCTAGCGAGCCTCAGTGCGATGGCGCCGGTCGTTCCCGATTACCGCTGCGGGGCAGCTCCGGAATTGGCCTTGGTCGGCCGCACCGGATTCCCTATTAGCCCACCCCTTGTGGTGGGCACCGCTGTTGACCACAAGATATTGTGGTCAGGGGTGGCCTGTCAACGGATGAAGAGGCCAATGGTGAGGGCGATGCCGATCAGGACGATGACCACGCGCAGCAGGCGCTCGTTGAGCCTGTGCAACAGCAGCCCGCCCAGGATGCCGCCGGTGATCGCCCCGGCGCTGGCAATGCCCGCCTGCGGCCAGCGCACTTGCGGGGAGAACACGAAAATCAGCACCGCGGAGGCATTCATGACCCCGGCCAGCGCATTCTTGGTGGCCCCCGCATTGCGCATCACCAGACCCGCCGCGCTCAGCGCCGCCAGCATCAGAAAGCCGATACCGCCACCGAAGTAGCCACCGTAGATGGAGATGGCAAACTGCGCGCCCGCGGCGCCATGGCGCGACAGATGGGCCCGCGACTGGCGCTTGGGCGCAAAGCTGCCCCAGGCAAACACCAGGGTCGCGAACAGCACCAGCCAGGGCACCAGATGCGCGAAGAAACTCGAGGGCGTCACCAGCAGCAGCACCGCACCGAGCGCGCCACCGAGCAGGCTGATGGTGACCAGGGCGCCAAAGGACAGTCCGGCAGCCCCGGTCACCAGGCTGCGGCCGGTGAGGGCGGTGGCGATCTGGGCCGGAAACAGCGCGATGGTGGAGGTGATGTTGGCGGCACGCGCATCCATACCCGTCAGCATCAGCGCCGGCAGCGTCACAAATGAGCCGCCACCGGCGAGCGCGTTCTGGCAACCCGCCCACAGCGCCGCCAGGAACAGCACCAGCAGGGCCATCAGGCCGGGTCGGATACGCTGTGAATCAGGTAACCACCCGACTTGTCATCCCGTTCCAGTGTTAGCAGCCGCCGTGCCGCGGCCTCTTCCAGCAGCTTGTTGAAGGAGCGGAAGCCGTAATAGCTTTCGTTGAAGCCGGGCTTGCGGCGCTTGAGCGCCTGTTTGACCATCGAGCCCCAGATCTTCTCATCCTCGCCGCGTTCAGCGATCAGCGCGTCGATCGTCGCCAGCACCAGGTCGAAGGCATCGTGCTCGCGGTCATGTTCACGATCCTCATCCTTCGGCGGCAGGGTCTCGGAGGCCGCGCTGCTCGCCGCGGGTGCCGCGGCCGCCGCCGCGGCGGCCGGCTTGCGCCGTCCGGTGCGCCGCGTCTTCTGTTCGCGCACCAGATCATCGTAATAGATGAACTCATCGCAGCTGGCCATCAGCAGGTCGGAGGTGGAGTTCTTGACCCCCAGGCCAATCACGCCCTTGTCGTTCTCGCGCAGCTTTGCCACCAGCGGCGAGAAGTCAGAGTCGCCGCTGATGATGACAAAGGTCTCAACATGCGGCTTGGTGTAGCACAGGTCCAGGGCGTCCACGACCATGCGGATGTCGGCGGAGTTCTTGCCCGACTGTTTGACGTGGGGAATTTCGATGAGCTCGAAGCCTGCCTGGTGCATGCCGGCCTTGAATTCCTTGTATCGCTCCCAGTCGCAGTAGGCCTTCTTGACCACGATGGAGCCCTTCAGCAGCAGCCGCTCCAGGACACGATTGATGTCGAACTGCGCAAAACGCGCATCACGCACCCCCAGGGCAATGTTCTCGAAATCGCAGAACAGCGCCAGGTTGGTGGTATCCGCTGCGGTGGTCATGCTGGCAGCGGACTGGCGGGGATGGCGTCGACGATATGCAGGCGCTTGCTGATGGGCACGCAGAAGATGTCGATGGGCGTGGTACGTCCGCGCAGCGTCATCGACGGCAGCTCCACCGCGTTGATGTCGTGGCCGCGCTCGTCCAGGGAGCGCTTGAGCGCGCGCGACAGCACCATTTCACCGGCCCGTGCGCGCTGGCACAGACGCGCGGCGACATTCACCGCATCGCCGATGATGGTGTAGTTCATGAACATGGCCGAGCCCACATTGCCGGCCACCACGTCGCCTTCGTTGATGCCTATCCCCAAGCCGGTCTCGATGTTGAGGCGGGCACGCCAGCCCTCGGCCAGTACCGCAAAGCGGTCGAGCATCTCCCGCGCGGCGCGCACCGCGCGCTGCGGACTGTCGTGCTGCTCGAAGGGCACTCCGAAGCCGACCATGAGGCAGTCGCCGGCCATGTGAAACACCGTGCCCTCGTGCTGGAAGGTGATCTCGGTCAGCAGCGAGAAATATTCGTTGAGCAGCGGCACCACCTCATGGGGGCTCAAGCGCTCGGAGATGCTGGTGAAGCCGCGCAGGTCGGCGAACATGACCACCGCATGGGTGCGGATGTCGGCCGCCGTGAGAATGCTGTCGCGCAGCCGCGAGCTGTCCAGAATGCGATCGGCCAGCTGCGGTGAGACGTAGCGTCGGAACGTCGCCTGCAGCTCCTCGCCGCGCCGCTCATCGGTATTGCGCGCGGCCGCCGCGACCTTGCGGCGCCGTGAACCGGCGCGGGCCAGGGCCTCCAGGCGCGCCAGCAGCACGCTGTCACCACCGGTCGCGGCCACGAAATCATCGGCGCCCGCCGAGTAGGCCGCCACCTGCAGATCCGAATTGTGACAGGCCACGACGATGGGCAGCATCATGGTCGCGGGGTGATCCTTCAGGGCGCGGCAGGCTTCAAGTCCCGCCAGGTCGGTGCCGTCGGCGTCCACCAGTATCAGATCCGGCGCCACCCGGTCGATGCTGGCCATGATATCGGCCTGCAGGGGGCAGGATTCGAGGCGGAAGCGATGCGCGAGGCTGCAGTGGCTGAGGACGTTGCGGATGGCCGCGCATTCGCCGACCGCCAGGATCTGAAACTGCTCTGTAATCGCCACCATCGGCGGCGATTCTAAACTATTTTCAATGAATTGCTTGCAGTCTGCGAAGATGTAGCCCGGCTTCAACTTCCCAGAGCGACTGCAAAAAAATGGCCAGGTCCCAGCGCAAGCCCGCCAGCGGGCGCCCGGTCCCCCCACCTGCGGGGGCGAGCAAGGTCTCACGCGAGCAGGCGGAGGAGGCGGTCAGGACGCTGCTGCGCTGGGCGGGGGATGACCCCGGCCGCGAGGGCCTGCTGGACACGCCCAAACGGGTGGTCAAGGCCTATGCGGACTGGTTTTCCGGCTATGCGGTGGATCCTCGCGAATACATGCGCCGCACCTTCGAGGAGGTCGAAGGCTACGACGAGATGGTGGTGCTGCGCGACATCGCCTTCGAGAGCTACTGCGAACACCACATGGCGCCCATCATCGGGCGGGCTCATGTCGGCTATCTGCCCTCGAACAAGGTGGTGGGCATCAGCAAGCTGGCGCGCGTGGTCGATGGTTATGCCCGGCGTTTCCAGGTGCAGGAGAAGCTGACCGCGCAGATCGCGGCCTGCATCGATGAGGTACTCAAGCCCCGTGGGGTGGGCGTGGTCATCGATTCAGAGCATCAGTGCATGACCACCCGCGGTGTTCACAAGCGCGGCGTGTCCATGGTGACCAGCCGCATGGTCGGCATATTCCGCAGCGATGCCCGCACCCGCGCCGAATTCCTGCAGTTCATCGACATCCGCGGTTCGCGGGTGATCTGAGCCTCAGCCTTTCGCCTTGCGCAGCGACACGGCATTGATGCAGTAGCGCAGGCCGCTGGGCGGCGGCCCATCCGGGAACACATGTCCCAGGTGAGCGTCGCACACATTGCAGGTCACCTCGATCCGTTCCCGGCCGTAGCTGTTGTCCGGATGATAGGCGACCACATTGAGCGCGACCGGCTGGGTGAATGACGGCCAGCCGGTGCCGCTCTGGAACTTCTCGGCGCTGTCGAACAGCAGCGTGTCGCAGCACACGCACTGGTAGCGCCCAGGTTCGAAGAGGTTGCACATCTCCGAGCTGTGCGGCGCTTCGGTGCCCTTTTCCCGGGCGACATGGAAGGTCTGCGGATCCAGTAGTTTGCGCCACTGCTCGGGGCTCTTCTCGACCCGGCGCGGTGCCGCGGGATTGCCCTTGCGGCTGATCGCGAGCACATCGTTCCAGCGCAACAGGTTGGGGGTAGCGTTCATCATCAACTCCTCAGGATCTTGGACGAGCGGGTGCAGATCCACAGCGCGGCGGGCAATGCCGTGAAATCCGCCAGCAGTGCCAGCACGAAGGCCGCCGATGACACCGTGCCGAACTGGCGCATCGGCGGCAGCGGCGAGAAGGCCAGCGCCAGGAACCCCGCCGCGTTGATCAAGGTGGCGAACAGTATGGGCTTGCCGGCCACCAGAAAGGCATGGCGCAGCGCCGCCAGCGTCGAGCCTTCATGGTTGCCTTCCTGGTAATGATAGAAGAAGTGCACCTGATCGTTCTCGGTCGCGCCCAGCACCGTGGAGCCGATGAGGATAGTGGCGATGTTCAGCGAGATTCCAACCCCACGCATCAGCAAAAAGGCCGAAAGGATGGCAAACAGCGAGGGAATCATCGCCATCAGCCGCGCCAGCGGACTGCGAAACACCACCAGGAAGGCACAGAAGATGATGCTGGCCGTCAGCGCGAAGCTCTCCATGAGGGTCGGCACCAGCTGCAGGGTGATCTGGTCGGACAGCACGCTTGCGCCCACCACCCGTGCGCTCACCCCGGCCAGCGCCGGTTGCTGCCGTTGCACCTTGGCCCAGGTATTTTCGATGTACTGACGCATGCGGCCGATGTCGCCGAAGGCGCGGTCGCGGCCGCGGATGCTCAAGCGCACATCGGCCAGCGAGTTCACGTCCACAAACCCACGGGTGCCGGGGCTGGTGAGCAGAATCTGCTCCAGCTGTGCCGCCAGCTCATCCCAGGCCTGCGGATCCGTGGGCAGCTGATCCTGTCCGGATTGCACATAGCGGGCCCAGCGCAGCAGCGAGGTCGGACCATCCACGGCGGTGATCCTAGGGTCGCTTTCCAGCTCCCGCACCAGCTGGTCCACCGCCTGCAGGAACCGCGGATCCAGGGCGCCGGCTTTAGGGACCTTGAGCCACAGCTGGTACACGCCCAGGCCGTTCTGGGCCTCGAAATACCGGGTGTCCTGCGCCGCAGCGACGCGCGGATCGATGTAGGTGAGGGTGTCGGTCTGCAGCGCCAGGGCATGGATATGCCCCGGAATGCCGACCAGGGCGATGATGCCGGCGATCATGCCCGCGACGGCCGTCCCGACCAGCGGCCAGCGCAGTGCGCGGGTGAGGGGCAGCCAGCGGTCCACGAACAGGGGGTACCAGGTGCCTGCCGCCGCCACCTCGGTCTGGGTGGGCGTGCGCAGCAGCTGCTGCAGCGCCGGAAACAGCGTAAAACTCGCCAGCCACGCGACCACCAGGCCCGCGGCGGTCCATTGCCCCATCTCGCGAACCGGACGGATGCTGGAGACGGACAGGGCCGCAAAACCGACCGCGGTGGCGAAGATCGAGGCGGTGCTGGGCAGGAACTTGTTGGCCAGGACCTTGGCATGGTGCAGGCCCAAGTCCTCATCGCGCGCGCGGTCGATGTAGCGTGAATGGATGTACACCAGGGTTGCAGTCGATGTGACCAGCACCGTCAGCGGCACCAGCGAGGAGACGATGGTGTGGGTCCAGCCGGTCAGGGCAGCCAGGCCAATGGCGATGGCCACCACCAGTCCAAGGGTGATGACGATGGCCAGCAGCGCCCGCCACGAGCGGTACAGGGTAAAGATCAAGGCGACCAGGAACAGTCCGAACAGCGGCATGGAGCGCTGGGTCGCTACCTGGGTCTCATGTTCCAGCCAGGCATCAAGCCAGGGCGAGCCCACGCGCCGCACGCGGGTGAAGGGCCCGCCCTGGGTGCGCAGCAGCGGCTGCGTGGCCGCGTCGATGGCCGCAAGCATGCGATCGCGGTCCGCCGGGGAGCGCACATGCAGTTCCAGCGCGATCCCCAGGAAGTTCGGGCCCACCAGGCCGGCGCGTCGGAACAGCTCAGTGCCGCTGGCGAATTTGCGCACCTTCTCGGCAGCCCCCGGTCCCAGGCTGGCCCCGGCATTGGCACCGCGAAACACGGTGAGCAGGGTCTGCGGCTCCACGCCGCTGATACCCGCCAGCCGGTGTTCCAGCTGGTCGGCACCCTGCAGCGCGGCCGCGCCCAGGGGGTCCGGCGTCTCCAGCATCAGCAGTGCGTGATCACCCTCGGGGAAGGTTTTCTCGAACTCGGCGGTGGCCTTGGCGTCCGGATCATCCGCCACGGACAGACTGCCGATGGCGTTGTCATCCGGTATGCGGGTGGCGCCGTATATGCCCAGCGCACCCAGCACCAGGAACACAATCAGGATCACCCGGCGCGCCGCCAGCACGCGGATGAAGACTCGAACCGCGGCCGGCGCGGCCGGGACGGTCACAACTTGAATCCTGACCGTGGCGGCAGGCTGCGGGCGAGGCGCTTCATGTGGCGGAATGATAGCCTAATCGTATGAGCTCACTGATCGCGACCGCGGCCTCATTGCTGGTGTTCTGCGCCCCCGGCTATCCGGGTACCAGTGGGGACGCGCAGCCGCTTGTGGGCGAATTCGCCAGCGCATTGGGCGCGGCTGCGGGTTGGCCTGCCGGGTCATTGACGGCGGCGTATGACGCCAACGAGAAAGGCGATCTGGCACGTCTGGCGGCGCCCGAGGCGGATCTCGCCTTCGTCCCCTATCCCTTCTTTGTCGAGCATGGCGCCGAGCTGCATCTGGTGCCGTTGGCCCAAGCCGATGTGCCCCCCGCAGGTGTGCAGCAACGCTGGAGCCTGGTGCTGAAAACCGGGCATGGCCCTTTGCCGGCGGCACTGGCGGGTCTCACGCTCATCAGTACGGCCGGCTACGCGCAGTCCTTTGTCCGCCAGGTGCTGCAGGGTGTTGGGCCACTCCCGGGGACGACGACCATCACCGCCACCGGGCAGGTGCTCTCAGCCCTGCGGCGCGCGGCCAACGGTGAGCCGGTCGCGCTGCTGCTGGATCAGGAACAGGCCTCGGCCCTGACGAACCTGCCCTTCGCCGCCAGTTTGCACAACGCCGCGACCACCCCACCCGTGCCGGTGGCACTGATCGTTATCGTCCAGGGGCGCCTGGCCAAGCCGCGTGCGCAGGAACTGCAGCAGGCGCTGCTGCACCTGTCGGGGACGGCCGCCGGCGCCGCGACCTTGAACCGCCTGCGCCTGAACGGCTTCGTGCTGCCGCGCCTGCCCGCCCTTCCCGGATCATGAACGCGCTGCCGCGCGCCGCGGCGCTCTTCACGCTGCTGGTGCTCGGCGGCTGTGCACTGGCGCCTCCGACCGCGCAACCGCTCGCGGCCGGCAGCGGCCAGAGCCCGGCCCAGCTGCTGGCGGCAGTGCAGGCCGACGCGCAGCGCATCGACCAATCCCAAGATGCCGCCGCGCGCGCGCAACTGCTCGACGCGGCCAGCGCCAGCGCCCGCCAATGTCTGGCGCAGGCCCCGAATGATGCCGCCTGCCCGTATGCGCAGGCGCAGGTGCTGGGCCTGACGGCGCGCGAGCATTCATTGGAGGCGCCCTCGCTGCTCAAGCAGATGCTCGCAAGCCTTGCCAAAGCCGAAGCGCTTGATGCGACGCTGGATCATGCCGGTCCGGCGCGGCTGACGGCGGTGGTGCTGTTGCGGGCACCGCCCTGGCCGTTGGGTCCCGGAGATGTGGATGCGGCGCTGGCCGCGGCACAGCGCGCAGTGAAGCGCGATCCGGGCTATCCGCCCAACCTTATTGGGCTGGCTCAGGCGCAGAGCAAGGCCGATGGGGCGCCACAGGCCCGCGCGACCTTCAACCAGGCACAGCAGGCGGTGCAGGCCTGGGCCGGTGTGCCGGATCAGTCGGCGGCCGAGCTCGACGCCGAGCGCGCGCAGTGGCAGCGCGCCGTGGAGCAGGGGCTCAAGGATCTGCAGTGAGCCGCTTCAGTTCAGCGCGCTCTCGGCGCTGCGCGCGGCGCGCTTGCGTTCGTTCTCGTCGAGAAAGCGCTTGCGGATGCGGATTGACTCGGGGGTCACTTCCACCAGTTCATCCTCGTCGATGAACTCCACCGCGTACTCCAGCGTCATCTGAATGGGCGGCGTCAGCAGTATCGCGTCGTCCTTGCCGGCCGCACGGATATTGGTGAGCTTCTTGGTCTTGATGGGATTGACGACCAGATCGTTCTCGCGGCTGTGGATGCCGATGACCATGCCGGGGTACAGCTTCTCCCCGGGGTGCACGAACATGCGGCCGCGCTCCTGCAGGTTGAACAGCGAGTAGGCTACGGCCTCGCCCATTTCATTGCTGATGAGCACGCCGTTGCGGCGCTCCGGAATGTCACCCTTGAACGGCGCATAGCCGTCGAAGATGTGGCTGATGAGGCCATTGCCGCGGGTCAGGGTCATGAACTCACCCTGGAAGCCGATCAGGCCGCGGGCCGGTACCCGATATTCCAGGCGCACGCGACCCATGTCGTCGATGATCATGTCGGTCAGATCGGCGCGGCGCGCGCCCAGCGCTTCCATCACCGCGCCCTGGTGTTCGGCGTCGATATCGATGGTCAGCGCTTCGTAGGGCTCATGCTGGACTCCCTCGACCAGGCGGTACAGCACCTGCGGCTTGCCAACTGCCAGTTCATACCCCTCGCGGCGCATGTTCTCGATGAGGATGGTGAGGTGCAGTTCGCCGCGTCCGGAGACGCGAAATACATCCGGCTCCGCGGTGTCCTCGACCCGCAGCGCCACATTGCTCTGCAGTTCGCGGTACAGCCGCTCGCGGATCTGGCGGCTGGTCACGTACTTGCCTTCGCGTCCGGCCAGCGGCGAGGTATTGACCTGGAAGTTCATCGACAGCGTCGGCTCATCGACGCTGATCGGCGGCAGGCCCTCCGCGGCTTCGCGGTCGCAGACGGTGAGCCCGATGTTCACCGCCTCGATGCCGGTGATGGCGACGATATCCCCGGCCGTGGCTTCCGGCACCGACTGGCGCTGCAGGCCCTGAAAGGTGAGCACCTGCACGACCTTGGCCTCGCCGCGATTCTCGGTGCCATGGCGCAGCGCCACCATCTGGCCGGCGCGGATGGTTCCGCGTCGCACCCGCCCGATGCCGATACGGCCGACGTAGGAGTTGTAGTCGAGGGTTGAGATCTGCAGCTGCAGGGGCGCGGTCGCATCGCTGGGCGGGGCCGGCACATACTGCAGCACCGCCTCGAACAGGGCCGTCATGTCGGTGCGGCGTTCGGTGTGATCCAGGCTCGCCCAGCCCTGCAGCGCCGAGGCGTACACCACCGGGAAGTCGAGCTGCTCGTCCGTGGCGCCCAGCCGGTCGAAGAGTTCGAAGGTCTTGTCGATGACCCAGCCCGGGCGCGCACCCGGACGGTCGATCTTGTTGACCACGACAATGGCCTTGTGGCCGAGGCCCAGGGCCTTGCGGGTCACGAAGCGCGTCTGCGGCATCGGCCCCTCGACCGCGTCCACCAGCAGCAGGACCCCATCCACCATCGACAGCACGCGCTCGACCTCGCCGCCAAAGTCGGCGTGTCCCGGGGTATCGACAATGTTGATGCGGGTGCCGCCGTATTCGATGGCGCAGTTCTTGGCGAGGATGGTGATGCCGCGTTCGCGCTCGATGTCATTGGAATCCATGACGCGCTCGCCCACCTTCTCATGCGCTTCGAAGGTTCCGGACTGCTTGAGCAGGCAATCCACCAGCGTCGTCTTGCCGTGGTCGACGTGCGCGATGATGGCGATATTGCGGATGGGGCGGTTCATGAACTCAAAAGGTCGCGAAAAGGGGCGCGAAGAGTACCAGAAGAATGCTGCAACCCATAGAAAACAAAGATTTGACGATTGTCAGAGCCCCACCGTGGGGCAGCTCAGGGGCGCGGTCGGCCGCCAATGCGCAGCCGGGAGGTGGCGTAGCGCACTTCCAGGAAGAACACCAGCAGCGAGGCGGTGAGCGTGAGCATGGCCGCACTGAAGACCACTGCAATCAGCAGCGTCAGGTTATTGCCCAGCAGCGCCGTGGTGAACAGCAGGATCACGGTCGTGGTCACCAGCAGTCCGGAGATGGTGCCCAGTGCGATGGCATAGTTGATGTAGCGGGCGCGCTGCGCCAGGACCGCCAACGCCTCATGCAGATCGACGTGCGGGTTCTCCGCCAGCCGGTCCTCGAGCAGCCGGGCGCGATCCACGATGCGCGCCAGACGGTTGGTGAACAGGGTCAGCGTGACCCCGACGCCGGAGAGCAGGAAAACCGGCGCCACCGCCAGTTGAATGATGCGCGCGACGTCAGCGGGCAGAGTCGGGGTGAGAGCCATGCCGGCATCTTGTCATGGCCAGGAGCGTACCGCCCAGCACCAGATAGCTCCACAGGGGCAGCGGTCCATCGCTGTCGGTCACGCAGCCCGAGGCGCCGGGAGTGGTGCCCTGCGTCGCGCTCTGCAGCCAACAGGCAAAGCGCGGATCGGCCGCCACGATGCCGCCGCCGACATTGCCGAAGGTATAGGTCGGGGACTGATTGGACAGCGTCGCTGCCGCAAAGGTGTTGATGCCCAGTAGCTGCAGATTGGCGCCAACCTGGACGAAGGAAGGTCCACCCGAATCCCCTGGCGCCACTATGGTTTCGATGGCATTACCCAAGCTGGGCCCGCCCAGGGAGCCGTTGCCGCTCGGACCATCGAAGTCGTACACGAAGAACCGGCTGCTCAGGCCGCTGGTATCCAGGGTAGGGGTGAGTTCATCCAGGGTGTTCTTGCCGGTGCGCTTGAGCGCGGTGGACGTGCCGGTGCTGGGCCCGACATTGCCATTGCCGGACTGCCCGTAGCCTGCCAGCACCAGGATCAGCCCCGTCTGCAAGCTGCCGGAATACAGGGGGTAGATCGGGACGCCGGCCGGGACCGGGGCCGCCAGCTGCAGAATCGCCAGGTCATCGTAGGGAAAGCTGTAGCTCGGATAGAGGGTGGCGCTGACAACGGTGGTGCTCCACTGGGTGCCGCCGGGGTTCAGCAGCACCTGAAAGGCGGCGAGGTTGCCGCCGGCTGCGGCGGCCACATGGGCCGCCGTGAGCACATACTGGGGCGCAATCACCACGCCCGAATAGGTGCCGCCGTTGACATTGACGGCAGCCACCCCGGCGAAGGCTGAAGTAGCGACATTGGCATCCACGCGCGCCGCGGCCGAGTCCGGCGCGGCCCCGGCCATGATGGCCCGGGCGGGAGTTGCGCCCAGCAGCGCCAGGGCTGCGGCGCACAGGCAAATCCAGGGGGCCGGTGCGGGAGCGGTCAAGGTGGGATTCCGGTTGATCGACCCCATGGTGTACCTGAGCGCCATTTCCGGCGCATGACGGTAGGATGCGGGCCGGAACTGACTCATGGGAGAGCCGAAGATCAAGACCAGAACGGCCACCGCCGCGGCGTCCGCGGCCCCGGGCACCGTGGATTCCACCCTGTCGGGTTTCTTTGGGGTGTTTCGCTACAGTCGCCAGGCGCTGTCGCTGGTGCTGAGCACCAGCCGCCCCCTGACACTGTCCCTGGCGCTGCTGACGGTCATCGCCGGCATGGTGCCGGCCGGCATTCCCTTGATCACCTCAAAGCTGGTGGACGCCGTGGTCGCCGTGATCCGCTCTGGCAACGGCGATGCGCACCGGGTGCTGCACTTCGTGATCCTGGAGGGCCTGCTGGTGGCCCTGATGGCGGCCGCGCAGCGCGGCCTGTCGCTGTGTCAGTCGCTGCTGCGTGCCCAGCTTGGCCAGCGCGTGAACGTGATGATCCTGGAGAAGGCGCTGACGCTGGAGCTGGCGCACTTCGAGGATTCCGAGTTCTACGACAAGCTCACGCGCGCGCGCCGCGAGGCCTCCAGCCGGCCCTTGAGCCTGGTGATGCGCACCTTCGGTCTGGTGCAGAACGCGATCTCGCTGGTGAGCTACGGCGGCCTGCTGTTCCGCTTTTCACCCTGGGCGGTGGCGGTGCTGCTGCTGTCGGGCCTGCCGGCCTTCATCGCCGAAGCGCGTTTCTCCGGGGATGCCTTCCGCCTGTTTCGCTGGCGCTCGCCCGAAACGCGCATGCAGCTTTATCTGGAATCGGTACTCGGACGCGAGGAGCACGCCAAGGAGGTGCGGCTGTTCGGCCTGGGGGCGCGACTGCTGGAGCGCTATCGGGGCATCTTCACCACGCTGTATCGCGAGGATCGGGCGCTGACCATCCGGCGGGATGTCTGGGGATTCTTCCTGGGACTCATCGGCACGGTGGCGCTGTACCTGGCCTACGTCTGGATCGCTCTGGCGACGGTCCATGGCCTGATCTCGCTGGGCAAGATGACCATGTACCTGATGCTGTTCCGCCAGGGTCAGTCCGCGGTGTCGGCGGCACTGTCCTCGGTGGGCGGCATGTATGAGGACAACCTGTACCTGTCGACCCTGTATGAATACCTGGACACGCCGGTGCCGGCGGCGCGGGGCGAGCTGACGAAGGGTCCGCATCCCGAGGACGGCATCCGTATGGAGAATGTGAGTTTCATCTACCCCGGCGCGAGCGAGCCGGCGCTCAGCGACATCTCCTTGCATCTGCCCCCCGGCGGCAGCCTGGCGCTGGTGGGCGAAAATGGCTCGGGCAAGACCACCCTGATCAAACTGCTCACCCGGCTGTATCGACCCACCTCGGGTCGGGTTTTGCTGGACGGGCTGGACCTGGAGCTGTGGGAGGAGAGCCGGCTGCGCGAGCGCATCGGCGTCATTTTCCAGGACTTCGCACGCTACCAGATGCTGGTGGGCGAAAATGTGGGGGCCGGGGATGAGCCGTTCTTCCTGGATGAGGCACGCTGGCGCGAAGCGGCCGACAAGGGCCAGGCGGATGAGTTCATACGCACGCTGCCCGCGGGCTATCACACCCAGCTGGGCAAGTGGTTCAAGGACGGGCGCGAGCTGTCCGGCGGGCAGTGGCAGAAAATCGCCCTGTCACGCGCTTTCATGCGCATTAGGGCCGATGTGCTGGTGCTGGATGAGCCCACGGCGGCCATGGATGCGCGCGCCGAGGCGCTGGTGTTCGAGCGCTTCCGGCAGCTGGGTCATGACCGCATGACCATTCTGATTTCGCACCGCTTCTCTACCGTGCGTATGGCTGACCAGATCGCCGTGCTCGAGCATGGTCGCATCATTGAACAGGGCAGCCACGAGGAGCTGATGGGTCGTGAAGGTCACTATGCCGCGCTGTTCGCGCTGCAGGCGCGCGGCTATCGCTGAGCTCGCCCCACCGTCCACGGGGCGCTCACTTCCATCAGCAGCACGATGGAGCGCGCCGGCACCATGCGCGTGGCGCCGCCGGCCAGATGCTCGACATGACCTGCACGCCCGGTCGCGGTCTGCAGCTCCACACGCCAGGAGCGCGCGGCGCTCAAGCGCGGCAGCACGAAGGCCATGGTGCCGTGATGCGCATTGAACAGCAGTGTGAAATTCTCATCGCGCACCGGCTGGCCGCGCCGGTCGGTGCGATGCACCGCCGCGCCGGACAGATGTACGCCAAGACAGCGCGCAAAACCCTGTTGCCAGTCGAAGTCGGTCATCTCGGTGCCGGCAGGGGTAAACCAGGTGATGTCCTTGAAGCTCTCCCCATCCACGGTTTTGCCGGTGAGGAAGTAGCGGCGCGAGAAGATGGCGTGCCCGCGCCGCAGGGCGATCACACGCTCGATGAAGGCCATGAACTCGTGCTCGGCGGGGTCCAGGTCCCAGTCCAGCCATGACAGCTCATTGTCCTGGCAGTAGGCGTTGTTGTTGCCGCCCTGGGTGCGACCCAGTTCGTCCCCGGCCAGCAGCATCGGCACGCCCTGCGAGAGCAGCAGGGTGGTGATGAGGTTGCGCTTCTGACGTTCGCGCAGCTGCGTGATCTGGCGGTCCGCCGTGGGACCTTCGAGGCCGCAGTTCCAGGCGCGGTTGTCATCGCTGCCGTCGCGGTTGTCCTCGCCATTGTCCTCGTTGTGCTTGCTGTTGTAGGAGACGAGGTCGGTGAGCGTGAAGCCATCGTGCGCCGTGACAAAATTGATGCTTGCATGAGGTTTGCGGCCGCTGGCCTCGTACAGATCCGCGGAGCCGGTGAAACGCCGGGCGAACTCGCCGATGAGTCCGCCATCACCCTTCCAGTAGGCGCGCACGCTGTCGCGATACTTGTCGTTCCATTCATTCCATCCGGGCGGAAGATTGCCCACC
>Ga0210391_10000044_pt1 | contig 149981 bp, 124 predicted proteins | sample IncBWC12OmetaG_FD_160573 | JGI IMG/M metagenome (GOLD analysis project Ga0210391, IMG submission 160573) | Forest soil microbial communities from Barre Woods Harvard Forest LTER site, Petersham, Massachusetts, United States - Inc-BW-C-12-O ...
GCCGCCGGCACGCTCGCGGGACACCTGCTCGAGTGCGGCGCGCAGGTCACCGGCGGCACCTTTACCGATTGGCGCAGCGTGCCGGCGTGGGAAAACATCGGCTTCCCCATCGGGGAATGCCATGCGGACGGCAGCCTTGTCATCAGCAAGCCCGCCGGCAGCGGCGGCTTAGTCTCGATCGGCACCGTCGCCGAGCAGCTGCTCTACGAGGTGAGCGACCCCGCCGACTACATCGTGACGGACGTACGGTGTGATTTCAGCCACGTGCAGCTCGAGCAGATCGGCCCGGATCGGGTGCGCGTCTCCGGCGCGCGCGGCCGTCCGCCCACCCCGACCTACAAGGTCTGCATTACCTACGAGGATGGCTGGCGCGCGATCGCTTATCAGCCGCTGATCGGGGAGGAGGCCGCGGCCAAGGCCGAGCGCCAGGCTGCGGCGCTCTTTGCGCGCACGCGGCTACTGCTGCGCGCGCGCGATCTGGAGGATTTCACCGCCACGGCCTGCCTTGTGATCGGTGCCGAGCGCAGTTTCGGCGCACACGCAGAGCCCGGCGGCGGTCGCGAAGTGATCGCTAAGCTCGTGGCCGATCATCCGCACAAACTCGGCGCCGAGCTCTTCGCCCGCGAGCAGTGGACCGCCATCTCCGGCATGTCGCCAGGCACGTCCATCAATCTTGCCACCCACGTGCTGCCGGTCACGGGACTGTTCCTGTGTCTGATGCCCAAGGGCGAGGTCACGCCGCGACTCACCGTCGGCGGGGTCACGCAGGAACTGCCGGACATCCCGGGAACGTCCGCTGCCGCGCCGAGCGCGCCGGCGGTGCCTGCCGTCGCGTCACCGCCGGACGCGGTGAGCGTTGAGCTCGGGCGTCTTGCCTGGGCGCGCAGCGGCGATAAGGGCCACCTCTTTAATGTGGCGGTGATTGCCCGGCAGCCGCAGTACTTGCCGTGGCTGCGGGCAGCGCTCACGCCTGCCGCGGTGGGTGAGTGGTACCGGCATCTGCGCGCCGCGGGGCCGCCGCGCGTCGATCGCTTCGAGGTGCCCGGCTTCCATGCCCTCAATCTCGTGGTGCACGATGCACTCGAGGGCGGGATCAACGCGAGCACGCAACTGGATCCGGCGGCCAAGGGCATGGCACAGATGCTGCTACGCTTCCCGGTGCGGGTGCCGGCTGCGCTCGGCGCGCAGCTGGGCGCCCCGCGTTAAGAGAAACCGAAGACCTGCAACGGAGACGTGCGCCGTGAATGACTATTCGTATCTGATGAAGGGGCTTACCCGGGTGCCGACCACGAGCAGCACGCTCGTGAGTTCCTCGCGCTACCTGAATGATCCGCGTATCCGCGACTGGCTCGCGACGCACCTGCTGCGCAAGAACGGCCCCGACGCGCCCACCCCCTCGGACCCCATGCCGCTCGTGCTCGCGCTGCGCGAGGTGCAGGACATCAATCATATCAACGAGCTCTTCGCCGCCGAGCGCCAGAAAAACTCCGCGCTGGACCGCTGGTTTCGCGAAGGCTACATCTCCAGCTTCAAGCGCGAGGATCTGCAGGGCTATGCGCCGCACACCATGGCCGGCATCTTCTACAAGCAGCTCATGGACAACGACCTGCAGGTGGACATCGTGCCCCCGTACAAGCCGCAGAACGATTATCAGTACTTCTTTCTGCGCGCCGGGCAGACGCACGATCTCGAGCACATTCTCGGCGGTGGCGGCTTCGACTTCATCGGCGAGGTGGTGCCCTATTACATGCGCCTCACCAATCTCTTTGTGCACTTGAGCCCGGAGCTCGCCGGGGAGCTGTGCGTGTTCTACATGCTCTCATCCACGCGCATCCTCACACGCGCCGTCCTGCACTATCCGCAGACCTGGCTCACGGTGCTCGATGCGCTCGAGCGGGGCTCGCAAGTGGGGCGCGAATCCGCCCCGCTCTACAGCCTGCGCTGGGAGGACGTCTTCGATCTCACCCCCGAAGAGGCGCGCGCCAAGTGCGGCATCCGCGGGGTGCGTCTCGCTGACACCTCGGCCGCGTCCGCGCAGTGGTCCTGAGGAGCGCGCCGGTGCGTGCCGTGCTCATCACCGGTGCCTTTGGCGCCCTGGGCGCGGCCGTGGCGCGCAGGTTCGCAGCCGAGGGCGCACAGCTGATTTTGCTCGACCGGGTCGCCGTCCCTGCCTGGGCATTGCAGGAGTTCCCAGCCCCGCACCTGCTGCGCGGCGGCGTCGATCTGACGCAGAGCGCCTCCACCGCGGCGGCCGTGCGCGAAGCGAGCACCGCCGCCGGCGGCCTCGACGTGCTGGTCAACGTCGCCGGTGGCTTTCAGTGGCAGCCGCTCGCAGAGGGCGCACTGGAGGTGTGGGAGACGATGTTCGCGATGAATCTTAAGACTGCGGTGAATGCCTGCAGCGCGGCGCTGCCGTTTCTCGGCGCGCGCGGCGCGGGTCGCATCATTAACATCGGTGCCGGGGCGGCGGCGCGCGCCGCCGCCGGCATGGGCGCCTACACCGCCTCCAAGGCCGGGGTCGAGCGACTCACCGAGTCCCTCGCCGCAGAGCTGAAGGATCGCAACGTCACCGTCAACAGCGTGCTGCCCGGGACACTGGACACCCCGCGCAACCGCACCGACATGCCGAGCGCGGACTTCAGCCGCTGGGTGGCACCCGAGGCGGTGGCGGATGTCATCGCCTTCCTCGCTTCGGACGCCGCGCGCGCGGTGACCGGGGCCGCCATTCGGGTATCCGGGCGCGGCTAACGGCCATTGGCGGCGGCCGTGGCCGCCCTACGGCGCGCTCGCTGACCGCGCGCTCAACTTCCCGACGAAGTGAGCACTTCGATGCGCCGGTCGGGAATCAGCCACATCAACGCCACGGCGACGTAGATCGCGATCGAGACCCACGGTTCGATGAATGCCATCGGAATCGCGAGGAAGTACAGCGCCGTGGAGACCTTGCCCTTGACTTCCTTACCCACGGCCGCCGCGAGCCTGGAGTCCGGTCCGTTCGCGGCCATGATCGTCCGCTCGAGGATGAAATAGCCGATGGAGGCACCGGTGAGCACCACCCCGTAGGCGGCCACCGGTGCGGTGGTCAGTCCCGCCTCATCGATCCAGCGGATCACGAACGGCACCAGTGACAGCCAGAACAGGAGCGCGAGGTTCGCCCACAGCACACGTCCGTCCACGCGCTCGGTGACGTGCAGCATGTGATGGTGGTTGTTCCAGAAGATGCCCACGTTGACGTACGACAGCACGTACGCGAGCAGCAGCGGCACCTCTTGCTTCAGTGCCGCCAGATCCTGCCCCTTCGGCACATGAATCTCGAGCACCATGATCGTGATGATGATCGCGATCACCCCGTCGGTGAAGGCTTCCAGCCGCGCGGTATTCATGGCGCAGATGCTACGGTCATTTCCGCGCGTAAGCCATTATTAAATAGAACAATATCTGCGGTGCAAAATTGCGCGCCGACGCTACCTCAGTTTGAGGAGACCGCGCCAGCGGGTGCGGTGCTACCCTCGCGTCTGGCTTCGGAGGAGTCGCAGGTTGCGTGCGTGAGTGAGAGTGAGGTCGTCCCGCGCGAGGTCACGCAGCAGCGCCTGAACCGCGGCTACGCGCGCATCATGGGCTACCGGCGCGATCAGCCCTTCAGCGTCGCCGACATGCTCGAGGAGCGCGCGCGCGATGCCGGTGAGCGCTCCTTTATCGTGTTCGAAGGCTGCGCGGTGAGCTTTGCACAGTTGAACGCGCGCGCCAATCGCATCGCACATGCGGCGCTCGCGGCAGGCCTGGCCCCCGGGGACGTCGTCGCGCTGATGATGGACAACCGTCCTGAGTTTCCGATGGTGTGGCTCGGCCTTGCCAAGGTTGGCATCGTCACGGCACTCCTGAACACGGCCGCCCGCGGGCGCGTGCTCAAACACGCACTCGAGCAGACCGGAGCCTGCGCGTTCATCTACGGCTCCGAGTGTGCCGAGCGCGTGGCGAGCCTCGCCGCCGCGGAGCGGCCGGCGCTGCTGTTCGAGGCCACGCAGCCGCAGGATACGCGCGACCCGGGGGCGCGCTGCCTGGAGGCGGCGATGGCGCAGGCGAGCGAGGCGAATCCCGAGCGCAGTCACCGCGCGCAGGTGCGCCTCGGCGATCCGCTCTACTACATCTTCACCTCCGGTACGACCGGGCTGCCCAAGGCGGCCCTCATGAGTCACCTGCGCTTCCTGAATGCGGGGGGTGTCATCGCCGGCTTCCTCGACCTCACGCGCGCGGACGTGCTCTACAACGTGCTGCCGCTGTATCACGGCGCGGGCGGCATGGTCGTCGTTTCCGCAGCATTGCACGTCGGCATCCCGATCGTGCTCAAGCGTAAGTTCAGCGCCAGCGAGTTCTGGGACGACGTGCGTCAGCATCGCGTCACCGCGTGGTACTACATCGGCGAGCTGTGTCGTTACCTGCTCAACCAGCCGCCGCGCGCGGATGACCGCGAGCATACGCTCAGAAGGATGAGCGGTGCGGGACTGAAGGCGGACGTGTGGCGCCAGTTCCAGGAGCGCTTCGGAATCGAATTTATCTGCGAGGGCCTCGGCTCCACCGAGGCCAACTACGGCCTCACCAACGTCGACAACCGCATCGGCGCGGTGGGGCGCCTGCCGTACCCCGAGCGCAGCAACATCCGCGTGGTGCGCTACGACGTCGAGAACGGCGAGTACCTGCGCGACCCCGACGGCGCGCTCATCGTGTGTCAGCCCGGGGAGGTCGGAGAGCTGATCGCCGAAGTGCTCGACGGACCGGGCGCTGCCGGCTTCTTCGAGGGCTACACCTCGCGCGAGGCGACGGAGGCGAAGCTGCTGCACGACGTGTTCCGGCCGGGCGACCGTTGGGTGCGTTCGGGGGATCTGGTGCGCCACGATGCCGAGGACTACTACTATTTCGTTGATCGCGTCGGCGACACCTTCCGCTGGAAGGGCGAGAACGTCTCGACCGAGGAGGTGGCGGCGGTGCTCGCGCAGTTCCCCGGTCCGGCCGTAGTCAACGTCTACGGTGTGCGCGTGCCCGGTACGGAGGGCCGAGCGGGCATGGTGGCGCTCACCTACGCGCAGGGCACGCGCTTTGAGCCGCGCGCCTTCCATGAGTTCGCCGCGGCGCGCCTGGCGAGCTATGCGGTGCCGCTCTTCGTGCGTATCTCCCCCGATGCCGATCTCACCAGCACCTTCAAGTTGCGCAAGATTGACCTGCAGCGCAGCGGCTATGATCCGCAGCGCACGCGCGACGCGCTGTACGTGCGCGACGCGCAGGCCGGGCGCTACGTACCGCTGACACAGGCGAGCCTCGCCGCCCTCGGTATCGCCGCTTTTACAGGAGACTGACGCGTTGGACGTGCAGTACAGCCTCGAGCAGCGTGCGCTGCGTCAGGAGTTTCGCGCCTACCTCGGTGAGCTCATGACGCCCGCGGTGCGCGAAGCGATCCGCGACCGCGAGAGCGGCGGCACCTACCGCAGCCTCCTCAAGCGCATGGGCCAGGATGGCTGGCTCACGCCCGGCTGGCCTAAGGAGTACGGCGGCCGCGGCTTGGATCCCCTGGCGCAGAAGATCATCCTCGAGGAACTGTGGCTCGCCGAGGCGCCGTTTCCCTTTGTGACCGTCAACACCATCGGCCCGGCGCTGATCCGGCGCGGCACGCCGGCGCAGAAGCGCGACATCCTGCCGAAGATCGCCAGCGGTGAGCTGAACTTCGCGATCGGCTACAGCGAGGCGCAGGCGGGCACGGATCTGGCGGCGCTCAAGACCCAGGCGGTGCGCGACGGCGAGTTCTTCGTGATCAACGGCCAGAAGGTGTTCACCAGCGGCGCGGAAGGTGCGGACTACATCTGGCTCGCGGCGCGTACGGATCCTGCGGCGGCTGCCCATCGCGGCATCTCGATCCTGATGGTCGACACCGGGCTGCCCGGCTTCGCGGTATCACCCATCCACACCGTGGGGGGCATCCGCACCAACGTGACTTACTATAACGACGTGCGCGTGCCGGCCGCGATGCTCGTGGGGGAGCTGAACGGTGGCTGGCAGCTCATCACCGAGCAGCTCAACCACGAGCGCGTGGGGCTCGCCGCGCTCGCCTACGGGGCGCAGGGCTGCTTCGATGCGACGCTCGCCTGGGCGCGCGCGACGCGCTCGGGCGGCGGCTTTCTGGTCGATCAGCCCTGGGTGCAGATCGCGCTCGCTGAGAGCTACGCGTTGCTTCAGGCCTATGCGGTGCTCGGCAACCGCGTCGCATGGGAAGTCGCACAGGGGGAGACGCGCGCCTCGCTCGCGAGCGCCTGCAAGGTGTTCAGTACCGAGATCTATATCCGCGTGCTGCGTCTGCTGCTGGAGGTGACCGGCTCGGCGGGGCTGCTGCGCCACGGTTCCCCCGGGGCCATCCTGCAGGGCAAGCTCGAGAACGAGTACCGGCGCTGTCAGATCAACACCTTTGGCGGCGGCGCCACCGAGGTGCTGCGCGACATGGTCGCGCAGATGGGCCTCGGGCTGCCGCGTGCACCGGCGCCCCGATGAGCACACCTCAACCTGCGCCCGCATGGCTTGCGCAACTGCGCGCGCAGCACGGCGCGGCCGCCGCGCCGGCGCGCACGGCGCCCGATGCCGTCAATCTGCCGATGATCCGCCGCTGGTGCGAGGCGATGGGCGAGCGTAACCCGCTCTATCTCGATGAAGACTTTGCGCAGAGCACCGAGTACGGCGGCATCGTCGCCCCACCGGCGATGCTCGAGGTGTGGACCATGGGCCGCTTCTCCGGTGCGGATGCGCCCACGGTCGGCGGACTGCTCGGCATCGCCCAAGTGGACGCGGCCGGCTTCACTGCGGTCGTGGCGACGAATCTTGAGCAAGAGTATCTGCGCTACCTGCGTCCCGGAGACCTCGTCACCCAGCAGGTGTTCCTCGAGGAGGTCTCCGAGGAGAAGCGCACGGCGCTCGGCGCCGGCCACTTTCTCAACTACCGCTACGAGTTCACCGATCAGGACGGCGCTGTGGTCGGGCGCATGCGCTTTCGCATTCTGAAGTTCCGCCCGGCGCCGCAGGCCGAGCCGGCTCCCGTGGCGGCCGCCCTGAAACCGGCCCACCCGCGGCCGGCAATCACGCACGACACGGCATTTTTCTGGGAAGGGCTGAAAGAGCACCGCCTGCTGATTCGGCGCTGCACGCGCTGTCAGCACCTGCATCATCCGCCCGGACCGTCGTGCCCGCAGTGTCAGTCGAGCGATTGGGTGGCGCAACAGATGAGCGGTCGCGGGATTGTCTACAGCTACGTGATCGTGCATCAGCCGCAGCTTGCGGCTTTCGGCTATCCGTTGCCCGTCGCGCTGGTGGAGCTCGAGGAGGGCATACGGCTCATCGCCAACCTTCCTCGCGTGAGTCCCGAGCGGGTGCGCATCGGGATGCCGGTTGAAGTCGAGTTCGCCGAGGTGGCGCCCGGCTACGTGCTGTACGCGTTTCACGAGCGCGGCGGGAGCTAGCCGATGGAGTTCAGTTACACTCAGGAGCAGACGGCGCTCAAAGAGGCCGCGGGGCGGCTCTTCTCTGCGCGTTTCACCGATGAGTTCCGCAAGGCATTCGCGCGCGCTGATCAGCCGTACGACCGCTTCCTCTGGAGCGCGCTCGCTGAGGCCGGGATTCTCGGTACTACCGTCGGCACCGCGCACGGGGGCTCGGGTCTCGGGCTCACCGAGCTTGCGCTCGTGCTCGAGGAGCAGGGCCGCACGCTCGCCGCGGTACCGCTTTTCGCGACGCTGGTGCTCGGCGCGCTGCCGCTGCAAAGGTTCGGCACGGCCGCCCAGCAGGCACTGCTGCCGCAGGTGGTCGCGGGCGAGCTCCTCTTGACGGCGGCGCTCGAGGAGGAGGGCGCGAGCGACCCGCTGGAACCGGCCACTTTCGCGCGGCGCATCGCCGGCGGCTGGCGCCTTTCGGGGGTCAAAACCTTCGTGCCGTATGCCGAGCAGGCGCAGTATCTGCTCGTATCCGCGCGCACCGAGACCCAGGGCGCGAGCCTCTTTGTGCTGCCGCGCACCAGTCCCGGGGTGAGCGTGGCAGCGCAGCGCTCCACGAGCGGTGAGCCGCAGGGCCATGTGACGCTCAGCGATGTCGTACTTGCAGCCCAGGATGTGCTCGGCGCGGGCAGCGAGACGGCTACATTGCGCTGGACGGTTGAGCGGGCGCAGGTTGCGCTCGCGGCGTTGCAGCTGGGTGTGGCGACCGAGGCACTGCGGCGCGCGGCGGCCTACGTGAGCGAGCGACAGCAGTTCGGCCGGCCGATCGGGACCTTTCAGGCCGTGCAACACCGCCTGGCGGACTGTTACATCGATATCGAAGCGCTGCGCTCGACCTACCTGCGCGCGGTCTGGGCGCTCGATCAGCAGCTGCCCGCGACCGCGGAGGTGCTCGCGGCGAAGTGGTGGGCGGCGCAGGCGGGGCACCGCGTGACGCACGCCGTCCAGCACGTGCACGGCGGTCTCGGCGCAGATGTCGAGTACCCGGTGCATGCGTTCTTTCTCTACGCGAAACAGCTGGAGATGACTCTCGGGGGTGCGACCCAGACACTCGCCGGCATCGGGCGGCAGCTCGCCGCCGGCGCCGTACCACCGTTCACCTGAGGCACGAGGATGTGACCGCCCCGAGCTTTGACCGTGTGCGCGAAGGCGAGGCGCTGCCACCGCTGAGCATCGCCGTGACTGCGTCCGTCATCGTGGCCGGCGCGCTCGCGAGCGGGGACTTCGAGGCGGTGCACCACGATGTGCAGGCCGCGCGCGCGCGGGGCACGCCCGACGTGTTCATGAACATCCTGACGACCAACGGCTACGTGCAGCGCTTCGTCAACGACTGGGCGGCGCCGGCCGGCCGCATCCGCTCGGTGCAGCTGCGCCTCGGCGTCCCCAATTTCGCCGGCGACACCCTCAGGCTCACCGGCATCGTGCGCACGAAGGACGCCGCGGCGCGCATCGTGGAGGTCGCGGTCACCGGGGCCAACCGCCTCGGTGAACACGTCGCCGCCACGGTGCGGGTGGCGCTGCCATGACGCATCCGCTGCGTGATCAGGCGGCGGTGGTCGGTATCGGCGCCACCGAATTTTCGAAGGATTCCGGGCGCAGCGAACTGAAGCTCGCGGTGGAGGCGATCCAGGCGGCGGTGCAGGAGGCGGGGCTGAAACTCACTGAGGTCGATGGCCTGTGCACCTATGCCATGGACCGTAATCCCGAGATCGAGGTATTTCGCAACATCGGCGGGCGGGAACTTAAGTTCTTCAGTCGCATCGACTACGGCGGCGGTGCCGCCTGTGCGCCGCTGCTGCAGGCCGCCCTCGCCGTGCACGCGCGCGTGGCGGAGGTCGTGGTCTGCTACCGCGCGATGAATGAGCGCTCGCAGTACCGCTTCGGACAGGCCTTCGTGCCCGCGCCGGTGCCCAGCGCCGAGGGCGCCAACTGGGGATGGAGCGTGCCCTTCGGGCTTGCGACGCCGGCCTCCTGGGTTGCGATGGCGGCACGGCGTTACATGCACGACTTCGGCGCCACCAGCGAGGACTTCGGGCGCGTGTCGGTCGCCTGCCGCCGGCACGCGGCGGTCAATCCCCGCGCCTGGTTTTATCAGAAGCCGATCACGCTTGCGGAGCACCAGGCTTCGCGCTGGATCGTCGAACCGCTGCATCTGCTCGATTGCTGTCAGGAGAGTGACGGGGCGGTGGCGATCGTGGTGACGAGCGCTGCGCGGGCGCGCGACCTGCGCCAGAAGCCTGCCCTGATCCGCGCCGCGGCGCAGGGCGCAATGGATGACCAGATGAACATGACGAGCTTCTACCGGGCGGATATTTCGGCGCTCTCGGAGATGCGCCTCGTGGCAAAGCAGCTGTATGCGATGGGGCACGTGAAGCCGCAGGACATCCAGACCGCCGTGCTGTACGACCACTTTTCTCCCTTCGTGCTGCCGCAGCTGGAAGTGTTCGATTTCTGTGCGCGCGGGGAGGCCAAGGACTTCATCAAGGACGGCAACATCGAGTTGGGTGGTGCGCTGCCGGTGAATACGCACGGCGGCCAGCTCGGTGAAGCCTACATCCACGGTCTGAACGGTGTGGCGGAAGCGGTGCGCCAGGTGCGCGGTACCTCGGTCAATCAGGTGGCGGGGGTGGAGAACGTTCTGGTGACCGCGGGCACCGGCGTGCCGACGAGCGGCGCGATTCTCGCGGTCGCCCGCTAAGGCGCCGTGCGCGCACGCGCCGCGCGGTACGCGGGCGCTCAGCGCAAGTGGTTTATCATGGGACATGATCGACCCTGCAATCGGCACCCTGCTCGCCGGCGCCTTTGCCCTGCTGTTCGCCAGCGCCGCTGTACATAAGGCACGCGCCCCGGCGCACTTCGCGGAAGTTTTGCGCGCCTACCGCGTACTGCCCGCGGGTCTGCACGTGGCCTGGGTGGTGCCGCTGCTCGAGCTCGCAGTGGCCGCAGCCCTGCTGCTGCCCAGCACCCGCACGGCCGCAGCGCTCAGCGGCGCCGCATTGCTGCTCGTCTACGCCCTCGCCATGGCGGTGAATCTCAAGCGGGGCCGGCGTGATCTGGCCTGCGGCTGTGGCGGCGCGCACGAGCGGCGGCCGATCGGCGCCTGGATGGTGTGGCGCAACCTCGCGCTTGCGGGGGTGCTCAGCACGCTTGCCCTGCCGGGGGTGCTACGGCCGCTGCAGGCGCTCGATTACCTCACCGTCGCCGGCGGCGTCGCCGTGGCGGCACTCTTATATATGAGCGCCGACCGGCTCCTCGCCCGCGTGGCCCCGCGCGCGGCGCTCTGGGAAGCCTCGCCGTGAGCGCGCTCGCGATCTCCAACATCGTGCTGTGGGTACTGGTGCTCGTGCTGGCCGCGGTGCTGCTTGCGGTGGTGCGTCAGCTCGGCGTCCTGCACGAGCGCATCGCGCCGGCCGGCGCTCTCATGTTGAACCGTGGGCTCAAGGTGGGCGATGCGGCGCCGGTGGTCGGGGTGGCGGACCTTGCAGGGCGCACCCACGAGGTCGGTGCCGCGCGCGCCGACGGCCGCAGCACGCTCCTCCTCTTTGTCTCGCCCACCTGCCCGGTGTGCAAGACTCTGTTGCCTGCGGTGAAGTCCAGCCGCAAGGACGAGCGCGGCTGGATGGACGTGATTCTCGCGAGCGACGGTGACTTGAAGGAGCAGCAGGATTTCGTGCGGGCGCAGGGACTCGAGTCGGTCCCCTACGTCGTCTCCGCCGCCTTGGGGCTGGCTTATCAGGTGAGCCGGCTGCCCTTCGCGGCGCTCCTGGACGAGCAGGGCGTGCTGCGCGCGCGCGGTCTGGTCAATTCGCGTGAGCACCTGGAGAGCCTGTTTGAGGCGAAGCGCTTGGGCGTTGCCTCGCTGCAGGAGTATTTCTCCGGCGCCGCCTAACCTCAAAGGAGCCGATGTCATGCACGATCCGCTCACCGACCCGGCGTTTCGCGCCGTCATCGAAGAGTACGAGGCGCGCGCTGCGCGCGAAGAAAAACTCTGGGAGACACTCACGCCGGAGGACGCCGGCCGCCGGCGCGATGAGATGCTGCTGCCCGTCGGGCACGCCGCCGGGGTGCTCCTCAACCTGCTGATCCAGGAAGGTGACGCCCGCCGTATCCTCGAGGTCGGCAGCTCCTACGGCTATTCCACTCAGTGGCTCGCCGCCGGGGCGCGTGAGGTGAAGGGCAAGGTCACCTCGCTCGAACTGCAGGCGCCGAAGGTCGAGTACGCCCGCGCACGCCTGGCGCGCGCCGCTCTTGCGGACTACGTTGAGTTTCGCATCGCGGATGCGCTCGACTCGCTTCGGACGCTCACCGGGCCCTTTGACTTCGTGCTCGTTGACCTGTGGAAGGACCTGTATGTGCCGGTGTTCGAGCTGCTGTATCCGAAGCTCGCCCCCGGGGCCATCATCGTTGCCGACAATATGCTGCAGCCCGAGAGCGCGCGCCCTCATGCAAACGCCTACCGCGAGCGCGTGCGCGCAGCTCCAGGGATGAGCTCGGTGCTGCTGAGCGTGGGGAACGGGCTGGAGGTCAGCCGCTATCGCTGAGGGTGATCTCGACGCGCTTGTTGTGCTTGCCCTCGCTGCGGATCTTGAGCACCTTGATGGCGCCGATTTCGGCGATATTGGCGACGTGCGTGCCGCCGCAGGGCTGCAGGTCGATCCCCGGGATCCTCAGCAGCCGCACCCTGCCAGCCCCGCGCGGCGGCTGCACGCTCATCGTCTTCACCAGATCCGGCTGCGCCTCAAGTTCGGCATCGCTGATCCACAGGGTCTCGGTGGCAACCCCGGAAGCGATCAGCGCGTTGGTCGCCTGCTCGATGCGTGCGGCGTTGAGCTCACTTAAGTCGATATCGAAATCCAGCCGCGCCTTGTCCGGCACGATGTTGCCGCCGGTGACCGGCGCCACCACCACGCACGAGAGCAGGTGCAGCGCGGTGTGCAGCCGCATGAGCCGGTAACGCCGCGGCCAGTCGACCTCGAGCGTCACGGCTTCGCCTGGCTCCAGGGGGGTGCTCCCCGGGGCGGCGACGTGCAGCACCCGCTCGGCTGCCTCGCCCTTGCGCGTGTCGGTGATCGTGAGGCGCTCACCGTTGCCGCGCACGAACGCGCCGCTGTCGCCTGCCTGGCCGCCGCCGAGGGGGTAGAACACCGTGCGATCAAGCTCGATGCCACGCTCGGTAACACTGAGCACTCGCGCCGTAGCCGACTTCAGGTAGGCATCCTCGCGGAACAGCAGCTCCGTGCTCATGGCTTATGATCCAACGCGCCGTGGCGCTAGAATTCTCACCGTCATGCCCGCATACGCGTATCGCATCGTTAATGTCTTCACCCAGGGGCGCACCGTGCTCAGCGGCAACCCGCTGTGTGTCTTCGAGCGTGCGCAGTCGCTCGATGGCGCTAGGATGCAGGCGCTGGCGCTGCAGTTCAATCTGTCCGAGACGACTTTCATCCTGCCGTCGGAGCGGGCCAGCGCGCGGGTGCGCATTTTCACGCCCAGTTACGAGATGCCCTTCGCCGGGCACCCGACGCTGGGAACCGCGCACGTGTGCCGCGCGCTCGGGCTTGGCGGTGACCGTCTGACGCTCGAACTGCCGGCCGGGATCATTCCGGTGCGCGCCACGGGGAATCGCTGGACGCTGCAGGCCAACGCACCCACCTGGCGCGAGCTCGAGGAACCGCGCTTTACGCTTGCGCAGGTGCTGGGCCTGGACAAGGAGGACATCGCCGAGCGGCCGCTGTGGGTGAGTACGGGGGTGGAGCAACTGATCGTGCCGCTTGCCAGTGAGGCGGCCGTCCGCCGCGTGCGGGTGCGGGCGGATCTGCTGGCGCAACTGGCGAGCGCGGAAGGCCACAGCCAGGTGTACGTGTTTGCGCCGGTGAACGCGGGACTTCTGGCGCGCTTTTTCTTCTCGCTCGGCACGAGCGCACCGGAGGATCCGGCCACCGGTTCAGCGACGGCCAATCTTGGCGGCTGGTGCCTGGCGATGGGGCACACGCTGCCGTGCGAGTTTGAGATCGCGCAGGGTGAGTACACCGGCCGGCCTTCGTCGCTGCGCCTGCGGGTGGATGGCGAGCGGCAGATTTACGTCAGCGGCGAGGTTATCGAGCTCGGCCGCGGAAGCGTTACCCTGTAGGGCAAGGGTAGCCAGCGCCATGAAGCTGCACGACTTTGAGGTGCTCACCTTTGACTGCTACGGCACGCTGATCGACTGGGAGAGCGGCCTCTTGACGGCGCTCAAGCCGCTGCTGGCGGCCGCGGCGCAAACCGCCCCGGCCGCGGAAGTGCTGGCGCAGTTCGCCACCCATGAGGTCGCGCAGCAGGCACAGACCCCCGGCATGCTCTACCCGCAGCTGCTGGCGCAGGTGCACCGGCGGCTGGCGCGCGACTGGGGCGTCACGGTGAGCGATGCCGCGCACACCGCCTTTGGCCACTCTGTGCCGCAGTGGCCTGCCTTTGCTGACACGGCCGCGGCCTTGCAGTACCTGAAGCAGCACTACCGGCTCGTGATCCTCTCGAACGTCGATCGGGCGAGCTTTGCCGCGAGCAACGCCAGGCTCGGTGTGAGCTTCGATGCCATCTGCACCGCGCAGGACATCGGCTCCTACAAGCCCGACGCGCGCAACTTCCGCTACCTCATTGAAGCGGTCGGTCGTCTCGGGGTTGAGCCGCGGGGCATTCTGCACACCGCGCAGAGCCTCTATCACGATCACATCCCGGCGCAGGCCGCGGGGCTCGCAAGCGCCTGGATCGATCGGCGTCATGAGCAGCCAGGTTGGGGCGCGACGCGCGCGCCCGATGCTACCCCGGTCTACAATTTCCGCTTCCCGAGCCTGGCGCAGATGGCCCGCGCTCACGCGGCAGAAGCCCCGGCGTAAGAGCCACCCCTACCAGAGCGCGACGCGCGCGTCCGGCGCCAGATAGTAGGTATCGCCCGCCTGCACCTGCGTGAAGGCCGCGTACCAGCCATCATCGTTGCGCACCACGCCGTTCACGCGGTAGGCGGACGGGCTGTGGGGATTGGAGAGCACGATGCGCCGCGTCAGACCCTCGCTCCACACTTCGCGCCAGCTCTGGCCGTAGGCGATGTAGAAGCGCTGATCGCCGCTGAAGCCGTTCAGGACCGGTGCCGTTTTACCGCCGAGGGCGAGGTGATAGGCCTTGTGCGCAATGACCAGTCCGGCGAGGTCCGCAATGTTCTCTCCGAGCGTGAGCTGGCCGTTCACGTGCAGGCCCGGCAGCGGCTCGTACTGGTCGTACTGCTGCGCGAGGCGCGCGGTGCGCGCATCGAAGCCCTTGCGATCCTGATCGGTCCACCAGTTCTTCAGCCGCCCGGTGGCGTCGTACTTGCTGCCCTGGTCGTCGAAGCCATGGCTGATCTCATGGCCGATGACGGCGCCGATCGCCCCGTAGTTCGCGGCATCATCGGCGTTTGGATCGAAATAGGGCGGCTGCAGGATGCCGGCCGGAAAAACGATCTCGTTCAGCGTTGGATTGTAGTAGGCGTTATTGGTGGGCGGGCTCATGAACCACTCGTCGCGATCCACGCGCTCATCCAGACGCGCGAGCTGACGCTGCCACTCGAAGACCTGCGCGTTGCGCACATCGCCGATGAGATCCTCGCGGCGGATCGTAAGCGTCGTGTAGTCGCGCCAGTGATCCGGATAACCGATCTTGGGGCGGAAGGTGTGGAGCTTCTCCAGCGCCTGCGTTTTGGTAGCCGGGGTCATCCAGGTGAGCGACTGGATGTCCACCTCGTAGGCTTTCAACAGATTCGCGACCAGCTGGCGGCTCTTCAGCTTGGCTTGCGGCGGGAAGTAGCGCGCGCAATAGAGCTTGCCGAGCGCTTCGCCCATCTGATCATCGAGCAGGTGGATACCACGCACCTCGCGCGGCAGCTGCTCCTTCTGGCCGGAGATCACGGTGCCGTAGAAAGCAAAGTCCGTGCCCTCGATACCGTGCGGCAGGTAATCGGCGCGCTCGTGCAGATAGTGCACCGTCAGGTAATCGCGCCAGACCGCGACCGGCGTCGTGGCGAACAGTGCCGCGAGCTTCGGGAACGCCGACTTTTCGGCGACGTCGACACGGCGCGCGCCCGCGGGGGAGTTTGTCGGGATGCCGGCCGCAGCAAAGTACGCGCTCCACGGAAATTGCGGCGCGAGACTGGTGAGTTCCTCCAGCCCCATCACATTGTCGGTCTTGTCCGCATCGCGCCGCTCCGCGGCCGGCCAGTGGGCCTGGGCAATGCTCACTTCCAGCTCGTACACCGCTGCTGCGCGTGCCGGGTCGGTGATGCCGGCGAATGCCAGCATGTCGGCGAGATACTTGCGATACGCCTCGCGCGTGGTGGCGATGTCCTTGTCTTCGCGCAGGTAGTAGTCGCGGTCGGGCATCCCGAGGCCGGACTGCGTGAGCCGCACGATGTAGGCGTCCGGATCCTTCTGGTCGATGGTGATGCGGCTGGCAAAAGGACCGGCGGTGCGCGTGGCGGGCGTCGCCATGAAGGCGGCCACTTCTGTGGCGTTCGTGAGCGCGGCGATGCGCTCCAGGTCGGCCTTGACGGGCGTGAGGTCGGCCGCTTCGATGGTGGCCGTGTCGAGGAAGGCGTTGTAGAAGTCGCGCAGCTTGCGTTCCTCGGCGCTGAGTGCGGTCTCGGGCTTGCCGGTGAGCGTGCTGACGATCGTGCGCAGCTTCGCCTCGTTGCCCCTGTCCAGTTCCAGGTTGATGCCCGCCATGCGCCGGTCGGGCGGAATGACCGCAGTGCGCAGCCAGCCGCCGTTGGTGTAGCGGAAAAAGTCCGTGCCCGGCGGCACGCTCGCATCGAGGTATTCGAGCGTCACACCCCAGGGCGGAAATACCGCACGCGTTGTGGCGAAGGCAACGCTAATCAGGGCGGCGCTCAGCGCCACGGCGATGTTGGTTCTCATGCGCGAATACTGAACCAGCTGCGGGGCGCGCGCCACAACCGGCGCGGTGGGCGCGGGCGCCTCACATCCCGACAATGAGACGTTCGCGATTGAAAATGCCCGGCGGATCGAAGCGCGCCTTCAGACGCCGATGCAGCTCGCGGCTGCTCGCCGAAAGCGGATGAAAGTGCTGCCCGGGAGCGGCCCCGCGCCAGTGCAGCGCCGTGCCGCCCGCCGCACGTGCCTGCGCGCGCACGTCGATCCCGGGAGCGAGGCCCGCATACCAGCGCACCGCGCCGCCCCAGTCGATGAGGGGTTCGGGGCCGAGGCTGAGGGGAACGGCCGTGGCCGGAAGCGACAGTCGCCACAGCGAGGGCGCGGCAAAGAAGGGCAGCGTGCAGTCACGTAACCCCTGCCACCAGGCCTGCGCGCTCGCCTCCTCGAGGCGTTCCCCGCCGATGCGCGCGCGCGCCGCACGTACCGCGGGGGCAGCGCCCGACAGGCGCACCCGGGCGATGCCCGCGTTCCAGGCGGCCGCGGAAAGTGGCAGCGGCTCCCCGGCGAGGCGGTTGAAGGTCTGCACGGCTGCCGCGGCGGGCAGCTCCAGTTGCAGCGTCGCCTCGACGCGCGGCAGTGGCAGTACTTTCAGTGACACCTCGGTGATGATGCCGAGCACACCGAGGGAGCCACACAACAAGCGCGAGACGTCAAAGCCGGCGACGTTCTTCATCACCTCTCCGCCAAAGCGCAGCAGCTCACCGCGCGCATCGAGCAGCCTCGCTCCGAGCACGAAATCGCGCGCCGCGCCGGCGTACATGCGCCGTGGACCCGAGAGGCCTGCGGCGATCACGCCGCCGATGGTGGGATCGGCGCCAAACAGCGGTGGTTCAAACGCCAGAAACTGTCCCGCCTGGGCCAGTTCGCGCTCAATCTGCGACAAGGGCGTGCCGCAGCGCACGCTCATGACGAGCTCGGAGGGCTCGTAGCTGACGATGCCGCGATATGCGGACAGCTCGAGGATGTCCCCGGTGAGCGTTTCCCCATAGAAGTCCTTGGTGCCCGCGCCCCGCAAGCGCAGCGCTGTGCCGCGGCCGGCGGCGGCGAGCACCCGTTCGCGCCATTCACCGATCGCGGCCTCTGCAGCGCTCATGCGCCGAACCTAGAAGCGCGGCAGCTCAGGATGCGCCAGCGCGCCGGCGTGCACATGCATGCGGCCGTATTCCGCGCAGCGCGCGAGCGTCGGAATGAGCTTGCCGGGATTCAGGAGCGCGCCCGGATCAAAGGCCTCCTTCACGGCAAAGAAGGCGGCGCGCTCAGCGGGCGAGAACTGCACGCACATGGAGTTGATCTTCTCTACCCCGACGCCGTGCTCGCCGGTGATCGTGCCGCCGAGTTCCACGCACAGCTCGAGAATCTCGGCCCCGAAGCGTTCGGCGCGTTCCCAGGACCCAGGCTCGTTGGCATCAAAGAGAATGACCGGGTGCAGGTTGCCGTCGCCGGCATGGAACACGTTCATGCAGCGCAGCCGGTAGCGCTCTTCCATGTGCTCGATCGCTTCGAGCACCCGCCCGACGTGCTTGCGCGGAATCGTGCCGTCCATGCAGTAGTAGTCCGGCGAGAGGCGCCCGGCCGCCGGAAAGGCGTTCTTGCGGCCCGACCACAGGCGCAGTCGCTCAGCCTCAGAGCCTGAGACGCGCAGCGAGCTCGCCCCGGAGGCGCGCAGCACGCGCTCGATCTCGCTCACCTGCTCGGCGACTTCTTCGCGCGTACCGTCGGACTCCACCAGGAGGATGGCCGCGGCCTCAAGGTCGTAACCGGCATGCACGAAGGGTTCCACCGCCGCGGTCGCCTTGCGATCCATCATCTCCAGCGCGGCCGGGATGATGCCCGCGCCGATCACCGCTGCCACCGCATCGGCGGCGCTGTGCACGTCCGGGAAGCCGGCCATGACGAGTTGCGCGCAGGGCGGTCGCGGGATGAGTTTCACGATCACTTCCGTGACCACCATGAGCAGCCCCTCCGAGCCGATCGTGAGCGCCAGCAGATCCAGCCCCGGAGCATCGGGCGCGCCACCGCCGAACTCGAGCCGCTCGCCCTCGATGCCGTAGCCGCGCACGCCGAGCACGTTGTGCACCGTGAGACCGTACTTCAGGCAATGCACTCCGCCGGAGTTCTCCGCGACGTTCCCGCCGATTGAGCAGGCCACCTGGGAAGACGGGTCAGGAGCGTAGTAGAGGCCGTGGGCGGCGGCGGCTTCGGACACCTTGAGGTTCGGCACGCCCGGCTCGAGGCGCGCGGTGCGCGCCAAAGGATCGATCTCGAGGATGCGGTGCATGCGCGCAAGCGACAGCAGCACGCCGTCCGGATGCGGCGTGGCGCCCCCCGACAGTCCCGTGCCCGAGCCGCGCGCGACCACCGGCACGTGGTGGCGGCTGCAGGCGCGCAGCACGCCTTGCACCTCGGCCTCCGAACGGGGCAGCGCCACGACCCGGGGCACCTGCCTGAAGGCGGTGAGCGCGTCGCACTCGTAGGGCGTGCGCTCCTCCTCGCTCAGCAGCACGCCGTCAGCGGGAAGAATCTCCCGCAGCGCGCTGAGGATGTCAGTGGCGGCCATGGGGCATCCTAACGCGCCGGGGGCCGCCGCGGCAGGCGCGCCGGCAGAGCACGCCTCTGCTAGGCTTGGCGCCGCCCGCGGCGGGCACAGCGCCGGGGTTACTTCACTTTTTTCAGGCGGAGGCCGGAAGCCATGCGCAGCGTAGGGGTTCTTGGGGTGTTGACGGCGGTGGCGGGAACGGCGCTCGCAACGGCGCAGGTGCCGCCCATGCAGCCGGACATCCCGGCCTTCAAGATACCCACACAGGAGTTTGACTACGAAAAGCGCGAGGTCATGATCCCGATGCGCGACGGGGTCAAGCTCTTCACCTCCATCGTCATCCCCAAGGGCGCACAGCACGCGCCGATCATCCTCACCCGCACCCCGTACCACGCCGCCGAGCGCGCCAAGCGCTTCGCGAGCCCGCACATGCTGGCGACGCTGCCGCTGGGGGATGAGGTGTTCGTCGGGGAGGGGTACATCCGCGTCTTTCAGGACGTACGCGGCAAGTACGACTCGGAAGGCGATTACGTCATGACCCGCCCGCTGCACGGGCCGCTCAACGCCACGCTGATCGATCACTCAACCGATGCCTACGACACCATCGAGTGGCTGGTGAAGAACGTGCCGGAGTCCAACGGCAAGGTCGGCATGATCGGCTCCTCCTACGAGGGTTTCACGGTGCTCATGGCGCTCATCAACCCGCATCCGGCGCTCAAGGCCGCGGTGCCGATGTGCCCCATGGTGGATGGCTGGAAGGGCGATGACTGGTTCCACAATGGCGCCTTCCGGCAGACTAACTTCGACTACGTCTACTCCCAGACGACCGCACGCGCCGAGGGCAAGCAGATCGCGCGCGGCGCCTACGATGAGTTTCAGCTGTTTCTCGCCTCAGGATCGGCCGGGGACTTCGCCCATCGCTTCGGCATCGATGCGCTGCCGTTTTATCAGAAGATCGTCGAGCACCCCGCGTACGATCAGTTCTGGAGCGCGCAGGCGCTCGATCAGATTCTTGCCACGCAGCCCTTAAAGACGCCGACGATGTACGTGACGGCGCTCTACGATCAGGAGGACATGTACGGCGGCGTGCACGCGTACGCGGCTACCGAGCCGAAGGACACGGCGAACGATCGCAATTTCCTCGTGCTCGGGCCCTGGCGGCACAGCGGTGTCAACTATGACGGTACCGCGCTCGGACCCCTGAAATTCGAAGGCGACACTGCGTTGCAGTTCCGCCGCGACATCATGCAGCCGTTCCTCGACGAGCACCTGAGGGACGGCGCGCCCAAGGCCAACACGCCCCCGGTGTTCGTGTTCGAGACTGGCACCAACGTGTGGCGCCGCCTGCCTTCGTGGCCGCTGTCGTGCGCTTCCGGGTGTCCGTCGACCCCGCAGCGCCTGTACCTGCAGCCGAAGGGGGCGCTCGCCTTCGCGGTGCCGCCCAGGAGTGCGCCGCCCTTTGACGAATACGTCTCCGATCCTGCGAAGCCCGTGCCCTATGAACCGCGGCCGGTGCACTTTGCCGATCGGCCGGCCTGGCAGCGCTGGCTTCTCAACGATCAGCGCTTTGTGAGTGACCGTACCGATGTGCTCACGTACGTTTCTGAGCCGCTGCAGGCACCGTTGCACGTCGGCGGCGCACCGCTGGTGAACCTGTGGGCCTCGACCAGCGGCACCGATAGCGACTGGGTCGTGAAGCTCATCGACGTTTATCCGGAGGAGGTGCCCGCGGACCCGCCCATGGGCGGCTATCAGCTGCCCATCGGCATGGACATCTTCCGCGGCCGCTATCGCGAGAGCCTCGAGCACCCGAGCGCCATTCCGGCCAACAAGGTGCAAAGTTACCGCTTTGCACTGCCGATGGTGGATCACGTGTTCCTACCCGGGCATCGGGTCATGGTGCAGATCCAGTCAAGCTGGTTTCCGCTCTACGATCGCAACCCGCAGACTTATGTCGACAACATCTTCCTTGCGCAGCCCAGGGACTACCGCAAGGCGACGCAGCGGGTGTTCCACGCGGCTGATGCGGCGACCTTCATCGAGATGCCGGTCGTCGGCAAGCTCTGAAAGCGGCCCACCCGGGCGCTGATTGGTGTCCGGCAGCGCACGCGGTGGCGCTGGCGGAGAAGTGCATGCCGCAATTCGGTCTGACGGGCCCGTGGGGGTGACCCATAATGGGTCAGGGCCCCGCCGGGCATGCCGTAAGTAGCGGACAGGACGGAAAAAATGGACCCGCAGCAACAGCCGAGTCAGCCCGCCCGCGGTCGTCGCCCGAGCGGCCGCGATGCGAAGATCGCGGCCCGCACCGCCCGATCGCACGCCTTCGTGCCCTACATCACGCGCAAGGTGCCGTACTACGAGGTGCTCGCCCCTGAGGGGCTCGAGCTTCTCGAGCGCAACGCCGACACGATCCTGGAGGAGATCGGCATCGATTTTCGCGACGACCCGGAGTCGCTGGAACTTTGGAAGGCGGCCGGGGCGGACGTGCGCGGCGAGCGCGTGCATTTCCCGCCTGGTCTGTGCCGCACCCTCGTGCGTCGCTCGGCGCCGCAGGAGTTCACCCAGTACGCGCGCAATCCGGCCCGCAACGTCATCATCGGCGGCAACCGCACCGTCTTCGCTCCGGCCTACGGCTCCCCGTTCGTGCGCAATCTGGATGAGGGGCGCCGCTACGCGCGCATCGAGGATTTCCGCAACTTCGTCAAACTTGCCTACGTCTCGACCTCGCTGCACCACTCCGGCGGCACCATCTGCGAGCCGGTCGATCTGCCGGTCAACAAGCGGCACTTCGACATGGTGTACACGCACATGAAGTACAGCGACAAGCCGTACATGGGCTCCGTGACGCACCCCGAGCGCGCCACCGACACGGTTGAGATGACCAAGATTCTCTTTGGCGAGGAGTTCACGGACCCGCAGACCGGCAAGCCGCGCACCTGCATCGTCAGCCTGATCAACGCCAACTCGCCCCTGACCTGGGATGCCACCATGCTCGGGGCACTGAAGACCTACGCGCGGGCGAACCAGGCCACGATCGTCACCCCCTTCATCCTCGCCGGCGCCATGTCGCCCGTGACGGTCGCCGGCACCGTGGCGCAGACGCTGGCCGAGGCGCTCGCCGGCATGGCGCTCACGCAACTGGTGAATCCGGGCGCGCCCGTGGTGCTCGGCAGTTTCGCCTCCTCGCTCTCGATGCAGTCGGGTGCGCCGACCTTCGGCACGCCGGAGCCTGCGCTGGTGCTTTACTGCATGGCCGCGCTCGCGCGGCGCCTGGGCGTGCCGTTTCGCTCCGGCGGTGCGCTGTGCGCCTCGAAGATCCCGGATGCCCAGGCGGCCTACGAGTCGGCCAATACGCTCGTGCCCACCTGCCTCGGCGGGGTGAATTTCGTGCTGCACACCGCCGGCTGGCTCGAGGGCGGCCTCACGATGGGGTACGAGAAGTTCGTCATGGATGCGGACCAGGCCGGCATGATGCACACGCTGCTGGCGGGCGTGGATCTCTCCGAGAACGGCCAGGCGCTCGATGCCATCCGCGAAGTCGGTCCGGGCAAGCATTTTCTCGGCTGCGCGCACACGCAGGCGAACTTCCAGACCGCGTTCTACCGCTCACCGCTGGCGGACAACAACAGCGTCGAGCAGTGGGAGGCGGAGGGCGCGAAGGATACCGCCCAGCGTGCGAGCGCTCTGTGGAAGAAGCAGCTCGCCGAATACGAAGCCCCAGCGCTCGATCCGGCGGTGGACGAGGCGCTCAACGACTACATCAACCGCCGCAAGGCCTCGTTCCCCGACTCAAACGTCTAGCGCGCGCCGGAGTTCGGGAGAAACCTGAGCCGGGCGTGCACTATCGCCTCGGGCGCATCCTCCTGCACCAGGGCACTCACGCACTCGGGCGCCGGCGGCCGCGCGCGCCGGCGCGCGGCGCGGCGGCCTTCGCCTGCGGCAGCGGCACGACCTTGCTCAGATTCGGATGAGGAGCGGTGGAGTGCGGAATCCCCATCGCCTCGACAAAGTGCGCCTGGAATTTCGGCTCGATCGCCGTCTCGATCTTCTCCACGCGCCGCACCAGATCCTCGATGGTCGTGCGTGCGGACTTGTCCAGCAGCGCGATGCGCGCGCCCGTGCCGGCGGCATTGCCGGCCGAGGAGACCTGCGTGAGGTCGCAGTCCGGGATCATGCCGAGCACCATCGCGTACTTGACGTCGATGTGACTGCCGAAGGCGCCGGCGAGGCGGATGCGCTCGACCTGCTTGGCACCCAGGTGATCCATGAGCAGCTGCACGCCTGCGTACAGCGCCGCTTTCGCCAGCTGGATGGCGCGCACGTCGTTCTGCGTGATCTGCAGCGGCACGGCGCCGCGATAGACGGTGTAGGCGAAGGTGCGCCCCGTCGCCACGATGCGATCGCTGCGGGCGGCGAGCGCCCCGTCGATCACGCCGTCCTGACTGATGATGCCGGCGAGGTACATCTCGGCGATCACCTCGATGATGCCCGAGCCGCAGATGCCGGTGACGCCGGTGCGCGCCACTGCGGCCTCGAATCCGGGCTCATCCGACCACAGGTCCGAGCCGATCACCTTGAAGCGCACTTCGAGCGTCACCGGGTCGATGCGCACCCGCTCGATCGCCCCGGGGGCGGCGCGCTGGCCGCAGCTGATCTGCGCGCCCTCGAACGCGGGACCTGTGGGACTTGAGCAGGCGAGCAGGCGCTCCTTGTTGCCGAGCACGATCTCGGCATTGGTGCCGACATCCACGAGCAGCGTGAGTTTCGCGGAAAGGTCCGGACGCTCAGCGAGGATGACGCCGGCGGCGTCCGCGCCCACATGTCCGGCGATGCACGGCAGGGTGTAGAGGCGCGCACCCGGGTGCAGCTCGAGGCCGATCTCGCGCGCCTTGAGCGTGAGCGCCTCGTCGCTGGCGAGCGCGAAGGGGGCGCCGCCGAGCTCCACCGGGTCGATGCCGAGTACCAGGTGGTGCATGATCGGATTGCCGACCAGGGTGAGCTCCAGGATGTCCGTCAGCGGCACCTTCGCCTCGCGGGCGACGTCGGCGGCGAGCGAGTTCAGGGCGCCGCGCACGGCCTGCGTCATCTGCGCCGCGCCCCCCGGGTGCATCATCGAGTAGGAGACGCGGCTCATCAGATCTTCGCCGAAGCGGATCTGCGGATTCATAAGTCCGCCCGAGGCGACCACTTCGCCGGACTCCAGATCGCACAGGTGCCCGGCGATGGTCGTCGAGCCGACGTCGACGGCGAGTCCATAGATGTGCTCGTGCAGTCCGGGCCAGACACCGACGATCTGCGCGTCGCCGTGCACGGCGACGGTTACTTTCCAGGCGCCCTTGCGCAGCGTGGGCTGCAGGCTCTGCAGTACCGCCAGATCGCAGCTCAAGCCCGACAGCTGCCACTCACGTTCCAGCGCCTGGGTGAGCCGCTGCAGATCCCCGGAAGGATCGTGCATGTCCGGCTCGCGCACCTCCACGTAATAAAGACGCGCCACCGGATCGAGGGTGATCGGCCGGGCCTCGGCGGCCTTGCGCACCACCTGGCGGTGCACCTGGCTGCCGGGGGGCACATCGATGACGAGGTTGCCTTCGACCTGCGCCTGGCAGGAGAGCCGGTGGCCGTCGGGCAGCGGGCGACGCCGGGAGTAACTCTGTTCGGATTCGCTCAGGGCCGAGAGGTGACTCGCCGTTGAGGTGATACCGTGCTTGGCAAAGTCGCCTTCCATGACGAGCACCTGGCAGCGTCCGCACAGGGCGCGCCCGCCGCACACCGAGTCGACGTCGACGCCCAGGGTGCGCGCGGCCTGCAGCAGCGGGGTGCCGAGTGCGAAACGTCCGCGCTTGCCCGAGGGCGTGAAGACGACCAGTGCGTCCTTGTCGCTCATGCCGGGCCTTGGGCGCGCCTCCGATGTCCGCCCTCGCGCCGTCCGCGGGCCGCCCCTTGCGCGGCGGGCGCCGTGCCGCCGCCGGCCTGCAACGCCGGCGCCTCGCGGAAGCGCTTGATCCAGCGGGCGCAGTCCGGGTCGTGGCCCATCATGACGTCCGCGCCCATGCACGCCTTCACGATCTCCACGTGCATGGGGTTCATGATCGCGGACGTGAGCCCGGCCCCGATCGCCATGCTCAGGAACACCGCGCTGATGCCCTCACGCGCGGGTAGTCCGAAACTCACGTTCGAGGCGCCGCAGGTGCTGTTGACCTTGAGTTCCTTCTTCAGGCGCCCGAGCAGATGCATGACCTGCACGCCCGCCTGGTTGATCGCACCGATCGGCATGACGAGCGGATCCACGACGATGTCGCTCACCGGGATGCCGTAATCGGCGGCGCGATGCACGATCTTCTTCGCCACCTCGAAGCGCACATCGGGGTCCTCGGAGATGCCGGTCTCGTCATTGGAGATCGCCACCACGGCCGCGCCGTACTTCTTCACCAGCGGCAGCACGCTCTCGAGGCGCTCCTCTTCACCGGTCACGGAGTTCACCAGCGGCTTGCCCTTGTACACGGCGAGCCCCGCCTCCAGCGCCGCGACGATCGAGGAATCGATCGACAGGGGGACGTCGGTGATTGACTGCACGAGCTGAATCGTCTGGGCGAGGATGGCCGGCTCGTCCGCGAGCGGGATGCCCGCGTTTACGTCGAGCATGTGCGCGCCGGCGGCGAGCTGGGCGAGGGTGTCGGACTCCACCCGGCTGAAATTTCCGGCCGCCATCTCGGCGGCGAGGATCTTGCGGCCCGTGGGATTGATGCGCTCGCCGATCATGACGAACGGGCGCTCGAAGCCGATGACGACCTCGCGCGTGGCGGAACTGATCACGGTATCGGTCATGAGACTTTCCTGTCTGAATTCGTTTGTAAGTCGCGCTCCGGGTGCCAGGGCACGCGGCCGGCGAGCACGCCGGAGCGATCGATGATTTCGGCTACGGTCTCTTCCTGGCGATAGGCCATGACGTGCACGCCGTGCACGCCCTTGATGGCGCGGATCTCCTGGATGAGCTCGGTACAGATGTTGCGGCCCTCGAGCGTCTGATCGGCGGCACCCTTCAGGCGTGTAATCACCGCCTCGGGAATGTGCACGCCGGGCACGTGCGCGCGGATCCACTCGGCCGCCTTCGCCGTGCGCAGCGGACCCACGCCGACCAGGATGTAGACCTTCTCCAGTACGCCCTGCGCTTCCACCTGGTCCATGAAACTCCTCAAAAGCGGCACGTCGTAGCAGAACTGGGTCTGGATGAACTGCGCCCCGGCGGCCACCTTCTTCGCCAGCCGCGTGGCGCGCCATTCGAGCGGCCGTGCGAATGGATTTTCCGCCGCCCCGAGCAGTACGCGCGGCGCATAACTGATTTTGCGGCCGGAGAGAAAATGATGCTCGTCGCGCAACGTCCGCGCCGTTTCCAAAAGCGACATCGAGTCCAGATCGAACACCGGCAGCGCCTGCGGATGATCCCCGGCCTGCACGCCATCCCCGGTCAGGCACAAGAGGTTGCACACCCCCATGGCGGCGCCGCCCAGGATGTCCCCCTGGATGGCGATGCGGTTCTTGTCGCGGCAGGAGATCTGCATCACGGGCGCGTAGCCGACGCGGGTGAGCAGCGCGCACACCGCCAGGCTCGACATGTGGCAGTTGGCTCCGCTGCCGTCGGTTGCGTTGATGGCGTCCACGTAGCCGTCAAAGATGCGCGCGCGGCGGTACACGTCCTCCGGATCCGCCGAGTCCGGCGGCGCAAGCTCGCTCGTCACCGCGAACTGGCCGGCGCGCAGCACGCGCTCGAAACGCCCGGGCGAGGTGTGCCCGGGCAGGATCGGCAGCGGATAGCCGGGGACCGGTTCGTCCTCGAAGATCACGGGGGCACGTCTCCGACGCGCTCGCGCACGACCCGCAGCCACGAGGAGTGTCCCTGCAGGCGCCGATCCACCGCGGCCTGAACCTCGCGCAGCGCTTCGCGGCCGCCGGGAATGCGTTCGGCCCCCACGACCGCCTCGCGCCACACGCATTTCATCTGCGGACGCACCTCGCAGTTGCCATTGGCGCGCACGCCGCCGCAGGGCCCGTTGCGCAGGTTCTTCGGGCAGTTCATCGGGCAGGCCATGCCGGTGGCGCTCAGGATGCATTGCCCGCACATGCGGCAGTCGAACAGGAGTCCCTTGACGGAGCGTTCCACGGCGGCCACCGGGCGCTCAAGCCGTGCGTAGCCGATCGCCTTGAACAGCGGGTGCAGGCGCACGAGCGCGGATTCGAACGCGCGGTAGAAGGCATTGAGGCCGCGCGCATGGCGCACCGACCACTGTCTGACGGGGTACACCTCAGGGGCCCGCCGCCCGCACACCCTTGGCGCGGATCAGCGCCTCAAGGTCCGCGTCGCTGAAGGCGGCCTCGAGGCGCGCAGCTTCCGCGGCGGCCTCGGCCTTGAGATCCTCACCGCAGGGCTTCGGGTCGCTGCGCTTCCAGTCCGCGAGATACGCATCCGAGCTGCCCTTGCCCGCGCGCATGGCGGCGCGGTCGACCGCCTCCTGGAAGCGCGCGGAGAGTTGCACCTTGGCGGTCTCGCGACCGCGCTTGACGAGCACCTGCGCGGGGATGTCCCGCCAGGAGATGATGATCAGGCTTGCCATGCCAGGGGATCCTGGCTGGCCAGAGCCCGCAGGCGCGTACCCAGTTCCCCATACCCGGTGAAGCGATACTCGAAGCTCAAGCCGAGGTAGGCGGCGATCTCGCGGGCGCGCTCGATGCTGCCGGGCTTGGCAGCCTGCGCAAGATAGACGAGGCGGCGGTAGTTGCGGAAATACTCCTCCTTCAGCGCGGGGTGGCGATCGAGGCCCAGGGGCCGCACCACCAGGCGCTCGAAGTTCTTCAGGAGGAAGTCCGTCAGATAGAACGTCCCGGGCTCAGCGTCGGCGAGCGCGGCGAAGATCTGCGGGGTTGCAAAAAACTCGTAGCAGTGCGCGCCCGGCAGCCGTTCGACGCCTTCCTCGGCGAGCACTGCATCCAGCAGCCCGCCCGTGCCGCAGTCCCCGTACGCGACGAAGATCTGCGCGTAGTGCGCCCGCTGCGCACGGATTTCATCGCGCACCGCGGGTGCGATGCGTTCGGGACGGTTGTGCAGCTCTGCGGGCAGACAGCGCACGTCGAGCGCCGTCCAGTCATTGGCGCGCCGTAGGGATGCGATCTCGCGCGCCAGCGCGCCGCAGGCAATGACCAGTGTGCCGCGGCGCGTGTCCATGGTGTCAGGTGCGGGGTGAGGATCAGGCGGCGTGCGAGGCACGGCGCGCCGCGAGCAGGTTCTTCGCCGTCTCCACGGCGATGGCCGCGTCGCGGCAGTAGGCGTCCGCGCCCACGGCCTTGCCGAATTCCTCGTTAAGCGGCGCACCGCCGACCAACACGATGTAGTCGTTGCGGATCCCCGTTTCCTTCAGTCTGTCGATCACGACCTTCATGTAGGGCATCGTGGTCGTGAGCAGCGCCGACATGCCAAGGATGTCCGGCTTGTGCTCTTCGAGCGCCGCCAGGTACTTCTCGACCGGGTTGTTGATGCCGAGGTCGATGACCTCAAAGCCCGCCCCCTCGAGCATCATGGACACCAGGTTCTTGCCGATGTCATGGATGTCGCCCTTCACGGTGCCGATCACGATCTTGCCGATGGGCGGCACACCGGTCTCGGCGAGCAGCGGCCGCAGGATCTCCATCCCGCCCTTCATCGAGTTCGCCGCGAGCAGCACCTCCGGAACGAAGAGGATGCCGTCGCGAAAATCGATACCGACGATGCGCATGCCCTCGACCAGGGCGTCGTTCAGTGTCTTCTCCGCGCTCCAGCCGCGCTCGAGAAACAGCCGCGTGGCTTCTTCCACCTCGGCCTTGAGCCCGTTGTACAGGTCATCGTGGACCTGCTCGGTCAGCTCCTGATCATTCAGGTCGCGCAGATTGAAATCGCCCTCGGCGTGCTCTGCCATTGTCGAAATCTCCATGCGCGACTTCGGGTTAGCGGCTCGCGCAGCCGCTCAAGGGAAGATGGTAAGGGGAGGGTACCCACGGCAATGGCTGCTTCGCGACCGCGGCATGTCCGCAGGCGACAGGAGGTGAAAATAAGGCAAGTCCCGCCCCGGGCGTTGGACTTAAGCCAGGACGGACTCGGGGGCCGCGGCGGGGGCAGCTTTGCCCACACGCGTCTGCCGTTCCGCGCTCGGCGGGCAGCCAAACTGCGCGCGGTAGCAGCGCGAGAAATGCGGTGGCGACTGAAAGCCACAGGCGGTGGTGATGTCGATGATCGGCATCGAGGTCTGCAAGAGCAGCTCGCGCGCCCGGCGCAGGCGCATCTGCAGGTAGTAGCGCTTGGGCACGCAGTTGAGGTGGCGCTTGAAGAGCCGCTCGATCTGGCGCCGCGACAGCCCGGTGGCGCCGGCAATCTCATCGAGCGACAGCGGCCGCTCGATGTTCTCCTCCATCAGCTGCGCGACCTTGATGAGGCTCTCGTGCGAGACGCCGATCTGGGCGCGCAGCGGCACGTATTGCCGATCACGGTCGTTTCTCACCCGATCAACGATGAACTGCTCGGAGATGAGCTGCGAGACGTGGGCACCGAGCTTGCTCTCGACCAGGTGCAGCATCAGATCCAGCGGCGCGACCCCGCCGGAGCAGGTGAAGCGGTCGCGGTCGATGCTGAAGAGCTGGTCGCTCAGGTGGATGCGCGGAAACGCCTCGCGCAGCGCCGAGAGGTTTTCCCAATGAATCGTGGCGCGGTAGCGATCCAGCAATCCCGCCTTGGCGAGCGCATAGCCGCCGGTGCACAAGGCACCCAGCGGCACGCGCCGTTCGGCGAGGCGCTTGAGCGCCGCGAGGAGTTTGGGCGATACGCCCGCCTGCACGTCGACCCCGCCGCACACGAAGAGAATGTCGACCGCGCCCAAAGGCTCCAGAGGGATCGTGGGGGAGAGCTGCAGCCCGTTGCTTGCCGGCGTCGGCTGCCCATCGAGGCTCACGATCGACCATTCGTACACCGTCTGGCCGGTGAGGATGTTCGCCATGCGCAGCGGCTCGACCGCGTTCGACAGCGCGATCATCGAGTAGCGCGGCAGGGTCAGAAACGCGAACTTGCTGCGGGGGAGTGCCACATGCCGGATTTTACGCCATTCTTGCCTGATTGCGACAGAAACCGGGCACGCCGTCGCTGAGCGGTCCCGGTGATGCCAGGGCTGGCAGATGCCTGCGCGAGCTGGCCGGCGCCGTGGCTGCACGGTCGAGGCCGCTACGCTTGTGCTTCGTGCTAACCTTTTTAACGACGGCGCAGAACCGATCCCATTTCCAACCCAGGGGCCCCCGTGGCGCAACCCGCCGAGGTCTTTATCAGTTATTCCCGTGAGGACGCGGGCCGCGTGCTCGATCTGGCCGGCAAACTGCGCACAGCGGGGATGTCCTTGTGGATCGACCAGAGCGGCATCGACGCCGCCTCGCTCTGGAGCGAGCAGATCGTCAACGCGCTGGAAAGTGCCAAGGTGGTGTTGCTGATGGTGAGTGAGTCGGCGGTGCACTCGCACAACGTGCTCAAGGAAGTCATGTTGGTGAGCGAGCGTAAGGGGCACATCCTGCCGGTGCACCTTGAGCCGACGATAATTCCTCCGAGCCTGCGCTATCAGTTAGCCGGCATCCAGCACGTCGACTATTTCGTCGGCGCCGAATCCGATGCGACCCTCAAGGCGATCCTGCGTTCGCTCGAGCGGCTCGGCGTCAAGAGCGCGCCGCCGCCCCCACCCCGAGCCCCGGAGCCGAAGGCCGCAGGTTCGGCTGCCGATCACGCAGGTTCTGCGCCGCTGGCTGCGGCGAGCGGCGGACGCGGGGCGCTCGCGGTGATGCCGTTTGACAACATCAGCGCGGACCAGGAAACGGACTACTTCAGTGATGGCCTGACCGAGGAGCTGATCGCGCGGCTCTCGCGCGTGAGTGAGATTGAACTGGTGTCGCGCTCGGCGACCCGACAACTCAAGGAGCGCAAGCACGATTTGCGCGCGATCAGCGCGGAGCTGGGGGCGCGTTACGTGGTCGGCGGCAGCGTGCGCCGCTTCCAGGATTCGGTGCGCATCACCGTCGAGCTGGTGGATGTGGATAGCAACCGGCAGATCTGGGGAGAGACCTACAAGGGCAAGCTCGATGACATCTTCGACATCCAGGAGCAGGTGGCGAAGCAGATCGTCGAGGCACTGAAGTTGAAGCTCTCGTTCTCCGAAAGGGTCTCCCTCACCAAGCGCCAGACCGCCAATGTCCAGGCGTACGATCTGTACCTGCGCGGCCAGGACTATCTGTATCGGCTGACCAAGCGCAGCCTCGAATACGCGATCCAACTGTTCGAGAAGGCCATTGAACTTGATCCGCGCTACGCGGCCGCGTATGCCGCCTGTTCGAGCGCCTACGGGCAGATGTATCAGTACTTCTCCCGCGACGAGAAGTACCGCAACCAGGCGCAGGAGCTGAGCTTCAAGGCGTTGATGTACGACGGCAACCTCCCCGAAGCCTATACCGCGATGGGCTTGTCCTACTTCATCTGGGGAAAGCTAAAAGAGGCGAGCGCCTCGAGCCGCAAGGCCATCGAACTGGACCCCTCCGATTTCATCGCGCACTGGACGCTCGGCCGCATTCATTTCACCAACGGTGAATTCGACCTGGCTCACGATCTGTTCCAGCGGGTCACGGAGCTGAAACCCTCGTTTGTTTCCGGCTACGCGGACCTGGCGATGACCTGCGATGAACTCGGACGCAAAGAGGAAGCCGTCGCGGCCCGAGACCGGATGCTGGAGCGATTGCCGAACTACCTGCTGCAAAGTCCGGACGATGCGCGCATGAGGATGTTCTATGCGGTCACCCTCGCCGAGCGGGATCGCAAGGACGAAGCTTTGCTCGAGGGCGCCAAAGCTCTCGAGATCAATCCCGACGACCCGATGATGCTGTACAACTGCGCGTGTCTGTATGCGCGCCTGGGTCAACTGCCGCGCGCCATAGAGGTGCTGCGTCAGGCCGTGGGCAAGGGGCAGCTGAACTTCGCCTGGATGCGGCGCGATCCGGATCTGACCCCCCTGCGTGAGCATCCTGAGTTCATCGCGCTTACCGGCGGATAGCGCTGACGCTTAGCCCCCGGTCTTCCCGTCTTTCTCTCCGGCAAGGCAGCGTCGCTTCGGCAGTTCGCTGCCCGTCAGTGGCCGGTTTCCGGTAATGTTGAGAGCATAATGAAATAACAGGCGCCGCCTTCGAGGCTCATGGCGAAGCTCATCGAATCGCGTTCGATCGACTACGTGCCCCTCGCCGAGCGACACGGCAAGGTCTGGCACCTCTGGCCGGTATGGTTCGCTGGCGATGCTCACCTGGCGACCGTGGCGGTGGGCGTACTCGGCATCGCACTCGGGGGGAATCTGCTCTGGACGGCGGTGGCCGTGATCCTCGGGTGCCTGCTGGGCACCTTTTTTATGGCCTTCCACTCCACCCAGGGGCCGCAGCTGGGCCTGCCGCAGATGATCCAGTCGCGGCCGCAGTTCGGCTACACCGGCGCGCTGCTCGTGTGGGCGGTGGCACTGGTGTCCTACGTCGGCTACAACGCCTTCAACCAAGTGCTCGCCGGGCAGGCGATCCATCAGCTTCGGCCCTCGATTGCCGCAACTTCGCCGACGGTGCTCACGGTGTTCGCACTACTGGCGGTGGCGATCGCCGCCATTGGGTACGACAAGATCCATCTGGCGCAGCGCATCCTCGCGGCTCTCATGATCGCGATTCTCACGGTGTTTTCCGTCGGTGCGGTGTTTTGGCTGCGCTTTCCCGCGCCGCAGTGGGATCCGGCCGGCTTTCGCGGCGTGCCTTTTCTCACGCAGCTCTTTGCCGCCGCCTCCTACCAGCTGAGCTGGTCGATCTACGTCTCGGACTACTCGCGCTACCTGCCGCGTGATGTGAGTGTGCGCGAGTCTTTCTGGTGGACCTACCTCGGCGCCCTGATCGGCGGCGCCTGGATGATGCTGGTCGGCACGCTGGCGGCGGCCGCGGCCCCCAAACTCGACGTCGCCGCCGCGATGGAGTTTGCCGCCGATCGCATCTATCCGGGCTTCGGCAAGGTGCTGCTGATCGGCGCGCTCCTCGGCCTCGTTACGATCTCGACGCTGAATTTCTACGGCGCCTCGCTGACGCTGCTGAGTGTGGCGGACACGCTGAAGCCGCTCAAGAGCACGGTGCGCAAACGCCTGGCGAGTCTGGCGGTGGCCTTCGTCGCGAGCACGGCGATTGCGCTGGCGTCCTCGAGCAGCTTCGGCAGCCGCTTTGCGGATTTGCTGGCGGTGCTGCTCTACCTCTTCACGCCCTGGACGGCGATCAACCTGATCGACTTCTACGTCGTGCGCAAGGGTCACTACTCGATTCGCGAGATCTTCAATCCCAACGGTATGTACGGACGCTGGAACTGGCGCGGCCTCCTCGCCTACGCGGTGGGGTTCGCGGCGATGATTCCGTTCTTCAGCACCGACGAATGGCGCGGACCCATCGCCCAGGCCCTCGGTGGTGCCGACATCGCCATGCTGATTGGCCTGCCGGTCTCGGCGGGCGTGTACCTGTGGGCGTACCGCTCGTTCGACCTGCCCGAGGAGGAGCGCCGCGCGGCGCGGGCGGACGCAGGACTGGAACCCGGCACCTCCGCACCTGCGCCGGGCGGCTGATCTTCAGTACCATTCACCCATGCCGAAGATCGTGGACCACGACAAGCGCCGCGACGAGATTGCACTCGTCGCCTGCCGCGTCGTCGCCGAACACGGCTTCGAGAAGGCGAGCATGGTGCGCATTGCGCGCGGCGCGGGTTACACGACCGGGATGCTGGCGCACTATTTCGACAGCAAGCAGGAGATCATCATCGCGGCCCTGCGGTTGATCCTGCGGCGTATCGATGAGCGCCTCACGCAACCGGCCGCGCTCGGGACGCGGCCGGACCTGCTGACGCTGCTGACCGAAGCGCTCCCGGTGGATGAGCAGCGCCGCACCGAGTGCGCCTTCTGGACCACGTTCTGGGGCCAGGTGAGCACGGACAAGCGCTTAAAACGCATCAATACCTGGGTGCACCGCGAGTACCTGCGCCTCTTCGAGCGTTGTCTTGCGCAATGCTGGCCGGAGTGGCCGCAGTGGCCACCGCTGACGTGCGAGCAGGTGCTGCGCTCGCTCGTCACCTTCATCAACGGACTCACCGCCGGCGCGGTCGCCAATGCCGGTGACTGGCCCGCCGAGCGGCAGATCGAGCAGCTGCGCCTGCAGCTGGAGCTGCTGCGCGCCTGGGCGATGGGGACCGCCGGCGCGCCACCGCTCAGTCGCAAGGCTGCGGGCGCTTAAGCGCGCCCGCAGCTGCGCTTGCGGTCACTGAATCGACTTCGTGTATTGCAGGGTCACCGTGAGGGGCTGCAGCGTCGCTACCTGCGGGATTACCGTGCCGGCCGCGTTGAACTGCGCGTAGCCGATGTAGCCGATGTCGCCCAGATTGGGCTTGGCGTTGAAGAGATTGTGGACATTCAGCGCCAGTTCCGATAACCCGTGTGAGACGCCGAAGCGCAGGTTGACGAGGGAAAACCCGGCGCGCGTCGCCTCCGCGCCACCACCGCCGACGAGCAGCGAGATGCTGTTGCCGGTGTAGCTGTAATCGGCGGACACGAAACCATCCGTACTGTCGCTGAGCGGCTTCGTGTAGACCCCGCCCACCGAGCCGGTGAAGGCCGGCACACCGCTCACGCGCGTACCGGCCGTGACACCCGCAAAGCTGAGCGCACCCGGATCGGTGATGTCGGTCTTCTCATAACCTAGCCCGAGGCGGTACGACAATCCCTTGAGGAGCGTGCCGTTCGCCTCGATCTCCCCGCCGTCCACGCGCGCCTTGTTGCCGTTGACCTGAACATAGAAGCCGCACGGCAGCGCGATCTGCTGCTGCAGGTTGCTCCACTCGATATCGTAGGCAGCGGCCGAGATCAATACGTTCGGCAGCTGCACCTTGGTGCCGAGCTCGTACGTCCACAGCGTGTCGGAGCGCACGTTGGTGATCGCCGACACCGGCAGTGCTGAGGAGCAACCGGGGAAGTTCGCCTGCGCACCACCGGCGCGGAACCCCTTGGACGCAGACGCATACACCATCGTCGAGTCGGTGGCCTGCATCTGCAGCGCGACCTTCGGATTGAGCCCGCTCTCGCTGTTGGACTGCGGGGCACTGGGCGTCGGGCCGCCGTTGAGGAAACCGTTGGCGGTGTAGTCGGTGCTCTGATTGAGCCAGTACCCGCGCAACCCGAGGGTCAGCGTCCACTTCTGCAGGAACTTGTAGTAGGCCTCGCCAAAGATCGACTTGTCTTCCTCGGTACCGGGGTTGGTCTGCTGCCAGATCTCATCCGTGGGCCATGCCGGGCTCAGGACGGTACAGGGAAACTGCGGGCTGCCAAAGGAACACGAGGTCGTCCGGGGCGCGGACAGCCCGTTCGCGTAGGTCGGCGGTATCGTGAAGCGCGAATGGGTGTTGGAGTAGTACAGACCGAACGTACCGCTCCAGTTGTGAATCGGATCGAAGGAGAAGCGTGCCTCGCTGGTCACCTGGTCGTGAAAGCGATCGCCGATCCACAGATAGGGCTGCGCCGGCACGCCGGTCACCAGGTAGGTCGGCCCGGAGAGGATCTGCTGTGTGCCGTAGCTGGAGTCCTCGATGTCCTGCGTGTGCCGGTAAAAGTACGCGTTCGCCCACACCACGGACCAGCCCTGGCCGGAATACTTAAGATCGAGCGTCGGCATGGTCCAGCTGTCGGTGGCACGCGGCTGCACACTGAAGGCGCGGTCGAGCGTGTACTGCGGTTCAAACGTGGGCAGCGGCGCGAAGGTGGCCGGGAAGCCGTGATCGTCCGAGTTCTGGAACATGACGCGCAGCTTGACATCGAGGTTGTCGCTCGCGCGCCAGAGCAGCGCGCCCGAAGCGCCGTAAGAGCTGATCGCGCCCTGGTCGCCGACGCTGGTGCGCGGGCAGGACAGGAATGAATCGCTGGTGCACGGGTTGTCGGGGTTTTGATCGCTCGGATAAGAGCGCCGCAGATAGCCGGCGTCATGGTTGCCGTACATGACGACCCGCAGCGCGAGCGTGCCGGGCACCAGCACCATGTTGGCGATGGCGTTGACACCGCCATCGGCGCTGCCGCCCCCGGAGGTAGCACCCGCTTCGGCCATGTAGCCGAATGAGGACTCATTCAGGTTCGGCTGACGCGTGATCAGGCGCACGTTGCCACCGAGGGAGCTTTCGCCGAACAGCGTGCCCTGCGGCCCCTTGAGGACTTCGATGCTGGCGAGGTCCACCACGCGCGGGTCGATGGAGCCGGGCACCGGGGTATCATCGATGTAGAAGCCCGTGGCGCCAGCCGTACCGAAGAGGTTCTGCCCGGTGATGCCGCGGATGGAGATGGTGCGCGAATCGGCAAAGCCGGTCGGACCGCCGCCATAGGTGAAGGACATGTTCGGGGTCTTGGTGGCGTAGTCGCTGAAGGACTGGATGTTGTAGTCCTTGATCGTCTCGCTCGTGAACGCCGTGATGCTGGTCGGCACTTCCGCGATCGACTCTTCGCGTTTGCGCGCGCTGACGATGACCGTCTGCATCTCGCCCGAGGCTTCGGTGGCCGACGCCTGCTCTTGCGCAAGCGCGGGTGCTGTGGCTCCGAGGAGCGTCACCACGAGCCCGAGGCCGCTCGAGTAAAGACCCGCAGTCAGTGTCTTCGACTTCATGTTTGGAAACTCCCCTACAGGATCTGGTCGATTTAATAGGCGAAAAGAGCTAACGAGCGGCGGGCGCGCCCTGCGGCGCCGCGGTGAGGAAAGCATTGATCACCCGCGCGCAGCCTTGCGGATCCTCCCAGAAGGGGTTATGCCCCAGGCCCGCGAAGATCTTCAGCTGCGCGTGCGGCAGCGCCGCGCGCAGCGTCTGACGGACCTCCTCCGCCATGATCGGATCCTTGCTGCCCCAGATGAGCAGCGTCGGCGCGGTAAGTTTCGGCAGCGTGCGCTGCAGATCCGAATCGATGAGGCCCTGGTCGAGGATGGCGAGCCACACGCGCAGCGAAATGGCCGCGGCGTCCTGGCGCTGGCGGCGCAGGAAATCCGCATCGACCGGTGTCGGCGAGGACCACCACTGGATCATGAAGGGGGAGTCCGGATCGATCGGCTCGTGCAGCTTGCGGATCTCGGCGGCGTAGTCGTAGGCGGGCTTGCGCGGCGGGGCACCCGCGCGCGGACCGCCGCTTGAGGCGATGAGCACGACGCGACGCGTCCTTTCGGGCCAGTACTCGGCGAACGTCTGCGCGACGATGCTGCCCATGGAGTGACCGACGATGTCCGCGCGCTCGATGTGCAAGGCATCCAGCAGCAGCTTGACGTCGTAGGCAAAGTCCAGACGCGTATAGCAGCACTCCGGCTTGCTCGAGCGGCCGTGACCGCGCAGGTCGACGAGGATGAGACGCAGCTGCGGGGCGAGGTAGGGCACGAGCGGCACCCAGTCGCGCGCGTTGTCGGTGTAGCCGTGGATCAGCACGACCGGGGTGCCGGCGGCATCGCCCAGCGGGACGTAGGCGAGGCTTTGGCCGTTGGCGAGCGTGACCGAACGCTTCAGTGCATCGAAGGTGTTGAGATCGACCGGAGCAGGCGCGGCGGCGAAGGCGCGTGAGCTAAGTAGCAGCAGGATCAGCAGGCAAAGCCACCCGAGCAACGGCTCCTGGGCAGTGCGGGAGCAGGGGACGAGAATCGTTTCGCGCTCGGGCAACACGCGTCGGACGGCTCGCTCGTAGTATTATGCTGTCGATAATATATAGCGTTCCCGGGGGTCGCAACACTATACAGTCATATAAAAAAGTGGCTTGGCCACCGGCGGATTGCGCCCCGAACCAACATCGAGCGTGCGGTGATCCGCGTGAACCGCAAGCCTTACAATCACGCGGGCCGACGAACCCGGTTCAAGTTTTCACAAAAAGAAGGAGCCGCGCCATGCTGCGCCAGCTGACCCGGTGGTGCGTGCGCTACGCCGAGCGCTACATCCCCAACCCCTACCTGTACGCCGTCGTCCTCACCTTCATCACGGTGGCCGCGGCGCTCATCTGGACTGCGAGCGGACCGGGGCAGGTGATCGATGCCTGGTACAAGGGCATCTGGGACATCCTCGCCTTTGCGCTCCAGATGGCGCTGGTGCTGGTAACGGGCGTGACGCTGGCCGCCGCTCCGCTGGTGAAGAAGCTCCTGCGCCGCCTCGCCGCCGTGCCCGCAGGACAGACCGGCGCTGCCATCACGGTCTTTCTCGCCGCCGCGCTCGGCTCTTGGCTCAACTGGGGGTTCGGGCTCGTGGTGGGGGCGCTCGTGGCGCGCGAGATCGCCAAGCGCCTCGAGGACGTCGACTTCAGCTTCCTGGTCGCCGCCGCCTACATGGGCTTCATGGTGTGGGCCTCGGGATTGTCGAGCTCGATCGCGCTCGCGACCGCAACGCCGGGCAGCGCCTTGAACATCGTGGAGAAGGTCACCGGCCAGGTGGCCGGGTTTGATCAGACCATCTTCACCGCCTACAACCTCGTGCCGGTGGTGCTGCTGCTCATCCTGATCCCGCTCGCGCTGAGTTTCATGGGGCCGCACGTCCGCGAGATGAAGCGCGTCGACAGGACGGCCCTGATTGCCCAGGACGAGGAGGGCACGCCACCGCCACGGCCGCGCACCTTCGCCACGCGGCTCGAGGACGCCTGGTTCCTGAGCCTGCTCCTGGTGCTGATGGGCGCCTACTATGAGGTTCACACCATCCGCCAGAAGGGCTTTCACCTGGATATCAACGGTTTCATCTTCATCGTGCTGATGCTGGGGCTGCTGTTTCACTGGCGCCCCATCCGCTACGTGCGCGCCTTCGAGACGAGCGCGCGCACGGTCGGGCCCATCCTGCTGCAGTTCCCCCTCTACGGCGGCATCATGGGGATCATGACCGGCACGGGGCTCGCGGCGCTGATCGCGGCGCGGTTCGTGGACTTCTCGACCGCCCACACCCTGCCGTTCTGGTCGTTCATCTCCTCGAACATCATCAGCCTGTTCGTGCCTTCCGGCGGTGGTCACTGGGCGGTGCAGGGCCCGTTCATGGTGCCCGCGGCCGTGAAGCTGCACGTGAATCCGGCACTCACGGCCATGGCGACCGCGATGGGCGAGCAGACCGCCAACATGATCCAGCCGTTCTGGGCGCTGCCGATCCTCGCCATCGCGCGGCTCGGCATCAAGGACATCATGGGCTACTGCGTGATCGCGCTCGTGATCGGACTTGCGGTCTTCGGTGGCGCGCTGCTCGTGTTTGCCTGAAGCGCAGCCCAAGCGAGGCTGCGGGCTTACGACTTCAGCTCGAGGTTCTCCGGATCGTACGGGGACTCGCGCAGCACGGTGGCCTGCTTCCGCTCGCCCAGGATCTGGATCGAAAGCGGCGTGCCGATTTCCGCCAACTCCGCCTTGACGTAGCCGATCGCCAGACTCTTCTGGATATGGTGGCCGTAGTACCCGGAGGTAGCGCGGCCGATCATGCGGCCGCTCTTGTCGAACAGTGGCTCGTTGCCGAGCGGGTCGGCATCGGTCACGCCGTGCACCTCGAGGGTGACGAAGCGGTTCGGCACGCCCGCCGCCAGCTGCCGTTCGAGCGCCTCCTTGCCGATGAACCTGCCCTTCTTCATGCGCACGAAGCGATCGAGGCTCGCCTCAAAGGGGGTGTAGTCGGGCGTCATATCACTGCCCCACATGCGGTAGGACTTCTCCATCCGCAGTGATTCCATCGCGCGCATGCCGACCATGCCGATGCCGTGTTTTGCCCCCGCCTCGAACAGCGCGTCGAACAGGTTGTGGGCGTATTCGATGGGAAAGTGCAGCTCCCAGCCCAGCGCGCCGACGAAGTTCACGCGCAGCGCGTACACATCCACCGCGAGCGCCGCCTCGATCGTCTGCGCCGTAAGCCAGGGGAAGGCATCGTTGTCGAGCGGTGTGTCGGTCAGCTGCGTGAGCACAGCGCGCGACTTGGGTCCGGCGAGCACGAAGCAGCCGCGGGTGTTGGTGATGTTGCGCAACCCGACGGAGCCATCCGGCGGCAGCGCCTTCTGCAGATAATCCCCGTCGTAGCGCTCGGCCGCGCCCGCGCTCACCACGTAGAAGTGCTCGTCCGCGATCTTGGTGATGGTGAACTCCGAGCGGATGCCGCCGTGGCGCGTGAGGGCGTGCGAGAGCGCCATGCGTCCGAGCTTGCTCGGCACCTTGTTGGCGACCAGAGTGTCGAGCCAGGCCTCCGCTGCGGGGCCGGTCACCTCGTGCTTGGTGAAGGGGGTGAGGTCGATGAGGCCGACCTGCTCGCGCATCAGCCGCACTTCGTTGCCGACGTGCGCGAAGTAGTTGCTGCGCCGGAAGCTCCAGTGGTCCTTGCGCTCCACCCCTGGCGGGGCGAACCAGTTGGCGCGCTCCCAGCCGTAGCGCTGGCCCCAGACCGCGCCGCGCGCATCGAGCTTGTCGTACACCGGGCTCGTCTTCGCCGGGCGCGCAGCGGCGCGCTCCTCGTCCGGGAAGTGCACGGTGAACACGTTGCGGTAGGTTTCCTCGTTTTTCTTCACCACGTAGCGCTTGCCGGTGTAGGCGCCGAAACGCCGCGGATCCACCGCCAGCATGTCGATGCCCGGCTCACCCTCGGTGATCCATTCCGCCAGCTGCCACCCGGAACCCCCGGCGGCGGTGATGCCGAAGCTGTGCCCCTCATTCAGCCACACGTTACGCACGCCCCAGGCGGGCCCGATGAGCGGACTGCCGTCGGGGGTGTAGGAGATCGGGCCGTTGACGATGTCCTTGATGCCGCAGTTCTCAAGCGCCGGCACGCGGCGCACGGCCGCCTCGACGTGCGGCATCAGCCGATCGAGGTCCCCGGGGAAGAGGCTGCGCCCGAACCAGTCGGGCACGCCGTCCGCAAAGCGCGCCGGCGCGCCATTTTCGTACGGCCCCAGAATCCACCCCAGGCGCTCCTCGCGCAGGTAGTAGGACTGATCCGACTCGCGCAGCACCGCGAGCTCGCGTCCGCCGGCCTGCCGATAGGACTTAAGCTCCGGGGACTCGTCGTAGACGATGTACTGGTGTTCCACCGGGATCGCCGGCACGTTCAGCCCGATGAGCTTGCCGCTCTGGCGGGCGTAGTTGCCGGTGGCAAACACCAGGTGCTCGGCCACGATCTCGCCCTTGGTCGTGCGCACGCGCCACTCGCCCGCCCCCGTGCGCTCGATCGCCTGTGCCTCGGTGTGCTCGTAGATCTCCGCCCCGCCGCTGCGGGCGCCCTTGCGCAGCGCCATGGTGAGATCGGCCGGCGCGATGTGGCCGTCATCCGGATGGTAAAGCGCGCCGATGATCGCCGGCGTGTCGGCGCTGCCGCCGAGTTCCATGAGCGGCCACAGCTCCTTCACGCGCTTGGGCGAGATGACCTCGAAGGGCACGCCGATGGTGTTGGCCGTGCCGCAGTACTTTTGGTACTCATCCATGCGCTCCTTGCAGGTCGCCAGGCGCAGGTTTCCCGAGACGTGAAAGCTGACGTCCTGCCCGGTCTCCGCCGGCAGGCGCTTGTAGAGGTCGACCGAGTACTTGTGCAGCTGCCCGACCGTGTAGCTCATGTTGAACAGCGGCAGCAGCCCCGCGGCGTGCCAGGTGGAGCCTGCGGTGAGCTCGGTGCGCTCGATCAGGGCGATGTCCTGCCACCCCTTCTTGGTGAGGTGATAGAGCGTGCTGACGCCGACCACGCCGCCGCCGATGACCAGGACCCGAACATGCGTCTTCACGAGTCTTTACTCCGCAACAGGCGAGGAGCCACAGGCGCCGCCACCGCAAGTGTAGCGGGCAGCACCCACCCGGGGACTCCAATTGCGACAATGCCTTGTCTAAATGATCCCGCGGGCGGCCTCGCCCAGGAACTGCGTGACGTAGGGGGCAAACGAGCGCCACACCTCGAGGCGGAAGCTCACCGCGCCGGTACGCCACAGCAGCACTTCGGCCTTGGCCAGCATCGTGCGCGTGCACATGCCGACGGGAAACGCCGCCACATCCAGATCGAGCGCACAGCCGCTCGCGAGCAGCGTCGCGGCGTGCGCGCCCTCCAGCAGCAGCGCAACCTGCCGGTAGCTTACATCGACGAGCGAGTGCGGCAGCCCCGCGAGCGCGCGCTCGATGCGCGGCGCCAGAGCCGACTGCGCGAGCGGCGCAATCAGCAGCCACTCGTCGGGGCCGAGCCACAGCGCCGCGCGCTCGCCGCTGAGCCCCGCGCGGCACGCCGCCGCGGGCAGCGTCACCCCGAGCGCTTCGGCGGCTGCGCTGCGCACCGCCTCATCTCCGCGCAGCACCCAGCGGCAGGCGCTCGGCAGCGAGCGCAGCCACGGCGTTTCCGTCAGCGGCGGGCCCTGCTGTGCCGCGCTCAAGTCAGGCATTGATGCGCGCTCCCGCAGGGTCATAGAAGACCGGCGAGGCGACCTTGACGGCAATCTCACCGGCTGTTGTGGGTACGTACAGCCTCTGGCCCAGCCGTGCGCGGCCGCCGGCGAGCAAGCCCATCGCAATGGAGCGCCCGAGTGTGGCGCTGTAGTAAGCGGAAGTGACGTGTCCGAGCGGGCGGGTGGGCACAGGGCTGGCGGCCTCGGCCATCACCTGCGTGCCCTCCGCGAGCACCGTCTGCGGGTCTTCAGTGAGCAGGCCGACGAGCTGACGGCGCTGCGGGGAGCTCATGGCGGGACGCTCGAGTGAGCGCTTGCCGACGAAGTCTGGCTTGTTCTTCCCGATCGCCCACGCTAGCCCCGCATCCTCGGGGGTGACCGTGCCGTCGGTATCCTGGCCGACGATGATGTAACCCTTCTCGGCGCGCAGCACATGCATGGTCTCGGTGCCGTAGGGCTGCATGCCGCAGGCGCGTCCCCGGTCCCACACGGCTTCCCACACCGCGCTGCCAAAATCGGCCGGCACGTTCACCTCAAAGCCCAGCTCCCCGGTGAAGCTCACGCGAAAGAGGCGCATCGGCACACCGCAGACGTGCCCGAGCGCGACGCTCATGTGCGGGAAGGCAGCGGCGCTGATGTCAACGTCGACGAGGCCCGCGAGCACCTCGCGCGCGCGCGGGCCCTGTACGGCGATCACCGCCCACTGCTCGGTGGTCGAGGTGAGCCACACCTTGAGCTGCGACCACTCGGTCTGCAGGTAGTCCTCCATGAGCGCGAGCACGCGCGGCGCCCCGCCGGTGGTGGTGGTCACGTGGAAGCAATCCTCACTGATGCGCGCCACGACGCCGTCGTCGTAGATGAAGCCGTCATCGCGCAGCAGCACCCCGTAACGGCAGCGCCCGACGGCGAGGTTCGTCCACGCATTCACGTACAGGCGGTTCATGAACGTGACCGCGTCCTTGCCCACGACCTCGATCTTGCCGAGGGTGGATGCATCGAACAGGCCGCAGCTGGTGCGCGTGGCGCAGCATTCGCGCGCCACGGCCGCGTGCATGTCCTCGCCCGCGCGCGGGAAGTAGCGCGCGCGCTGCCACAGGCCGACGTCCTCGAACACCGCCCCCTGGGCGGCCGCCCAGGGGTACATCGGTGTTCGGCGGATCGGATCGAACAGTTCCCCGCGTGCCATACCGGCATAAGCGCCGAAGGTCACCGGGGTGTAAGGCATGCGGAAGGTGGTGAGCCCGACCTCCGGCGGCGGCTTACCGAGCGCGCGCGCGACGATGCCGAGCGCGTTCAGGTTGGAAGTCTTGCCCTGATCGGTCGCCATGCCGGTCGTGGTGTAGCGCTTCACGTGTTCGATCGAGCGGAAGCCCTCGCGCAGCGCGAGGGCGAGGTCCTTTGCCGTTACATCGTTCTGCCAGTCGACGAAGGCGCGCCCGCGCGTCTGCGCCGTGCGCGGCAGCGCGCCCACAAAACCGCTGTCGTCAGCGACCGGCGCGCGCGCTGCAGGGGCGGGGGGGCGCGAAGCGCCGGCCGGATCAACGCCGGTGCGCGCCGGATCGAGCGCCTCGCGCGCGGCCGCCGCACCCGCAGCGGCGCCGTCGCTAACGACGGCGCTGAGCTCGAACACGCCGCGGCAGGCGCCGGCGCTGCGCGTGCGCTCGGCGGCGGCGCCGGGGATGAACGCCTGCAGGCTCTCGCACCAGGTGAGTTTGCCGCGCGCCTGCGAGTGCAGGTGCACGCTCGGGGTGTAGCCACCGGACATGAGTACCAGGTCGCATGGCTGGGTCTGCGCCTGACTGAGCTGCCCACCGGCAAGGCTCGCCAGTTCAATCGCAGTGACGCGTCGGCGGCCCTGGGTGCCCAGTACACACGCCGCGTGCAGTACCGGAATCCCCGCGGCGCGCGCCCGCTCGCTGCAGGGGCTCGCCTCGCGCGTGTCGGCGATGCAGGCGACGAAGACGCCCGCTGCCTGCAGCTCGAGCGCCGCCCCGTAAGCCTCGTCACAGGCGGTCACGAGTACTGCGCGCGTTCCGGGCAGCACGCCAAAGCGGTTGAGCCAGGTACGCGCCGCCCCCGCGAGCATGATGCCGGGTCGATCGTTGCCCGCGAATACCAGCGGCCGCTCGATCGCACCGGCGGCCAGAACCACCTCCCGCGCCCGCACTTGCCACTGCCGCTCGCGCGGGGTGTCGAGAGGCGGCTCGGGAAGGTGATCGGTGAGTCGCTCGTTGAGCGCGACGAGGTTGTGCGGGAAATAACCAAAGGCGGTCGTGCGCGCGAGCAGCGTCACGCGCGCGTTCGCCCGCAAGGCGGTGAGCGTCGCGCGCAGCCAGTGCGCACCCGGGCGGCCCTCGATGAGGCCGGGCGCGGTGTCCGCGTCATCAAGGAGCGAGCCGCCGGCCTGCGGCTGCTCATCGCACAGGACGACGCGGGCGCCGGCGGCCGCCGCGGCCGCCGCGGCCGCAAGTCCCGCGGGACCTGCGCCGACGACGAGTACGTCGCAGTGCGCGAAGCGGGTCGCGTAGCGATCCGGGTCGGGCAGCGCGGGCGAGCGGCCGAGGCCTGCGGCGGCGCGAATGCGCGGCTCGTAGAGCGCGTACCACGCGCGCCGTGGCCACATGAAGGTCTTGTAGTAGAAACCGACCGGGATGAAGGGCGCCAAGAAGTCGTTGAGGGCGCCGACATCGAAGGTGAGAGTCGGCCAGCGGTTCTGGCTGTGCGCTTCCAGACCCTCGTACAGCTCCACCTGGGTGGCACGCAGGTTCGGGGTGTAGCGGGCCGCGTCGCGCCGCACGGTCACGAGCGCATTGGGTTCCTCGGCGCCGGCGGCCAGCACCCCGCGCGGCCGGTGATACTTGAACGAACGGCCCATGAGGTGCACGCCATTGGCGAGCAGCGCCGCGGCCAGGGTGTCCCCGGCAAAACCCGAATAGCCGCGTCCGTCGAAGCTGAAGTGCACCACGTGCGTGCGGTCAATCTGGCCGCCGGAGGCGGTGCGCAGAGCCGAGCTCACCGCGGCTCCCCGGCGGGCACTGTCGGGCGCGGTTCGCCCACTTTGTAGGTGGTGAGGAAGAAATCGGTCGTGCTGTCGCGCAGCGCGTTGAAGAAGCGACCGCAGCCGTGGGTGTGGCGCCAGCGCTCGGCGTGTACGCCGCGGGTATTGTCGCGGCGGTACAGATAGTCGGCCCACGCCTGCGCGCTCACGGCACTCGGTTGTGCTGGCCGCGCAATGTGCGCCTCACCGCCGTAGACGAACTCCGGCTCCGGTCGCTCGCCGCAGTAGGGACAGTCGATGAGCAGCATGCGAGCGTGCCCCTAGTGCGCGACCGCGGCGGCGGCGGCCTCGTCGATGAGGTTGCCGTCGCGGAAGCGCTCGAGCGTGAAGGGCGCGTTGATCGGGTGCGGCTCATCGCGCGCCATGGTCCAGGCGAGCACGTGCGCCGCCCCCGGGGTTGCCTTGAAGCCCCCGGTGCCCCAGCCGCAGTTCACGTACAGCCCGGGCACGGGCGTCTTACCGATGATGGGCGAGCGATCCGGGCTGACGTCCACGATTCCACCCCAGCTGCGCAGCATCTTCAGCCGGCGAAACATGGGAAAGAGTTCACAGATCGCTTCGAGCGCGTGACTGGTGATGTGCAGAGCGCCGCGCTGCGTGTAGGAGGTGTAGGCATCGGTGCCGGCGCCGATCACGAGTTCGCCCTTGTCCGACTGGCTGATGTAGGCGTGGATGGTGTTGGACATGACCACGCAGGGAAAAATGGGCTTGATGGGCTCGGATACCAGCGCCTGCAGGGGATAGCTCTCGAGCGGCAGATCCACGCCCGCCATCTTCAGCACCACGCTCGAGTGGCCCGCGGCGGAGACCCCGATGCGCGCGGCCCGGATCAGGCCGCGCGTCGTCGCCACGCCCGCCACGCGGCCGTCGTCCGCGCGCAGGAAGCCGGTCACCTCGCAGTTCTCGATGATATCGACCCCGAGTGCATCGGCGGCACGCGCATAACCCCAGGCGACGGCATCGTGGCGCGCGGTGCCGCCGCGGCGCTGCAGCGCCGCGCCGAGCACCGGGTAGCGGATGTCGCCAATGTTCAGCGGCGGGCAGAAGGCCTTGGCCTCCTGCGGGGTCAGCCACTCGTTGTCGACCCCGGCGGCGCGATTGGCGTACACGTGACGCTTGAACACCTGCGCATCGTGCACGGTGTGCGCCAGCATCATGACCCCGCGCGGCGAGAACATGACGTTGTAGTTGAGGGCCTGGGAGAGATCTTCCCACAGGCGCAGCGCGTGATCGTAAAGCGCAGCGCTCTCATCGAACAGATAGTTCGAGCGGATGATCGTGGTGTTGCGGCCGGTGTTGCCGCCGCCGATCCAGCCTTTTTCGAGGACCGCGACGTTCGTGAAACCGTGCTCGCTCGCCAGATAGTAGGCCGCGCCCAGGCCGTGACCGCCGCCGCCGATGATGAGGGCATCGTAGGCCGCCTTGGGCTCCGGACTGCGCCACTGCGGCTGCCAGCTGCGCTGGCCGCCCAGACCGCGCAGGATGAGCGACAGGCCGGAGAAGGGTTGCATCCGGAAAGATCCTCGCCAGCCGTGCGGCGTTGGGTGGGCGCGCATCATGCGCCCCGCGCCGCCGGCGGGGTTAGGAACCGCACGCCGACCGATTTGAACCAATGCGACATCAGCGCGCCCGCCGCTGAGCGCGGCCCTTCAGGCGGCGGGCGGGGTGGCGGCGGCGCCTTTGATGGCAGTGCGCGGATTCACGTGGCGCACGAATTCGGCGACGTAGTCATCTGCCGGGCGCTCGACGATGTCCATGCCGGTGCCGGTCTGTACGATCCGGCCGCTCTCCATGATGGTGACCTTGTCGCCGAGCTTGAGCGCCTCATCGAGGTCGTGGCTCACGAACAGGATGGTCTTGCGCACCCGCTCCTGCAAAGCGAGCAGCTCATCCTGCAGCTTGCGCCGGATCAGCGGATCAAGCGCCGAGAACGGCTCATCCATGAGCAGGATGTCCGCATCGGTGGCAAAGGCACGCGCGAGTCCGACGCGCTGCTGCATGCCGCCCGAGAGCTCATTCGTATAGCGCTCGGCCCATTGCGACAGGCCGACCAGTTCCAGCTGCCGATCAACGATCTGCCGGCGCTTCTCCGGTGGATCACCGCGCAGCTCCAGGCCGAAGCCCACGTTCTCGCGCACCGTACGCCACGGCAGCAGACCAAACTGCTGGAACACCATGGCGACGCGCTGGCGGCGGATGCGCCGGAGAGTGGCCGGATCGCAGGTCGCCCCGATGTCGACCCTGGCCTCGCCGTCACCGACCAGTACCTGCCCGCGCGTGATGATATTCAGGCCGTTCGCCGCGCGCAGGAGCGTGGACTTGCCCGAGCCCGACAGGCCCATCAACACCGAGATTTCCCCGCGCGCCACCGACAGGGACGCGTCCGCCACGCCGACTACGACGCCGGTTTTTTCGGCGATGGCGCTGCGCGTGCCGCCGGCATCAAGGGCGCTGAGCGCCTGCTGGATCGCCGCCCGCCGCGCCCGGCGGCCGCTCCTGGCGCAGAAGAGGATGTCGACCGCGCGAAACTCCAGCGCGCTCGTCATGGCGCACCCGCCTTGTCCGCGGGACGGCTGATGCGATCGAGCACGATCGCAAGCAGTACGATGACGAAACCCGCCTCGAATCCCATGCCGACCTGCACGGTGTTCAGTGCCCGCACCACCGGCACGCCGAGTCCGCCCGCACCCACCAGGGCGGCGATCACCACCATGGAAAGACTCAGCATGATGCATTGGGTGACGCCGGCGAGAATCGTCGGCGCGGCACTCGGCAGCTCGACCTTCCACAGCAGCTGCATCTCGGTGGCACCGAAGGCCTGGCCGGCTTCGACCAGCGACTTTGGCACCGAGCTGATCCCCAGCTGCGTCAGGCGGATCGGCGCGGGCAAGGCGAAGATCACGGTGGAAATGAGCCCGGGCACGACCCCGAGTCCAAAGAGCACCAGCGTCGGGATCAGGTACACGAACGTCGGCAGCGTCTGCATCAGATCCAGTACCGGGCGCAGCGCCGCGTACAGGCGCGGCCGGTGCGCCGCGGCGATACCGAGCGGCACGCCGATCAACGTTGACACCACCGCCGCCACGATGACGAGCGAGAGCGTCTCGAGGGTCGGCTCCCAGTAGCCCTGGTTCATGATGAACAGGAGCGCTGCGACCACGAACACCACCAGCGGCCAGGAGCGGCGCAGGAACCAGCTGAGGAGCGCCGCTCCCAGCACCAAAAGCGGCGAGGGGATCGCGCGCAGCAGTCCCGTCAGACCATCGACGCTGCCGCGGATGAGGGTGGAGATGCCGTCGAAGAAGGCACTGCCGTGCGTCTTCACGTATTCGATGATGACCGCTACCGTGTCTCCGACCGGGATCTTGTGATCCGCGAGCCAGCGCTCGAGGCTGAACGCCCGGATCAGGGTGTCGGTGCCCAGTATGGCGGCGAGCGCCGGGCGGCCATCGAAAGTCGTCACGCCCTGCAGCCACGCGGCCACCGTATCCGGGTTCGCCTTGAGGAAATTGGCCGCGGCAACCTCGGCGGGCTGATGGCGGTTGAGCATGTCGTCCATCACCCGGCTTTCCTGCTGGGTCGTGAAGGACAGATTCTTCAACAGCCGTCCCATGTTGGGACACTCTTTGGCATAGCCGGCGCGCGTGTTGGTGTAGACGGCCGCCTCGCCGTAATGGGGGCCGAAGACCGCATCGCCCCCGGAGAGGTAGCGCATGTCAAAGCGCATGTTCATCGGGTGCGGATCCCAGCCGAGGAACACGATCGGCTGGTGGGCGTGCACGGCGCGCTCGACTTCCGCCAGCATCCCCTGTTCGCTCGATTCGATGAGCTTAAAGCTGCCGAGTCCGAAGAGGTTCTGCTTGATCATCGAGAGCACGAGGCGATTGCCATCGTTGCCCGGCTCGATGCCGTAGATCGAGGAACTCAACTGCGGCGCGAAGTGCTCGATGTCCGCAAAGCTCTTCAGTCCAGACTCGTAGGTGTAGCCGGGGACGGCGAGGGTGTACTTGGCACCGGTCAGGTTGGCGCGCCCGACCTCCACGGAGCCTTCCTGCACGTAGGCCCTGCGATCCGCCTCCTGCGCGGGCATCCAGTTGCCGAGGAATACGTCGATGTCCTTGTTCTTGAGTGAGGCGTAGGTCACCGGCACCGACAAAACGGTAATGGTGGGGAGGTAGCCGATGCGCCTGAGGAGACTGCTGAACACCGCGCTCGTCGCAGTGACATCCGTCCATCCGATGTCCGACAGCCGCACGGTCTGACATGCGGGCGGATCGCTCACTGCGGGCGTGGCCGCGGCAGCGAATCCCGAAACGGCGCACAGCAGCAACGTTAAGATGGCGCAGACGCCCGCGCACGGAGCCCGCGTCGCGGGTGCTGCCGAGGCCGTCCGGGTTGACTCAGCAGGCGCCATGGCGGCTCCCGCCGGGTGAAAACGCGGTACGCGGGCTTGACCCGCGAGGCCCGCGACCTTCATCATTCTCATCATGATTTGAATAGCCGTTTAACCGACCCGCTGTCAAGTTTGTGAAACCCCGGCAAGTCACTGAGAGATCACGGAGTATCGGCTCCGGCTTCGCAAGATTTTGCGGCACAGAATATCCGTCCGCGCGCATCTTCGGAGCGGCGCGTTGAACAGGCAATCAACCCCGTCCAAAGACGCCCCGACCCCCAGCCGCGGCCCGGTCAGAGATGAGGGCGAAGAGGCGCGGCGGATCCAGCTGGTCGAGGTCACCATCGATAGTCTGGCTGAAGTCGGCTACGTCGGCACCACTCTTGCGGAGATCGCGCGCCGGGCCGGGGTGTCGGCGGGGCTGGTGGCACATTACTTCGGCGACAAGGACGGGCTGCTCGAGGCGGCCTTCCGCACGCTGGCGCGCTCGCTCGCCGTGCGCGTGCGTGCCCGTCTGGCGCTGGCCCACACCTCACGCGGTCGTGTGCAGGCGGTCATCGACACCAACCTCGCGCCGGAGGAGTTCGACAAGCGCAGTGGCACGGCCTGGCTCGCCTTCTGGGGTCAGGTGCTGCATGTGAAGGGCCTCAAGCGCGTACAGACCGCCTACCAGCGGCGCATGCTGTCGAACTTACGCGGTGACCTGCGCCACATGATTCCGGGCGAGGAGGCCCGCAGTCTCGCGGCGATGATCGCCGCGATGATCGACGGGGTGTGGCTGCGCGCGGCGCTCTCGGAATGGCAGGAAGCCGACAGTGAAAGCGCCCGGGCGCTGCTCACGGCCTTCGTCGAGGGGCGCCTCAAGGAACTCACCGCGGCCGCGGCGCCCGGCGCCGGTGCCGTGAGCCGCGTACGCCCGAGCGCTGCGGCGACCTTCCGCGTGATCAATCCAGCCACGGGCGCGCTGCTGGCGCAAATTCCCGTCGACGGTGCCGCGCAGGTCGATGCGGCGGTGGCGCGCGCGCAGGCCGCGCAGAAGCAATGGGCCGCACTGAGCGGCGCGCAGCGCGGACGCATCCTCGCGCGCGCGGCCGCCATGCTGCGCGAGCGCAACGATGAGCTGGCGCATCTTGAGACGCTCAACACCGGCAAGCCGATCCAGGAGACGCGGGCGGTGGATGTACTCTCGGGCGCGGAGTGCCTGGAGTACTACGCCGGTGTGGCCGCGGGCCTGGCCGGTGAACACCTGAACCTCGGTCCGCAGGCGTTCGGCTATACGCGGCGCGAGCCCCTCGGGGTGGTCGCCGGCATCGGCGCCTGGAATTACCCGCTGCAAATCGCCTGCTGGAAGTCGGCCCCGGCGCTCGCGTGCGGCAACGCCATGATCTTCAAGCCCGCGGAGCTGACGCCGCTGACGGCGATGAAGCTTGCCGAGATCTACACCGCAGCGGGCGTGCCGTCCGGCGTGTTCCAGGTCGTGCAGGGCCTCGCCGATACGGGGCGCCTGCTGACCCGCCACCCGCTGATCCGCAAGGTCTCCCTCACCGGCGAGGTCGGCACCGGCAAGGCCGTGATGGCCGATGCGGCCGGCTCGCTCAAGCAGGTAACGCTCGAGCTGGGGGGCAAGTCTCCCCTCATCATCTTCGGGGATGCCAAGCTTGAAAACGCCGTCGCCGGGGCGCTGCTCGGCAACTTCTACTCCGCCGGTGAAGTGTGCTCGAACGGCACGCGCGTGTTCGTGCACAAGAGTCTGCGCGCGCCGTTCATCGAGCGGCTGCGGGCGCGCGCGGCGGCGATGAAGGTGGGCAACCCGCTTGACCCGGCCACCCAAGTCGGCGCGCTCATATCGCAGGAGCACATGGAGAAAGTGCTCGGCTTCATCGCCCGCGGCCGCGCGCAGGGGGCGCGCCTGATCACCGGCGGCTCACGCCTCACGAACGGCGAGCTCGCGCGCGGCTTCTTCGTGGCACCGACGGTGTTTGATGGCTGCCAGGATGATATGGACATTGTGCGCCAGGAGATCTTCGGGCCCGTCATGTCGGTGCTGGAGTTCGAGGATGAGGACGAGGTGGTGGCGCGCGCCAACGCCACCGAGTTCGGTCTTGCGGCCGCGGTGTTCACCAACGACCTGAGTCGTGCCCATCGGGTGATCGCGCAGCTCGAAGCCGGCACCTGCTGGATCAACCACTACAACGTTACGCCCGTGGAACTGCCGTTCGGGGGGGTGAAGATGTCGGGTCTCGGGCGCGAAAACGGTCGCGCTGCGATCGAGCACTACACGCAACTGAAGAGCGTGTACGTGGCGCTGGGCGACATCGAGGCGCCGTACTAGCGCGTGCCCTTGAAAGCCGGCCAGTGAGCGAAGAGTCGTTCGACTATGTCATCGTCGGGGCAGGTTCCGCGGGCTGCGTACTCGCCGACCGCTTGACCGAGGACGGCAAGAGCCGCGTGCTTTTGCTCGAGTACGGCGGCTCGGATCGATCGCTGTGGATCCAGATGCCCAGCGCGCTCTCGATCCCCATGAACATGGAGCGCTACGACTGGCGCTACTACAGCGAGCCTGAGCCGCACCTGAACAATCGCCGCCTGCATACCCCGCGCGGCAAGGTGCTCGGCGGTTCCTCCTCGATCAACGGACTGGTGTACGTGCGCGGCAACGCGCTTGACTTTGAAGGCTGGGAGGCGCGCGGCGCCGCCGGCTGGGGCTATGCGGACGTACTGCCGTATTTCAAGCGCGCCGAGGCACGGGCCGAGGGCGGCGATGAGTATCGGGGCGCGGACGGGAAACTCGCCACGCGGCGCGGCCTACTCACCAATCCGCTGCATAGCGCGTGGCTCGAGGCCGGCCGCCAGGCAGGCTACGCGCTGACCGAGGACATGAACGGCTTTCAGCAGGAAGGCTTCGGGCGCATGGACATGACGGTGAGCGGTGGCCGGCGCTGCAGCGCCGCTAACGCGTATCTGCGCCCGGCGCTGCGCCGGGCGAACCTGAGCGTGCGCACGCACGCACTCGCGACGCGCATCCTGTTTGAGGGGCGGCGGGCGATCGGGGTGCGCTACCGGCACGGGGACCTGCGTTACGAGGTGCACGCGCGGCGCGAGGTTATCTTGTGCGCCGGCCCCATCAATTCGCCGCAGCTGTTGAAGCTCTCGGGCGTCGGAGCCTACGAGGAGCTCAGCGACTTCGGTATCCCGATCGTGCACGACCTGCCCGGGGTCGGGGAGAATCTGCAGGATCATCTGGAATTCTATTTCCAGCTCGCCTCGCGCGAGCCAATCACGCTTTATTCGCACACGTCGTTGCTGCGGCGCGCCCTGATCGGCGCACGCTGGCTGCTCACGCGCGGGGGACTCGGGGCCAGCAATCACTTCGAGACCGGCGGCTTCATTCGCAGTCGCGCCGGCGTGCCGTACCCGGACATCCAGTTCCATTTTCTGCCGCTCGCGGTGAGCTACGACGGCACATCGCTCGCGCACGAGCATGGTTTTCAAGCCCACGTCGGCCCCATGCGCTCGCGCAGCAGCGGCAGCGTGCGCCTGCGCTCCGCGGAGCCGCTCGACAAGCCGCGGATCTCATTCAACTACATGTCCTGCGAGGAGGACTGGGTGGAGATGCGCGCCTGCGTGCGTCTCACGCGCGAGATCTTCGCGCAGGCCGCCTTTGAGCGCTACCGGGGGCGGGAGATCCAGCCGGGCGCGGACGTTACGACCGACGCGCAGATCGACGAATTTATCCGTGCCAAGGCGGAGAGCGCCTACCATCCCTCGTGCACCTGCAAGATGGGCAGTCCCACGGATCCGCTGGCAGTGGTGGACGCGCAGACGCGCGTGCTCGGGCTTGAGGGCCTGCGCGTGGTGGATTCCTCCATCATGCCGGCCATCACGAGCGGCAACCTGAATGCACCCACCATCATGCTGGCGGAGAAGGCGGCAGATCATATCCGCGGCCTGCCAGCGCTGCCGCGGGCGAGCGCGCCGTTCTACACGGCGAGCGCCTGGCAAACGAGCCAGCGCTGAAGCACCCGTCTTGGCCGCGCTCTGTGGCCGGTGCGCTTCGCGCGCCCCGGCGGGGCCAGTGCGCTCACCGCGAGCGCACGGCAGTCCTCAGAAACTGTAGCCGAACGAACCGCTGATCACCCGCGGCCGCAGCGGCGTCTGCGCAACGATGAACTGATCGGTACTGATGAAGGTACTCGCGTTGTTATTGTTGCAGTTCTCGCAGTTCAGACTCACCCACCAGTTGTCCTTCGAGAGGCCCGTCGAGGCGGTGTAGGTGGAGTAGGCGGGATTCTCAAACCGCAGGCGTCCGGTGCTGATGGCGCCGGGTCCAATGGTCGGGTTCGCACCCGCCTGGGTAAAGGAATGACCCTGGTGGGTAGCGCCGGCCTGCACGAACGGACGGTAGCCGTCGATGCTCCACTCGTAGCGGGCGCGCAGGCTGAACTGCAGCGGCGGCGCATTCGCGCTCGGGGAGTTAATCGGCCCGAATGGGTTCACGACCTGCACGCAATTGGTGCCGAAGGAGTTGCAGGCTTGCGTGATGGGCTTGCCGTAGCCGGGGCTGGCCGGATTATTGTTCAGCAGGATCGGCGAGTTGGTCTGCTCACTGTTGTTCCAGGCGCCTGCGCCCTGCACGGTCAGGCCGTTCGTGATGCGGGCGACGAGCGATGTCTCCAGGCCCTTGACGAGGAAGTCCTGGCCATTGGTGTTGAAGAAGATGTTGCCGACCACACCGGGGTCAAAGAAAGCGACCTGCACATCGTTCCAGTTCTCGCGGTAGATGGCGCCGTTCCACTGCAATCGATGGTCGAAGAATTCCGTCTTCCAGCCGATTTCGTTGTTCTGCAACTTGTCAGATGAATACGAGGCGGGAATGAAGTACTGCGGCACCAGGGTCCCGGGGGTGAAGGCATGCGCCGAGCCGCCGTTCTGGTTGAAGCCGCCCGGCCTGAAGCCCTGCGAGAACGTGTAGTACACCATGGCGTCCGGGGTGATATGCCAGGTGATGTTGCCGCGGCTCTTGAATCCGGACTCCGTATCGTTCCATTCGTTGCCGTTTTGCGCCGTGTTGAGGTTGTAAGAGTAAAGGGGGTTGTGGCATCCGGTCGGCTGCACGCCGCCTTCGAAGCAGCCGAAACTGGAAAGCACGCTGCCGGCTGAATAGTTGTTGAAACGGAAATAGCGCGTGCCCGCCGTGACCGTCAGCACCTTTGGAATGATGTCAAAGTCAGCGGACGCAAAGAACGCCAGTTGCTTCGTCTCGCGCACCGTGTCCTGGTAGAAGGAGGTGTCATCGCTTTGAATACCGGGGTTCTGCACCGATGATCCGGGGAAGGTGCCGACGTTGGTGAAGCAGCCCGTCGTGAGCGCCGCGGTACAGGTGGGAACGGTCTTGTAGTGCCAGCCGGTCTGGTCGTACAACACGTTCTTTTCCCAGAAGGTGCCGAGGATGCCCCGTAGCCGCCAGTCATCCGGCGTGCTCAGGCGGATTTCGTGTTGCTGGTGCGCGTTGCGCTCCGAGGAGCGCCAGTAGGCGCTCGGCGAGAAGCATTTGGAGGGAAGGTTCGGCGTATACGGTCCCGGACCGTAGCACTGGTAGTAATCCGCATAGACGCCGCGCGAGTAGTTCGTGTAGTCGCCGACCTGCTCGACGTTGCGCACCAGGTAGCCGCCGGTGTAGACGGCCTTCAGATCGCCGATCTTGCCGTTCAGCGTCCACGCGGTGCTCTCGAACTGATCCTTGTCGTAGGACGGATTGAACAGCGTGACTTGGAGCGGCTGCAGTGGTGCGCCATCAGAGGCGTTGGGCTGCTGATAGAACACGCCCTGCGAGTTCATGTCCTGGTAGGACTGCGTGATGAGCGCGTTCCAGTCGTCGTTGAACTTATACAGTGCCTCGACCCGTATGCCCTGATAGGTCACGGGATTGATGTCGGTGCCGGTGAAGCCGGCGTTGTTGATCGCCTTGCTCCCGGGTGGCACGCCAAAGGCGGTAGCCGAACTGCCCGTGGGACACACACCGTTCGTGGGCGCACCGACGCTACAGCCGGTCGCATAGTACGCAGAGCCGATGCCGATATCGGTGTTGCTGCGTGTGAAGGTCCCCGGCACGTTGTCGATGTAGCCGCCGCGGCTGTCGTTGTAGATGACGCCACGCACCGCCATGGTGTTCTCGATCAGCGGGACGTTTAACACCGCCGTCACATCCGAGTTCTGATCGCCGTGCGCGGTCGTGCCGTAGCCCGCCTTGACGTTCGCCTCGGTGACGTCGAGCTTCGGCTCGTTGGTGATGTAGCGGATGACGCCCGCCTCGGCGCCGGCACCGAACAGCGTGCCCTGCGGACCCTCGAGAACCTCGATGCGATTCAGGTCGGCGGCATAGATGTCGAGGTTGCGATTCGGCAGCTGCCCGGATTGATTATCCAGATAGATGGCGACATTCGGCCACAGGCCCGTCGAAGCGCTGCCCTGGCTTGGCTGCGAGCCGGCGCTCAGGCCGCGCATGAAGATCTCGTTCTGGCCCGGTCCGTTGTTCGCCGTCGTGACGTTAGGCAGGTACTTGATGTAGTCGTCGAAGGTTGAAATGTTCAGCTGCTGCAGCGCCTGCCCGGTGAAGGCCTGCATCGCGATCGGCACGTCCTGCATGTTCTCCGTACGGCGGGTGGCCGTGACGGTGATCTCTTCGAGTCCTGAGGAACCTGTGCCGGCGCTGGCGTCGCTGCTGTCGGCCGGCGGTGCCGCGGCGGACGCTCCGTAGGAGGCGCCTGCCAGGATCACTGCGACCGCATAGGAGATCTTCGAGTTCATTGCTGGATCCCTTTAGAACTTGATGTGCACCACGACTGCGTTGGCGTCACCGGGACGCAATTGCCTCAAGCAATCACCCCGTGCCCCCACGAATGAATAAGTGCGCTTTGCGCATTGCCGACTCCCTGCTCGAGCTTGGGCTGAGGACGATTAGATCTGAGGTCCCCCGCGTGCGATTGAATGTACACGTCAGCCGCTTGTTACGTATACGCCTCCGCGGCGGATAGTAGTTTATCCGGGATAGAGCGGAAAACGTTGCGGCGACGCAACGATCGCGGGGTCACTCGAAAACCCGCGCCCGCGCCGCATCCCCATTGACGACGCGCTGCGGCTGCAGACGCCGCGTCGAGGGCGAGAGACCGTAGGCGTCTTTGAACTGGCGCGAGAAGTGCGCGCAGTCGGCAAAGCCGGCCTCGTTGGCGATATCGGTGACCGAGCGGTCGGTGTTCTCGATCAGCCAGTTGGCGTAGCGCATGCGCAGCTGCCGATAGAGCGAGGCGGGTCCCATGCCGACGTGCTGGCGGCACAGTCGCTCGAGCTGGCGCGCCGAGAGCCCCAGCTCCGCAGCCACGGCGGCTACGGCGATGGGGCGGGCGAGATTTTGTTCCATGAGCAGCAGGGCGCGACGCACGCGCGGCTCGGTCACCGTCTCGGACAGGGGCGGGTGCGGCTGCACGTCACTGCCCGAGCGCGGCCGGTCGAACAGCAGCACCTGACTCGCCTTCTGCGCCACCGCGCGGCCGAGATGCTGTTCGATGAGATAGGTTGCCAGCGCCGCAGCCCCGGCGCCGCCTGCGCATGTGATGCGCGGCCCGTCGGCGAGAAAGAGCCGATCGGCGATCACATCCTGGTTCGGGAAGGCCTCGAGGAAGTCCTGATAGTGGTACCAGCTCACGCACGAGCGCCGCCCCTTCATGAGCCCGGTACGGCACAGAATGAAGCTGCCCGTGCAAATGCCGATGAGCGGCATCTGCGTGGCGCCGACTTCGCGCAGGTAGCGCGTGGTGGCCTCATCGATCTGGGGGCCGGCATGCAGGATGCCGCCGATGACCACGACGTAGTCGAGGAGTTCAGGCGAGAGCAGCGCGCTGGTGGGCTGGATCAGCACCCCGCAGCTGGCCGGGACGGGCTCCGAGCGACTCGACATGATCGACCACTGCACGTGCAGCGGTCGGCTGCGGTCACCTTCGTCGGCGGCGAGTCGCAGGTGATCGATGAAGACTGCGAAGGCGGAGAGGGTGAAGTGGTGAGCGAGGATGACGCCGACGCGCAGCGGCGGTCGCGCACTGCGTTCCGCTGCAGCCATTCGTGCCGTCATTGCTGCGTGTGGCATTGAACGCGCACTCAATTCTTGTCCTCACCCCTTTGTCGGTATATTCCATTAACACTTCTATAGACGCAAGAAGGAATTGAATGGATGTATAAAGCGAACAATAACAATGGAGTGCGAGGGTCCCGAGGCATGCAGAGCCGGGAACGCGAGTTGAACGTGCATTCAGAACATGAGGGCGGCCCGCACGAAGGCGGGCCGTCGCGAGCGGCCGCAGAGACGCGGCGCTCCGAGGGAAAAAGAGCGACTAGCGCAGGACGGCCAGACGGGCGAGGTTGGTCTGCACGGTCGGATCGTGGCAGCCGCTGCGCGCGTACCAGCGCCGCGCGGCGCCCACGAGCGCACGTCCGGTCTCGATCGACTCCGCCTCGTGCGGGTCGAGGTTTTCTTCGGGCGCGGACGGGTAGCCGCGCGGGGGCGTGCGCACGTGGCGGCGCAATTGCAGCCGGCGCAGCGCCCGCGTGGGCACGAACTCCGGGCCGCCCACACCGGAGGCGCGCTCGCGGATGCGCAGGCCCGTGCGCTCCGCTTCAGCCTGCGAGTCAGCCTGATCGGATTGCGGGCGTATCCACTGCTCGCACCACTGGCCGACCTCCTCGCCGGAGCAGCGCAGCTGCGGGTCGCTCAGCGCGACCGCGATGCGGGGCAGATCGCACGCCTCGTTCAGTGCTGCATCCCAGCGCTGCTCATCGAGCAGTTGCTCGATATCGGTGAGGTAGCTCGCGAGCATCCGTGAACTGGACGGCAGGGTCGCACCGGCGCCCGCGGCGTCGTGCGGTGGCAAAGACTGTGACATCGCTTCGGGCCTTCCTTGAAGCTCAGGCGGCCTGTTCTGTGGGCGGCGTAGGCGTGCCGTTCGCAGGCGCAGGCTCCGGCGCCGCCGCGGGGCTCATCGTGGCCGCTGGCACGCTTCGGATCGGCGCTGCGCGCTTGCGCGCCGTGTGCCGAACGCGGCGTGCGGTGGCAGTGGGTGCCGCCGCTGCGGCCCGGGCCCGTGAAGGCCGGGCCGGGGTGGACCTGGGTGTCGGGCGGCTCACGCGACGCTTGAGGCGCGTTCGTGCGGTGGCGATTGCGGCGCGCACACGGGTCGTGCGGCGTGCGCGAGTCGCCTTGGCCGCCGCGTGCTTCGCCATCTTGGCGGGCTTTTGCCGCCGCGCTTTGGCGACGCGCTTCGCGACGGGTTTCTCCTTCGCCCCGGCTGCGCCCTTGCGGTTGCGGCGCGCGCGCTTGAAGGCCTTACGGGCGGCCGTGGACTGCTTGCGCGCACGTTTGGATTCGCGCTTGGCCTCCTTCAGGCGCTTGCGTGCGCGCTTCAGTTCCTCTTTCGCAATGCGCACGCGCTGCTTGGCGACGTCAGCCTGCAGCCGCGCCCGCTCGAAGGGTTCTGCGGGAGTGGCCTGTTCGCTGCCTGTCTTTTTCATCTGCGGCTCTGCGAAGCGAGTGGACGCGCAGTTTCACACAAGCCTCAGCGCCTTACCACCCCGGCGAGTTATCCACAGAATTTGTGCATAACTATGTGGACAGAGCGGCTGCGGAGAGGCAAAGGCTGAGCCCCAGCAAGAACTTGCGTTACGGTGCGCGCGTTTTCACCAGATGCGCGCGAGGCAATCGCTGCCTCGCTTCAGGGCGCGCTCCCGAACATGGTCGCCGTGACTCGATTTCTGCCGCCATGCTTACTGCGATAAAGAGCGACGTCGGCGATCTTCAGCACGCGCTGTGCAAGCTGCCGCTCGCCGGCGGGCACACGATCGAGCCCGCACAGTCCGAAGCTCGCGGTCACCTCGACGTTCTTGCGGTCGTAAGTGAAGGGGGTCTTGGCGATTGCCAGCCGCAGCTTGCGTGCCACACCCAGGGCGTGCTCATAAGAGGTCTCGGGCAGCACGATCGCGAACTCCTCCCCGCCGATGCGTGCGACCCAGTCGATCCCGCGCCGCAGATTCTGCTGCAGACGCGCGCCGAACTGACGCAGGACCTGATCGCCGCCCGCGTGCCCGAGCGTGTCGTTGAGCTTCTTGAACAAGTCGATGTCGCACAGCACCAGCGACAGGCCGCGCCCGTAACGCGCGGCGCGCTCCATCTCGCGCGGAAAATGCTTACTGAAGAAGCGTCGGCTGGCGACACGGGTCAGATCGTCCGTGGCCGAGAGCTTGCGGTTCTCGGCGAGCGTGATGCGCAGCACCGTCTCAAGTTCGGCGATTCGTCGCGCCGTCGCCAGGCGTGCGTCGAGCTCGCGCGGCGCGGCGCGCTGGCCGACACACTCATCGGCACCGGCCAGGAGTCCTGCCTCTCGCTCGCCGCTCTCATCGAGCTCGGAGATGTAGAGGATGAACGGCGCGCGCTCGAGGCTGGGCGCGCGCAGCCGACGCACCATGTCGAGTGAGTCGGTCACGATCACGGGACGAAACTCGGCGATGAAAAGCCGCAACCCCTCGCTTTCCTCGCCAATTGATTGAAAGTCCAGAACGTCGGCCGTGATGCGCCGCTCGAGCTGCTGCCGCAGGACCGGCTCGACGATGACGAGCAGCGCTTTCGGCGGCGGCACCACGCGCAGCATGACCGCGATGCTTGCGGTCGTCTCTTCGGTATTGGAGGGCGGTCGCTCGGCGCGGCGCTCGAGGATGCGTTGAATGACCGTGGTTTGTCCGCCCGTTGGCACCGACTCCTCCCGAGATGCGCCTTCTGGATGCGCAGATTACCTAGGCCAGCCGCAAATTGCGCGCGCCGCAGACCGCGGGCACGCAGGATGGTCGACTTGTAACTGAGCGCGGTGCCGCCACCGGGCGCCCGACTAGTATCATTGCGACCCTATGGAAGCGCCTGCCATCACGCGCCGCCGGCGACCGTTTCTCGCGCCCTTATGGCTAACCCTGCTCGCGGGCCTGGTGATCGTGGCGCTGGGTTTGAGCTTCTACCGCGATGCCGGCACGACCGTGGTGCTGTTGGTACGCCCGGCCGAAAAGGACCCTGGCACGATCGCCGACCCGCCGATATCCCCCGAGGGGGAGGAGCGCGCGCAGCACCTCGCGCGCATGTTTGGGGGTGCCGGTAACGGGGTGGGGCTGGATGCGATTTACGTGAGCGAGGATCGCCGGGCGCAGCAGACGGCAGCGCCGCTCGCAGAGCGGCTGCATCTTACGCCCGTGATCTTTGGCGGCGCGGCGGCGCCGGCGGTCGCCGCCCGGCTGCTGCGCGAGCACGCCGGAGGCAGCATCCTCGTGATCGCCAGCGGTGCGGCTTTTCCGCAGATGCTGCATGCGCTCAGCGGCGCGGAGTTGCCCCTCGGGGCCGCCGACGAAGGCGAAGCCATGTATATCGTGAGCGTTCCAAGTGTCGGCCGCACGCGCGTGGTGCGCGTGCGGTTCTAGCCGCGAGCGTTCAGCCAGCACCTTCGCGACGCGAACCGCCGGCGCTCAAGGCGGCTGCCCGGCGAACGAACTCACTGTGCTGCCCGATGCGGAAATCGGCGAGCACCGCGGCGCGGATGTAACGTGCCTGGTCGATGAGGTAGGTGGCGCGCCGCACGCCGAAGCCGAGTGGTCCGAGCACGTCGTACATGCGCACTACGAACTTATCCACATCCGCGAGGAGCCTGAAGGGCAGGTGGTATTTCTCGCGGAAGCGGCGGTGGCTCTCCGGCGTCTGCGGACTCACACCGGCCACATCGAGACCTGACTGCAGCAGCTCCGCGTGCAGGTCGCGGATGGAGCACGCCTCACGGGTGCACCCGGGGGTGAAATCCGCAGGATAGAAATATAGGATCAAGGGTCCATGACGCAGCAGCGTGCTGAGCGAAACGCTCTGGTCGTCCTGGTCAGGCAGCGTAAATTCCGGCGCACGGCCCCCAATGGGCAGCATGAAGTGGTCTCCGATCGTTCGCGACGCTTGAGTATCCCCTCCGCTGGGGATGATAGCCGCATCTGTTAGGGGCGGTTAAAACTTCATTGGACCCCCCGGACCGCGATGCTAGAATCGCGCGCCTTGAAATGGGGCGGTAGCTCAGCTGGGAGAGCGTCGCGTTCGCAATGCGAAGGTCGAGGGTTCGATCCCCTTCCGCTCCACCATTTCCCGATCCCAGTCCCGTCTCCTTAGCCAATAAGGTCCCGGTAGGCGTGCCAGGTTGCGTATCCCAATAGGGGCGCGATCACGACCATGCCGACCAGCAGCGTCACAAAGCCGATCACCGTAAGCCCGACGATCAGAGCGGCCCAGACCAGCATGGCCGGCAGGTTGGCGAGGGATGCGCGGATGCTGGCGCGAATCGCTTCCGAGGCATTCGCATGCCGGTCGATCAATAACGGCACTGCGACCACGGACATGGCGAACACGATGCCCGCAAGCACCGCGCCGCAGCCCACGTAGCCAAGAAGCTCGCGCGGTGCCACCGCCCCGGAGCCGCCCCACAACGCGACGGCCAGACTCGGAGTGGATGTGTTGAATACGGATTGCAGCAAGACCGCCGAGAGCGCAAACCACAGCACTGCGATGAGGGCGAGTACTCCGCCGAAGTGCATGAGCCCGTCGGGGTTGCGCGCGAGCGCCTGCAATGACTCATCGAAACCGAGCGTCTCGTGGGCGGCACGCCGGCGCGCCAGCTCGCACGTCCCGGTCGTCATGATCGGTCCGACGAGCAGATAGCCGGTTACGGCGGCGGCAGTCAGATACAGATGCGAGCTGCCGAGCATCAGGAGCACGCCGCCCAACACCGCTATCAGCGCACCGTGCGCGAGTCCCGGGATACCAATCGCGCGCAGATCGTTCCAGCCGCGGTTGAGCCATTCGAGCGGCTGCCGCAGAGGCACGCGACGGATCTCGACGTGCAGGGCGGGGGTTCCGACACTGATCGACGTGGTCATGGGCCGCTCCGTAAGGGAAGGGCGTGTTGACGGTTGATACTACGCCTCTGCCGACGGCACGGGAGGGTCGCCCGGGGGCGGACGCTAATGCCGGCGCGGCAAAGTGACCGCAGGAGTCCGCCTGGCAAATTCGACGTACTGTACCGGCTAAGCTTGCGCGCAATTCCGACGGTCGCCAGGCGCCGCGCGCATTAATGCCGTTTGCGAGCGTCAGCCAGTTCGCCCCGGTAGACTGCCGCGGCGGCGCCCCCGTAGCTCAGTGGATAGAGCGACCGCCTCCTAAGCGGTAGGTCGTCGGTTCAACTCCGGCCGGGGGCGCCAACACAAAAAACATGATGTAGATCAGTAGCTTAACATGCTGAATTCAACTCCCGGTCCCGGAGTTGAATTCGGCGTTCGGCCCAATTCGACGCAGCACCACGCAATACTCTGACTGGGGATTACCTGCGGCCACGCGTTGCGCGGGTATCAGGAAAGCTCGCGTATGAGCCTACGCCGGGCACGTCGCCTGCAAGAGTTAAAAACTCCAGACAGGTCGCGCTTCTGACCAAGCAGCCGCTTCGGGCGGAAGGTCGCAAGGGTGCCCGTCCTTCCAACTCAATCGGCCTGGGTCGTTCCATAGGAACCGATGCGAGTCAGCTCCCGCATAATCTCCAAAGGCCAAACAGTGCACGCACACCTCATCGTGCCCCTCCAAAGGAAACCAATGTGAGCCAGATTCTATTGATTACCTCAAGCCCACGAGTGGAGTCCTACTCGACGCGCGTGGCCCGCAAATTGGCCGAGAAACTCGCCAGACGACCTGGGTCGGCTCTTACGGTGCGAGACCTCACGCGTCAGCCTTTGCCGCACATCGATGATACCTTCGCGATCGCCCGCAACACGCCTCCAGACAGGTTGACGAGCGCGCAAAAATCGGCGCTGTCGCTGTCCGATGAGTTGGTGGCGGAGCTATTCGCCTGCGACACCCTCATTGTCGCGGCCGCAATGGTCAACTTCAGCATTCCCTCGAGCCTTAAGGCATACATCGACTATGTGGTGCGTCCGGGCGTCACGTTCCGCTATGGCGCGGAAGGGCGGGAAGGATTAGTCAAAGGGAAGAGGGCGTACCTCGTGGTGGCACGAGGTGGCGTCTACACCGACGGCGCCATGCAAGCCCTGAATTTTCAGGACACTTATTTAAGGACGATCCTCGGATTCATCGGCATCACTGACGTCGAGGTCATCGCTGTGGAGGGTATTGCATTCGGGCCTGAAGCGGCAGAGAAAGCCCTCAATACGGCACTCGCGAGAGTTGAGGCCATCGCGCCTTGAGTGCGAATTGACTTAGCGACGCTGGCATTGTCAGCCACGAACGACACACTGGGAACAGTTATCATGGCACCGATACCCGCGGCTTTGACATGGCGAACGAACTCCGTCGTCGTTCTCAGTACATCGGCGGCAAAGATGCCGACGTAAACGTTCGTCCAATATGGCGAAACGCCGCCGCAATTTTCACGGCCTGCTCGCCCGCCCGCCGCATGGCAAGGGGAAATTGGGCTTCATTCGCACAGGTCGGCGGCACTACGAGTGAGGCGGTGTCTCTCGTTTGCGCCGGCGGAATTCGCGGACTTTAGCCTTGTTGCCGCACCCTGACATGGAGCACCAGCGCCGATCCCCTCTACGCGAATTGTCGACGAAGTAGAGCGTGCAACTGGGCGATTCGCACTGCCGGATCAGCTTGGCTGCATCGCTGCCGAAGAGGTGCACTGCTTCGCGCGCCAGCGTGACCAACAGGGCACCGGCATCCCCTTCCAGGCGCATGGTTCCGTTGGCCTGAAGCTGGGGCGCCGCGGCGCTGTCGGCGGCGATTCGGTTCAATGTCTCGCGCGGCGCTTCCGCTTTAGCCCTGCTCGGTCTCCCCGCCAATACGTAGATCGCCTCGCGCAGCACGCGTGCCGTCGCAAGGTCCTTGGCCGTTGTCCTCGGTTTGGTGCAGGCCATCCCAGCCGAGACCAGCCAGCGAGCCAAGTCGTCCGGTGTGTTCAGCAGTTCACGGGGCGACGAACTCAGCCTGGCTTGAAGAGTGGCGGGCAAATCGATGGCGTTGCAGCCGCCGCGAAATCGGAAGCCGTCCCTATCCTGAGGACGCTCAGCCGGTGCTCCAACCAATATCATGTAACCTGCTTGACAGGTTTCATAGAAAAGTGCAGGGCGGCAATGTAACCCACAACATAGGTTACACGGAACCGTTGGAGGACGCGCTGATGAAACCCTGGCTTGCAGTCTTCGCCGTGACGGCGACCCTGATCGCCTCGGCGACAGCAACAGCGCAGCAGCCGGAACTCAACTCGCTGCGGGGCACCTGGATGATGGAGTCGGCCTACGAGATTAAGGCTGATGGAACCCGGACCACGACCTACGGTGAGCATCCCAAGGGTCTGCTCATCATAGACGCCGCGGGCCGCTACAACTTGCAGATCTTCCGGGTCGGCCGACCAAGTTTCGCGAGCGGCGACAAGGCCCGAGGTACAACCGAGGAATATCGTGAAGCTGTTCTGGGCTCGAGCACACACTTCGGCACAGTCACGATCGATCCGGCCAAACACCAACTGATCTTCAAGATCGAAGCTGCGTCCTTCCCGAATTGGGAGGGCCAGACGCAGCTGCGAGACTATGTCTATCAGGACGGCCTCTTGACCTACGCGGTGCCAGCAAGCGCTTCGGGCAGTGGCACGGTTGCTTATTCGGTTTGGCGCCGGTCGCCGAAGTGATGGCCCGCCCCCGCATTACCAAATCTCGAGTTTCGCCGGCTCGCCGATTCTTGTTCTTCGATCGGCGGTCCGAGTAAGCCGCACGCATGACGGTGTTTTGGCCGACGGCCAGATTGCTGACGACTATCGTCCTGTTGAACTCAGACAATGCCATTGATTCAACCCACACTCGGATTTGTGACAACAGGAGAAAAGTAAATGCTTAAGACTATTATTTTATCCGTGAGTCTCGCAGCTTCCTCACTTGCGCTTAATGCACGTGCGCAGGATGCGCGCCAATATACTGACGGCGCGGTCACTGAGGCGGACTACATAGCAGTTGAGTACGGGCATTTTGAAGAGTACATCGATTGGCTAAATTCGACCTGGAAGCCGACCATGGAAGCCATGAAGAAAGCTGGGCTAATCATCGATTACAAGGTCTTCAAGGCCACTCCAAAATCACCGGATCAGCCCAATGTAATTCTCATGATCACTTATAAAAACGGCATGGCGGCTTTGGATAAAGGCGTCGAGCTAGAAGACGTGGCCAAGAAAGTAATCGGTAGCACCGAGGTTCAGAACAAGGCCAGAGTGTTCCGGAATGAATACAGAAAAGTTCTGGGCACTGAATTGATTCGTGAACTCATTTTAAAATGAAATTGTTATACGTGTTCAAAGAGCGGGGGCTGCTATGACGATGTGGTTAGTTGCGCTGACGAGTCGCACGCCGAGCACGCGCATCGCCTTGACGATGGTGTCGAAGCTCGGATTCCCGTCCCTCGAAAGTGCCTTGTAGAGCCCCGCGCGCGTCATGCCGGTCTCCTTGGCGAGTCTCGTCATTCCGCCGTGCGCACGCGCGGCGATACCAATGACGTGAGCCATATAAGCGGCGTCGTCACCACCAGGCCATTGCCCACTGCCGAGCAGCCTTTTTGAACATTCCGATCACTATTTTTCAAAAGCTGCCCACCGTGCGTACTGCGGCGGACTTCCTTTAAGACCCATAAATGCTAAGGTGGAACGCGTTTCCGGCCGAGATGCCGGAGATTAGGCCCTTGTACTGAACCGCTTGGCGACACTCGAGCGCGGGAATGACCCCAGGCGAACCCTATCGGACAGGCATTCGCGGCCTTCGCGATTACTTCCATTTGAAGTCTCCGGCCTCGGCGGCCGTCCGAGCGCTGCGGGGGTGCAAGTCTTCGACTGGTTCTGTCAGAGCAGATGAGCCCCATCGGAGCCTTCCAACTCTGACGTTGTCCGGGAATGCGTTCATTCTCGGTTTGCAGGGCTCGGATTCCGCAGAGCACAACCTTCGGCTCGGAGAGCAGCCCGTTCCCGTGGTCCCCTTTCCCAAGGGGATGATGATCCTCATTAAGCTCAGCCTTGATCCTTCGCCAACTTGGGGCAGCGCATCCGACGAGTGCAGTTTTTATCTTCAACGCGACAGTTTCGATCGACTGGCCGACCACCTCGGCGTGAGCCGAATTGACGGCCTGGCCATTAAGCCGGGCGTCGCAGTTGACGACCCCGTCATAGCCAACCTCGGTCCGTGTCTGTTGCCAGCGATCGAGCACCCGGAAAAGGCCAACTCGGTGTTCGTCGAGCACGTGGCCATGGCCCTCCACACACATCTGGCTCAACGATATGGTGGGATGCGAGTTCCGCGAACGTCGGGTAGCGGCAGTCTGACGCCCTGGCAGCTACGCCTCGCCCGAGACACCATCAATGCTCATCTCGATGGCGGGGTATCGCTCGCGCGGTTGGCTAGAGGTTGCGGGCTATCCGCCAGTCACTTCGCGAGGGCCTTCACGTGCAGCACGGGAATGCCCCCGCACCGTTGGCTCACGCAGCGTCGCGTCGACCGCGCCAAGGACTTGATGCGGTCAACCAAGACTCCGCTGGCAGAAATCGCTCTCGCTTGTGGGTTCTCCGACCAGGGTCATTTCACCCGAGTGTTCTCACAAGTGACGGGCGCGACGCCGAGCCAATGGCGACGCGTCACGAGAAGTTAGGATGCCGAAGCGATCTGCCCGCTAGGACAGGAAGCGAATGTGACCCACATTGCTGGCATCCATCATGTAACGTCCGTCAGCACTAATCCCGATCGGACCCTTAAGTTCTACACCGAGACACTCGGCCTGCAGCTCGTAACGAGAACAGTCAACTTTGACGAGCCATCTGTACTGCACTTCTATTGCGGGGACTCGACTGGGTCGCCCGGCACCCTTCTTTCGTTCTTTATCCATGAGGGCGTTGCCCGTGGTCGACACGGTACCGGGCAAGTGAGTGCGGTGGTCCTTGCTGTCCCGCCGCGCTCTTTGCCAGAGTGGCGCAAGCGTCTGCAAGAGCACAGGGTCGATGTGGTAGGCCGTGCTTGGGCGTTCGGAGAAGAGTATCTGTGCTTTACCGATCCCGATGGTCTGGAACTGGCGTTGATTGAGGACACCGATGAGGCGGCTCCCGGCGAAGTCTTCCCGGGCTCTGACAGGCCGCACTGTGCGATAAGACGAATTCGATCCGTGGAAATCCAAATCGAGGGCTTCCAACACACGTCCCGATTTCTACGAGATACATTGGGTTTCAAGGCGGCGGGAAACGAAGGGGCGGTATTCCGCTTCCGTGATGGACCTCCGGGGCAGCCCGTCGCCATCGATCTGCTCTGCACCCCAAACCACCGACCCGGCTGTGCAGGGCCGGGAGTCGTACACCACATCGCCTGGCGGGTGCCCGATAACGAAGCTCTGAACAACATGGCCGAGAGGCTGGCGAATGGCGGCTTAGACATCACCCCGTGTCTCGACCGGTGCTATTTTCGTGCGGTCTATTTCCGCTCGCCCTGCGGACTGAATTTCGCCCTCGCTACGGACGGGCCCGGATTTGTGGCTGAGGAGGGACGGGCAGGAACAAATGTGCCGCTGAGCTTGCCCCCGTGGCTTGAGCCGCAGCGCGCCACCATCGAGCGTCGACTGAGCGGGAAGCCGTCGCGCACTCGTCGGGTTCGCGCTGCAGAAGTTGACGATTGATAGGGGAGGTAGCTATGCAGACCAGCGCAATCGGAGGGCTGCTAAACAGGAGGTTCGGTCTGCAGGACCCTCCAACGCTCGTCGCCAATGTGTCCAGTGACCGACCCATCACGTTCTCGCATCTGCGGGTCGACACTCCGGGGCGCGCTCTGGCGAGTATCCCCGTGGAGAGTGCGTATTCGATTCACCTGCATCTGCGAGATACCTTGTTCGACCTTCGTGTGCAGGGGCAAAGGGACACAAAAGAGGGTCCCAAGGCTGGGAGTCTGTGCTTTTTTGACCTCCAGTCTCGGCGAGACATTCTCTTCGAGCTGCCGTTTCACACGGTGAGGTCTTACGTGCCGCTGCTCGCGCTGCAGGATCTGGCGCGGGAAGGCGGAGCCCGTAAACAGGTAGCGTTGAAACCGCCTCCACCCGGCGCGGATGACCCGATCATTCGCCACCTTCTGGCGTGTCTTTATCCTGCGTTCGAACATGCAGAAAGCCACAATTCCCTGTTTGTTGACCATATAGCATTGGCCCTTCAAGCACATCTGCTTCAGACGTACGGCGGTAGCGGCCTTGTGATCCCGGCCGTACGTCGTGGGTTGTCTCCATCGCAGGAGCGGCGCGCGAAGGAGCTGATGTACGCCGGCCTCGCTAAGGATATCTCCGTCGCGCAGTTGGCAAGGGAAGTTGGCCTGTCGAGCAGCTACTTTGCCCGAGCCTTCCGGAAGGCGACGGGCCGTCCCCCGCACCGCTGGCTCCTCGAACAGCGGATCGAAGCCACTCAAAGCCTCCTGTTGAATTCGCAGATGTCGCTAGAAGAGATTGCCAAGGCATGCGGCTTTTCTGATCAAAGCCACCTCACTCGCGCCTTTACGCGAATGATCGGAACCAGCCCTGGAGCCTGGCGCCGCGCCCGGCGCTAGAAAAGGACTCCCCTCTACTGAGTGTCGAAAGAGCCCGTCGGGCTCTCGGGTAAGCTGACACCGGTTGTCGACGCCGAAAAACGCCAATCGACTGCAAGGTCCTGTAAGCGCGCAGTGTGCGGGAGCACTACTGTCTGAGCGCGGGGACATTAGGGTTTTGGACACGACCCCATCGCGGGTGTGGCGCTACTCCCGTTGTCGCGCTCGGAGGTTAGTCACTTCGATTCGGATTTCGTCGAACCCGTTTCTGACACTGCGGCGGAAAACGCCAATAGACCGCAAGGCCCTGCAATCAGTCAACGCCGACCTACCACTATCGTCTTAGAGCGCTTAGTCGCGGGGTCCCGATAGTCAGGGAGGAGCGGTTGGCAATCACCTTCAAGGTTAACGGCGCGGAGCACACCGTGGACGTCGATGGCGATACGCCGCTGCTGTGGGTATTGCGCGACGTGCTCGGCATGACGGGGACAAAGTTCGGCTGCGGCTTGGCTCTTTGCGGCGCGTGCACGGTTCATCTGAACGGCGTCGCCACACGCTCCTGCGTATTCCCGATCGAGAGCGTCCACGATGCCGCGGTCACCACGATCGAAGCCATCGACGCCACGCCCAGCGGCCGAAAAATCCAAAGAGCATGGCTCGATCTTGAGGTGGTGCAATGCGGCTACTGCCAGTCGGGTCAGATCATGTCCGCCGCTGCGCTTCTGGCGACCAATCCGCATCCGAGTGACTCCGACATAGACGCTGCAATGTCGGGAAACATCTGCCGTTGCGGTACTTATGTTCGCATTCGGAAGGCGATCAAGCACGCAGCCAAGTCGTCTGCGGTAAATGGGAAGGGGGACTGATCCATGCCCTTCAATCGATTGGAGTCAATGCCCGCTGACTGCCCGGGTCACCCGAGTGCAATATCCCGCCGCCTGTTCCTCAAGACCGGTGTCGCTGCCGGCGGCGCACTCGTGCTGGGCTTTGGTCTGCCAGCCTTTGTCGACGACGTAAGGGCAGCGGCCTCGAGTGGCTTTACCCCCAACGCCTTCATTCGCATAGCTACGGACGGGTTGGTGACACTGACGATGCCGTACGTGGAGATGGGCCAGGGTACCTACACTTCCATATCCATGCTCATTGCAGAGGAGCTGGAGGTAGTGTTGAGTCTGGTACGCCTTGAGCATGCGCCGCCCAATGAGAAGCTCTACGGAAATCCGGCGTTGGGCGGCATTCAAGCGACGGGAAATTCAAACGCGATCCGAGCCGCCTGGGTGCCACTGCGGCAGGCCGGCGCCACGGCCAGGGTAATGCTGATCACCGCGGCAGCGAAGCGCTGGAAGGTAGATCCGTCCTCGTGCCACGCGGAGCGGGGCGAAGTCGTTCATCAGGCGAGCGCGCGCAGAATCAAATATGGCGCACTGGTTACGGCGGCAGCCCGGCTACCGGTTCCCGAGAAGGTGGCACTCAAGCGCCCGGAAGAGTTCAAGATCATCGGCAAGCCGGAGAAGCGTCTTGACGCGCCGTCGAAAGTCAACGGATCGGCCGTCTACGGGATCGATTTCCGACCGCCCGGAGTCAAGGTTGCAACGCTCGCGCAATCGCCGGTCTTCGGCGGGCGGTTAAAGAGCGTTGACGCGAGTGCGGCCAAGGCCGTCAAGGGCGTGCGTCAGATCGTACAGCTGGAGGACGCGGTGGCCGTCGTAGCCGACCACATGGGGGCGGCGAAAAAGGGCCTCGCCGCCCTGATCGTTGAATGGGACAACGGGCCGAACGAAAAGCTCAGCACCGAGGATATTGCGCGCGATCTTGAGAAGGGAACACTCGGTCCGGGGGCCGTCGCTCAGGATGTCGGTGATGCCGTCAAGGCGATGGCAGGGGCCGCCACCAAGGTCGAATCGATTTACCAAGTGCCGTTCCTCGCTCACGCCGCGATGGAGCCGATGAACTGTTCGGTCGAGGTTCGCAAGGACGGTTGCGAAGTCTGGGTGGGCAACCAAGTCCTCGCGCGGGCACAGGCTACTGCGGCGAAGACCACGGGCCTCCCCCTGGATAAGGTTGTCGTCCACAATCACCTCATCGGCGGCGGCTTTGGTCGCCGACTCGAGATTGACGGCATCACCCGCGCCGTGCAGATCGCCATGCATGTAGAAGGCCCGGTTAAGGTCGTGTGGACGCGCGAGGAGGACATCCAGCACGACATGTACCGGCCGTACTTCTTTGACCGGATATCCGCCGGCCTCGATCAGGCCGGCAGACCTGTCGCCTGGACCCATCGCTTTGCAGGCTCGTCTATCATCGCTCGTTGGCTGCCTCCGGCCTTCAAGAACGGCCTCGACGGCGACACCATCGACGGGGCAATTCACCTCCCGTACGACCTCCCGAACGTGCATGTCGAGTACCTGCGAGTGGAGCCCCCGGGAATTCCTACCGCGTTCTGGCGCAGCGTTGGGCCGTCGCACAACGTGTTTGTGGTCGAAAGCTTTATGGACGAACTGGCGGCCGCCGCGAAGAGCGATCCCGTCGACTATCGGAGAGCACTCCTCGGGAAGGCGCCCCGCGCCAAAGCGGTTCTTGAGCTTGCGGCCGAGAAGGCCGGCTGGGGCCGGCCACTCCCGCCGGGATCAGGCCGCGGCGTTTCAACCCAGTTCGTGTTCGGAACCTACATGGCGCAGGTCGTCGAAGTCGAGGTGTCGAAGGGTGGCGACGTTCGGGTGCGGCGTGTCATCTGTGCGCTCGACTGCGGTTCAGTCGTCAATCCCGATACCGTCCAGGCGCAGGTCCAGGGGGCCGTGATCTTCGGAATCTCGGCCGCGCTTTACGGACAGATCACCCTGAAAGACGGACGGGTGGAACAGACCAACTTCAACTCGTACCGGGTTCTGCGCATGAATGAAGCACCGGCTATTGAGGTGTATATCGTCCAAAACACCGAGCCCCCCGGCGGGATGGGCGAACCGGGAACCTCGGCGATAGTCCCCGCCATCACGAACGCGATCTTCGCCGCCACCGGTAAGCGCCTGCGCAACCTGCCGGTCGATCCCGCGGAGCTCAAGCATGTGTGATTCGGCACTCTCGGGTCGATGGCAGGGGTCCTGATTCCGTTTCGAGGTGACAGACCATGCTGAGGATAGGAGTCGTTACAGGGAGTACGCGTCCAGAACGCCACAACGAAGCCGTCGCGCCTTGGGTATTCGATCTTGCGACAGAACGCACTGATGCCGAGTTCGAATTGGTTGATATGGCGACCTACAATCTGCCGCTGCTGGACGAGCCGCTGCCACCACATGAGCGGCCCCGATCCAGATCCGGGTGTGGGAAAGGCGTATGCATTGCTGACTCATCGGCCAATGTTATTTGGGTCACAAGTCGTGTTCATCGGTGCGACCGATGTGTTTCAAGATATTCCAGGGCTTGGGCTCACGGGAGGCCTGTGCGCCTTCGCGCATGTACAGCCAAAAAAACAGAAGCGCTGAGAGCTCGACTCGATCATGCGGTGGTCCCAGCTGCAGCGAGCGCCTCAACAGCTCGATCTGACGAGATGATGCGTAGTGGCCCGTAAGCGGCCATCGACACCCGCGAGGAGGTCGAGGGAGTCCGGTTCTGCGCCAACAGATCTACCGTGCGTGCTTGACGACCTCCACGACCTCTTGCAGCCACGGCACGAGGTGCTCGATGTCGAAGGTGCCTTCTTCGAGCAGGTTGATCATGCGCTTGTAGATAGCCGTGGAGGACGCGGTAATGGTGAAGCCGTTGATCCGCAGGAAGACATCGACTACGGCAAACGCGACCCGCTTGTTCCCATCGACGAACGGATGGTTCTGAACGAGGCTCTCGAGGAGCGCCGCCGCCTCGTGGATGAGCGTGTCGTAGTAGCCGGTCTGCGGGCGGTGCAGCGCCGATTCGAGCGCGCCGACGTCACGAACGCCGCGCGCTCCGCCGTAACGCTCGATTAGCTGCTGGTGAAAGAAGAGGGCATCGGCGGTCGTGAGATACTCGGTCATTCAGCGAGCTTGCGGTACAGCTCATCACGCTCCTTGAGGCTCTTCTGGAAGGCCTCGAGCACATTGCGACGCGGTGGCTGCTGTTGCTTGCGCGCGAGGTAGTCCCGCATCGCATCCCCGATGACGGCCTGGAGCTGCCGACCCTCGCGGTCCGCGATGACCTGCAGGGCATCCAGGACTTCCGGGTCGGCTTGGGAGGAATACTTGCGAAGCGCGCGCATCGGCTGGCACCCTATCATGAGATATCTTGATCTATCATGATAGGTCAAGAACGCCGGAAAGCAAGTGCGCGTGCCCGGTGTGTCAGGCGGGTACGAGGGCGGGCACGCGTTAAATCGGGCTGCTCTATAAGCTTTTTACAATCAACGCTTTATAGGCGATCGTGCAACTTCGGCCGGGGGCGCCAATAAATCAACAACTTGCGTTTGCAAACCGGCTCAGGCTGCAAAATGTCTAGCGGGTTTCTAACGGCTGGCGGATTTTCGCTTGAAACGACGCGCAGTTTTGGCTGCTCGCCGAGGGCTTGCGCGTTCAGAAGCTCAGCGATGCTCGCCATGCCCGATTGCAGCGCGAGCGCATATACCCTGATCGACCAGGTGGCTGCGTTCCGGCAGGGGGCCCCTGTCAAAGTCCTTTACACCCCCGTATCGGCGACGGTACTTGCCGAAACCTGATCCGAAGGCGCGTGCATCTTGCTGAAGTTGGATCTACGCTAATGAAAAGGCTGGATCTACTCAAAAATTAAACGCGCACGGGCGCCGTAGAATCCGCTTCGAGCGGCAAGGAGACAGCGATGCGCGGAAAGCTAGCGGGATTGGCGGCCCTCGGGCTGCTGGCCGGACCGATTTCGGGTTGGGCGGGCGGCGTCGATGCGCTCTATGCGTTCGGCGATAGCCTGTCCGATGTTGGAAATATCTTTGCCGCCACCGGCGGCGTGGAACCGGGCGCGCCCTACGCGAACGGCCAGTTCAGCAACGGAGCGGTTTGGGTTCAGGACCTCGCCGGCGACCTCGGCCTCGCCCCTCTCAAGCCAAGCCTGGCGGGCGGAACTGACTACGCCTACGGCGGAGCACAAACTGGGACGACCCCGTTCCATACAGCCAATGCCACCGACCTTACCGGCGCCGCGGGGCAGCTGAGTCAATTCGAGGCGGCCCATACAACCGCGGACCCCAATGCGCTCTATACGATCTGGATCGGCAGCAACGATTTGCTCGCGATCGCAGGTTCGCACGCGACCTCGTCGCAAATTGCCGCGGGCATCGGAGCGGCCGTGGTCAATATCGATAGCACCATCGCTGCCCTGGCCGGCGAGGGCGCTAAGGACTTCCTTATTCTCACCGTGACCGACCTCGGCAAAACGCCCGACGCCATTGCCGGAGGACCCGCGGCGCAGGCCGGGGCGTCGGCACTGGCGGCAGCCTTCGATTCGACTCTGGTGCACGGTTCGGGTCCGATCCCGTCGCTGGCAGCCCTGGCGGCAGCCGACGGTTTGAATCTGCACGTACTCGACACCTACAGCCTGCTCGACAACGTCGTTGAGAACCCGGGGACCTACGGCTTCACCAATGTGACGAGCCCTTGTCTGGTCGGGGCGGTGAATTACGCGGGCGGGACGCCCTGCGCACCGACGATGGCTGGACAGGACCAGTACCTGTTCTGGGACGATCTTCATCCGACCGCAGCGGGTCATGGGGCCATCGCCGCTGCCGCCCTTGCCGCAGCCGTTCCCGAGCCCGGTACGCTCGCGCTCCTGGGCCTCGGGCTCGCCGGTCTCGGACTCATGAGGCGGCGCAGAAAAAACTGAGCGCCAGGCTGCGATTGAGGCAAGACCCCGGCCCGAGTGCCGGGGTACTTGTTTCAGGCAGCGGTCATCGCGGGTGGGTACCGACGCGATCAGTGCGCGGGATAACGTCCGCCGTGCAGCTCGATCGGGAGTACCCCAGCTTGCCGCCCGGCACGTGCCACAGAACGAACTGATGATCGCAGGCGCCGTGTTTAACGCTCACCAACGGGCCACCAATTCCCGGAACGGCCGCTGCGGTCGCATCCCTTCGTCGCCAAAGTTGCCGCTGTCTTTGCCGTCGATCGTTACCGACCTCGGGCGCTTGCGCGTCGGCCAGCTCACGGCTACCTCGGTCGAGGGGTTGAGGGTAGGAGCGAGCGTTATGCGCAGAGTACTTTCGTCCTGTTGTGCCGACATCGACAGCTCCCCAAAGGCGGTCGGCAGCCGGTCAATCGACAGGCCCTTGCCGGTGACCCAATCGGGAGGTACTCCGGGAAGCAGATCAAGGCGGCCGTCTCCCTCGTGCATGAGCATGCCGATAACCGCACGCACGTATTCCGCGCCGACCCAGGTGTGAGGCATATCGCCGAGGTAGAAAACCGAGCGCATCGGCGAGCGCACAACCTCCGCGAACACCTGCCAACCGGACGGACGGCGGTCGGCCCGCAGTCGATTCAACAGTTCCGCGGCGAGCAGCGGCTCATCGAGGTGCACGAACGTCAGCACGTTGCGAAACTCATACGGCGAGTACGCATAGTGCGCGCCCGGGATACTGCGCTTACGAACGTCATCGAGGTAGCGCGTGAACGTGGTATGGAGCGCGGTGTCGGGCAGTATTTCCTGCTGGCCGCAGGGGTCCAGGGCAATGGAGACGCTGGTGGGGTCGGGGTCGCCAAAGTCCGCCGACGCCGGCACGTAGTCGATGTGTTTCCACGCCATGGTGGCGCGAATAGAGGCCGCCATCGAGTCGCGCAGGGCTGCTCCCTGGTCCTCGGCCCAGCTCGCCATATCGCTCAGCTGCCATTGGCGCGCCAGCCAGGCGCCGTCGTGCCAGCCCTTGAGCGCCCAATAGTCGTCCCAGTAACTGTGGGTGGGCGAGGCGTAGCCCTCGTGGCTGATCGATGGCGCGAGGATGCCCCGGAAGCGCTGCGGCGCCTCGCTCCCCGCCTGGTAGCCGGCTGCCAGTGTGCGTTCACGCAGCGTTTGCAGGAACCTGAGTGCGCTGCGCACGCTGGGCAGGTACTCGCGCACGCTCGCGGCACCGCCGTTAAGGCGTGCCACATCAGCGACGAGCGTGACGAACTCTCCCTGGCTGTCGTATTCCAGTTCCGAACCGACGCCGCCATTTACGCTGCCGTCGTCGTTGAGGATGGGGGAAACCATGCCGCTGTCGCGCACGCCATGAGCCGCGTACCAGCGCAGATACTCGCGCGCCGGACCCGGAATCCCCATCCGCAGCAAGATGGCGGCCGTTGCCGATCCATCGCGGATGAATGAGCGGTTGTAGTTGCGCGGACCAGCCTGCAGGACCGGACCCTTGGCGTTCACCAGCATGTAGGCGACCTGCGCTCGGAGGGTCGCGACGAGGGAGTCATCCGGCAGCTCGATTTCGACCCGGCCCAGACGCACTTGCCACTGCTGCTCGGTGAGGGTCGCCAATCGGTCGAAGTCCGATGGCGACGGGTTAGCCGGTACGCTTTGCTCGGAGCGTTGCGGGCGGGGTGTGCTCTTACCCGGGTTCGCCGGGATTTGTCCGAGCGGGAACAGGAGCACCACATCGGTCTGCTCGGTGGGCTCGAGATGCACCGCATAGAGTAGTGCAGCCGCCCCGAGGCCGGTCGGGTCTTTGGCGAAAGATTCGGTCGGCACGCCCCCTTCTGCGACATAGCGAGTGATCTCAGTCTCCCCCGTGGGGCCGAACGGCGCCACGCCCTGGGCAGAGGGCGCGGTCAGAGAGCTGAGCAGCGTGCGGCCATTGACCACGAGTAGCGTGTTCTCACCGGTTCCCTCGAAACCCACGTTGTGGATCTCGGATATGCCGCCGTGCTGCCAGGGCGGATTGACCTGAATGGGCCGGACCAGCAGTGCGAGCTGTCCGTCGACAGCGCGTGGCCCGCTGTTCTCGAGACGATACCGCACCAACGTGGCGGGGCCCGCGGCCGTAGTAATAGCGATGGCTTCGCTACGCAGCTGCAGCCCGGGTTGCGGGGACCAGACCACGGTCGGCATGGGCATCCAACCCTCGCGCAAGCTCTGTGTGCGATTGGCGTTGGCCGCGGCGACGATCCGCCCCGAGTCGTCTCGCCACAGGGGCTGCACTAAGGGGGCATTTTTGAAGGCTTCCAGATTGCCGTATTCGTCGAAGAGGCTCTTTTGGTCGCCGGCCGGAACGCCAACTGCCGTCCAGTACACCTGCTGTTCGTGGAGGGATGAGGGGAACAGTGCCGAGTGCTCGCGCCCGGCAAAGATCTCGTAGCGCTTGAGCGCGGTCATGGCTTGCGTGCGACTCAACAGCCGCAGGCGTCGGATCGCCGGGGTCTCGCGGCCCGACGCATAGACCGTAAGACGCAGTTCGCTGAGCGCTCGCGCATTGTTTGCTGCCAGGTAGGAAGTGTCACCGAGTGAGCTCGCATCTTCACCGAGCAGATGCCACTCGCCCGCAGGATCACGACCTTCAAGGCGCGCGCCGCGCCGCGCGGAGTTCCAAAACACTTCCAGTCCGCTCACCGGGAGCGCGCGCGGAAGGTACACGTGCAGCTGACGCGTGCCAAATTCGGGCCCGGCTCCCATGATATCGCTGTGCACGGTAGCGTTCCACAGGGCCGCGGGGTCGAGTTGCTCCTCGGCGCCGGTGATGCGCGGTGATTGGCTGGTGAGCAGTGGCTCGAATTCGAACAGCGATACTTGGGCGTTCGCGCTATTCGCAGGACTGGCGAGACGCAGGTACCGCGCACGAACCGATGGGAAGAGCACGTAGTCCACTCCCCCGAGTGAGTCCGAGGTCTGGAATGCGGTCTGCCAGTGTTGCCCATCGACGGAGTACTGGATTATGTATTCCGGCGCATACGCCACGTCCCACTGAATGATGACGCCGCCTATCGGTGCCTCCCGACCCATATCGACCTGCAACCACTGCCCGGGCGCAAAGTTGCCGTCCCACTTAGTCGATGAGTCGCCGTCGATCGCCATCGCGGGGGTCGTGCCGCGAGGCGGGGTGGAAGAGGCCGTTGCGCGCCATTCGCTGCGAGGTGGCAGCTGTTCGTCGGCACCTGACGCCAGGGATGCGGCGAGTACGCTCAAGAGCCCTGCCAGCGCGCTCGAAAACCTGGCGACGGTGTGGTTACGCACCTGCGTGTGTCTCCTTGGCGATGAATGGCCGAAGCGAGAGCCGTTGGGTGAATTTCGGCGTGCCATTTAAGTTCAGAACGAACCGCGCGAGAAACAGCCCGAGCTTCGAGCTCAAACGCTCGATGCGAAGCACGAGCCCAGGGCGCTCCGCGTCACTGATGTTCCTCAGCTTGGCACCTGGGAGCAGACCTTAATTCGCGTCTCTGGTAGTGGCGTAACTCGAGCCGTCATGTGCGCTGGTCCCATCCGTTAGTCTTCGGTGCTACCGATCTGCAGCCAGCGCTCGATATCGGCGGAAAGCCGCCCTGGGCCCCCACCTGCGCGCTTTTTCCGCGGAAGGTGCCGGCCGCGACCCAGCGGCAGATCGTGCAGCGGTGTCGGCCGGCATCCGTTCAACATGGCGCGTTGCTACCTCGTCGATTCAGTTCACGCGCTCCGGAAAAGCCGCCATCCTGACATGCCGCTCGAAAGGCCGCCCACTTCGCTCCTCAGGTTTAGGTTTTTGTCCTACATGGCATCCCAGCGCACGACTACGCCGGGAGTGGTCTAGGGGTGCGAGCATGAATAGACTGTGCGACGCCGGCGCGCGTGCCGGCTGGCAATGCTCGCGGACGCACCTTGCAGCGGCATCACTTGACGATTACCGGCGAGACCGCTAGGAGTGAATGGGTGCCCAAGAATAATCAGGAGTGCCTGCGCGTGGTTGCACCACTCACTCCCGTCCCGATATTGGCCAGTCCGAATCCCCGCGGATTTTCGTGGCGCCCCCGCGGCTGAACGGATGGCAGTGGACAGAGGCTTGACTCGCGCGGCTGCGCCGCAGGCTACGACCCATGAGGCACACGAATCCTCGTCGCGGGCGCGCGGCGCGCTCAGCCGCAGGCGGCTGCTGATCGGCGCGGCCGCAGCGCTCGCGCTGTCGCGACTTTCCAACCGCCCGGTGCTGGCCGCCGCCGAGGCAAACCTCAAGCTTGGCGCGCCGCAGGACTTCTCGTTCGAGGCGCTGACGCGCGAGGTTGAGGCCAGCGCGGCGCGTCCCTACGTGCCACCGCCGCCGCTGTCCCCCGAAGTACTTCAGCGCATTGATTACGAAGCCCTGGGCAAGATTCACTTCGACCCGGCGTGCGCGCTATTTCGCGACGGGCCGGGCGCCTATCCGGTGACGTTCTTTCACCCGGGCCGCTTCTCGCCCACGGTCGTACGGATGTTCGCGCTGTCGGAACCAGGCCCGCGGCAATTTGCGCGCGAGGTGCTCTACAACGCGGCGTGTTTCCAGATGCCCCCCGACAGCCCCGCGCGTGCGTTGCCCGACGCAGGGTTTGCCGGATTTCGCCTGCAGGAAAGCCGCCTCGGCGCAGCCGGCACGCTCGACTGGCGCACGAATGACTGGGTGGCATTCCTCGGAGCATCCTACTTCCGCGCGATCGGCGAGCTGCACCAGTACGGCATCTCCGCGCGCGGCATCGCGATCAATGTCGCAGTCCCGGACCGGTCGGAGGAGTTTCCGGCCTTCACTCGTTTTTATTTCCAGCCGCCCTCCGCCGACGCGCATGAGGCGATCGTCTACGCGATGCTCGACGGGCCAAGCATCGCCGGTGCCTACCGCTTCCTCATGCACCGCGAGGAGGCAGTCATCATGGAGGTCGAGGCGCGTCTGTTTCTGCGCCGTGACGTCGAGCGCCTCGGCCTCGCTCCGACTACGTCCATGTTCTGGTTCTCCGAGTCGGTGAAGCCGACCGGAGTCGACTGGCGTCCGGAAGTGCACGATTCGGACGGCCTGGCCCTATGGACCGGCAGCGGCGAACACATCTGGCGTCCCCTGAGCAACCCGCTGCATACCAGGGCCTCCGCCTTCGCCGACCGCAACCCGCGCGGCTTCGGCTTGCTGCAGCGCGACCGCGAGTTCGACCACTATCTCGATGGCGTGCACTACGAACGGCGGCCGAGCCTTTGGGTCGAGCCGCTCGGGGAATGGGGCGACGGCGCGGTGCAGCTGATCGAGAATCCCACCGACGATGAAATTCACGACAACATCGTTGCCATGTGGGTCCCCCGCCAGCCGGCGAAAGCGGGCGCGAAATACACGCTGCGTTACCGGCTGTACTGGGCCGCGGACGAGCCGCACCCGAGTGCGCTGGCGCGCTGTGTTGCCACACGGCTCGGCCGCGGCGGCCAGCCCGGACAACCACGACCGGCCGGTGTACAGAAGTTTATGGTGGAGTTCATCGGCGGCCCGCTCGCGCAGCTGCCCTTTGGGGTCATCCCCGAACCGGTGCTGTCGGCGGCAACCGGCCGCTTCTCCTACGTTTTTGCTGAAGCCGTTCCGGATGGCGTTGCCGGACACTGGCGGGCGCAGTTTGATTTCACGCCCCAGTCGCGCGAGGTCGTGGATCTGCGGCTCTTTCTGAGACTCGGCGAGCGCACACTCTCGGAGACCTGGCTTTATCAGTTTCGTCCCGACGAAGGACGCAGCTGATGCGCTCCGCGCACTTGCTGGCAACCCCTAGCGGCCGGAGACACCGGTGATAGCCGCCGCGTTAGTTGCGCTCGCAGCACTGGCCGCACCTGCGGAGGCGCCCCCGGCTGCGCCGCCCAAGCCCGCCGCGCGCGCCACGGCGCCCGCCGCCACCGCCGCCACCGCCGCGCCGCGGCCGTTCGGTTTCGAGGAGGTACGCAAAGTCGCCCAGGAGCGCGCCAAGCGCGAGTTCCGCCCGGCCGCCGACACGCTGCCGCAGACACTGGCGAACCTGACTTTCGAGCAATATCGCGACATCCGCTTTCGTACGGCGAGCGCCCTGTGGCGCGGGCAGTCACTGTTCGAGGTCCAATTCTTTCACCGCGGCTACCACAACAGGGAACGGGTCAACCTCTTCGAGGTCAGTCCCGAAGGCGTCACGCCACTTACCTACAACCCGGCGTTTTACACCTACGGCGCGCTGCAGAAGGCGCCGCCGGCGCCGGCGAGCCTCGGCTACGCGGGCTTTCGCGTGCACTACCCGCTACAGACCCCGGCGTACAAGGACGAGCTGCTGTCCTTTCTGGGTGCCTCCTATTTTCGTGTGCTGGGTCGCAACGAGCACTATGGCGCCTCCGCCCGCGGGCTCGCGATCGACACCGGCGAGCAGTCGGGCGAGGAGTTTCCGACGTTCACCGATTTCTGGCTGGTGCGCCCGCGACCCGGCGATCGCAGGCTCACCATCTACGCGCTGCTCGACAGCAGGAGCGTGGTGGGGGCGTATCAATTCGCAGTCCAGCCTGGTGCTATCACGCTCATCGAGGTGCACTGCACGCTGTATCTGCGTCATCCGATCGCAAAGCTGGGAATCGCGCCCCTCACCTCCATGTTTCTCTACGGTGCGGACGCCTCCGGCCGGCGCTTCGATGACTACCGTCCCGAGGTACACGACAGCGATGGCCTGCTTGCTCAGACCGGCCAGGGACAGTGGCTGTGGCGCCCGCTCACCAATCCGCGTGAGCTGCGCGTGAATCGCTTCATGGACGAGAACCCGCGCGGCTTCGGCCTCATCCAACGCCAACGCGATCCGCGGCAATTCGGCGATCTCGAGTCGCAGTACGAGCTGCGTCCGAGCTACTGGGTGCAACCGCTCGGGGCGTGGGGCAAGGGTGGCGTCGAGTTGGTGGAGATCCCGAGCGATGAGGAGATCCACGACAACGTGGTCGCCTACTGGGTGCCGACCGAGACGCCCGCGGTCGGCAAACCGCTCGCCTTCAACTATCTGTTGTCGGCGTATCTGCACAGCGCTGAGTGGCCGCCCGGCGGCCGCGTGGTCGCGACGCGCAGTGGCACCCCCGCCACGGGTGAGAATCATGTGCGTGTGCCGCCCGGTGCGCGGCGTATCGTTGTGGAGTTCGCCGGCGGGGACCTCGACGGCCTGGCGGCGGTGCAGCCGGTGAGCGCGGCAGTCGTCGCGGAAAACGGCCGCGTGGAGGCCGTGAGCGTGCAGCGGACCGATGCCGGCACTTGGCGCGCCTCCATACTGGTCACGCCGCGTACCAAGAAGCCGGTTGACCTGCACTGCTTCCTGACCCTGTACGGCGAAGTACTGACCGAAACCTGGGTGTATCAATGGGCGCCATGAACAGCCGCCCGCACCCGCGCCTGCGCCGCACGCTCTTCTTCGGACTGACGTTCCTCACGGCGGGCGCCGCGACCGCCCTGATGCTCGATGCCCTGCAGGCCAGCGGCCTGAGCGCCGTGGAGCGCTTGGGGCTCGCTCTCTTCTTCTGCCTGTTCACCTGGATTGCCGGCGCGTTGTGGACGGCGATTGCAGGGTTCGGGGTGCGACTGGCAGGGCGCGATGCCGGCGCAATTGACCTTGCGGTGCTGCCCGGACTGCCGCTGCGTACGCGCACCGCGATCGTGATGCCGGTATACAACGAGGATACGCGGCGCGTCGAGGCCGGACTCAAGTCGATCTGGGGCTCGCTCGGCAGCGAGCCCGAGGAGGCGGCGTTTGACCTCTTCATACTCTCGGACACAACTGACGCGGCCATTGCGGCCGAGGAAGAGCACATGTGGGAGCGGCTGGTGGCGCGTTTTGGCGCCTCCGGGCGACTCTTCTACCGGCGGCGCACCGAGCGCAAGGGGCACAAGGCCGGCAACATCGCCGAATTCGTCGAGCATCGCGCGAGCGGCTATGAGTGCATGATCGTGCTGGACGCGGACAGCATCATGAGCGGCGCAGCGCTGGTCACGCTCGCGCGCGCCATGGAGGCCCACCCGCGCATCGGCATCCTGCAGAGCCTGCCGCTCGCCGTCGGACGCGAGACGCTCTTCGGGCGGCTCATTCAGTTCAGTTCCCGGTTGCAGAGCCCCATGCTCGGCAGCGGCCTCGCCTTCTGGCAACTCGGTGAGAGCAACTATTGGGGACACAACGCCATCCTGCGCCTCGCGCCGTTCGCGCAGCACTGCGGGCTGCCGCAGCTCTCGGGCGCGCCACCCTTCGGCGGCTCAATCCTCAGCCACGATTTCGTCGAGGCCGCCTTCATGCGCCGCGCGGGTTACGAAGTGCGCCAGGTGCCTGAGCTGGAGGGCAGCTGGGAGGAGGTCCCGGCCAACATCCTCGACTATGCCGCCCGCGATCGCCGCTGGGCGCAGGGGAACCTGCAGCACCTGCGCCTGCTGGGCGAGCGCGGCCTGCACCCCCTGAGCCGCATCCACCTGCTCACCGGGATCATGTCGTACGCGAGTTCGCCGATGTGGCTGACGCTACTGCTGCTGAGTTCGGCGCTGAGTATTATCGAGTCGGCAAAGCGGCCGCAGTATTTCCTGGCGGGATTCCGCACACTGTTCCCGGCATGGCCGCAGTTCCATACCGATGAAACCCTTGCGCTCATCTCCTTTACGCTGCTGGTGCTGATGCTACCGAAGGTGCTCGGCGCGATCCTCGCGATCCGCGACCCGGCGCTGCGCCGCAAGTTCGGCGGCACCGTGCGGCTGGGCGCCAGTTTGTTTCTCGAGCAGGTTTTCAGCGTGCTGCTCGCCCCACCGATGATGTTGTTCCACGCGACCTTCGTCATGCAGATTCTGCTCGGCAGGGGAGTCGCCTGGGGGGGCCAGGAGCGCGGCGAGCGCGGTGTCACCTTCAAGGAGGCGCTGCGGCGCCAGAAGTGGCAGCTGCTGGCGGGAATCGTGTGGGGCGCGCTCATCTTATGGCTCGCGCCGCGCTTCTTTTGGTGGCTGACCCCGGTGCTCCTCGGTCTCCTGTGCGGCGTGCCCCTGACCGTGTGGACCAGCCGTGCGGCTGCCGGTCGCACCGCGCGGCGCCACGGGCTGTTCCTGACCCCGGAGGAGACCGATCCGCCGCCGGAGCTCCTGAGCCTCTTTTCGCCGGAAGCGGAGTCACGGCCCACGCGTGCGCCGATTGCGCCGTGGCCCCCGGCCGGTGCAGGTGCGCAGGCGCGGCGCCGCTCAGGCTGATGTGATACCGGACACGCGCGTGCGCTGGACGTTTTGCGTCTAAGGACGTCGACGTAACCTAAGGAGCGGCACAAGTACAGTGCGACAATTGGCGTCATGATCAGGATTCGTGAGATCGATCATCTTGTACTTCGCGTCGCGAACTTGGAGGCAATGGTCGACTTCTATTGTCGAGTGATCGGGTGCGCGCTTGAGCGGCGCCAAGATAAGCTCGGACTGGTGCAACTACGTGCGGGTCGCTCTCTCATAGATCTGGTCTCGATTTCGGGCGCGCTCGGTGCCGCCGGTGGCGCTGCTCCGGGCAGCGAGGGCCGGAATCTGGATCACTTTTGCCTGCGCGTGGAGCCTTTCGACTTGACCGAGATTCGTACACTTCTCGCAAAGAATGGGGTCCAGGCCGGGGACGTTGAGTCTCGATATGGCGCTGAGGGAGAAGGGCCGTCGATCTATTTGTCAGACCCTGAGGGCAACGTCATCGAACTAAAGGGACCGCCGGCACCGCAAGAGCAAGTGAATACGGTCGGGGCGGGCCGTGGAACGTGATCACAGCGTCGAGCCAAGGGATGGGTGACTGATTGACGACGCTTCTGCAGATCTATGGCTCGCGTTCGTTCATGAAGACCTGCCGGGCAGGGCGCCGGCAAGCTCCGACGTTGTGACGACGGCCGCCTGCTTCGCGATGACGATGTCGAGCATCATCGCATGCACCTCTGCGTCCGGGTCGGCGCAGCAATCGCGGACGACGACCAATCGATAATCCAGATCGCCGGCGTGGCGAACCGCCGACAGCACGACGCCGCTGGTGTGGACCCCGGCGAGCACCAGCGTGTCGATGCCGCTGGAGCGCAGGAGCGTCTCCAGGTCAGTGCCAACGAACGGGCTGATGCGGTGCTTGACCACTATCGGTTCCCCCTCTCGTGGCGCTGCGGCCGGATGGATCGCGGCGCCTTCGCTCCCGGCCACCGCCATTCCATTTGCCTTCAGCGCGCTGAACAGGGGGTTACGGGGGCTGACCTCAGGATGACCGGGCCGGAAGGCGACAACGACATGAATCACCATCATGCCCACGTCTCGTGCCATGGCGATCAGATCAGGGACGCACGCGATCGCTTCGGCGGACTGCGCAGCCGTCATGAACCTGGTAAGGGTATCGACCTGGTAATCCATCACCAGCAGCGCGGCACTCCCGGGATCAATGGCCGAAAGCTCAGGCATGGGTTTCTCCTAGATGGGATGAGTTTTCTTACGACACGCTCGCTGAGCACCTCCCGGCTACGGTTTGTTGCAACCACAGGGTTCGGCATGTCGTCGCCGGTTCGCTGGTGAGGGCGATCGGCCGAGCCTGCGCCCCACTGCATGAGGTCAACCTTCAGCCACACCGTACAGAGTTTTTGCCACCGGTTTTTCGCTTCGCACTCCGGGGTCGCGTGTGCAGCGAAACGCAGCAGGTCCCGCTCGACACCTGAGCGTGTGAGGGGAGCCCAGACATCACTGCTATGGGGCTACTGCTTACCCGCTCAGGCCGACCGCGCCATCGGCTGCCGAGTTCGTCATTCCACGAGCACAGTGGGGCCGCCGTCCACCATATGCCCGACGAGAGCGGCGTCGTCGCAGCCGTACTGCGCCAGGGTGGCGAGGACCGAAGCCACGGCTGTCGGTGTACAGGTGATCAAGAGTCCTCCGGATGTTTGAGGGTCACACAGCAGCGCGCGTTGCGCGGCTGTAATCCTCTCATCCAAGCGGACATCGTCCCCATACGCAGCCCAGTTGCGCGCTGAGGCTCCGGTTACGTGACCTGCCTGAATCAGCGCGACGACGCCGTCGATCACCGGAACCTGCGACATTTGCAACTGCGCGCCGCAACGTGAGCCGCGACACACTTCCAACAGGTGCCCGAGAAGGCCGAAGCCGGTAACGTCGGTCATTGCGCTAACGCCCGGAAGCTCGGCCAAGTCCGGGCCTGCGCGGTTCAGACGCGTCGTGAGCTCGATGAGGTTGCGATAGTCCTGCGGCGCGAGTTGATCTTTCTTAAGTGCCGCCGAGAGAATGCCAACGCCCAATGGCTTGCCAAGGATGACCGCATCACCCGCGCGTGCCGTGCAGTTGCGTTTGACGTTTGCAGGGTGGACCAGGCCGAGGGCCACCAGTCCGTAGATGGGCTCTACTGAATCGATGCTATGTCCGCCGGCGATGGGAATGCCGGCTTCACTACAAACGCTCTCACCCCCGCGCAGGATTTCGCGGATAGTTTCGCTGGAGAGCACGTTGATGGGCATGGCCAGCAGCGCGAGCGCGAGGATGGGGCGGCCGCCCATCGCGTACACGTCCGAGAGGGCATTGGTAGCGGCTATACGGCCAAAATCAAACGGGTCATCTACGATCGGCATGAAGAAGTCGGTCGTGGCCACGACAGCCTGGTCCGCGCCGAGCTGATACACCGCGGCGTCGTCACCGCTCTCGGTCCCGACCAGGAGTGGGGCGAACGCGGCCGAGCTGCGACTGTGGCTGAGCAGTTGTGCAAGTACGGCGGGGGAGATCTTGCAGCCGCAGCCGCCGCCGTGCGCGAGCGAGGTGAGCCGGGGTGAGGGTGTGTTCATCGCCAGCCCAATCTTACGACGAGTTCTCGCACGCGCCACCGGGACGTGGCGGAAGGCAGCAGGAGTCGAACCTACCAGGAAGCGACTGGCGCCCCCGTCTGGGTTTGAAGCCCAGCCGCACCTCCGGGTGCGTGTGCCTTCCATACACTGTCCCAGCCGCTGTCACGGCGTAGAACGTGTGAATCGCGGACGCGACGCGTATACCCGACGCGGTCAAAGAACTCCAGGATCTGTATCGTGCGCTTGCGGCCGAGCCCAATCGCATCCCGGTAGCGGGCGGCGTTCAACGCACCGTGTTCTTCGGTCAGGTGGCGCGCAATGGCGGCGAGCTCCGCCATGCTGCCCCCATCATAAAAGAGGTCGTGCACCACCTGATAGAGCTGCCCGCGCAGCACCTGCTTGCGCAGCACCTCGCGCACGCGCGCTTCCGATTCCTTGACGCAAGCGGCCAGATCGCGCACCCAGGGTGGATCAAAGCGTCCGGACGCGATCAGGGGGGCGAGCTGATCCAGGAGTGCCAGATCGGCGGTTGAGAGTTGTGCGGTATGTTCAGGCAGATGCAACCAGGGGCCGGAGCGTACCAGCGTGCCTTCCGCCTCCAGGCTTGCCAGGAGAGCGTCCCAGGTGGATAGCGGAAGGTCCGGGAGCGTCATGCGCCGCAGACGTCCGCCCTCCACTCCAGATTCGTCGGGGTGGCGCCGGTGAAACTCAGCCAGTGCGGCGCGTACGCGCTCCTTAAGCCCCCTCCAATGCTCGGGGAGGATGAGATGGCGGTGCGATCCTCGCCCGAGCTGCAGCGCCTCGCGTGGCAGGTTCAAGTGCTCGGCTGGCATTCCGGTCAGGCGCACCAGTTCGGCGGTCTCAAGTCCCTGGGGAGCCGCCTGAAGCAGCGGCGCAAGATCACCCGTCATGATCAACTGTTCCAGCGCGTTGAGTATTTGCAGCCGCTGCGGGCTGCGACGCCGCCGCGCGGGTGCATCCGGGTCAAGCACAGTTCCGCCGCCGAGTGTCGCGGTCGCCTGCGCGTTGCGCACGATGAAGCGGTCGCCCGGCAGCGCGCAGACAGACTCATCGAACACGAGCTGCGCACGGCCGAAAGACTCTGATGACAACGTTGCGAAGTCCAGCGGCACGACCCGCGCCACGCGTCGTGTGGTTCCCAGATGCACGTGTAGGGCGCCCCCCGGGGCGAGGTGTGTTCTCGGGTTAGGCAACAGCCGCAAGCGGACATCCAGACGTCGTGAAGGCCGTAGCAGGGCCGGCGCCGCGAGCCAGTCGCCGCGTTCGACCGATTCGCGGTCTATCCCGACGAGGTTCACGGCGCAGCGCTCGCCCGCACGAGCGCTGCGCGTGGGGCGGTTCTGCGCGTGCACACTGCGTACACGGGCGGACCGGCCGGACGGCATGACCATGAGCGTGTCCTGTTCATGCACGACGCCCGATGCGATCGTGCCGGCTACGATCGTGCCATGGCCCGGCAAAGTGAAGACCCGGTCGATGCTCAGCCGAAAGAGCTGCCCGGAGCCGCGGCGCTCGTGGCCGCGGGCGCAGTCGTGCAAATGAGCGCGCAGGGCTGCCAGGCCAGGGTCCCGGGTGTTGGCCGCCTGCACCGCCAAAATGGGGGCGTCGCGCAGCGGGCTGCTCGAGAGGAGTGCGAGCACCTGCGCGCGGACCTCGTTCAGGCGTGCGGCGTCGGCCCGATCGATCTTGGTCAGGGCAACGACCGCCCGGGATATGCCCAGAAACTCCAGCACCGCGAGGTGTTCGCGCGTTTGTGGCATGACACCGTCGTCCACCGCTACCACCAGAAGCGCCAGATCGATCCCGCAAGCTCCAGCGACCATGGTGGAGACGAAGCGCTCATGTCCGGGCATGTCGATGAAGCCCAGGGTCTGACCGTCTGGAGTGTCTACGTAGGCAAATCCGAGCTCGATAGAGATGCCACGCCGCTTCTCCTCTTTGAGCCGATCGGTGTCGACGCCGGTCAGGGCCCTTACCAGGGTGGTCTTGCCGTGGTCGATGTGTCCGGCCGTACCGATGATCACGGGCGCCACTGCGCCAGCTGCGCAATAAACTGCGGCTCGTCGTCTGGCTCAAGGCAGCGCAGGTCAAGCCACAAGGCGCCCTCGGCGAGCCGACCGAGCACCGGCCGCGGCAGCTCCCTCAGTGCCCGTTCGAGCTGGCCGAGCCCGCCTCGGCGACGCGCGCCGCCGCTCTTCACGACGGCCCGAACGTGCAGTGCGTAACTCGGCAGCAGACCCACCGGCAAAGCGCCACTGCCGATCTGGCTGCTCACCGCCGCGGTGCCCACCTTGTAGGGTTCCCCCAGGGCCTGCTGCACGTTCGCGAGCAGTCGCTGCGCCTGCTGCTCGATTGCGGCTGCCGGCCGGGTCAAAAGTCGCAGCGCGGTCAATCGTTCGCCGAGGCGCTCGGGCGTCCGGTACAGCGCCAGCACCGCCTCGAGCGCGACGAGCGGCAGCTTGCCGACCCGCAGCACACGTTTGAGTGGGTGCTTCTTCAGTCGCGCGATGAGATCGGCGCGACCCACTACGATTCCGGCCTGCGGGCCACCCAGGAGCTTGTCGGCGCTGAAGCACACCAGATCCGCACCCGCGAGGAGGGTCTCACGGGCGGTCGGTTCGTGCGGAAGGGCCCACTCCTCGAGATCGACCAGCGAGCCGCTGCCGAGGTCAGCGACAAGGGGTAGTTCGCGTGCCCGGCACAGGCGCGCGAGTGTGTCCAGCGCGACGCTCTCGGTGAAGCCCTGGATCACGTAGTTGCTGGTGTGCACCTTCATCAGAAGTGCCGAACGCGCGCTGAGCGCCCCTTCGTAGTCACTAAGCCGCGTGCGATTGGTGGTACCGACCTCGATCAGCCGCGCGCCCGCCTGGCGCATGATGTCGGGGATGCGGAACGCGCCGCCGATTTCCACCAGTTCCCCACGTGAAACCAACACTTCCCGCCGCGCGGCAAGGCCGCTCAGTATGAGAAGCACGGCGGCCGCGTTGTTATTGACTACGGTGGCTGCCGCGGCGCCAGTCAGCTCGCACAAGAGCGCCTCCACGTGGGCGTCGCGATCGCCGCGACCTCCCGAGGCGAGATCGTATTCCAAGTTGACCGCTGTCCCCGCACAGCGCAGCAGCGCTTCGAGGGCCTCCTCCGGCAGCGGTGCACGCCCGAGGTTGGTGTGCAGAACGGTGCCGGTTAGATTGAAGACCGCCCGCAGGCTCGGATGCTGACGCGCGCGCAGCCGTTCTTCGACTGCGTGGGCAATCGCCGGCGTGCTGATCTCAGCGCGCGCGGCGCGTCCGGCGAGCGCGCGCCGGCGAAGCGTCTCGAGCTGCAGGCGCAGGGCGGCGGTCAGCTCGGAGCGACCGAAGCCGGCCAGCAGACCCGCGAGCGCGGGCTCCCGGAGCAGCCGGTCAAGGGAGGGGATATCTGAGGGCCGCACGGGGAGCGCGGGCCGCTGCGAATCGTTCATAACCCCGAGGAGTGTAAGCGTTCGGGGGGTGCGCGGCGATCGGCCGAAGGCTAGCGACTCAGGCGGTCCGGCGGCTGCCAGAGAAACGGGTTGCCGCAGGCGCGTTGGTAGCGCTCAGCACCCATGAGCAGGTCCAGTGACAGGCTGGCGAGGTCATCCGCGACCGGCTCCGCGGCCGGGTCTTTCTCGTGGTAGAGAATCTTGCGATAGGTACGGCAGGTATCGCAGCTCTCCGCCCGGATCGCCTCCGAGCCCCCCTCGACATAGTGGTAATGAATGCCCTCGCTCGCCAGACAGTGGGTGCACTTGATGCGCACCAGGTGCCACTCCGTGGCACACAGCGCACAGTGCAGATACCGATAGCCTTGGTACTGCGCATCCGCGCGCACCACGCTGGCGACCGGTGCCGTGCCGCACATGGGGCAGATCCCGGCCATTGCCGCATCGGCCGGGGGATTCTGCGGCGAGGTGGCGGTGTCGCTCTCGAGGGTCTGCACCAGGCACAGCCAGTACACCTGCAGCGCCGCCATGAGAAAGGGTGCCGCCTGCAGGTCGGTGACCCCGGGACTTACGCCCAGCAGGTGATCAGCGTGGGCCTCAAGCCGCGCGGGTTCTTCGTCCGCCAGACGCGCGCACACCGAGCGCGCGGCCGCCGGTGCCCGAGCGCGCAGCGATTCGCACAGCTGCCCGAGCAGCGCGCGCCAGCGCGCGTCGCGGGACCATGCCGATGCCTGCAGAACCGGCAATCCATGGGCGCGGGCACGCGCTATCCGCGATGACAGTTGCTCGGGGTCTGTGCACTCCGGTTCCGGCAGGTCGGGCCAGCTGCCGCTCACCCGATGCTGGGCCTCGCACAGCGAGGCGATCAACTGCAGGTAATCGCCGATCACATGGCCAGCACTCAGCGCGCGCAGCCGCTCGGCGCGCCTGAGATAAAGAGTCGCGGGGTCGGCAAGCCGCAGACGCGGGATAGACCTCTGGGCGAACGCCTCAATCTGGGCGGGATCGAGGATTCTTTGCATGACTCATGATCTCGCGGAACCAGGCACGGTGATGCTTCCACGCCCAGCCGGGCGTTACGGTGCCACGCGTCATGGCGCGCACGGAGCCCTTAACCCAGATCGCCGCGTACACGTGCACGATGATGGTACAGATCAGCACCAAGGCTGCGATCGCGTGTAGCACGGAGCCCAGGCGGATGACGCCGACGGAGAAATAGTCCGCAGTGTATACGCGCCAAATGATGAGGCCTGTTAGCAAAAGCAGCGTCAGACACGCCACGACGGAATAGAAGACCAGCTTCTGCCCGGCGTTGTAACGGCCGACTTCGGGCAGCCGGTCCTCGCGATTCTCGATGACGTCGCGGTACTGCCGCAGCCACTGCCAGTCCCGCGGTTGCATTCGGTTGTCGCGCGCAACTCTCGATCCCAGGAAAACAAACAACAGGCACATGGCCAGCCCCAGATAGGGGTGCAGGATGCGCGTCCAGGGGCCCCCGCCAAGCAGGTTGCTGAGAAAGAAAAGTGCCGGATGAAACAACGCCAGGCCCGAGAGGGCGGCCAGCACGAAAGCGATGGCCCCGAGCCAGTGATTGGTGCGTTCCCCGGCGTCGTAGCGCACGATCAAGTCGCGGCGCGGGTGTGCGCCGGCACGGTCCGCTTCGTTGAACTGCGGTGTGGCGCTCATCAGGGTTTCTCCGGACGTTGGCTGGCCGCGTCCGCCGCGGCCTCGTCGTGCTCGTCGGTTTCATCCGGTCCGACCCGGATGTAGTGAAAGAAGCCCGCGAGCGCGGCGAATGCCATCAATGCCACCCCCAGCGGCTTCGCGAACCCCTTCCACAGGCGCACGGTCGGACTGATATGCGGGTCCTGCGGCAGGCCACTGTATAGCTGCGGTTGGTCGGCGTGGTGCAGCACATACATGACGTGCGTGCCGTGGACGCCGGCCGGGTCGTAGAGCCCCGCGTGCTCAAAGCCACGGCTTTTCAGGTCCTCGACGCGCTCCGCGGCATGCTGCTGCATATCTTCTTTGGTCCCGAACACCAGGGCGCCGGTCGGGCAGGATTTGATGCAGGCCGGTTCCAGACCCACGGCGACGCGATCCGAACACAGCGTGCACTTGTAGGCCTTGTGGTCTTTCTTTGAGATGCGCGGAATATCAAAGGGGCAGCCGGTGACGCAGTAGCCGCAGCCGATGCAGTTCTCTTCGTGGAAATCCACGATGCCGTTCGCGTACTGCACGATCGCGCCCGGGGAGGGGCAGGCCTTCAGACAGCCCGGATCGGCGCAGTGCATGCAGCCGTCCTTGCGGATCAGCCATTCCAGATCGCCCTTGGGATTCTCGACCTCGGCGAAACGCATCAGCGTCCAGCTGCTCGCACTTAAGTCGTGTGGGTTCTGGTACTGCCCGATATTGGTGCCAATCTCGTCGCGCAGGTCGTTCCACTCCATGCAGGCCACCTGGCAGGCCTTACAGCCGATGCACTTGGTGGTGTCGATGAGCTTGGCGACGCCGCCGCCGGCCGGGGCCTGGCGAATCTGCGGTGAGCGCGTCGTAGTCGCCGAGCGCCGTACGATGTCGAGGGATTGCAATGCCATGGCGGTCCGTCCCTAAGCTTTCTCGACCTTGACCAGGAACGATTTGGACTCCGGTGTCTGCGAGTTGCCATCGCCCACGAACGGCGTGAGGGTATTGGCGAGGAAGCCCGGCTTCGCCAACCCCTTGAAGCCCCAGTGGATGGGAATGCCGACGTGATGCAGCGTTTTGCCCTCGATCTCGAGCGCCTTCAGGCGCTTGGTCACGACCGCGATGGCCTTGATGTAGCCGCGGTTGGAGCTGACCTTCACCGTGTCCCCACTGGAGATGCCGAGCTCCTTGCCGAGCGCATCGCCGATCTCCACGAACTGCTCGGGCTGGATGATGGCGTTCAGGCGCACATGCTTGGTCCAGTAGTGGAAATGCTCGGTGAGGCGGTAGGTCGTCGCCGCGTGCGGAAACTCACTCGCCATGCCGAACGCCTTGCGATCGTCCGCAAACACTCGCGCCGCGGGGTTGCTGAGCGCACGCGGCTCGTTCGGGCTCAGGGGGTTCTTCGCCAACGGCGTCTCGAAGGGCTCGTAGTGCTCGGGGAAGGGCCCCTCGGCCATGTTCTTCCTTGCGAAGAAGCGCGCCACGCCTTCCGGATTCATGATGAAGGGGCCCATGCCGTGGGTCGGGTCCTCGTCGGCCTTGAAGTCCGGGATGTCGGCGCCGCCCCAGGCCGTACCGTTCCAGGACACCAGCGCGCGGTCGCGGTTGAAGGGCTTGCCCTCGAGATCGCACGAGGCGCGGTTGTAGAGCACGCGGCGGTTCGCCGGCCACGCGAACGCCCAATTCACGGTCTGGCCGATGCCGGTCGGATCGGAGTTGTCCCGCCGTGCCATGAGGTTACCGTTGGGGCCCCAAGCACCGCAGAAGATCCAGCAGCCGCTCGCGGTGGTGCCGTCGTTGCGCAGCTCGGCGAAGCCTGCCAGCTGCTCGCCCGCCTTGCGCGTGATCTTGGTGGCGTCCTTCGGATCGGCGAGATCCTTTAACGCCTTGCCGGAGTACTCGCGCGCGAGCTCCGCGGGTGTGGGAGCCTCCGGATGCACGTAGGGCCAGGAGAGCTTCACGATCGGGTCGGGAAGCGCGCCCCCGTCCTTCTGATAGAGCGCGCGGATACGGGTGAAGAGCCCGCTCATGATGTCGATGTCCGGACGGGCCTCGCCGGGGGGCTCGGCGCCCTTCCAGTGCCACTGCAGCCAGCGCGAGGAGTTGGTCAGCGCGCCTTCCTCCTCGGCGAAGCAAGAGGTCGGCAGTCGGAATACTTCGGTCTTGATCTGCGCGGGATTGACATCATTGTGCTCGCCGAAGTTGCGCCAGAACTCGCTCGTCTCCGTGGCGAGCGGATCCATGATCACCAGGAATTTAAGCTTGGCCAGCGCGGCACCTATCTTGGCCTTGTTCGGTGCGGCGGCGAGCGGATTGAAGCCCTGGCAGATGTAGCCGTTTATCTGCCCTTGGTACATAAGCTCGAACGCCTGCAGCATGTCGTAGAGCTTGTCGAGCTTGGGCAGGTAGTCGTAGCCCCAATGGTTTTCGGCGGTAGCGGCCTCTCCCCACCAGGCCTTCATAAGACTCACGAAGAACTTGTCGTAGTTCTGCCAATAGGAGAGCTGGTTGGGCCGCAGGGGCTTGAAGGCTCGCGCCGCGATGTACTGATCGTAGTTCTGCTCGGGTTCGTTCGGCAGCGTCAGGTAGCCGGTCAAAAGGTTGGACATGAGCCCCAGGTCCGTCAGACCCTGGATGTTCGAGTGCCCGCGCAGCGCGTTCATGCCGCCCCCGGCGATGCCGATGTTGCCGAGTAAGAGCTGCACCATGGCGCCGTGCCGGATCATCTGCGAGCCGACTGAGTGCTGCGTCCAGCCGAGCGCGTACAGGATGGTCATAGCGCGCGTCGGGGTGGCGGTTGAGCCAATCATCTCGCAGATCTGCAGGAACTTCTCCGGCGGCGTGCCGCACACGCGCGCCACCATCTCGGGGGTGTAGCGCGCGTACTGCTGTTTCATCAGCCGATAGACGCAACGCGGGTGCGCGAGTGTCGGATCGGACTTCACGTAGCCGTCGGCGCCGATCTCGTAGTCCCAGGTGGTCTTGTCGTAGGTGCGCTTCTCGGTCTGGTAACCGGAATACAGCCCTTCGTTGAAGGCGAAGTCCTCGCGGACGATGAAGGTGAAGTCGGTGTAGTTCTTGACGTATTCGTGCTGGATCTGATCCTTGGCGAGCAGGTAGCTGATCACCCCACCGAGGAACACCATGTCCGTGCCGGTGCGGATCGGCGCGTATACATCGGCGACCGAGGCGGAGCGCGTGAAGCGCGGATCAACGACGATCAGGCGTGCCTTATTGTGCGCCTTTGCCTCAGTGACCCACTTGAAGCCACACGGATGCGCTTCAGCGGCGTTGCCACCCATGATGAGGACGAGGTCGGCATTCTTGATGTCCTCCCAGTGATTCGTCATCGCTCCACGGCCAAACGTCGGGGCAAGACCTGCCACCGTCGGGCCGTGTCACACACGCGCCTGATTGTCGAAGACCAGAAAGCCGAGGCTGCGGGCGATCTTGTGGGTGATATAGCCGGTCTCGTTGCTGCTCGCCGAGGCCGCCAGCATTCCCGTCGTGAGCCACCGGTTGACGGTCAATCCTTCCGGGGTCTTCGCGACGAAATTCGCGTCGCGGTCCTCTTTCATCAGTTTAGCGATTCGATTGAGGGCGTCGTCCCAGGAGATGCGCTGCCACTGGTCAGAGCCGCCGGCCCGGTATTCGGGGTACTGCAGACGGCTGGGGCTGTGGATGAAATCCAGAAGGCCGGCGCCCTTCGGACACAAGGTGCCGCGGTTCACCGGGTGATCCGCATCGCCCTCGATATGGATGATGCTCGCCTTGGCGTTCTTAGCCCCATCGCCGAGTCCGTACATGACGATGCCACAGGCCACCGCACAGTACGGACAGGTGTTGCGGGTCTCCGTGGCCCGGGTGAGCTTGAACTGGCGTACCTCGGCGAGCGCCTTGGAGGGCGAGAAGCCCATTAAGGCTAAGCTGGATCCCGCAAGAGAGGCGCCCGTGACGGTCAAGAACTGGCGCCGGGTCATGTCTACCATGGAGTTCCCCTGTTGGCTTGCGCGCGGACCTGGGGAGTGTACCGCGGAACCATCGATTGCACCGCCGCGCCGGCTGTGGCGCTTACCTGCCTCTCCCCCTTCGATCAAGGCGAGGGCGGAATTGGCGGGCGGGGAGGGGCCGCACGCTGGGGACCCCTCACTGTGCCTGAGGCTGTAGCACAACCTTAGCGTTACGGTCCTTCGCCGGCCCGGTACTCGGCGCAAAGCTCTGCACTGTGCAACGTCCGCGTCCAGGCACGACCACTGAGGTCATCCGGTGTAGGTCGCCCGAAGCTCGAGTGTCAAAGGCGAGCGAGTTCGTAGAATCCAAGCCAGGGCAGCGCCCGGTGAGGCGCGCGTAGAACCATTTGAGGCTGGCCATCTGAATCCAAAGGCCGCGCTCGCCGTCGGCCAGCCAGTCGCGCATATCGGTGCGAGTGACGAACGCAGCCGGCCCACTGGGCGTGAGTGGGTCTGAATCAGCGACGGTTACGGTCAAAGACGCCGTCGCAAGCACGGCAACAGCAGTGGACGCGCGCCAGACGCGAGCGATTTTCATCGGGTTGCTCCTCCGAGATTCGGATCGTGCTTACGGCCCGCCGTTGTCGTCGAGCCTCACTCGAGGAATCGTATTTCCCGGTAGGAAGACGACAGCGACGACCCGGGTCGGTTGGGGAACCGGTGGACCGGTCGGCCTTGCAGCTGCGGCGGGTTGCCCATGCGCGATCTCAAGATCTTGGTGCGTCCGAGCCCTGGGGCAGGACGCACTGCCGTCGAGCACGCAATGAAGACTGGGGCTCGTTTGACGACTCGAGCGAGCATGCAGGTCTTTACCTCACCGCGCGTGGCGCTGAGATAGTGGCTCTGCTGAAAGCCACAGCGTTTGTACCGCTAGTGTAGGTTTCGGATTCCGTGTCTACACGGGAGAACGCAGTCGCCACGCTCTGGTGCGACTTACACTTTACACTGAGAGTTCAACTATCCAGCCGCGTTCTGGGCTATCAGCGGCGTACCCGCGTCCAATTCGATCGAAGCCCGCCACGTGACTAAACGTTGTCGCGGTTCCTGCCGCAAGGTGTGGGCTTCTGTAAGCGAATATGGTCGCTCGGCTTCTCGGAAAATCAATTACCTAGGATATAGTAGCGGCACATAACCTGCGGCTCCCGGCGACTCGCCGATATAGTTTGATCGATCCGGGCGAGACGCAGGCGAACGGCGCATCAACCGCTCGGATCAACGAGGAGAAGGAACTAATTGAAGTTCGAGTATTACGTCCTACTTGGCAAACCGGTCAGCGGATGGAGCCCGAGTCGACATCGGACTTCCTACGTGCCGTTGGCCGCCACTTTCTCGGATGCACCGGCGCCTGGCGTGGCCGACCGCAACTTCTGACACTAATAATGAACGGTCGAACTCCGGCGGTCAGCGATTGACCGCAGCAGGGGAGGCCGCCGAATCTGATTCACAGGGGGCACTCGAATGATTGAGAACGCCGGCACCGCTCGGACCGACGGCGGCATGGAGCACTTCGGATACAAGGAGTCGCTCGATCGCGGCATCGGGAAGTTCGGCAGTTTTGCCGCTGGGGTCAGCTATATCTCGATCCTCACCGGCACGTTCCAGCTGTTCTACTTCGGCTTCGGTACCGCCGGGCCGGCCTACCTGTGGTCCTGGCCGATGGTACTCATTGGTCAGCTCGCGGTCGCGTTGTGTTTCATGGAGTTGGCCGCTAAATACCCCGTCGCAGGATCGGTCTATAACTGGTCGAAGCAGCTGGGCAGCCGCGTCGTGGCCTGGTCTGCAGGCTGGCTGATGCTCACCGCGTCGATCGTCACACTCTCTGCGGTGGTACTTGCGCTGCAGCTGAACCTGCCACGGTTGTGGAGCGGCTTTCAGATCGTCGGCGACGGCACTGGTGCCTACGATTTCGCCACCAACGCGGTGATCCTCGGTACGGCCCTGATTCTCTTTACTACCGCCGTCAATGCGATTGGGGTGCGGTTGATGACGATGATCAACAGCGCGGGTGTCTTCATCGAGCTGATTGCTGCCTGCCTTATCGCAATCATTCTGGCGTTCCACGCGAGGCGCGGGCCGGGGGTGTTCTTTTCGACTGGCGGGTACGGCGCCGGCACCCACGGCGGCTATCTCGGAGCATTCCTCATGGCGTCGCTCGCCTCGGGATACGTGATGTACGGATTCGACACCGCGAGCTCCCTGGGCGAGGAAACGGTCGAGCCGCGTCGCACGGCTCCCAGGGCGATTCTTCGGGCTATCCTCGCCTCTTTCGTCATCGGCGGCGCCATTCTCGCGTTCGCGGTCATGTCGGCACCTGACTTGAAGGACCCGCAGATCGGCAGCAGCGGCGGCGGCTTGCAGTACATTGTTGAGCAAGTAATGTGGGGTCCGTTGGGAAAGGTATTTCTGGTCTGCATCGCGATCGCGGTGACCGTGTGCTCGCTGGCTGTGCACACCGCCGCAATCCGCTTAACCTTCGCAATGGCGCGCGACAATGCCCTTCCGTTCGGGGAAAAACTCGCCCGGGTGAATCCTGACACTCAGACACCGATCACTCCGGCTGTCGTGATCGGCGTGATTGCCGCGCTGATCCTGGTCGTCAACATCGGGCAGCCAAAGATCTTCACCGTGCTCACCTCGATCGCGGTCATCATGATTTATCTTGCGTACCTGATGGTGACGGTCCCGCTGCTGATGAAGCGTCTGCAGGGGCACTGGCCCCCGGCAGATCTCGTGGCGGGTGGATACTTCACCATGGGCCCGTGGGGACTGTTGATCAATGTCGTCGCGGTGCTGTGGGGTGCTGGGATGGCACTCAACCTGGCTTGGCCGCGCGAGGCTGTCTACGGCACCCCCTGGTACAATACGTGGGGTGCGTTCGCATATACGGGGGTGATCCTAGGGGCTGGCCTGTTGTGGTACGCCTTCAAGGGCCGCCATCACATCGGTACTCTGGCGTCCCACGCAGCGGCCAGCACGAACGATGTAGTGCCAGCGAAGATCTGACCCGAAGAGCGCTTCGATCAGCTCGTTAGCAACCCTGGAACAGCCAAGGGGAAGTGGCGCCGTTTGCGAGTCAAATTGATTGCGCCGGGCCGCCTAGCACGCGCCGTCCTTCCATAGCTTGCCAAATGAGCAAAATTGGCACCCCCATCGCGATATCGCGCGCGCGCTTCAACAGCGACAGGGCCAGCCCGAATTCCGCTCCAGTACCGAACAGTGGCGCGAGCACTGCGTAAGCGGCTTCCTGCACCCCAAGTGCGCTGGGCATGAAAGCTGCCGCGCTGCGTGTTGCATAGACGAGACTCTCAATAGCCAGTGCCGATATTAGATCGACGTGGGCGCCGATCAGGCGAAATGCGATCCACGTCCAGATCGCACTGGCGATCCATCCCGCAAGGTGAAGTGCAGAGGACAGGGCGACGCGGGCCTTGGAACGATAGATCGCGTCGAGCTCTGCGGCTACCGCTGACAGGGTCGCAGCAGCGCCGGGTAGAAAACGGACCGCAAGGTTGGCGGTCAGCCGATGGCCGTAGCGCTGCACGGCGAGAAACAACGCTCCGGCGACCGCCGCAAGTAAGAATCCGATCACGAATATTCTAATCAGGGACACTGCCTGAGAGGTCTGCGGAGCGTGCAAACTGAGCAGCGCCACGCCGAAGGCAATATACGCAATCTGGGCCAGCAACTCGGTCGTCACGTCGGCGATGACAGAGGCGAAGGCTAGTGGCGCCCCAACGCCCTGTAAGATTGCGGCGCGCGCGCCGAGCACGATACCGCCAAGCTGGGAGATTGGCAGCACTTCCGCGCCCGCATCCCGCACCATTCGCGCCCAGACCCAGACCCGCAGCGCCGGCCGCCGGTCATCGGGTAAGAGGACATACCATGCGGCCCCCAGCAGAACAAACAAGCCCAAGGCGTAAAAGCACAGGCCGGCGAAGCCGCTCCATCCGACCGTGACGGCCGCTGCGATCACGGCGCCCAAGCCGACGCGCATCAGCAGGTAGAGGACGAGAGCGAGTCCGGCAGCCGTGACGATGAGAACGCGAATCTTCATACAGCCGGTGAAGCGAGCGACGCGTCGGCCCTAAGTGCGCATTAAGCGACGCAGACACCGCGCCACAGCGGGGACCGCCCACGGCCGCAATAGACGCGAATCAAACCGACTCATACGGCGGGCGTTCTCGGTGAGGCACATATCGATCAGCTGCGGGACATTGATATCCTCGCCAAGGGACTTGGCACCGGTAACGGTAAAGTTGTTGTCCTGTACGCCGTTGCTCACATCGCGGGCGATCGTGATGCGCTCCCATATGAGAAAGCCCCAGACGGCTAATACCTTGAGCTCGAACAACGGCCGCCGCCACAACGGCAAGGTCCGCCGATGCCACGCCGCCCAATTGACGAAGAAAAGGATATGTCGGGCTTCTTCCTGAATCACCGGCTCGAACGTATCGATCAAAGCCTCCGGAAAAAATCCGGAGCGCTTAGCTGTCTCAAATAGGCCGAAAGCGAAGAAGCTGTCGATGCACTCGCTGTAGCCGGTCACCATGAAGGCCCATTCGGGGTCACCCTTCAAGGCGTAGTGAGGTTCAGGTGCGAGCTCGATTCCATAAGCCGTGACGAGATTGGAGAGCACGTGCTTGTGGCGGCCCTCCTCGAAGGCGTTGAGTTCGATAGCCTTGCGCAGCAACGGATCGGTCGTCACGGCGGCGTAGGAAGCGACGTTGAGACGGGCGCGTCCCTCGGTTTGCACCGCGATGTCCCAGATGGGCAAACTCACGAGACGATCCCGCGCCCCCGTATCAAGCTGCGGCCAATCGATCACCGCCGGTTTATAGGGATCGAAAGTATCCAACAGAGTCCGGCAAAAGAGCGTCTTGTGCGCATCGCTGCCAACTCGAATAGGACCCTCAGGCAGGGCTGCTTGCTCAGCCGTGTAGTCGGCAAGCGCGCGCACGGGCACGCTCATGGCGCCGAACTCCGATTGAGCCTGGTCCCGCTTGCCGATCGCGTCGTATGGAGGCGGGAGAAATCGCTGAATCCGCCGAGTTGCAGGGAAGAGTTGCGACAGGCGTTCACGAGTGCCGGAGAGAGGAGCGCCTCGAGCTCCTCGGGGTATTGGTAATTCGCTGCGCACCCGGGAAAGCACGCGGTGGCGGGGTGCAGGTAAATCTCCGAGAGTCCGTGCGGCAGGTGTTCGACCAGACTCAAAAGGCGGCTTTCGGTCATTCGTCCGGACCACTGAAGTCCAAAAACCCGATCTGGAGTAAGTAAGCCGGCGACTTGACAGCGCTGACGCAGTAGCAGAGCAAAGGGCAGCGTGAGTGTCGGGATGCGATGACGACCGGGCTCAACGTTCCGCAGCATGCGAACCGGCTCGAGCGGCACGCGCACTGCGCGCAGACCGAAGCGAGTCCCAATCGCGACGAGCAATTCCCCGATCACCGGATGCAAATGAAAGTGCTTGTGAGCGTTGCAATGATCGAGCGTGAGGCCGGTGTCGCGGAAGGCCTCGAACTGGGCCGTGATTTCGGCGGCGAGCTGGCGGCGCACCTGCCGATCAAAGACGATCAGCGACCCCAACCCCACCATATTGGAACGAAACAGGCCGTCCGCGCGCAGGAGACGGTGAACCGCCGAGGCAGGCAGCAGCGGGCGGCCCTCTACCAGTACAAGATGCAAGCCCACGCGCAGGGACGGCATGCGCCGTGCGCGAGCCACGGCGTCCGCTGCGGCAGGGCCGCCAACCATCAAACTCGCGGCGGTCAGCGTGCCCGCGCGATGGGCGGCCTCGACGGCCTCGTTGACCTCGCGTGCAGCGCCGAAGTCGTCCGCCGTGACGATGAGTGCTTTCAAGGCGTGTCGTGACGCGTGCGCAAAAAGCGGAAGAACTCCACGCCCTCGCGCAGCCGGCGCTTCATCATCTGCGGGCTCGCGATCATCTCTGCCACTATGGCGGCGATCTTGCTTGGCCGGAAATAGAACTTCCGATAGAACTCTTCGACGGAATTAAAGATCTCGCCGTGCGAGAGGTGCGGATAGTTCAGCGGCGCGATCTGCGTGCCTTCCTGCGTGACAAGGTCAATTTCCTCGTTGTACAGCCAGCCGTTTTCCTTGGCCTGCCGGTAAAGGAAGGTTCCGGGGTAAGGCGCCGCGAGCGACACCTGAATCGTGTGGGGATTGATCTCCTTGGCGAAATCAAGCGTCTGCTGGATGGTTTCTTTGGTCTCCCCGGGTAGCCCGAGAATAAAGGTGCCATGAATAACGATGCCAAGTTCGTGACAATCCTTGGTGAAGCGGCGGGCAAATTCCACCCGCATCCCCTTCTTGATGTTGAATAGAATCTGCTGATTGCCCGACTCATATCCCACCAAAAGCAGACGTAGCCCATTATCCTTCATTACTTGCAGCGTTTTTCGCGGAACATTGGCCTTAGCGTTGCACGACCAGGTCACTCCGAGTTTGCCCAGCTCCTTCGCCAGCGCTTCAACACGCGGCAGGTTGTCGGTCAGCGTGTCATCGTCGAAGAAGAATTCCTTCGCCTGCGGGAAGGCGCTTTTCGCCCAACGCATCTCGCTGACGACGTCCTCTACGGAGCGTACCCGGTAGCGATGCCCTCCCACCGTCTGCGGCCATAGGCAGAAGGTGCAGCGCGACTTGCAACCACGCCCGGTGTAGAAGGAAACGTACGGATGTTTCAGGTAGCCGCCGAAGTACTTCTCGATCGTCAGGTCGCGCTTGTAAACCGGCGTAACCCAGGGGAGTGCATCCATGTTCTCGAGAATCTCGCGGTTCTCGTTATGAACAATGGCGCCAGCGTTGTTCCGGTATGACAGCCCCTTGATATCACTCCAGGCGCGGCCATCGGCGACTTCTTTGATGGTGAAGTCGAATTCATTGCGCGCCACAAAATCAACCGCCCCGGCCGCGATGAGGCTCTTTTCGGGTTCCACCGCGACCTTGGCGCCGATCAGTCCGATCTTGATTCCGGGGTTGACCGTCTTAATCTGCTCGGCAATTTTCGCGTCCGACTTGAAGGATGGGGTTGAGGTATGCATCACCACCAGTTCGCGGCCGCGCAGCTCCGGCACGATATCGTCGAATTTCAAATCGTGCGGCGGCGCGTCGATCAACTTCGAGCCTTCGACGAGCGCCGCGGGCTGGGCGAGCCAGGTGGGATACCAGAAGGAGCGCACCTCGCGTTTCATCTGATAGCGCGCGCCGGCACCGCCGTCGAAGCCGTCGAACGAAGGAGGATGTAGGAATAGAGTTTTCATCTGAGAGGTCCTCAGCCGCAAGCACGCGAACGCCGTTCGCGGTAGCGAGTCTTCAGAAGGCTTGCCTCAGTGTTCGGGTTCATCCGCACACGGCGGCCCTCGATAGGAAAGGGTCTCAAGGATTCTGTGGGCAGAGCCATCGCGCGCGACTCTGTAAAGGACGTCGCGCCAGCGCACTCGACTGGTCACAAACCCCCAGCACCACAGCACGAACACGAGCAGGTCGCACACTGGCAAGACCCACAGCTCCAACAGCGCCGAAGCCGCAGGCCGGGAGGCGAAATGTAGCAGCAGGCGTGCCGATGCGGTAACGGCGAGCATGAACTCCGCCGACTTTGCATCCGCTGCCAGCAGCGTTCCCACAGTAGCCGGCACCAAACCGAAGCTAATGAAGGCGAAGGCGTAGCCCAGCGGGCGAACCGCCCGAATTGTGCGCAGCCAGCGCAGTCCGTGATGAACGAGCTCAGTAAACGTGCGCTCCGCGACCGCGGTCTCGACGACCGCGTCGGACAGCACGGTGCGCAAGCCTATACGGCGCGTCAGTTCACCCAGTCGGTAGTCATCCGCAAGCTGATCAACTATGGGCCGAAAATCACCGATATGCGTCAGTACCTCGCGTCGCACGGCGATCGTCGCACCGAACGCAAACGCGCGGGAGCCGAGCATGGCTGAGAAATACACAGACGGCATGAACCAGTCGTTTATGAAAGCGGCTCCCAGCTTGCCCCACGGTCCAGGTGGCGGAATTCCACGGTAGGGACAGGTGACGATGCCGACCTCGGGATCCAGCAGCGGCGGAACGATTTTGGCTAGATACTCAGGCGCAACGCGGATGTCGCTGTCGGCGACGACGAGGTAGTCGTGGCGGGCGAGGGGCAGCATGTTGATCAGATTGCTCACCTTGCCACTACTACCGTGCTGCGCCGTATTGACGGAGATCTGCAGATCGAGCTCTGGAAACTCGCGTTGCAGTCTGTGTACGACAGCGATGGCAGGGTCGTCAGGTGCGTGCGCTCCGAAGACGATCTGGAAGCTCGGGTAGGTCTGGGTGCAAAAGGAACGCAGAGAATCGTAGAGTGTTCGCTCAGCGCCACACAGTGGCTTCAGCACCGTCACGGGGGGTAGCGCCGGGCTCCAGGACTGCGACGCAGTGCGCCGCAAGGACGCGGCGAGCCATGCTGCGACGCTGTAGCTCATCGCGAATGCGACGAGAATATAGCCACACTCACTGAGCCACTGCTGCGCAGCGGCACTCACGAAATGACCCGCCGGGTTCCCGCAGGGATCTGCAGCGCGGAGCGCTCGCAGGTGCTTACCCCATTCATTTGGTAGTAGGACATCGTCACGTACGGTCGTGTTAGCGCGCGTTCTGTCATGTTTCTTAACAAGGGAACTAGCTCTTCGCTACCCTTCCAAAGAGAGAGGTACGGGAATGTCCCGTCGTTTGCAAGGCACCGCAAAGGTTGCGCGGCCAATGTGAGCTCGAACAAGACGTGATTGGTGTGCCGATGGCAGAAGGGCCATTGTCCGGTACATTCGAAGCTGGTAGGGGATCCGTCGCAACAGGACGACAAACGGTGGATGCCGAGGGATGCAAAAATGCCGAGCGGCGATTGCTTAACCACGGCGCGACGATGCTGGCGCGGAAATTGACGCAAGTTGGTCCGCTAGATTTGTGTGGCCCGAGATCCCCCTGCGTAGTCAGTCGTAACCGAGGAGCCACGCCACGGTGGCCACAATAAGGCACAAGACGAACAGGACCCAGATTTTCCAGTTCGTCGCCAAGTTGGACCAAGTGGGCCCAGTCTGCTCAGTCACGCAATCAGCACGCTTTCTGTGGAAGATGAAGACGCAAGGCTAACAATAGAAGGACGCTTCCGGCAAACCGCGTGGGCCGTCGCTAAAGCGGGTTCTGGCGTAGCCTCTGGCTGAGCCACCCGCCGGCCATCGCGTACAGCAAGTTTACGAGGGTTCCGCTCGCGATGAAAAGGGCGTCGAGCACGGCGACCGGCAGTGCTGCGGCACGGCGTTTCGGATCTGCAAATGCAGACAAGAATGGAGGAAGAAGAGGGCGACTTTGCAGCTATCTCCCGCCTCACGCAGGTATGAAGCCGTGAAGTCGCTTTGGCACGCAACGCTCGGTCCGACCTTGTTCGGTCGCACGTTCGAGGGACGTGACCGCGTGACTAGGTCAGCTAATCGGGTTGATCGTGGTGTGCGTCGAGCGCGGTTCGTCCAAACTGACACCGCAATACGGGCAAAAGTTGGGCTGTGGTTTCAGCCCCGGCACCCCAAGCGTCATTGCGATTTGCCCGAGACGCACGGAACACTTTGGGCACTTGATCCATTGGAGGGAAAGTATCGCTCCGCCAAACGTAAGAACGCCGACGATGCTGGCAATCGAGTTATCAACGTGGGTACCGACGGACGCCGCGACGACCACCCAGCCGCCAATAGCGATTGCCACGCGCCAGCGCACGCGCCACTTGAGGTAGTCGCGGATGGTTTCGTCCATGGCGTCCGATCCTATCCGTTCAGCCTCCCAGGGCGCGAGAATCCAGGTGCGCACTTGAGACGCAAATCACTTCGCCGCGAAACACCCTCAGGAAATCGGGCCTTGCGCCTCGCACCGGTCATCGACCCCAAAGCGCGCTGGGGGGTAGGAGTGCGGTGGGGTATTTGGACGGGGCAGCGAAGGGGGTGACTGCAACTGCGATTGTTCCAGCAATGATCGGACCTAGAACCTTCGCATCGGTCCGCAATAGCGCGCACCTCCAGGGGTGAGTTCGATCTCGTGCGTGGCGCTGGCTGACCAGTTGCTGGGGCTGTGGGCGGTTACCACGACGGCGACGCCTCGTGCGGGGAGGGTTACGATCAGATTGGTCAGCTTGCGGCGCGTTGGCCCGTCGATGGTGTCTAAAGGCTCATCGAGCAGCAGCAGCTTCGGATCGCATACCAAGGCTCGCGCGAGCAGCACTAAACGGGCCTTGCCGTAGGAAAGCTCACCCAACTTTCGACGCGCGAGCTTAGACAGACCCAGCAACTGCAGCGTGCGGCGCGCAGCCGCGCGGTCAGGTTGCGTTGCCCTGCGGTGTAAACCAATGCTGGCATGGCGGCCGGATTGCACGACCTGTGTCACCGTGAAAGAGCGCGGATAGCGTGCCTGCAGGTGCGGACCGAGGATTCCGGTGCGCCGGCGGAATTGATCGAGCGGTATCCCGGGCTTGATACCCGCGCGCACAACAGTTCCTCCGACCGCCACGCCATAGTCGCCGTAGAGCGTCCGAAGCAGCGTGGTCTTGCCCACGCCATTGGCTCCGTGAATCACCCAGAACTCTCCGGCCCTTACCGTCAAGTTGATATCCCGCAGTACCCGACGCTTCTCCATGAAAACCCGAGCGTTGCTCAGTTGCACCACGGTGGGCGCCGGGCGACTTTTGCGGCGGCGCAAGCGATGGCCAATACTCGCGCGCGGCGTGTGGCCTTTGCGGATGCGATGCTTCGAGCTCCTCCTCAGACCGAGGTGCCTGGCGATCATGGCGTGCCGCAGGCGCCCGGCATGAAGGACGCGCCCTTTGTGCAGGATGAGTGCGTGCGTAGCGCTGACCGGAACATCCTCGCTGCAGTGAGTTGCCAGCACCCAGGGGAGGCGACCTTTCTGGCTCGCTAGCCACCGGCTCACGCGGTCGCGGTTGGCCGCATCAAGTCCGGTGAAGACTTCATCGAGGAGCAGCAGTGCAGGACGCAAGGCAAGCGCCCGTGCGAGCAGTACGATGCGCCGCTCTCCATGAGAGAGCTCAAGAAAGGGGCGGTCAGCGAGGCGTGCGATGCGCAGCGTCCCAAGTGCGGCTCGCACGCGTCGACGCTCGGCCACGCTCAGAGCAATGAGCGGGATGTCGCTGCTATGCACGCCCGTGCCGACAACCTCCCCGGCGGAAATGTTCCACTCGTAGCGCTGATACTTGTCCTGGCGCTCCGGACCGACGTACGCGATGCGCTCCTTGACCTCGTAAGGCACCCGGTGCCATTCCCCGCCCAAGCGGTAGCGCAGGGCGGGATGCGATGCCGAAGGGAGCCTGACGATGCCTGCGATCAGCTTCAGAAGCTGCGTCTTGCCGCTTCCATTCGCGCCCAGCAGAACCCAGCGCTCAGCCGGGCGTATGGTCCAGTGAATCCTGGTCAGAACGCGGCGCTCGCTGCGGTACAGACTGGCGCCGTCGAGGCGCACCTCAAGATAACGGGATTGCTTGACCATCGGCGTACCAAACGCATCATACGGGTTGCGGCGCGAAAGTTTCCGCAGCGGGCGGTCAGCTTGGTTCGCGCCACCCCGCGGATGATCTTTGATCGATCATGCGCCAGCGACAGTGGGCGGCGTTGCTCAGGGTCAGAAGCGGGTGCCAATGCCCACGTAGATCTCGTGCGGCATGACCCGCAAAATGAACGGCGAGTTCGGGTTTCGGTGTATCAGCCACCCTGTCCCCGTGCCAAGCGCAAAACCGGCAAGCACGTCCGACTGCCAATGAGCCTGCACCTTCATGCGCGCGATGCCGTCATAAACCGGTAGCACCTCGAGGGCGTAGGTGAGCGGATGCTCGGGACCGTACTCGAGCACGAGCGGCGTGATGATCGAGCTCACCGCGGTCACCTCACCGCTGGGAAAACTCTGATTACCGTGTCCCTTGAACCACAGATTCGGGTCGTTGTTGCTGTCGATTGGCCGCACGCGCGAGAAGGCGTACTTCATGGCGAGGGCCACGACACCCGAGGCCGCCGAGGCATCTACCGATTGCCAGAGCGTGCGACCGAAGCGCGTCTCACCGCCCTCCCAGATCGCACCCACCACCTCCCCGCCGATCAGACCGTACTCGAGCGCTTCCTGGTTACTGCGCCGCCAGATGCCGCTGTTGTCGTAGGTCAACTCGTGATCGATGCCGAACAGGCCGCCGCCGGCGACACTGGTCGGCACGTGTAAGAGCAGGGCGAGCAGCAAGCTGAGCCGTACGGTCAGCGTCGGGCGCCTGCACCCAAGGCACGAGCTGGTCGCTGTCTCAACTCGCATGTCGGTGGCAGGATAAAAGGCCTAGGCTTAAGGCAAACTTAAGCCGCGCAATGCTGAAATCGCCGCGTACTTGGGGAGGAATTGGACGCGATGAGGGTTCTGTTGGTCGAAGACGACTCCATGCTGGGCGAGGCCGTTCAGGACGGACTGCGCCAGGAGGGATACGTCGTCGACTGGGTGCAGGAGGGCGGCACCGCGCTGGCGGCGCTCTCGACCACGGCCTTTAGTGCATTGCTGCTCGATTTGGGACTGCCGGGCAGCGACGGACTCGCAGTGCTGCGCTGGTTGCGTCAGCACGGGCGCACCACTCCGGTCATCATCGTGACGGCGCGCGACGGCGTCGCCGATCGCATCGCAGGTCTCGATGCGGGCGCTGACGACTACCTGATCAAACCCTTCGACATCGATGAGCTCGGGGCGCGGCTGCGCGCCATCACGCGCCGCGGCCTCGGTCGCGCCGAGTCCTTGCTCACCGCGGGCGAAGTGGTGCTCGATATGCGCCAGCGTCTGGTGAGCTTCCAGGGTGCGCCGGCCGCACTGACCGCGCGCGAGTATGCGGTGGTAGAGCTGCTGATGCGCCGGGAGGGTGGCCTCGTGACACGAGCCGAGATTGAGGAGGAGCTGTATGGATTCGAGGACGAGATCGCCAGCAACGCGATCGAGGTTCACATTCACAACCTGCGACGCAAGCTCGGCGCACACTTCATCACCAACCTCAAGGGCCGCGGCTACCGCGTCGAAAACGTCCGCTAGCGCCGAGCGGCCGTGGTCGCTGCGCCGGCGCATGGCGATCGCCGTCGCGGGCGCGGCCTGTATCGTGTTCGTGATCCTCGGGCTGCTCGTCTACCGGGCCGTGAGCAGCAGCACGACGGCCCAGTTTGACGAGATGCTGCAGCAGCAGGCGGTGCTGGCGCTGCGCTACGCCGACCACGAATACGGCGAGGGCGAAACCGTAGTGCCGGGCGCGGACACCACGAATACTCAGCAATTGCCGTTCGATGTGGTCTACCAGCTGATGCGGCGCACGGATGATCGATTGCTGTATCGCTCACCCGGAGCACCGCAGGCACCGCTCGCCGTCGGCGACCAAGCCGGCTACTCCAACACGGCGCTCGACGGGCGCTCCTGGCGCGTGTACTCGCTCAAGTCCGCCACCACCCCCCTGGTGGTCCACGTCGCCGAACCGCTCGAGTATCGCGATGCGCTGCTGTCCCGGACGCAGCGCGCGGTGGCTCTGCCGTTACTGTTTGCACTGGTGCTCCTGAGCGCGCTGATCGCGGTGGTGACGGAGCGCGCCTTCCGCCCGGTGCGTCGCATGGCCGCGGATCTTGCCGGGCGCGGGGCGGATGATCTCTCCGCTGTCAACACGGCCGAGATGCCGGTCGAGACGCACGCGCTGGGGGTCGCCCTCAACGGCCTGCTGGCCCGGCACGCGCAGGTGCTGGCGCGGGAGCGGCGCTTCACGGCAGACGCGGCGCACGAGCTGCGCACGCCGCTCGCCGCGGTGCGGGTACAGGCGCAGGTCGCCGCACGTGCCACCACCGCTGCCGAGATGCGTCGTGCGCTCGAGAAGCTGCAGACCAACATCGACCGCGCGACTCATCTCATGAGTCAGTTGTTGTCACTGGCACGGCTGGAACCCGGATCCGCGTGCGCTGCCGAGGAGGCCACCCAGGCGAAGGTCGTCGTCGATCTGGTACTCGAGGACCTGACACAGGCGGCGCGCGAGAAGCAGCTCGAAATCACGGTCACAGGCTGCGGGCAGCGTCTGCCGGGCTCTGCTGAGGTGCTCTACCTTTTGATCCGCAATCTGCTCGAGAACTCCGTCCGCCACGTCAGTGCCGGGGGGCGGATTGCGCTCGCGGTGACGCGCCGCGAGGAATACGCCGTGCTTTTGATCAGCGATGATGGGCCGGGCATCCCGAGCGCGGAGCGTTCGCGCGCCTTTGAGCGCTTCTACCGCATACCGGGCAGCGCCGCGGGGGGCAGCGGTCTGGGTCTCTCGATCGTCGGACGAGTGGTCGAACTCTTGGACGGAGACATCGAATTATCCGCCCCCGCTTGTGGCACAGGTCTCGTGGTCACCGTTCGGCTGCCGTTCGCGAGGGCGCCACACCGGGATCGGTCAGCCGCTTAGCCGTGCCCGAGCGAGTGTCGGCGAGGTGGCAGCGGACGCTCTTGGCGTGCCTGTTGGCGTGGGCGGGTGTTGCGCGCGCGCAGACCGACGAGATCCAGGTATATGACGCTGAGATCACCGCGCCGGGCCACTTCAACCTGACCTGGCACAACAACTACACGCCCTCCGGACGGACGCAGCCTGATTTTCCCGGCGGCGTCGTTCCCAATCACGCGCTCAATGGCGTACCGGAATGGGCGTATGGGGTTACCGACTGGTTTGAAGCGGGTATTTATCTGCCGGTCTATACGCGCACGAACGATGGCGCGCTGCTGTTCGACAGCACCAAGCTGCGTGCCCTGTTCGTCGTTCCTGACGCGCACGATCGCACGCTCTTCTACGGTGTGAACTTCGAACTCAGCTACAACACGCCCCACTGGGAAACGAGCCGCTTCTCCGGCGAGATCCGTCCGATCATCGGCGTACACTGGGGTCGCTTCGATTTGATCGCTAATCCTATTCTGGACACCGACTTCAATGGATTCGGTAAGCTCGATTTCGCGCCCGCCGCCCGTGTCGCCTACAACGTCAATAAGAAATTTGCCGTCGCCATCGAGCACTATGCGGACTTCGGCCCGATCCAGCACTTCGACAGCGCGTCCGCTCAGTCACAAACACTGTTTGCCGTGGTCGACTACGGCAGCAGCAGCAACGGGGTGGAGTTCGGCATCGGTCACGGGCTGACGCGCGCCAGCGATTCGTGCGTACTCAAGCTCATGCTGATGCACGACCTGTAGGGGCCCGTGCGTCCCTGCGTAGCTCATCGGGCGTGTCGTCGATTGGCTACGGAAGAACTCCGGCATCGTTGCCTCAAGGGTTCCGCCCAAGCTTGGGGGCGGTGCAGCGCGGTGACTCAGCTGCTGATTCCAAAATGCGACGCCCCCGCGGCCGTCAGATTGATCTCACGGCGGCTGCGGATCGTCCCCGATAACGCCTCGGTCGTGTATACGCGAACCTAACCAAGTACAGGCGATCAACGTGAGAGATCACCATATGACTGGCCCATCGGTGATGTGATGACAGCGCGCTGACGGCCATCCAACAGTTGGGAGTGCAGTGATGAAGAAGACATTCATTTCGCTAGCGTGCGCGCTGAGTATTGCGTGCGCCCTCAGCGCTTGCGATCGTGCCAAGAGTGGCGCGCAGGTTGCCAAGGACACCAATGCCGCGGAACAGAAAGCCGCGGAAAACATTGACAGATCGGAGCGCGACGCCACGCACGTGGCTGCGGTGCAGAATCAAAAGATGGCGGACACGGAGGCGGAGGGCGCGTACCGGGTGGCATTGGCGCAGTGCGAAGCACTAAGCGGTGTGGCGCAGAAATCCTGTCGCGACCAGGCCGACGCAAACTACCAGCTCGCCAAGGCCAGCGCAAAGCAGGAGCGCGCAGAGTCGGATCCGAAGCCTTAGCCGGGCGCGGGCAGCAACAGGTGGGCGCGCTGTGGGGGACTGCCGCGGCGCCGTGAGCCCCCGGAAAATCGAACGAGGGGGTCATCCAACTCACCCCGAGCGCTCACGGGCCGCGACGCCCGCGGGCACCTTAGCGCGCCAGGCGAGCGCCACTCCAACATCAGTTGCTTCTGTGTGTATGCCGCGCTTGGCATGACCAGAGTACGCTCCACGCCGCCAGAGGCGCAGATTCCATCGCGCTCAAGTGGCGGGAACGGCGGCGGCGGCCGGCAAATATTTTTGCGTTTCCGCAAGTTACCGCCCCTTGCGCAGGCAGTATCAAAGTTGTCACGCGCGCCGACCCGCTGCATGCGCCCGCGAGGTCGCGTTCCTACACGCCGGCCCGAGGCAGTCGCGCGCCTTGCCGAAGATCGGCCGGCGGGCGCAACATGCCGCGCCCGTGTCCGAAAGGGCGGGCCCCCAGTCACAAGATCCGGAGAAATCAGCATGTGCGACAAGGACGCATTCGATGACATGACCGAGTACCAGCTGAAGTCAGGCGCCGTGTCGCGGCGACAGTTCGGCGCACTCACGCTCGGCGCAGGTGTCATGGCGCTCCTGCCGCCGGTCGCAGGCGCCGCTGAGGTAACGGAGTCCGAGGTACAGATCCGCACGCCCGATGGCACCGCGGATGCCTATTTCGTCTATCCGACCAAGGGCGCGCATCCGGGCGTGCTCATCTGGCCGGACATCTTCGGGCTGCGCCCGGCGTTTCGGCAGATGGGCAAGAGACTGGCGCAGTCCGGCTACGCGGTGTTGGTGGTGAATCCTTTTTACCGCCAGCAGAAGGCGCCCACCGCGCCGGAACATCCGGATTTCAACGACCCAGCCACGCGCTCCGCGCTCATGGCACTCATGGGCGCCCTCACGCCCGAGACTTCCTTCACCGATGCCAAGGCGTTCGTGGCATTTCTTGACAGCCAGCCGTCCGTCGACCGCAAACGCAAGGTGGGCACCACCGGCTACTGCATGGGTGGGCCGCTCACCATGCGAACCGCGGCCGCCGTGCCCGAGCGCGTGGGCGCGGGCGGCTCCTTTCACGGGGGCGGCCTGGTGACTGACAAGCCGGACAGTCCGCATCTACTCGTGCCGAAGATGAAGGCGCACTACCTGTTCGCGATCGCCGAGAATGACGATCAGAAGCAGCCGGATGCGAAGAACGTGCTGCGCGAGGCCTTTGCCCAGGCGAAGCTGCCCGCGGAGATCGAGGTCTACGCCGGCACCCTGCACGGCTGGTGTCCGCCGGACTCTCAGGTCTACAACCCGGCACAGGCGGAGAAGGCCTGGAGTCGCCTGCTGGTGCTGCTCAAGAGCGCACTGGGTTAGGTCCGCCCCGGGGCGTGTGCGTCATCGCGCCGGGCGGCGGCGCGCGAGCCTCACAGGCCCAGATCGCTCAGGCTCGGATGATCCACCGGTCGTGCGCCGGGGGCGTTCCAATGATACTTGCGTGCGCTCTCCGCGATCGGCACGTCATTGATCGAGGCCATGCGGCGGCGCATGAGGCCGGCGGCGTCAAACTCCCAGTTCTCGTTGCCGTAGGAGCGGAACCAGTGGCCCGAGTCATCGTGCCATTCGTAGGCGAAGCGCACGGCGATACGGTTCTCGCCGAATGCCCAGATCTCCTTGATGAGGCGGTAGTCGAGCTCGCGATCCCACTTGCGGCGCAGGAACTGCTGAATCGCCGCGCGGCCCTGCAAGAACTCCGCGCGATTACGCCACTCGGAGTCCTCCGTGTAAGCGAGCGACACGCGTTGCGGATCGCGGTTATTCCACGCGTCCTCCGCCATGCGCACCTTGGCGATGGCGCTGCTGAGGGTGAAGGGCGGCGTGATCGGAGCGGGTGGGGTTGGTGTAGGGCCTTGTGCCATGGTGTGTCTCCCTATGCGGCCGTGTGCCTCAGGCGCACCAAGCTCACGAGCGCAGCGGTAAGCGCCAGCGCCGTCGCGAAGTACAGCGCGGCGGTGGATCCGGCCGCCGCGTAGGCCCGGAACAGGATCGCCACCGTGGCGGCACCGAGCGTCTGTCCCAGCAGGCGCGCCGCGCTCAGCATGCCGCCGGCTGCGCCACTACGCGCACGCGGAGCGGCCGCCATGATAGTGCGATTGTTGGGGGCTTGGAAAAACCCAAAGCCCAGCCCGCACAACGCCATGCGCCAGATCAGACCGAGGGCGCTGCCGGTGCTCGGAAACAGCGCCAGCAGCAGCAGTCCCGTGGCCATCACGGCGAGCCCGAGTCCCCCGAGGATGCCGGCGGGATAACGGTCCGCGAGGCGCCCGGCGATGGGCGCGGCGAGCGCGAGCGCGAGCGGCCAGGGCGTCATGAACAGACCGGTTTCGACCGCGCTGTGTCCCAGGCGCTGGATTTCAAACGGCAGCGAGACCAGGGCGCTCATCTGGGCCGTGAAGCTGCACACCGACGTGGCGAGGGAGAGGGTGAAGATCGGGCGGCGCAGCAGATCAAACGGCACCAGCGGCGCAGCCCGCGGCAGCTCGTGCCGTGTGAGAAGCCAGCCGAGGAGCGCGCCTAAGGCAATCTGTGCCAGCGCGAGCGTGGTGGCTGCGTGGTGCGATAACGCCTGCAGCCCGCTCAGGATGAGGCCGAGGCAGCCCGCATACAGCAGCGCGCCACCGTAGTTGAGGGCCCGGGCCGTGCGCTCAGACTCGGGCAGCGACTTGAGCGAGATGATGATGGTTACCAGGCCGATCGGGACATTGATGCCGAACAGCCAGCGCCAGTGCGCAACCGCGAGTACCGCCGAGGCGATCGTCGGCCCCACCGCTGCGGAACTCGCCACCACGAAGGCGTTGATGCCGATGGCACGGCCGAGCGAGCGGTGCGGATAGGTGAAACGTACCAGCGCCGCGTTCACGCTCATGATGCCGGCGGCGCCCACGCCCTGGATCACCCGCGCGATGCTCAAGGTGAGCAGCGTCGGGGCGAGCGCACAGGCGAATGAGGCGAGGGTGAAGATGATGATGCCCGCCTGCGAGACGCGGCGGTAGCCGACGATCTCGCCGAGGGAGGCGAGCGGCAGCAGCAGCATGAGTATCGCCAGCTGGTAGGCGTTGACGACCCAGATCGAGGCGGCGGCGCTGACGTTGAATTCGCGTGCGATCGAGGGCAGCGCGATGTTGACGATCGTGCTGTCCAGCACGGACATGACGATCGCCAGGATGATCGCCGCGATGGCCCAGTAGCGGCGCGGCAGCGGCAGTCCGTCGGGGAACGGGGAGCTCGGCGGGCTGGCGCGGGCGACGGACATCCGCCGCGGATCATATAGAGGAGTGGCCGGAAGATGTCATAAGTCGAACCCCGCGCCTGCAGCGTGGCCAATGTGAGCTGCGTCACGTTTCTGGCTGCGCCCGGCCGGGCACAGGATCGCTAGAATGCAGGAGCCCGATCGCAACGGCTGCTGCCAGAAGAAGAACACGGTGTCCATGCACGTGAAAGACCGCAAGCCCTTACATCCGCGAGCGGGTCTGGCCGAGCGCCGCCGCGGAGAGCGCCGCTCGCAGGTGTTGCGCGCGCTGCTCTACGGCAGCTTCCGGCCGCGGCGCCGCGGCCCACGGCGCACGGATGAGCGCACCCTCAGTGCAGTCGACTGGCACCACCCACAGTGGCTCGCCGTAGGGATGCTGATCGTGATCGGCTCCTCGACCGATGCGCTTCTGACACTCGTGCTGGTGGAGCGGGGTCTGGCGGTGGAAGCCAATCCCCTCATGGCGCCGCTCATTGGTCATTCCGCCTTGGCTTTTGCCCTGGTGAAGGTGGCGCTCACGGCCGGCGGCGTCCTGCTGCTCACGCAATTGGCCCGTATCCGTGCCTTCGGGAACATCCCGGTCGGGTTCTTCCTGTACCTGGTACTCGCCATCTACGGCGCCCTGATCATCTACGAGTGCAGGCTCCTTAACCTGCTCTAAGTCCCCGCGCCGGGGGCGTTTTTCCGCCGCCGCCTGTTTTTCGCTAAACTACTGGCCTGCCGGCGCTTTTCCCCCTAATGCTCGAACCCACTGCCCTTTACGGCGGCAACGCCGAGTTTCTTGACTCGCTCTACGAGCAGTACCTGCGTGAGCCTGCGAGCGTTGAGCCGCAGTGGCGTAACTACTTCGCGAGTCTGGGTCCTGTGGCGGGCGGGGAGCGCGCGCATGCGCCGGTGCGCGCCGCGAGCGCGGCGGTATCGGGGTCGCCCGCCAGCGGCGCGGATGCGCGCCAGGCCGCCGTGTCGCGCCTCATCCAGGTGTGGATCAATCGCGGGCACCTCGTCGCCAGGATCGATCCGCTGGAGCTGAGCCTGCGCCCGCGCCCGCGGGTGCTCGATCTGGATTACTTCGGCCTGACGCCGGCGGATCTGGATGCGGAGTTTTATACCGGCAGCCGCATCGAGGCGGTGCCGCTGCGCATGAAGCTGCGCGACATCCTCGCGCAGCTCGAGTACGTCTATGGCGGTACGGTCGGCGCCGAGTTCGCACACGTGTCCGACTCGGACGAGCGGCTGTGGCTGCAGGATCAGTTTCAGGAGGGGCGCCTCAAGGGCAGCTTCTCGGCCGAGGAGCGCCGCAACATTCTGTGGCAGTTGACCGCCGCGGAGGGCCTGGAGCGCTATCTGCACACCAAGTACGTCGGCCAGAAGCGCTTTTCGCTGGAGGGCGCCGATGCCTTCATCCCGCTGCTCGATGATCTGATTCAAAACTCCGGCGTCGCCGGTATCGAGGAAGTGGTGATCGGCATGGCGCATCGCGGGCGCCTCAACGTGCTCGTCAATCTGCTCGGCAAGTCCCCGGCGGCGCTGTTCTCCGAGTTCGAGGGCGCCTATGACCCGAGCCGTCTCAAGGGTTCGGGCGATGTGAAGTACCACAAGGGCTTCTCGGCCGACCTGCGCACACCCAACGGCAACGTGCACACCGTGCTCGCCTTCAACCCCTCGCATCTGGAGGTGGTGGACCCGGTGGTGGAGGGCTCGGTGCGTGCCCGCCAGGAGCGCCGTGGCGACGTGCGCGCCGAGCGCGTGCTGCCGCTCCTGGTGCACGGCGACGCGTCGTTCGCCGGCCAGGGGGTGGTCATGGAGACGCTGCAGCTGTCGCAGGCGCGCGGGTTTTTCACCGGCGGCACCGTGCACGTCATCATCAACAATCAGGTGGGCTTCACCACCTCCGAGCCGCAGGATGCGCGCTCGACCACATACGCGAGTGATGTCGCCAAGATGCTCGAGGTGCCGATCTTCCACGTCAACGCGGACGACCCGGAGGCGGTGGTGTTCGTGGAACGCCTCGCGTTCAAGTACCGTCTGCGCTTTCGCAAGGACGTGGTGATCGATCTGGTGTGCTACCGCCGCCACGGTCACAACGAGGCAGACGAGCCGGCGGCCACGCAACCGGTGATGTACCGCAAGATCCGCGAGCACGCGACGGCACGGCGTCTGTACGCGAATCAGCTGATCGCCGCCGGGATTCTCACGGAGGCCGAGGTGCAGGCGATGTACGAGCAGTACCGCACCGGCCTCGACGAGGGTCGGCCGCAGGCGCGTGCGTCGCTCGGCATGATCGGCAACAAGTACACCGTCGACTGGAGCGCGTATACGCAGGTCGACTTCACCGAGCGGGTCATGACGGGCGTGGAGCTGCCGCGTCTGCGCGCGCTCGGGGAGCGCGCCACGAGTTACCCGGCCAACTTCACGCTGCACCCACGCGTTGCCCAGCTCATCAGCAACCGGCGCAAGATGCTCGCCGGGGAGCTGCCACTTGACTGGGGCTGTGCGGAAACGCTCGCGTATGCGTCGCTGGTCGAGGATGGCTTCGGCGTGCGCCTCACCGGCCAGGACAGCGGCCGCGGCACCTTCTTCCACCGCCACGCGGTGCTGCACGATCAGAACACCGATGCCGTCTGGATTCCCCTGCAGCACATCACCGAACCCCAGCCGCGCGTGCAGGTGATTGACTCGGTGCTCTCCGAGGAAGCCGTGATGGGGTTTGAGTACGGCTACGCGACCACCGATCCGGACTCCCTGGTCGCCTGGGAGGGGCAGTATGGGGACTTCGCCAACGGTGCGCAGGTGATCATCGACCAGTTCATCAGCTCGGGTGAGGCGAAGTGGGAGCGCTTCTGCGGACTCGCGCTGCTGCTGCCGCACGGCTACGAGGGTGCCGGACCTGAGCATTCCTCGGCGCGTCTGGAGCGCTTCCTGCAGCTGTGCGCGGAGAACAACATGCAGGTGTGTGTGCCATCCACTCCGGCGCAGATGTTCCATCTGCTGCGCCGCCAGATGCGCCAATCCTTCCGCAAGCCCCTCATCGTCATGACGCCCAAGAGCCTGCTGCGGCATGAGCTGTCGGTGTCGGCGCTCGAGGAGCTGACCCGGGGCAGTTTCGCGCGCCTCATCGGCGAGGCGGACGACATCCCCGCGAAGGACGTGCGGCGGGTCGTGTTCTGCAGCGGCAAGGTGTACTTCGATCTGCTCAAGGCGCGGCGCAAGGAAGAGCGGCGCGACGTGGCGCTGGCGCGCATCGAGCAGCTCTATCCGTTTCCGAACGAGGAATACCAGGCGATCCTCGGCCGCTACCCGCAGGCGCGCGAGTTGGTGTGGTGCCAGGAAGAGCCCCAGAACCAGGGCGCCTGGTACCAGATCCGCCATCGCCTGCAGGAGCTCGCGAGTGCGCGGCGCGAGGTGCTGTACGCGGGCCGTGCGCCGGCGGCTGCGCCGGCCACCGGCATCGGCAAGATCCACGAGCTCGAGCAGCAGGCGCTCGTGGCCGCCGCATTGCACGCCACCACCACCGAGGATTCTGCCCGCGACACGCAGCGCCTGAAGGCTGCTGCGGCGCCGGCCACGCCGCTGAGAAAGAGCTCATGAGCACCGAGATCCGGGTTCCGCAACTGCCCGAGTCAATCGCTGATGCGACGCTCGTGGCCTGGCACAAGCAGCCGGGCGATGCGATCGCGCGCGATGAGAATCTCGCCGACCTGGAGACCGACAAGGTGGTCCTGGAGGTGCCCGCGCCGGCGAACGGCGTGGTGCGCGAGATCAAAGTGCAAAGCGGTGCGGTGGTGACGAGCGGACAACTGCTGGCCGTGATCGAGGAGGGCGCTGCGAGCGCCTCGCCCAAAGTGAGCCAGACGGCCGCACCCGCAGCGCCCGTGCCGGCGGCGGCCGTGCCGGCGGCGCAGCCGCTCAAGCCCGCAGCGGACGATGGCAAAGAGGGCGGCCGCCTGAGCCCCTCGGTCCGCCGGCTGGTGGAGGAGAATCACCTCAATCCTGCGAGCATCCCGGCCTCGGGACGCGACGGCCGGCTGACCAAGTCCGACGTGGTGGACTATCTGGGCAAGGCGCCGCCGCCGGCCGCACCGAGCGTGCCAGCGCCGGCGCCCGTGAAGCCCGCCGTGCGCGCCGACGCATCGGCGCGGCCGAGCGCCCCGAAGGGCGCGCGCCCCGAGCAGCGCGTGCCCATGACGCGCCTGCGTGCCCGGATCGCCCAGCGGCTGATCGAAGCACAGGCCACGCAGGCGCTGCTTACGACCTTCAACGAAGTGGACCTCACGGCCATCCAGGAGCTGCGGGCGCGTTACAAGGAGCGCTTCGAGAAGGAATACGGTGTGAAGCTCGGCTTCATGTCGTTCTTCGTCAAGGCGGCGATCGCGGCGCTGAAGAAGTTTCCGGTCGTAAATGCCTCCGTGGACGGTAACGACATCCTCTACCACGAGTATTACGACATCGGCGTCGCGGTTTCCACTGACCGCGGCCTCCTCGTGCCGGTCGTGCGCGATGCAGACGGCAAGGGCTTCGGCGCCCTGGAGAAAGAGGTCGCCGACTACGCGCGCAAAGCGCGCGAAGGCACGATCGGCATCGAGGATCTGACCGGGGGCACCTTTACCATCACCAACGGCGGGGTGTTCGGCTCGCTCATGTCCACGCCGATCGTGAACGCGCCACAGAGCGCGATCCTGGGCATGCACAAGATCCAGGAGCGGCCGATGGTGGTGAACGGTGCGGTGGCGGTGCGGCCGATGATGTATCTTGCGGTGACCTACGATCACCGCATCATCGACGGTCGCGAGGCGGTGCAATTCCTGGTCGCGATCAAGGACGCGCTCGAGGATCCGGGGCGCATGCTGCTCGGGATCTGATGCGCCCGCGGCGCCTGCGGCCGCTGGTCACCGAAGACTCAGAAGACCTGCCGGAAGATCCAGTAGAGGCCACCGGACAGGAGGATCGCCACGGGCAGCGTCAGCACCCAGGCCATGGCCAGATTGCGCAGGGTGCCCATCTGCAGGCCCGAGCGGTTCGCCGCCATGGTGCCGGCGACTCCCGAGGAGAGCACGTGCGTCGTGGAGACCGGCAGGCCGAACATGTCGGCCGCCGCGATCGTGCTCATCGCCACGAGCTCAGCGGAGGCCCCCTGCGCGTACGTGAGATGGGTCTTACCGATCTTCTCGCCAATGGTGACCACGATGCGCTTCCAGCCGACCATCGTGCCGAGACCCAGTGCGATAGCCACGGCGACCTTGACCCACAGCGGGATGAACTTGGTCGCCAGATCGATCTGCTTCTTGAAGGCATTGAGATTGCCGATGGTCTCGGCGTCGAACGCCTTGGCGTGCGGGTCCTTCGTCATGAAGCGCACCGCCTCTGAGGTGAGATACATGTCGTTGCGCACGTTGCCGACCGCCGCGGCGGGCACCTGGGCGAAGCTGCCGTACGTCTTGACCTGCGCGCCGATGCCGCCGGTCACCGCGGCGAGCGCCGGCACCACCGCATCGTTCCAGGTGCGTGTGCGCACGTAGTCCGAAAGTGTCGCGCGCGGATCGGCCGGCACGGGCGCCTCGGCGTATTTCTCGAGCGAATGCTCGGTCGTGGTCGCCATGGCAATGAAGGGGATCATCTGATCGCGAGGCATCGCGCGGTTGAGGGCGTAGGCCGTGGGCACCGTGCCGATGAGGATCAGCATAATGAGTCCCATGCCCTTCTGGCCGTCGTTCGAGCCATGCGCGAAGGACACCCCGCCACAGGTCAGGATCAAAATGCCGCGGATCCACCAGGGCGGCGGCGTATTGCCCTTGGGTTCCTGGTAGAGCGCGCGATTCTTCACCAGCGCCTTCAGCACCAGCAGCAGCAGTGCCGCGCACACGAAGCCCACCAGCGGGGAGAGCAGCAGTGAATAGCCGATTTTCGTCGCCTGCGACCAGTCGACGCCGCTTGTGCCATTGCGACCGTGCATCAGGGCGTTGGCGACGCCGACGCCGATGATGGAGCCGATGAGCGTGTGGGAAGAGGAGGCCGGTAGCCCCAGCCACCAGGTGCCCAGATTCCAGATGATGGCGGCAATGAGCAGCGCGAACACCATCGCGAAGCCGGCGCTGCTGCCCACCTGCAGAATCAGCTCGACCGGCAAGAGCGTGATGATGCCGTAGGCCACCGCGCCGCTGGAGACGAGCACGCCAAGGAAGTTCAGGGCGCCGGAGTAGACCACCGCGAGGTACGGGTGCAGCGAGTTTGTATAGATCACGGTCGCCACCGCGTTCGCGGTGTCGTGGAAGCCGTTGACGAACTCGAACCCCAAGGCAATGAGCAGCGCAACGCCCAGCAAAAGGAAGGGCAAGAGCGTCAGCGTCTTGGTCGTGCTGCCGCTGACATCGCTCACCAGGCTGTAGCCGGCGTAGCCGACGCCGATCACCAGCAGCCCGAGGAACAGGAGGAGCGTCCCGGGATTGAGTTTCTGGTCCAGCTTTGGACGTGTGGCGGGGGCGGCGACGGTGGGGGCGGCTACGCTGTTCATGGGGCGACACGCTCGGGGGTTTCGCTAACGATCCGCCAGACTAGGGTTGCGATGTTTAGGAAATGTGACAGCCCGCCGGCTGAGACGGCCGCGCGGCCGGTGCCCTCGAGCTCAACCGGGACCGAGGTTTACGGCATAAGCCCTTGAGCGGGGGTCGGTTGCCGGCTGCCCGTGCGCACTGGAACTGGCGCCCTGCCACCCCCATGAATGCTTCCGGGCACGCGGCGCAAGGGCCGGCGCGTTGCGCGCCCGGAGCGCTGGCAGGGCGACTCTTTCTTTATGCTAGTGTCCCGACCCCCCAATTTTCCGGTGACATCGTGCCGAACGAGAACCCATCCACGGCGGGCGCCGCCGACAGCTTTGACGTCATCGTCATCGGTGGCGGGCCGGCGGGCTACCCGGCGGCGATTCGTGCCGCGCAGAACAAACTCAGCGTGGCCTGCATCGATGAGTGGAAGAACCGCGATGGCACGCCCGCCTTCGGGGGCACCTGCCTCAATGCAGGCTGCATTCCCTCCAAGGCGCTGCTGGAGTCGAGCGAGCTGTACCACCGGGTGCAGGAGGAGTTCGCCGTCCACGGCATCATGGTCGCCGGGGCGACGCTCGATCTGGCACAGATGCAGAAGCGCAAGAGCGGCGTCGTGCGCGGTATGACCCAGGGGATCCTCGCGCTCTTTAAGGCCGCGGGCGTCATCGGGTTGCAGGGCCACGGCAAGCTCCTCGCCGGTCGCAAGGTACAGTTCACCGCCCACGACGGCACTCGGCGCCTGCTCAGCGCCAAGCAGGTGGTGCTCGCCTCCGGGTCAGCGCCGATCGAGCTGCGCAGCGCGCCCTTCAGGCCGCCCGAGATTGTGGACTCCTGGGGGGCGCTTGATCTGGATGCCGTACCGAAGCGTCTGGCGGTGATCGGCGCCGGCGTGATCGGTCTGGAACTCGGCAGTGTGTGGCGGCGGCTGGGCGCGCAGGTCGTCATGCTCGAGGCATTGCCCGAGTTTCTCCCCATGTGCGACCAGCAGCTCGCCAAGGAGGCGCTGCGGCAATTCAGGAAGCAGGGCCTCGATATCCGCCTGGGCGCCAAGGTGACGGGCGCTGCGCTCAAGGGTGGCGCGGTCGAGGTGAGCTACACCGACGCGAAGGGCGAGCAGCAGCTGAGCGTCGATCGGGTCGTGGTGGCAATCGGACGGCGGGCCTTTACCCAGGATCTGTTCGCCCCCGACACGGGCGTGCAGCTGGATGAGCGCGGCTTCATCAAGGTCGATGCGTCGTGCCGCACTGGCGTCGAGGGCGTGTGGGCGATCGGGGACTGCGTGCGCGGGCCGATGCTGGCGCACAAAGGCAAGGAAGAGGGCGTGATGGTTGCTGACCTGATCGCCGGGCACTTCGCAGAGGTTAACTACAAGGTGATCCCGTCGGTGATCTACACCGCCCCGGAAATCGCCTGGGTCGGGCTCACCGAGGAGCAGGTCAAGGCGAGCGGGCGCGACTACAAGGTGGGTGTATTCCCGTTTCTCGCCAGTGGCCGTGCGCGAGCCATGGAGCAGGGGAGCGGGTTTGCCAAGATCGTGGCGGCGCGCGACGACGATGAGATCCTCGGCGTGCACATCGTCGGCCCGCTCGCGGGCGAGCTGATCGCCGAAGCGGTGCTCGCGATGGAGTACTCGGCGAGTAGCGAGGACCTGCAGCGCACGATCCACGCGCACCCGACGCTGTCGGAGGCGCTGCACGAGGCGGCGCTCGCCGCCGATAAGCGCGCGATCGATTCGATCAATCGCTAAACGTGCGCGTTGCGCGCCCCTAGCGCTGGCGCCGCGCCGCGATGACGTTGGCGACCCCGCTCAGGTGGCGCAGCACGCGCGCGAGCTGCTCGAGGTCGCGCACCGCCACGGTGAGCGCAAAATGCGCCAGCCCCGTTTCATGGTCGGTGCGGGTGGTGGCGGCATCGATGCTCAGGCGCTCGACCGCCAGCACGTCGCTTAAGTCGCGCAGCAACCCGCGCCGGTCGTAAGCGCTGACCGCGAGCACCACGTTCATCGCCTCCGCGTGCGCGCTCGCCCACTCCACCTTCAGCACCCGGTCGGGCTTAAGCGCGCTCATGCGGGCGAAGCTTGCGCAGTCGCTGCGGTGCACGGTGACACCGCGCCCCAGGGTCACGTAGCCGGCGATCGGCTGCGGGCGCAGCGGCGCGCAGCAACGTGCGAGCGTGATCGGCAGGTCGCCCACCCCCTCGATCTCCACCGGCGAGCTGCGGCGGCGCCCGCCGGCGGGGCGCGCTGGCCGCACCAGCGGTGGCGGCGCGGAGGGTTCGAAGAGCCGGCTCGCCGCCTGCAGCAGCTGCGTGACGGTGATCTCGCCCTCGCCTAAGAGCTCGTACAGCTGTTCCGGATCGCGCACTTTCAGCTCCCGCGCGAGCGCGTTCAGCTGCTCCGCGCGCGCGCCGATGCGTGCCAGCTCCCGCTCGGCGATGGCGCGCCCCGCGCTGCGGTTGTCGCCGACGTCCTGCTTGCGGAACCAGGCGCGCACCTTGCTGCGATTGCGGGCCGAGACGAGATAACCCTGCTCGGGCGCGAGCCAGTCGCGGCTGGGCGCCTCGTGCTTGCCGGTGATGATCTCGATGATCTCGCCGTTCACCAGCTGATGCGTCAGGGGCACGATGCGGCCGTTGGCCTTGGCGCCGCGGCAGCGGTGGCCGAGGGCGGTGTGCACCTGGTAGGCGAAATCAAGCGGCGTGGCCCCGTGCGGCAGGTCGATCACCTCGCCTTTCGGGGTGAGCACGTACACCCGATCCTCGAACAGCTCGGTGCGCATGCCCTCGATGAGGTCCCGGTCGGCGTCCGCGCGGCTGCCATCGGGCGGCTCCAGCAGCCGCCGCACCCACTCGATCTTGCGCTGGTAATGCGCATCACGCGGCCCGCCCTCCTTGTAGCTCCAGTGCGCGGCGACGCCCAGTTCCGCGTGCTCGTGCATCTCGCGCGTGCGGATCTGCACCTCGACGCTGCGCGCCTGCGGGCCGATTACCGCGGTGTGGATGGAGCGGTAGCCGTTGCCCTTGGGGGTCGCGATGTAGTCATCGAACTCCCCGGGAATGTAGGGCCAGCGCCCGTGCACGATGCCGAGTGCCGCGTAGCACTCCGGTACCGAGCTCACCACCACGCGCACCGCGCGCACGTCGAAGAGCTGCGCAAAGTCCAGCTGCTTGCGCTGCATCTTGCGGTAGATGCTGTAGATGTGCTTGGGCCGGCCGTACACCTGCGCCTCGATGCCTGCGCTTTGCAGCTGCGCGCGCAGCTCCTCGCACAGCCCCTCGATGAAGCGCTCGCGGTCGGCGCGCCGCTCGTTGAGCGCCGCCGCCACGCGGCGGTACTCGTCCGCCTCGAGGTAACGGAACGCCAGATCCTCGAGCTCCCATTTCAGCTGCCATACTCCCAGGCGGTTGGCGAGCGGCGCGTAGATCGCGCGCGCCTCGAGCGCGCGGCGGGCGCGCTCGGCGGCGGGAAGGTTGCGTGCGTGGCGCAGCGCCACGAGTTCCTCGGCGGTACGCGCGAGCACCAGGCGCGGATCACTCACCACCGCCAGCAGCATCTTGCGCAAGGTCTCGGTCTGGCGCGTATCGAGTCCGCGCTCCGGGGACCAGTCACGCGGCAGTCCGAGATTGCCCAAGCGCATGAGGGCGGTCGCGATGGCGGTGGGCGCCTCACCGAGCGCGGCCGCGGCCTGTTCGCTCAGGAGCGTGCCGTGGGTGAGCGCGGCGCGCGCCAGAAGCGCCAGCGCCAGCTCGCTGCTTTCGGTGAGACCGCCGATGATCTCCGCCGCCTCGCCGGCGTGCGCGAGTTCTGCGCCGGCGCCCGAATCCTCCAGCCGCGCGCGCGCGCCCGCGATGGCGGCGCGAAGCTCGGGCGGACACAGCAGGCTCGTTTCCACGACTGGGGCGGCTCTGGCAGGCAGGAGTCCTGCGCAACGTGTTGTCGGCGCAGGATTACCGCTATCATACGCGACTGATTTTTGCCGCGGCGTCCGAGCATGGCAGGACATAGCAAGTGGGCTAACATCCAGCGTCGCGAGAGCGTGCAGATGCGCAGGCGCGGCCGCCAGCGCGCGCGCCCGGCGGAGGGCTGCGAGAGCGTGCGCTATGAGGGCTACGGCCCCGGGGGCGCGGCGGTGATGGTGGATTGCCTGACCGCGGATCGACCTCACGTGACCGACAAAGTGCGGCGCGCCTTCGCCGAGCACGGCGGCAACCTCGGTGCCCACGGCTCGGTGAGCTACCTGTTCAATACCGTGGGACTCATGACCTACCCGCCCGGCACGGACGAAGAAGCGCTCATGCGCGTGGCGCTCGAGGCCGGCGCGGAGGATGTGGTGCCCAGCGCAGACCACTGCGTCGAGGTGCTGGCGGACCCGTTCGACTTCGACACGGTGTGCGCGGTACTCACGCACCGCGGTTTTGCGCCGGCAACTGCGGAGGTGACGCAGCGCGCCGCCACCGCGCTCGAACTGTGCGGGGAGAGCGCCGAACTGATGGTGCAGCTGCTGACGGCGCTCGAGGACCTGGACGAAGTGCGGGACGTGTATTCGAATGTGGAGATATCGGACGAAGTGCTGTCCCGTTTATAAATCACGCCGTGCGGTGGCGATGAATGCGGGACCGCCGTCGCCTCGCAAAGCGGCGCCCAGCGCCCAAACGGCGAAGGTGGTGGAGGTCGGCGCCGCGGCGCATTAGCATTAGGCTCACCCAATCAAGGGGGGTCGACCATGAGCACGGTGCGGCAGGTTTTGGCGGGCAAGAGCGCGGCCATCTATGCGGTCGCGCCCGAGGCTGCGGTACTGGAAGCAATCCGGGCGATGGCCGAGCACCGTGTCGGGGCGCTGCTGGTCATGCAGGGCGCGGAGCTGGTCGGCGTTGTGTCCGAGCGCGACTATGCTCGCAAGGTGATCCTGCTCGGGCGCTCCTCCAGCGATACTGCGGTGCGCACCATCATGAGCTCCCCCGTGATCACCGTGTCACCCGATGATTCCGTGTCGCACTGCATGCAACTGATGACCGATCGGCACGTGCGCCATCTGCCGGCCGTCGAGGCCGGGCGGGTGATCGGCATGGTATCGATCGGGGACCTGGTGAAGGCGGTGATCGCCGAGCAGCGTACGCAGATCGAGGAGCTGGAAAACTACATCCGCCGCTGAGGCGCGACCAACGCCTCGCGGGACACGCGTCAGCTTCTCACCTGCGCTCGTGTCTTCAAGCCGCCCCGCAAGATCCGCGCCTCTCGTCGCTGAGCGGACGAAACTCCCACAGACTGAAGCGCTGAAGGTTCGAGCACGTGCCCGCATGGGTGATGGATCATTGCGCCGGGAGAATGCGTAAGTCATTGTTTTCCGTTACCCTTGCGCAGCCCAGATCATGCTCAGCCCCTGCTCAGACGGGACGTGTATTCGAATGTCGAGATATCGGACGAGGTCCTGGCGCGGCTTTGAACCGGAGGCGGGCCCCACGCGCCTGAGTGTCGCGGCCAGTGTGCGCATCCTCGGACTCGACCCAGGCTCGCGCCGCACCGGGTTTGGCCTGATCGAAAGCCGCGGACACGAGCTCATCGCGCTGGCGCACGGCTGCCTGAACGTCGCCCACGCCGCACCTACCGCGCGGCTGCGGCTGATCTTCGAAGGCCTGCAGGCCCTCATGTGCGAACACGCACCCGCAGAGGTCGCCGTGGAGCGCGTGTTCGTGAGTCGCAACGTCGATAGCGCCCTCAAGCTCGGTCAGGCGCGCGGGGCGGCGCTGTGCGCCATCCCGCAGGGGGTGCCGGTGTTCGAATATGCGCCGCGGGCCATCAAGCTTGCGGTGGTGGGCAGCGGCGGGGCGGAGAAATTCCAGGTGGCGCACATGATCCGCACGCTGCTCGCCTTGAGCGAGCCCCCGGGCGCGGATGCGGCTGATGCGCTCGCCGTGGCCGTGTGCCACGCGCACGCACGCACGCTCGCCGTGCTCGCCGCGCGCCTCTCCCAGGGTGGACGATGATCGGCTCGCTACGGGGCCGCATCTTCGCCAAGGTACCGCCGCAGCTGACCGTCGAGGTCGGCGGGATCGGCTACGAGCTCGAGGCGCCGATGTCGACCTTCTTTCACCTGCCGGGGCTCGGCGCGGAGGTGCACCTGCTGACGCACCTGGTCGTGCGCGAGGATGCGCACGTGCTGTACGGCTTTGGCACCGAGGCGGAGCGGCGGCTGTTTCGCAGCCTCATCAAGGTCTCGGGGGTGGGGCCGAAGATTGCGCTGGCGCTGCTCTCCGGGATCAGCGTGGCTGACTTCTATCAGTGCGTGCACAACGAAGACATCAGCGCCCTCACGCGCGTGCCGGGCATCGGGCGCAAGACCGCCGAGCGGCTGATCGTGGAGATGCGCGACCGGCTGGCGGCCCCGGAAGCGAGCCCCGGCGCGGCTGCTGCGGGCGGCGCGGCGAGCGCGGAGGCGGAAGCCTACGATGCACTCGTGGCCCTGGGTTACCGTCCGGCCGAGGCCACGCGCTTGCTCAAAGAGGCCGGTCCCGGTACACACTCCACCGAGGAACTGATTCGCCGCGCGCTGCAGAGCGCGGGGCGGGAGTAAGCCCCTAACCGTGACAGCGGAGCGCATCATCAGCGGCACGGCCAATGCGGAAGAAGAGGCGGTCGAGCGCGCCATCCGCCCGCGGCGCCTGGAGGAGTACATCGGCCAGGCGCCGGTAAAGGCGCAGCTGGAGATCTTCATCAGCGCCACGCGTGCGCGCGGGGAGGCGCTTGATCACGTCTTGATCTTCGGCCCCCCGGGGCTGGGCAAGACGACGCTCGCGCACATCATTGCCGCCGAGCTCGGCGTGAATCTGCGCCAGACCTCAGGTCCGGTGCTTGAGCGCCCCGGGGACTTGGCGGCTCTGCTCACCAATCTGCAGGCACGCGATGTGCTCTTTATCGATGAGATTCATCGCCTATCGCCGGTCGTGGAGGAGATTCTGTACCCGGCGATGGAGGATTATCAGCTCGACATCATGATCGGCGAGGGCCCGGCGGCACGCTCGATCAAGCTGAACCTGCCGCCCTTCACTCTGGTGGGCGCCACGACTCGGGCCGGGCTTCTCACCTCCCCGCTGCGCGATCGCTTCGGCATTGTGCAGCGGCTGGAGTTTTACGGTACCGAGGATTTGGAACGGATCGTGAAGCGCTCGGCCGCCATCCTCGCCGTGGGGATCGATGAGGGCGGGGCGCGGCGCATCGCCCAGCGCTCGCGCGGCACGCCGCGCATTGCCAACCGCCTGCTGCGGCGGGTGCGCGACTACGCCCAGGTGCGCGCCGACGGTCACATTGACGAGGCGGTCGCGACCGCGGCGCTTGATCTGCTCGAAGTCGATCGTGAGGGCTTTGACACGCTCGACCGCAAGCTCCTGACGGCGATCATCGAGCGCTTCGAGGGGGGGCCGGTCGGCATCGACAGTCTCGCGGCCGCCCTCGGTGAGGAGCGCGGGACGCTCGAGGACGTCACCGAGCCGTTTCTCATCCAGCAGGGTTTTCTCATCCGCACCGCACGCGGCCGCATGGTGACACGCGCCTCGTACCTGCACTTCGGCATCAAGCCGCCCGAGCGCGCGAGTCCGACGCTGCAGCTGTTCGAGGACCCGCGGTGACGGTGTTTACATGGCCGGTGCGCGTCTACTGGGAAGATACCGACGGCGGCGCGATCGTCTACTACGCCAATTACCTGCGCTTCCTTGAGCGCGCGCGCACCGAGTGGTTGCGGGCCCACGGCCACTCGCAGCAGGCGCTCGCGCGCGATGCGGGGATTCTCTTTACCGTGGTGAGCCTGCAGGTGGACTATCGCGCACCGGCACGGCTGGACGATGCGCTCGAGGTCTCCTGCCGCGCGCAGGCCGAAGGCCGGGCCTCGCTGCGCTTCCTGCAGAGCATCCGTCGCGCGGCGGCCGCGGGCGTGGCGCAACGGCTGTTGCTGGAGGCGCAGGTGCGTGTGGCGTGCGTGGATGCGACGAGCTTAAGACCCAAGCGCCTGCCCGAATTTCTCCTGAGCGCCGTGACTGCGGAGGCGGAAAGTTAATGGAGCAGCTGTCAATCGTGCGCCTGATCGGGCAGGCGAGTGTGCCGGTGCAGATCGTGATCGGCATATTGCTGCTCGCCTCGCTCACTTCCTGGGCCATTATCTTCAAGAAGAGCCGCGTCATCGCGCGCGCGCGGCGCGAGGCGGATCGCTTTGAGAGCCGCTTCTGGTCCGGGGATGATCTGGCGCAGCTCTACCGCGCCATCGAATCGCACGGCGGCTCGACCGGCATGACGGGGATCTTCGAGTTCGGCTTCCGTGAATTCGCCCGCCTGCGCCAGAGTGCGGTGGCACCGGAGCAGCTGCTGGAAGGCTCGCGCCGGGCCATGCGGGTCGCGCAGCTCAAAGAGATCGACCGGCTCGAGCAAAGTCTCGCCACCCTCGCCACGGTGGGCAGCACCAGCCCCTACGTCGGCCTCTTTGGCACGGTGTGGGGCATCATGAGTGCCTTCTCGGGGCTCGGCAACGTGCAGCAGGCGACGCTCGCCATGGTCGCACCGGGCATCTCCGAAGCCCTGGTGGCGACCGCGTTCGGCCTCTTTGCCGCCATCCCGGCGGTGGTCGGCTACAACCGCTTCGCCGATCAGGTGACGCGCCTGGAGATGCGTTTCGATGCATTCATCGAAGAGTTCTCGACGATCCTGCAGCGGCACGCCGGGCGCGGTAGCGGTACTCCTGCGGCAACCCCGGAGCGCTAGCTTATGGCACAGACCGCACGCGGCCGACGCCTGATGGGTGAGATCAATGTCGTGCCTTACATCGATGTCATGTTGGTGTTGCTGATCATCTTCATGATCACCGCGCCGCTCCTGACACAGGGCGTGAAGGTTGACCTACCCCGGGCGGCTGCGGAACCTCTGGAGGCGCAGCGCCTCAAACCCCTGGTGTTATCCGTGGATCGGGCCGGCCACTGGTACCTGAACGTGGGCGGCGATCCGCAAGCGGTGCTCGATGAGAACACGGTGGCGGCGCGCGCGGCGGCGGTGCTGGGTCGCGAACCGGAAACGCAGGTGCTGGTGAAAGCTGACAACGCAGTCGCCTACGGGCGCGTGGTGCAGGCCATGGTGGTGCTGCAACACGCCGGTGCGCGCAAGATCGGCTTCATCACCGAGCCGCCGCCGCTGAAGCGCCCGGGGAGCTGATGCACAGGCCCAATGCAGCGCCCGAGTGACCGCTGGATATCGATAGCACTGTCGGTGCTTTTGCACGCGGCGCTCCTGGGCGCCCTGGTGTACGGCTGGCTGTTATTTCGCCAGCCGCCCGCGCCAGCACCGACCCTCGCCATCGAGGCGACCGTGGTCGATGCACGCACGGTGGCCGGTGCGCAGCACGCGCCCCCGCAAGTGCCGCCCACCCCGGCTGCGCCGCCGGAGCCGCAGCCGCCGGCGGAGCCTGAGGGACCGCCGCCGCCCACGCCTGAGGAGTTGGCGCAGCGCGAGCAGGAGCGCGAGCAGGCCGAGGCGGCCGCACGAGAGCAGCAGGCGGCGCAGGAGCGGGCTGCGCAGCAGCAGGCGGCCGAGCAAGAGGCCGCACAGGCCAAGCGGCTCGAGGCGCAGCGCAGCGCCGAAGCGCGCGCCGCGCAGGAGCGTAAGGCCAAGGAGGCAGCGCTCGCGCAGCAGCGCGCGGCCGCGGAGGCGCAGGAGTCGAGTGAGCGCGAGGACCTTAAGCGCAGTCTCGCGGCCGAGGAGCATGCGCGCGCCGTGCGCGCCGGACCGGCGCTCGCCAACTGGCAGGCCCAGATCACCGCCAAGATCGAGCGTGCCTGGCTGCGGCCGCCGACGGCGCGTCCCGGGATACAATGCGTGTTGAACGTAACTCAGGTGCCGGGAGGGGAAGTGACAGAGGTTAGTATCGGGGAATGCAATGGCGACCAGGCCGTGCGCGAATCGATCGAGGCTGCCGTATATCGCGCCTCGCCCTTGCCTCCGCCACCGGACCCCTCGCTCTTTGACCGCAATCTCAGGATCATCTTCAAGCCGGACTGACCATGCCCTCACCTGCAACTGCCTCTGCCCTGCGCGCCTTGCGGCGCGGCTGCATCTCTTTCGCCTCACTTTGGCTGGCGGCTGCGAGCGCGCACGCCGCCCTTGAAATTGAGGTCACCTCGGGCGTGCGCGACCCGGTGCCGATCGCGATCGTGCCCTTCACGCACGTGCCCGCCGATGGCGGTCTGGATGTGGCCGAGGTCATCCAGCACGACCTCGAGGGCAGCGGCCGATTCAAGGCCCTGCCGCGCGAGCGCATGCCGGCCACGCCCACGCGGGCTGAGGAGGTGACGGCGGGCGCCTGGAAAGGCGCCGGCAGCGACTACGTGGTGGTGGGGCGCGTGAGCGCTCTTGAGGGCGGCAATGTGGCGGTTGAGTTTGATCTGATCAACACCCTCACCGGGGCGCGCCTGGCGACACAACGCTTCAGCGGTGCACCGGGCGCGCTGCGCAACGCCGCGCACCGCGTGAGCGATGTCATCTACCAGAAGATACTGGGCGTGCGCGGTGCGTTCGCGACGCGCATCGCGTATGTCGGCGTTGACGGGGCACCCCCGACTCAGACCTACCGGCTGTTCGTGGCGGACGCGGACGGCGCCAACCAGCAACGCATTCTCGAATCGCGCTTCCCGCTCATGTCACCGTCCTGGTCGCCCGACGGTCAGTGGCTCGCCTACGTCTCCTTCGAGACCAAGCACTCGGCGATCTACGTGCAACTGGTGCGCACGGGCGAGCGTCGGCAGGTGTCGGCGCGCGCAGGCGTCAACGGCGCCCCGGAGTGGTCGCCGGACGGCAAGAAGCTGGCGCTCACCCTGGGCGGCAGCGGCGGCAACCCGGATATCTTTGTCCTGGATCTGGGCAGCCAGGCCCTCACGCGCATCACCGATGACCCGGCGATCGACACCGAGCCGGTGTGGGCCCCGGATGGGCGCTCGCTTTACTTCACGTCCGACCGCGCCGGTTCGCCGCAGATTTACCAGATCGGCATACAGTCGGGCGCCCGGCCGAAGCGCATCACCTTCGGCGGCACCTACAACGCGCGCCCGCGTGTGTCAGCCGATGGGACGCTGCTGGCGATGGTGACGCTCGACAGCGGTAACTACCGCATCGCGGTGCAGGAACTCGCCACCAGTACCGTGCGCGTGCTCTCGCACGGGCACCTCGATGAATCCCCGAGTTTCGCACCCAATGGGGCTACACTTATCTACGCGGAGCGCGACAGCAGTCGCGGGTCGCTGGGCACCGTATCCACTGACGGACTGACGGGCCTGCGACTGAAAGCCTCCGAAGGCGAGGCGCGCGAGCCGGCCTGGGGGCCATTCATCCCCTGATGTGCTCAAGGTCTATTGCGGAGGACAGTCGAATGGCGGAAAAAAGATCCATGCAGCGGGTGCTGGTCGTGCTCCTGGTCGCGGCGTCCTTGAGTCTCGCCGCCTGTGCCAGCAAGAAACCCAAGGCAGCCCCGCCTGTGTCCGGTGAGGCGACCAACGCGGCCTCCGGCGGTGCCGGGGATGCCAACGCCGCGGGGGCCGGTGCGAATGCGGACAGCGAAGCGGCCGGTCCGCAGGCCGGGCTGCTCGCCACCCGCGTCGTGTATTTCGATTTCGACAGCAGCGAGATCAAGGGCGCGGGCACGGATGTGGTGGCCGCCCACGCCAAGTACCTGGCGAGTCACGCGGCGATACGCGTGCGGCTCGAGGGGCACACGGACGAGCGCGGCTCGCGTGAGTACAACATCGGCTTAGGTGAGCGGCGCGCGCAGGCCGTGCGCCGCGCACTGCTGCTGCAGGGTGCCATTGACGCCCAGATCTCCACCGTGAGTTACGGGGAGGAGCGGCCGGCGGTTTCCGGGCACGACGAAGCGGCGTGGGCGAAGAACCGGCGCGTCGAGATCGTGTATCTCGCGCTGCCCACCGGCGCTGCCAAACAATGAAGCGCCCGATGCCTGGCCGTGGCTGCGTCGGCCTTCTGATGCTGGCGCTTGTGGTCGGCTGCGCCAGTACCCCGCCGGAGGAAGATCCGGTGCAGCTGAAGCTGAATGACCTGGACGGACGGGTCGTGCGGCTCGAGCGCAGCATGGCCAACGAGGTGGCGGTCTCGCAGCACGTCGATGAGATGCAGGCGTCGCTGCGCGAGCTGCAGGGTCGCATCGAGGAACTCGAGCACAGCAACGAGGCGCTCACCAAACAGCAGCGCGATCTGTACGCGGACCTGGACAAACGGCTGGGCGGGAACGGGACGCTCCCGGGAGCTGCAGCCGGGGCGGCCGCCGGTGGCGCTGCCGGTGCGGCCGGCGCCGATGCTGCGGCCGGGGCCGCGGCCAACAACGCGCCGTCCTCGACCGAGCAGGCGGTGTATGCCCAGGCTTTCGATGCGTTGAAGGCGGGCAGCTACTCGACCGCGATCACCGGTTTCAAGGACTTCCTCGGCACCTATCCGCAAAGTTCACTGGCCGACTCCGCGCAGTACTGGCTCGGCGAGGCGTACTACGTGAGCAACGACTACGACGCGGCGGGCGGCGCCTTTCGCGCTGTGCTGAAGAAGTGGCCGGACTCGCGCAAGGCGCCGGACGCACTCCTGAAGCTCGGCTACACGCAATATGCGCAGAAGCAGTACCCGGCGGCCAAGGCGACCCTCACGGACGTGACCAAGAAGTACCCGGGCACCGATACCGCGAAGCTCGCGGCGGATCGCCTCAAGCGCATTCCCGAGCAGTAACTTCCGCGCCACCGATGTTGTGACCCCGCGGAGTGCGCCGTGAGTGCAACGCGCCTCAAGATCACCGAAATCTTCCACTCGCTGCAGGGTGAGGCGGACACGGTGGGCGTGCCCACCGTCTTCGTGCGCCTCACCGGTTGCCCGCTGCGCTGCCAGTACTGCGACACCGCTTACGCCTTTGAGGGTGGGGAGTGGTGGGAAGTGCCGGCCATCCTGGCACGGGTGCGCGAGTTCGCTACCCGCTACGTGTGCGTGACGGGCGGGGAGCCCCTGGCGCAGAAGGGGTGCGCTGAGCTCTTGAGGCTTTTGTGTGATGCGGGACTGCGCGTCTCGCTCGAGACCAGCGGTGCGATGGCACTCGACACGGTGGACGCGCGCGTCGTCAAGGTCGTGGACGTGAAAACGCCGGGCTCGGGCGAGGAGCGGCGCAATCGTTACGAGGAGCTGCAGCGGCTGACGTCGCAGGATCTGGTCAAGTTCGTGATCTGCAGTCGCAGCGACTACGAATGGAGCCGCACGCGGCTGTCGCAGCTGTCGCTGCCGCCTGGCTGCACGGTGCTCTTCTCGCCAAGTCACGAGCAGCTCGCGGCGCACGAGCTTGCCGACTGGATCCTCGAGGACCGGCTGCCGGTGCGCTTCCAGATCCAGCTCCACAAGTACCTGTGGGGCAACGTGCCGGGCAAGTAATGTGAACGCGCCGCGCGCCGTGGTGTTGGTTTCAGGCGGCCTGGATTCGGCCACGGCGCTGGCGCTCGCGCGCGAGCAGGGCTTCATCTGCCACGCACTCTCGCTGGACTACGGACAGCGTCACCACGCGGAACTGGAGGCCGCGCGGCGTGTCGCGCGCGCCCAGGGCGCCGCCGAGCACCGCATCATGCGGGTGGACCTGGCCGGTATCGGCGGCTCGGCCCTCACGGATAGCGCCATCGCCGTGCCCGAAGAGCCCACCACCGGCATCCCGGTGACCTACGTGCCGGCACGCAACACCCTCATGCTGTGCCTCGCGCTCGGCTGGGCCGAGGTGCTCGGCGCGCGCGACCTGTTCGTCGGCGTGAACGTCCTCGATTCGAGCGGCTACCCGGACTGCCGCCCCGAGTTCATTGCAGCGTTCGAGGCGCTCGCGCAGCTGGGCACCAAGGCCGGCGTCGAGGGCGCAGCCTGGCGCGTGCACGCCCCGCTCATCCGCCTCACCAAGGCGCAGATCATCCGCGAAGGCGTGCGCCTGGGGGTCGACTACGGGCCGACCGTGTCCTGCTACCAGGCGGACGCTGAGGGGCGCGCCTGCGGGCGCTGCGATTCCTGCCGCCTGCGCCGCGCCGGCTTTGCGACCGCGGGGCTCGCCGATCCGACGCGCTATCAGGGGCCGTCAGGGGCTTAGAGCGCAGCCGGAGCTGCCAGCGCGGCGCGCCGCTGCACGCGCAACGACCACAGGTACACCGGCAGGCCCGCGCCCACGAGCACGAGCGTCCACAGCAGCGGCTTGGCACCGATCCCGATCGAGGCCCAGGCGCAGTAGGCGAGCGCCAGCAACGGCACAGCCACCGGCAAGCGGTGGCGGGCGTTTGCGGCGGGCAGTTCACCGCGTCGCCGCAGGACGATCAATGCCAGCGTGCTGCCAAAGTACAGAGGCAGCGTCGCGGCGGTGGCGATTACGATGAGTAGGCCGAACGCCTCGGCGATGGAATCCATGTAGTTGATGAGCAGGGCGGCCGTGGTCAGGATACCCGTGAGCAGCAGGGCTCGCGCGGGCGCACCGCGCGAGTTCTCGCTGCTCAAGGCTGCCGGTAGGCCGCCGTGTCGGCCCATGGACTGCAGCACCTCCCCGGCGAGGAGCGTCCAGCCGTTGAGAACGCCGAGGCCACTCACGACGACGAAGGCTGCGAGCGCCGCGCCATAGCGCCCGCCCAGTACGCGCGCGAACAGATCGGCAAACGGCGCATTTGAGGCGGCGAGCTCCTGCTGCGGGATGAGGAGCATCGGCACCACCGAGATACATATGTAGATGACGGCGGTCAGCAGGGTGCCGACGAGCGTGGCGCGCGGAATGTTGCGCTCCGGATCCCGCACGCGCGCAGCCGGGATCATCGCGCACTCGATGCCCAGCATCGCAAAGAGCGCGAGCGTTGAGACGGTGCTGACCTCGTGCCACGAGGGCGGGTTCGGCGGTACGTGCGCCGTGTAGACGCCGGGGTTTGTGAGCAACAGCCACAACCCGAGCACGATGACGGCGAATTGCGGCACGAGCTTGAGCACGGTGGTGAACATCTGCACCCAACCGGCGAGCCTCGCGCCCATGAGATTGACGAGGATGAACGCCCAGATCATGAGCAGCGCGGTGAGAGCAGGCAGCCCCGCGGTGCGCGTAAGAGCCGGAGCGAAGGTCGCCGCATAGCCCACGACGCCGATGGCAATCGCAGCGTTGGCGACCCAGATGGACACCCAGTAGCACCACATCACGATGAACGCAGCGCCCCTGCCGAAGGCGCGCGTGGTGTACGCGGCGGGGCCGTCGTCTCGGGGAAAGGCCCGGGCGAGACCGGAGAAGGAGAGCGCAAGCAAGGTGCAGCCGATCACGTTCACCAGCCAGCCGGTGAGCGCATTCAACCCATAGGGTGCCAGGTCCGCCGGCATCGTGAAGATACCGATGCCGATGATGTTGCCGACCACCAGAGCCGTGCACATCCAGAACCCAAGAACGCGCGGCCCGGTGGCGCCGGGAGCGTTGCCCGCGGCAGTGCTCACGCCGCCGCCAGTGCTTCGCCGAGCGCGGTCGCGAGCAGTTGCAGCGCCTCATCGACCTGCGCCTGAGTCACCATAAGCGGGGGTATGAAGCGCAGCGTGCTCACCCCGCAGGACAGAAGCAGCAGCCCGTTGTGAAAGGCGCGCGTTAGCACGCGCTGACACAGCGCGGCGGCGGGCTTGCGGCTCGCGCGGTCGGTAACGAGCTCGGCGCCGATCATCAGCCCCTTACCGCGTACGTCGCCGATGCACTCGAAGCGCTGTTGCATCTGCCGCAGCCGGCTGAGGAAGTAGGCGCCCACCTCGGCGGCGTTGGCGGCGTATTCACGCTGCACGAGCTCAAGCGTCGCGAGCGCCGCCGCGCAGCAAATGGGGTTGCCGCCGTACGTGTTGCCGTGCGCGCCGCGCTTCCACTTCTCCATCAGGGTCTTCTTCGCCACCACGAGTCCAATCGGCAGTCCGGAAGCTAAGCCCTTAGCCAACGTCATGATGTCCGGCGCGACGCCCCAGTGTTCACTCGCGAACATCTTTCCGGTGCGTCCGATACCGGTTTGCACTTCGTCGAAGATGAGCAGAATGCCGTGGCGGTCGCAGAGCGCACGCAGGCCCGCAAGGAAACCATCGGGGGGCACCAGATAGCCTCCTTCCCCCTGGATCGGCTCGACCAGGATGGCGGCGACTTCACTCGCCGGCACGTTGCTCGGGAAGAGAACGTTTTCAATGTACTCGAGCACTGCGCTCCCCTGATCGGCTCCGGCCAGCAGGGGGCGGTAGTGGTTCGGGTAGGGCACGTGTGTCACACCGGGCATGGTCGGGAAGAACCCCGCCTGCTGGGTGTACTTGCTCGCGGTAAAGCTCAGCGAACCCATCGAGCGGCCGTGAAAGCCGCCCAGGAATCCGATGAAGCGCGGCCGCCCGCTCACGTAGCGCGCCAGTTTCAGTGCACCTTCCACCGCTTCAGTGCCGCTCTGGCACATGAAGACCTGCACCGCCTCACCCATCGGATTGAGCTCATTGATGCGCTCCGCCAGGCGCGTCATACGCTCATGCCAGTAGTCGCTCGAGATGTGCAGGAAATCGTCGGCCGCGTTCTTGATCACCTGCACCACCTGCGGATGGGAGTGACCGGTGCTGCACACGGCGATACCGGCGGCGAAATCCAGGAAGCGATTGCCGTCGACGTCCCAGACTTCGACCCCGCGTCCGCGCGCCATGACGAACGGGTAGTCGCGTGGGTATGAGGGCGAGCTCACGGGGCGATCGCGCGCAAGCAGCGCCTGCGCTTTGGGTCCGGGCAGGGGCGTGCGGATATGGGACGAAGGCATGGCGGGTCCTTGAATTTAGACGGAAGCGGGTAAGGGTATGCGCACGATGGCGCGGTGGGCGCTCTCGGTCGCGGTCTGCATCTCGCGCAGCACCTGCAGCTCGCTCGCGGTGGGGGGCGGCAGCAGCTCAGGATCCTCGACGACGGCGAGCGGCCAGCCGGTGGCCGCGCGCGCGGCGGCGGGCGTTACCCCGGGATAAAGCGCCGCCAGCTGCAGCTCCTCGGTCTCTGGGTGCGGGCGCAGGAGGCCAAAATCGGTGATGACGGCGCGCGGACCACGCCCCGGAAAGCCTGCGCGCCCTCGCTCGCCGCGGCCACCGAGATAGCCGGCGCTGGTCAGAAAGTCGAGGCGCGGCACGAAAGTGCGCGGTGACTGCTTCATGATGATCAGCACTTCGCGGGCGTGGGCGGCGATCTCAGGCGCGCCGCCGGAGCCGGGCAGACGCACCTTGGGGCGGGCGTACTCACCAATGACCGTGGTGTTGAGATTGCCGTAACGATCGATCTGTGCGGCCCCGAGAAAGCCGAGGTCGACGCGGCCGCGCTGCAGGTAGTGCGCGAATACCTCCGGCAGGGGGATCACCACGGTCGCCGTCTCCGCCAATTCCCCGTCCCCGATGGACAACGGCAGCAGCCGCGGGCGGGTGCCCACGGTGCCGGACTCGTAGATGAGCACGAGCCCGGGGGCGTGGGTGCGTCGCGCGAGGTTGCAGGCGGCGCTGGGCAGGCCGATGCCGACGAAGCACACCGCGCCGTTGCGCAGCTGCCGTGCGGCCGCAACTGTCATCATCTCATCGGCGGTGTAGGCGACGGGGTTCATGCGGCCACCCGCAGTCGGCGCAGCAGTTCCGCGTGGTCACGGCTGGCGAACACGTACTCCCGCATCCACTGCTGGAAATGCTTGCGATCGCGGGCGATCTCATCCCAGGCGACGTAGAAGCGGTTGTCCCGTTCGTAGCAACCGGCGGCGTAGGAGGGATGCGCTCCGCCGGGAGCGAGGCTCACCGCGCTGATCATCCAGTGCGGCAGCACCACCGCGTTCATCGGGGCGTCGAGCTGCGGTACCTGCGCCTCCACGGTCACGAGCAGGCAGCGCGCGGCGAGGGCCGCCTCGCGCGCGGCGCCGAGGATGCCGCGCATCAGCACGTTGCCCTCAGCGTCGACCGCCTGCGCATGCAGGATCGTGACGTCCGGAGTAATCGCAGGAATGGCGCGCAGCGCCGCGCCGCTGAACGGGCAGGTGAGCATCGCCGCAGGCGCAGCGCGCTGCCGATCAAGATCCGTGGGCGCATAGTGGCGCATCAGGCCGCAGGGCAGGCCGCTCGCGCCGGCCTGGTAGGCGATGGCCATCTCCGCATGCGTGCGCTCGGTAATCGCGAGCGGCTGTGGCCACTGTTTCTCGAGGGCATCCCGCAGCCGGTGCAGGGAACCCACGCCGGGGTTGCCACCCCAGGAGAACGTCAGGTGCGCCGCGCAGCCCGCGCCGATCATCTGGTCGTGGAGCAGGTCCGGCGTCATGCGGATCAGGTGCAGCCCGCGGCGCTGCTGGCGGATGATCTCGTGGCCGGCGGCAAACGGGATCAGGTGCGTGAAGCCCTCCAGCGCGACGCTCTGGCCGTCGTGCACATGACGTGCAATCGCCTCGCTCAGACTCAGTAGCGGCATGCCTTACTCCACCACGGTCTGCGACTGCTCGCGCAGGTACTGCGGCAGGTAATAGAAGGAGCCGATCGCCTTGCCGGTGCTGCCCGAACCCTTCCAGCCGCCGAAGGCCTGGTATCCGGGCCACGCGCCCGTGGTGGCTCCCTGCGGGCGGTTGGCGTAGGTCACGCCCGCTTCGATGTGCTCGTTGAACCAACTGACTTCTTCAGCGCCGCCGTAGAATCCGGCGGTGAGCCCGAGCGGGGACTCGTTTGCAAGCGCCATGGCTGTCGTGTTGGAGGACACGCGATGCACCATGAGGATCGGCAGAAACATCTCCTCGCGCCACAGCGGGTGCTGCAGCGGGGCTTCCGCAAGCGTTGGCCGTACGAAGTATCCGCGCTCGAACGGGCTGGTGCGCAGCTGCTCACCGCCCGCGAGAATGCGCGCGCCGCCGGCACGCAGCTGTGCGCTGTAGCGCGCATAGTTGTCGTAGGCGGACGCGGTGGTTACGGGACCGAGCCAGTTTTCGCGTTGCGTCGGGTCGCCGATACGCAAAGCTGCGATCTGTTCGACCAGGCTGTCGACCAAGGCATCGGCAACGCGCTCATGCACGTACAAACGCGAGAGCGCGGAACATTTCTGGCCACCCATGCCGAACGCGGAGCGAACGATGCCCAGGGTCGCGCGCTCAAGGTCCGCCGCGGCGGTCACGATGCAGGCGTTCTTGCCGCCCATCTCGGCGATGCACGGTCGCGGGAAGGGCGGCGCCTGCAGCTCGCGCACGATGCCCATCCCGACTTCATAGGAGCCGGTGAAAGTGACACCTGCCGTGAGCGGATGGGTAACCAGCGTCGCGCCGACGACCGCCCCGGGGCCGCTCAAATAGTTGAATACCCCCGGCGGCAGTCCGGCGTCACGGATGCAGTCTGCCAACAGGCGATCGGCCCACGGTGTCGCGCTGGCGCCCTTGGCGACCACGGTGTTGCCCGTGATCAGGGCCGCTGCGGTCGGTCCGGCAGCGAGCGCTAGCGGGAAATTGAAGGGCGCGATGACGACCCACGGCCCATAGGGCTTGAGCAAGCTGCGGTTGTGCGAGGCGTAGCCCGTGAGCGGGTCATCCGGCAGCGCGCGCTCGAAGCCTGCGTGGCGCTCAAAATCCTGCGAATACAGCGTGAAGAAATCCGCGCCCTCCTGCGTCTCGCCGAGCGCCTCCATGCGATTCTTGCCCACCTCCAGGGTGAGGACCGCGGCAATGTCATAGACACGCTCCTCGATCAACTGCGCCACGCGCCGCAAGAGTCGCGCACGCTCGCCGATGCTGGTGCGCTTCCATGAGGGCCACGCCGCTGCCGCCGCCTCCAGCGCCGCCCGGGCCTCCTCCGCACCGGCGGCGGCGAATTCACCGAGCAGCTCGCTCGTGTTTGCCGGATTTGTCTTGGTGAAATAGCGGCTGACGGCGCGCTCTTTGCCGGCGATGTGCAGGTGGTAGCGGCCGCCGAGGCGCTCGCGGGCGCGCGCGACCGCCGCCTCAAAACTCGCATGCAGCGCGGCGGGGGGCTCGAACATCGTGGCGTAGGTCAGTTTGAAGCTCATACGGTCTTCTCGTTCCCAAGTGACTGGGCCAGCGCGCCGAGCAGCCGATCGAGGAGCTCGAGCGCCTCGGCGAGGTCGCGCTCGGCGATCACCAGCGGCGGGGCTAGCAGGATGAGGTTGCCACGGGCCGCAAACGACACCCCGGCATCCAGCGCAGTATGCAGCAAGCGTTTGAGTCCCGGGTGCATCTGCGGCCACGGTGCCAGCGGGGCGCGGCTGCTGCGATCGAGCACGAGTTCGATGACTGCGAACAACCCTTGGCCGCCGCGCACGTCGCCGATCAGGGCGTGGCGCGCCTGTAGCTCGCGCAGACTGCGGAACATCGCGGCCCCTAACGTGCGCGAGCGAGCGATGAGATTTTCGGCCGCGTAGCTTTCGAGCGCGGCGACACCGGCGGCACAGGACAGCGGATGTCCGGAATAGGTGAGTCCGGTCAGCAACATCTGCGCCTCGAGCACGCGTGCGACCTGCGGCGTGACGACGACCGCGCCGAGGGGCGCGTGGGCGCCGGTCAGGCCTTTCGCCAGCGTCATGAGATCCGGGCGGTGCTCGTCGCCATACCGCTGCCACGCGAACCACTCTCCGCAACGTCCGAAGCCGCTCATCACCTCGTCGGCGATCAGGTACACAGCGCGCGCGCGGGTTGCCTGGCGCAGCTCGGGCCAGAAGGTTTCGGGCGCGACGATACCGTTGGTGCCGGCGTCGGGTTCCATCAGGACGCCGGCGACTTCGTGCGGGCCCTGTGCGTCGATCGTGGTGGCGACGTACCGCGCCGCTGCCACGCCGCAGGCCGCTGCGCTGGTTGTTTCGAACGGACAGCGGTAGGCATAGGGCGGCGGCACGTGGATGACGCGATAAGCAGCGGGCTCGACCTGAGCGCTGGTGCGCGTGTCCCCGGAGAGCGCCATGGCGGCATAGCTCGCGCCATGGTAGGAGCGCTGCCGTGTGATGATCCAGCCGTTACTCTTGCCCGAGGCCTGACGGGCGAACTTGACGGCGTGCTCGTTGGCATCTGCACCGCCAAGAGTGAAATAGACACGGCCGCCGGCGAAGCCGGATCTCTCGAGCAGCAACTCGGCGAGTCGGGCGCGCGGTTCGGCGCCCCAAGCGCTCGTGACAAAGCACAGCCGTGCAGCTTGGGCTCGAATCGCCTCGATGACCCGCGGATGCTGGTGACCGAGGTTGCTGCACTCGGCCAGACTGCTCATATCCAGGATCGAGCGACCGTCGGCCGTGAACAGCCGCGCGCCGGCACCACCGGTGATCGTGGGCGCGCTCCAGTCGGTTTGTCGGCACCAGGTATGGAGGACTGTCTGCGCTTCTGGAAGCATTTAGAGGGCAGTGTGGGCTTTATGGATCGCACCCGGCGTACGACGCGAGTGCTTGTATTGCGGCCGAATGTAGGCTGCGCTTGAGGGTGCCGTCAACGCGGAGGCACCCGCGGCGGCGATGTGGCGAAAGACGCGGGCGGCGCCCCGAGGGCGCGCCGCCAGGTGGCCGCTGTAGTATGATCCCGCGCCCGCGCGGCCTGCCCTTCGCCGAGGCCGTTCAGTCGCGGGTCCCACAGCGGTGGGGCGTTAGCTCAGTCGGTAGAGCATCGGACTTTTAATCCGCTGGTCGACGGTTCGATTCCGTCACGCCCCACTTTAAATACTCATAAATCCGATACTTATAAGCACTAGGCGGCGGCCAGCTTCTTTGGACTCTCCATTCGGTGCACACTCGGCACAATTCATTGCACCACGTAGCGCGGGTGTACACACATGGCTGCGATTCAGCGAATTGTCTCGACGCTTACGGGCGAAGTGATCTATCGCGCACAAGTGCGCAGGAAGGGGCGCAGTGCGGAGTCGGCCAACTTCCCTAGCCGCAAGGAAGCGAGGGAGTGGGCCGCGTCAATCGAAACAGCGATCCGTGAGAATCGGTACTTCCCACACGCTGCTGCGAAGCGCACGAGCTTCGATGCGCTCGCAGAGGATTACATCGCGACGGTGCTCACCGAGTTCGACACGAAGGAAAAAGCGACGCGAGAGCGACAGCTCAAATGGTGGTCGAAGCAATTCTCGGGCCTGAGCCTCGCGGACCTCACTCCCGATCGCGTCTCACAGGCACGCGACAAACTTGCGGCGGAAACCTACAGCAAGGGCAAGCCGCGCAAAGACAGAAAGACCGATGAGGTGGTGCCGCCGAAGGAATACAAACGCTCCGGCGCCACGGTGAATCGTTATATCGCTTGCCTTTCGGCTGCACTCTCGTTTGCGCTGAAAGAGCGTCAGCTAATCGACCGGAACCCCGTGAGCAACATCAGCCGCAAGAAAGAGCCGCGTGGCCGGACGCGATTCCTCTCTGATGATGAGCGGGCAGCGTTGCTCGACGCGTGCACCCAATCGGCTTGGGCGCCGCTGCGTACGCTGGTATTGCTCGCAATCACGACGGGGGCGCGCAAGGGCGAGCTGATTGGCCTGCGCTGGTCGGACGTGGATCTGAAGAAAGGGCGCGCACTAGTTCGCGAGACGAAGAACGACGAGCAGCGCGTGCTCCCGCTCGCCGGAAGGGCGCTCGATGCGTTGCGTGCGCTGAAGCTTCAGAACTCGGCGCGAAGCGAATACGTGTTTCCGCAGCCCTCGGGCCTTCCAGGCCCATACGTGCATTTCGACGCCCATTGGTATACGGCGCTCGAAGCCGCCGCTATCGGCGGCGGTTTTCACTTCCACGATCTGCGCCACACATGTGCGAGCTACCTAGCAAAACAAGGCTGCTCGCTGCTGGAGATTGCGAACGTGCTTGGGCACAAGACGCTCGCGATGGTCAAGCGCTACGCGCACCTCGTGGATGACGACAAGGCGAAGGTCATCGAAAGGATGATTGCGGCTAAGGGACTCTGATCGCGGCCCGACTCGGCGCACGGCAGCAGGAGTGTGTTTTCCCGGCAAACGGTGATTCTCGTGAGCTCTCAGGAGACGAAGGTGTGCCGGGAGATTTTTTTTCGTCAGATGCGCGTCAGAACGGCGGAGCGCGCATTGATCCATTAAGCCGTCGAGACCGTCGACCAGAGGCTGTACTATCGTAACGAATGGACCACACGAACTTTTCTCAAGACCCAGATGGCTTACACAAGTGACTTGGTGGCTTCCGCGAAGCGGCATTTTCGAGACGGTGAATCGCTTCTGAAGGCTAAGAGCGCTCAACACGCGGGCTACCACTTTGGGTTTGCTGCTGAGTGCGCGTTGAAGTCGATCCTATTTCGGCACCAAATACCCCTTCCCGCAGAACGGAGAGACAATCCGTTTTGGGTGCACTTCCCTGACTTGCGTACCATACTTATCAGGGACGGGAAGGGTCGGCTAACTCAGCGGCTTTACGACGTCATCGCCCACGGCGCGTTTATGCAAAACTGGGATACTGACATCCGCTACGCCGCGGACCAGTCGGTGACGTCCGAACGGGCAGAATTGTGGCGTGCTCAGGCGGATACAGTCTTCGGCCTCATTTTCTATTGAACGGACGACAATGATTACGTTCGACGTGAGTATCGAAGAATTCGCGAAAGTCCTGACCGGAGAGGGCCTGGACGTTTCAGAATCTTCCGGGGTTTTCGTTCGAGACTTACGCGGACGATTGATTTTCGTTGCGCGCAAAAAACTGCTGGCCGAAACCATCGAGAAAGTAGCAACGGCAGCAAACCTAACCCTACGCCCCTATGTCTCGCCGCTTGGGCCCGTTGCTGACCAATCGGCGCCGGGCACCAGTGGTGTGTTCTCCTCCACAGAAGCTGTCCGTGTCAAGGTACGTGTCCCAGGTCGCGACCAACCAATTGACGTAGCACTTCTGGATCGCCGCGCAATGGGGGCCGATTGGCTGTACACGCCTCTGAATATGGCGACGACTCCCCCAAGACTCGTGTTTTCGAGTCTAAAGGGCGGCGTCGGTCGTTCTACCGCATTGAGTGTGTTGGCAGCCGAATTGGCAGAGCGGGGCCGTTCCGTTCTGGTGTTGGACTTGGATCTTGAAGCACCTGGCTTAGGGTCGATGCTTATCGAAAGTACCGCGACCCCCAAATTTGGCGCCTTGGATCTCTTCGTCGAGGATGCATTGCAGGAGCTAGACAACACCTTCCTCATCGACTGTATTGGGTCATCCTGGCTAGGAGGTGGTCGTGGTCGTGTAGACGTAGTCCCGTCGTACGGCGCGGTTTCACTAAACAACCCGCGTGACGTCACTGCAAAAATAGCGCGGGCGTACCTTGAAGGTAGCAAGGATAAAGAGATAACCTTTTTGAAACGCGTGCAATCGCTCGTCCAGAGGTTGTCCGAAGTCCGTCGCTACGATGCCGTTTTAGTTGACACCCGCGCTGGCCTGCACGAAACCACGCCCACGGCTATTCTTGGTCTTGGCGCCGACGTGCTTTTATTTGGCGTGGATCAGCCTCAGACCGTAGCGGGGTATCGGATTCTCCTTTCAAACGTAGCTCAACTTCCTGTTGCCGATAGTGAGCACGATTGGCGATATCGCCTTCGTATGGTGCAAGCCAAAGCCGATAGCTCCGAGGTCATAAATGACTTTCGAAGCCACATGTTTGACGTTTTCGATGACGTCTTTTACTCGGGTGACATCGTTGAAGCTGGCGATGTATTTGGAGGAGGATTTCGCTTCAGCATTGACGACCCCGACGCGCCACATTTCCCCGTTCCAATCTTTGAGGATGAGGGATTCCGGTTGTTCGATCCGGTGCAACATCGCGCTCAGCTTACGAAGCCTCTCTACGAGAGTAGCTTTGGTGAATTCATTCGGTTTTGCGTCCAGCGTCTCCAACTAGATGAGGATGCCGGATCGTGACGCGCAATGAAGTTGAGGCGTTACGCGCCGGTATTCGGGCAGTAGACGCGGCCGTGTCTCATCGCGCAACGAATCCTCCAAATCCGTCGGAAATCTATGCGCCAAGCCATCATATTGCGGCTCTCGACCCCGACAACGCGCTCGTGGTCGGAATACGTGGCGTTGGGAAGAGCTTCTGGGCAGGAGCCTTGGGCGATCCCGCCGCCCGTTCCGTCGCCATGGCGGCGTATCCTAGGCTTAATCTTGCGAGATACCTCGTCTCGTTTGGTTTCACTGGAGACGAAGGCGGGGAGGCGCCGTCGCCCGCCACCACTCAGCGATACTCTGTGGACGCAGCGGCTGCCAAGCTGTTTTGGAGAATAGTTGTACTTCGTGCGTTTGCAAAAGCCGCGAACATTTCGATACCAAGTTCGTACGGCGAATTGTTGCGGGTCTACGAAGACCCGGAGGTTCGTGAATCGCTCATGCGGGATGCGGATGTCGTCCTTGAGTCCCGGGACACGCGACTCCTCCTTCTTTTCGACGCCTTGGACACACTGGCTTCCGACTGGCAGCGGCTGCGCCTCCTGACAAAGGCGTTGCTCGAAGTTACGTATGCGATGCGCAGCTACCGCACACTTCGATTGAAGCTTTTCCTGCGTCCAGAACAACTTGACGACCCTGCAGTAGGGTTCACAGACCTTTCGAAGCTCAAGGCTGCCAAAATCGATCTAACTTGGGATAGTGACGATCTTTTTGGGCTCTTTTTTACCAGAGTGGCCAACGACCCTACGTCCAAGGCAGCTTTTGCTGAGCTTGCAAGAGGACAGCAGATTGTCTGGGTGAGCGACGGCACAGTTAGCCTCCCTCCTCAGCTAACCAGAAACGCGGCGGTTCAGGAAAGGATGTTTGTGCAGCTGGCCGGGCGCTACATGGGCGCGGATCACAGAAAGGGAAAGACGTTTACCTGGCTGCCGGCACACTTGGCAGATGGCTTCGGCGTTGTTACCCCTCGGAGCTTTCTGAAGGCGCTCAGAGAGGCAGCCGTCAAGAGCGACGCTTCAGAAGATCGCGTCTTGACAATTGACGGAATTAAGGAAGGCTTGCGCGCAGCTTCTAGATTACGTGTCGAACAAATCAAAGAAGAATATCAGTGGATTGAATGGGCCCTTGAGCCATTGGCGGGCTTGCGCGTGCCGTGTACCGAAAACGAGATTGTTCAGCGCTGGGAAGAATCGGATACGGCGGACACCATTGATCGCGACGCAAAGCAAAAAGGGTATCTGGCACCGAGCGAAATGCCGACTGGGGATCCGTTAGTTACCGATTTCCGGGAGGTCGGACTGCTGAACACACTTCAAAAAATAGGTGTCCTACAACGCCGGGCAGATGGCCGAATCAATATGCCAGACATCTTTAGAATCGGTGCAGCTCTAATCGGACGAGGACGCGTCGCACCAGAAGGCTGAGCTGCTGTAAGGTGTTGCAGCAGTGATCGGCTACCGGTGAGGCGATGATTGCATGCTTTCTGGACCGATCGACGGTGCTGCACGGAAATTGCCCCGCAGCACTGGGCCAATCCGCCTTTTTTTGGGGAACGATTTCGCGTTGTGAACGTTCTCCGGGGCCTTGCGCTTTTTAGCAAGGCCTTGGCGGTTGTCTTGGGAAATAAACCCGTTGCGATCTCTCGGTGTGATTAGAACGGGGAGCGACGGCTGTTACCGCTGACCTGCCTGGCGATTTTCGTACCACGTGATCTTTGGGAAGATGGCCCCTTGGGGAAGCGAGGGAGCCATGAAGAAGACCCGATTCAGCGAGGAACAGATGGTCAAGATCCTGCGGGAGGCCGATACGGCGCCCGTGATGGACGTAGCCAAGAAGCATGGGATCAGCGACCAGACGATTTACCTGTGGCGTAAGAAGTTCGGGCAGCTCGAAGCGGCAGACGTGAAACGACTGCGGCAACTGGAGCTGGAGAACGGGAAGCTCAAGAAGCTCGTGGCCGAGCGGGACCTCGAGATCGAGCTGATGAAGGAGGTTGCTGCAAAAAAATGGTAGGCGCGCCCGTGCGGCGCCGACAGGTCGCTTACCTTTGCAGAGGAGGTCTGTCGGTTCGAAGAGCGTGCGCGCTGATGTCGGTGGCAAGATCGACGTTGGGATACGAGTCGCGCCTGGTAAAGCGTGATGCGCCCGTGGTCGCGGTAATGCACGAGCTCGCCGCACAGTATCCGCGCTACGGCTATCGACGCATCCAGGTGTTCCTGGCGCGTCGGGGCCACGTGATGAGCGCGGATCGCACGCATCGACTGTGGCGACTGCACGGGCTGCAAGTGCCGAGGAAAAGGCCACGGCGTCGCGTGGCAGTCCATCGCCCACGGCCTCTGGCACCTTCAGGAGCGAACCAGGTCTGGGCATACGACTTCCTGTTCGACGCCTGTGCCAATGGCCAGCAACTGAAGTGCCTGACGGTAATCGATGAGTACACCCGGGAGTGTTTGGCGATAGATGTGGCTGGCAGCATACGATCGGCTCGTGTGATCGAAGTGCTTTCGAAGCTGGTCAGTGTTCATGGAGCACCGAGGTACGTGCGTTCGGACAATGGACCTGAGTTCATCTCTCGAGCGATCCTGCGGTGGGTGACAGAAGCCAACATCGACACGGCGCCCATCGATCCAGGCAAGCCCTGGCAGAACGGCTCGAACGAGAGCTTCAACGGCAAGTTCCGGGACGAGTGTCTTAGCATGCAGTGGTTCAAAAACCGGATCGATGCGAAGATCCTGATCGAAGAGTTCCGCCGGCAGTTCAATGAGGTTCGACCACACTCGAGCCTCGGGCAACTGACGCCAGTCGAGTTCAAGCAACAGCTATTAACAACTGACCCCAACCCGGCCATCTCCAAAGATGTTTAGGTCCGAAGAAAGCAGGCAGGTCAC